>Ga0182027_10001164_pt1 | contig 44120 bp, 47 predicted proteins | sample 712E1DmetaG_FD_121300 | JGI IMG/M metagenome (GOLD analysis project Ga0182027, IMG submission 121300) | Permafrost microbial communities from Stordalen Mire, Sweden - 712E1D metaG (Illumina Assembly) | ecosystem: Environmental > Terrestrial > Soil > Wetlands > Permafrost | place: Sweden...
TCGTCCAGATCCTCGATCGACCTGTTGTCGACGAGCGCGGAAACCTCCTCGTTGACGGCGAGGGTCAGCCGCCGGAGGGGAAGGACGCGGAGGCCCTTTAGGGCGGTATCGCTCAACGCGTTGGACGGAATCAAGGCCGCGGCCCCCGGGGCGGACCTGAGGACGGCGAGGGCCGCCGCGGCGTCGGGCACGGTCTTTACCAGGCCGCCCCATTCGGCGCCCGCGGCTTTCCGGCCCCTTTCCCCGAATAGGAGTTTTTCGGCCTCGGCCCCGCCGCTCGCGGATGGGTCGATGAGGACGGGCAGGAGATCGAAATCGTCCGCGCTGATCTTGGACCAATTGATGTATTCGTCGGTGTACATCCCATACAGGACGGGGAAATCGATCGATTCGAGCTGTATCCCCGCGTTGACGACGAGGGAGAGCCCATCGGCTCCGCGCTCGGCATAGGGCAGGACGGTTCCGCGCGTCTCGTTGGAAAAGCGGAAGCCCTTGTATAGGATAAAGCCCATTATGAGGGCGAGTATGGCGATGGTGAATACCGAGAGGGCCCGGATGACGCCGAAGGCCAGCCTCTCCCGCGCGACGCTTCGCTTAGGCACCCATGTCCCCCTCTACGCCCGAGATGGAGCGCTTGAGCGCCAGCTGGACCGTCAGGTTGAGAGCGAGGATAAAGACGAAGAGCACGATGCCCGTCGTAAAGAGGCTCGTGAGGTGGTCGCCCTTCGCGTAGCTCATGTCGGTGATGATGTTCATGGTGAGCGTACGCACTTTTTCGGTGAGGCCTTTCGGCATGATCGGGGCGTTGCCCCCGACCATGAGGACGGCCATAGTTTCGCCTATCGCGCGTCCCATGCCGAGGACGACGCCCGCGATGATGCCGGAGCGGGCCGCGGGGATCAGGACTTTCACGATCGTCTGCCAATGCGTCGCGCCGAGGGCGAGGGACCCTTCCTTGAGCTCGGATGGGACGGCGCGCAGCGACACTTCCGTGACGTTGATGATCGTCGGCAAGGTCATTATCGCGAGCACGATCGAGGCCGAGAGGAGGCTATAGCCCGAGCCTCCGAACAGGAAGCGCGTCGCCGCCGATATCAGCGCGATGCCGAATAGGCCGTAGATCACCGAAGGGATGCCGGCGAGGATCTCGACGGCCGATTTTATGGCGCGCGAGGCCCTTTTTTCGGCGAGCTCCGCGAGGTAGATGCCGACGGCGAGTCCGACGGGCACCGCGAATATGAGGGAGAGGCCCGTCACGTAGATCGAACCCAGGATAAAGGAAAGGATGCCATAATGGGGCGCCGCCGCCGTGGGCTCCCAATTGGACGAGAAGAGGAATTCGAGTATGGATATTTTTTTAAACAACGGCAGCCCTCGCTGGAAGAGGAATATCGTTATGAAGAGGACCGTTAATATCGAAAGCAGGGCGCAGGCGAAAAGGACCGCCTCCGCCCCGCTCTCCAGCAGTTTCCGCTTCTTCACGGCCCTAATTCTTCGGCAATGGGATGAAATCGGCGGACTTGACGATGGCCTGGCCCTTGGCCGAGAGAAGGAAGTCGATAAAGGCCTTCTCGACGCTGTCGTCCTTCGGGGCGCCCATGGTCACGAGGAAGAGCTCGCGGGAGATGGGCCATTTCTTGGAGAGGACGTTGGGGACCGTGTCCTTGATGCCGTTCACCATAAGGGCGCGGCCTCCTTTCTTTATCACTTCATCGGCGAAAGCCATGCCGACATAGCCGATGGAGCCGGGCGTCGAGGCGACCTTGGCCGCGACTTCGCCGTTTTCCTTGGCGACGATGGCGTCCTTGGTGTAGGAGCGGGCCTTGCCCTGGGTCGGAAGGCAGACGATGTCCCAGAAGGAGGCGTAGGTGCCCGAGGACTCGTCGCGGTTGACGACGACGATCTTCATATCCTGCCCGCCCACGTCCTTCCAGTTGGAGATCTTGCCGGCGAATATCTTGGCCAGGTCGGCCTGGCCGATGTTGGAGAGCTTCACGCTTTTGTTGACCACTGGAGTCATGCCGTCGTAGGCGACTACGACAGGGAGGGCGCCCTTGGCTATCTGATCGGCTGGCACTATCGCGGAAGATCCCGCGAGGCTGTACTGTCCGGCGAGAAGGGAAGTGAGGCCGGCGCCGGAGCCGGTGGCTTCGTAGGAGATCTTCACACCGGGATTGTCCTTCTGAAACTGCTCGATCGCGGCGTACACGAAGGGAGCGACGGTGGTAGAACCGCCCCAGGTCAGGGTTCCGGCGAGCTGGGCGAAGGCGCCGGTCGCGAGCACAAGCGCAAAAGCAAGCGCGAGGACGGATGTCAACGATCTCTTCATTTCATTCCTCCACAGGGGATTCGATTCGAACCCGTAAGCGGGCCGCTGGAAGGACAGTACGTGAGAGGAATGAGACTTGTGTGAGTCTAATGTTAGGAAATGGTTAACCGCAGGCCCCGCCGCGCCCGGTTTGGGGCAAAAAAGCAGGCGGAACCTTTCGGCCCCGCCTTTTTCAGGAATTCTTACATTAGGTCTTTTAGAAATTAGCTTTAACGAGGATGGGGAACTGGATGTTGGCCACGTCGCCGTATACGACACCGGCCTGGATCTCACCCTTGCCGATCGGCAGGACGAGATCCGCGCCCACGGAATACTTGTTCGCGACTACAAGGGTGTTGGTCAGGGACAGGTTGATGTTGTTGCTCGCCGCGTCGGCCATGGCTCCGTAGACCCTGACCTTGACCTGGGGAATCACGATGTAGGAGGCTTCGCCCTCGAGGTAATAATGGGAGTTGGTGAAATCGACGTCGGTGGAGATATCGGCGAAGATGGGGCCGGCGTTGTACTCGACGATGGCTACGGCGCCGATGGCGGCGGCGCTGTTCGAGTAGGTCGAGCGGAGGACGGCGGTGGCGGTCAGGCCGGGAAAGCCGAAGTAGGAGAAGCCGCCGCTGACGAAGGACCTGGAGAGCTCGTCGCTCGCGGAGGCGGCGGTCGCGGAATAGACGCCGAGCTGCGAACTTGCGATGGCCTTGCCGAGACCGGGGATGAGATAGTAGGCGTCGAAGCCGAGATGGTGGGCGGCGACGGCCGAGCCGTCTGTCCTTAGGGTAGCGGCGACCGATAGGCCCTCGATGGGCCAGATCTGGAGGGCGCTGCCGAGGAACCTGCCCTTCTGGCCGCTAAGGATACCGGTATTCGCGCCGGTGAGATCGTCCGTGAACACGTTGCCGAAGTAGTAGTTGCCCGTGTTTTCGGCCACGGAATAGTCGGTAAGGTCGAGGTAACCGGCGCTGAGCTTGGCGACGCCGTCGAGGAGCTTGCCATAGCCGTAGCCGTACTTGAGGATGGGGGGCGCGCCGGTTCCCGCGGTGAAGACGCCATTGGCCGCGCCGGTGCCCACCGACCCGTTCGTGAAGAGGCCGACGAGGGCCGAGCTGTTGCCCGCCGAGTCCTTCTGGAGCCGAGCCTTGAAGCCGAACATGTCGTCGGGGGCGGCGAAGGAGATATTGAGCCTGATGCGGTCCTGGAAAGCCGTCATCGTCGCGCTGGCGTCCTTGGGGACGTTGGTCATCGAGCCGACCCTGTAGTAGCCATTGATGGTCAATTGTGCGAAGGCGGGAACGATAGAGAGGGCGAGCGCGGCCGCGACGGCGATCGCGCGAGAGAGGGATAGCTTCATTGGATCCTCCTGATCTGTCCTGCGAGAATTGCGAATCGCCCGCAGGATGACAGAGGCACATTTGCTTTTTATTCGGATAATGTTAGATTCTCCGACTGATTTACTAAAAAGCCGTTAATCCTATGGATAGCCATGACCGAAACCCTTGCTTCCTATTAACAAAAACCTAACCCATCCCTAATCGGCGACTCACGCGGCTCCCTCATCGTGCATACGAAATGAAGTCCATCAAAACCGCCAAGCTGGCTTCCTCGATGGCTGACATCGCCGCGCACAGCCCCTTCGAGACTCTCTCGCCTGAATCCCGCTATGTCATTGCCGCCGACCTGCGGATGGGCGACGGCGGGAAGAAAGACGAGCTCGCGGTCGCGAAAAAGTCCCTCTTCGCGATCCTAGGCCGCTGGTATCTGCCGCGCGGCTATACCCTCGTGCTCAACGGCGATGTGGAGGACCTGCGCAACTTCTGGCTTAAGGACATCCTCGCCGCCTGGCCCGAGATGTATGCCCTCTTCGACGCCTTCGCCGAGCAGGGCCGCTTGCGCAAAATTCTGGGAGAGCGCGACCTCGCGCTCCTGCTTCTCGGCTCCTATCCCTATGAGCTTTCCCATGGCCTGCGGCTCGACGGCGAGCGAAACTCCATCCTCGTGTTGCATGGTCATCAAGCCTCGCCGCCTTACATAGGACGCGACTACCTCTCGGACTACATCCAGCGCTGGCTCGGCTCTTCCAAGCGCTCGAAGGACGGCATCTCGGAGCAAAGCGGGCGCGAGCGATTCATGGCGGAAAGGCGGCTCTACCGCGCCGCCTCGAGCCTAGGCATCATGGCGATCCAAGGTCATACGCGGCGGCCGCTCTTCGAGTCCCTTACCAACCGCGACAGCGTCCGCGCCGAGGTCGAGCGCCTCCTGCGCGAGGGCGACCCCCTCGGAAAGGCCAGCACCGTCGATGCCCTAGTCGATATCTACCGCAGGGAGTCGAGGAAAGACGCGTCCGCCCGCTCCTGCCCGCCCTCGGGCGCGGGCTACGACAAGCGCGCGATCGCCTCGCCCTGCTTGTTTTGCCCGGGCCGCGTCGCGGGAGCTCGGGGCCTGCGCTTCCTCGAGATCGACGGCGACTCGCTGAGTCTCGCGCGTTGGTCGCGGGACGAAAGCAAGAAAAAGAAGCGGCTCTCGGAAAACCGACCCAGAGCCCCCTCTTCCGAGCCGAACTGCCTCGAGGGCAGCCCTTACGCGCGTTTCGAGATGCGCACTTCCTCGATTAGGGGCTTGCTCGAGCGCGTCGAGCTCCTCGCCCCGGGGGCGGACGAGGAGCCGAGGGAGGGCAAGGGATGAATTTCTCCGATTTCCTCGGGAGTTTCCGCGAATTCCTGGGCGCCAGTCCCAGCCTTCCCATCGACGAGCTCTCGCGTTATGTCTTCCTAAGCGATTTCCACATGGGCGACGGCGGAGAGCGAGACGATCTGCGATCCAACCGCGAGCTTGCGACGACCGTTCTCGCGCGCTGGTATCTCGAGCGGGGATACACACTCATCCTGGGCGGCGACATCGAGGACCTGCAGAAGTTCAAGCTTGCCCAGATCCGCAAGGCCTGGGCCGGGATGTACGAGATCTTCGACGCCTTCGCCGCGCGCGGCGCGCTCTGGAAGCTCGTGGGCAACCACGACTTCGCCCTCCTGCGAGAAAAGGAGCAAGCCTATCCGCTGTACCATGGGCTCGCTCTCGAACGGGGCGGACGCGTCCTTTTCTGCTTCCATGGCCACCAGGCCTCGAGGCTATTCGCCAAGTACAGGTACTTAAGCGATTTCGTCGTGCGCTACCTCGCGAAGCCCTTCAAATTCAAGAACGCGAATATATCGAGCGACTCGCGGCAGCGCTTTAAAGCGGAGCGCCGCATTTACCGCGCGTCCAAGAAGCTGGGCATCGTCTCAATCTGCGGGCATACGCACAGGCCCCTTTTCGAGTCCCTGTCGAAATACGACAGCCTTCGCTGGTCGATCGAGGAGCTTTTGCGCGAGTATCCCGAAAGCTCGGAGGATCGCAAGGCGAGGATAGCCCAGCTCGTGGATCTGTACAGCTCGGAGTGCTCGCGCCTGGGCAAGGCCGAGCTCCGCTGGGGCCTTTCGAAGAGCCTGTACGAGGAGAAGTCCCTTCTCATCCCCTGCGTCTTCAACTCTGGTTGCGCCACCGGCAAGCACGGCATAAGCGCCATCGAGATCGAGGGGGGCCGCATCTCCCTTGTGCATTGGGCCAAGGAAGGCAGCGCCCGGCCCTATCTCCTCGAGGAGGCCCTGCTCAAGGACGGCATCGAGGGGACGCCCTTCTCGCGTTTTACGCTCAAGCAGGCCGGCCTGGACTATGTCTTCGCGCGGATCGACCTTTTGGGGAAGCGGTAGGGCCCTCGCTCGAATTATTCCGAGCCGCGGGAAAACCACCTCACGACGCCCACTTTGTTCTTGGCCCCGTTGAATATCATTCCGCCGTTCCAGTACTCGAGGGCGGCGATGAGGCTGTTGCCGCCGTCCTCGTCATCGCTTCCGGGCCCTCGGTAGCTCGCGAGGCCGAGGAAGGCGTCGAAGTCTTCTTTGAAAAGGGCGGTCTGCCTCTTTTTGAAAAACTCGTTCCATCGCTCCAGCTCGGCGAAGCCAGAGCCCTCGTCCTCCACGATGAATCGCACCCGCTTGCGAAGGTCGTACCAGACTCGAAGGCGCTTGGCGGTGTCGTTGCGGTTGCCGTGCTTGATCCCGTTCTTGATGATCTCCGAGAGCTGCTGCTCGAGGAGATTGCCTTCTTTGAACGTCTCGGGGCAATCCGCCAGGACGAGGGTGGTGAACTCGCGTATCCTCGCGAAGTCGCTGGGAAAGGCGGCGTAGCGCATCCCCTGCGCGTCGAAGAGTTCGTTGCGCTCGTCTACGATGAGCTTGCGGATAATGAGCCGCTTCATGGCCGCGAGTCTTCCCGCATGAGGGCTAGGATGTTGGACATCTTGAGCGCCTTCCTCGGCGAGCCCCCGACGCCGCTGAAGCGCAGCTCGCAGCCGCGCCTCTTCGCCTCCTGGAGTATCCTGATGATCGCGCCGACGCCGCTGCTGTCCAGGTAGTGCAGCTCGGAAAGGTCGAGGCGGAGTCGAGTGGCTCCTCCCGCGATGCGCGACAGCATCGCCTTGGCGAAGCCGGGGGCGGAGTACAAGTCGCATTCGCCCTTGAGGACCACATTCTCGAAGTCGTCCTGATCGCGTGCCGACACATCCCATTCCATATCGCTGATGTAGCCGGATTGCCCTATTTATGGCAAGCGCCGCGGGATAGGAATGTCGATATCTCACGAGGAGCTAACGGCATCTTAACGCGGAAGGCGGAGAATACCCGCAATGAACGCAGAACGGAAACAATCGGCGACGATGCTCGAGAAGTCGGCGACCGTCCGGATGTACAGCTCCTCGGCCCTCCACGCGGCGAGATTTTACCATTTCGTCCGAGCCGACTCTCAGCTCCTGCGCGTGGCCGACGAGCTTCAGGGCGAGATCGCCCTCCCCGCCGTGGCGGTCGTGGACGAGGAGGGCAGGGTCCTCGGCATACTCAGGAGGGATAGGCTCTTCGCCCTTCTCGGCAAGCCCTTCGGCCGCGAGGTCCTGCGCAGGAGCCTCGTCGCGGAGCTCGTCGAGGAAGTCCCGACCTTCGATGCGCACGCCGATCTGTTCTCGGTCGCCGAGCGGATGCTGCCGGGGGCGGGAGCCGCGGCCATTCGAGGGGACGGCGAATACTGCATCCTCCTCGGCGAGGCCCCGCCCGAAGGCGGCCGTTTCCTGGCCCTCCTCGCATCCCAGGATTTGGCCAACTACCTCTCGCGGATGACTCAGGAGGACATAGAGCTCGCGGGGCGCCTCCAAGAGCGCCTCCTCGCCGGCGAGGGACTGGCGAGCGAGTCCAACGAGGACGGCGGCGCCTGGCGAACCGAGGCCTGGTCGCGGCCGGCCAAGGGAGTCGGCGGCGATTTCTACTTCACCAAGCGGCTGGACGACGGGCGGCTTTTCCTCGCGCTATGCGACGTGTCGGGCAAAGGAGTGGCAGCCTCCCTCATCGTCTCCATGGTTTGGGGCATGCTCCGGATGTTCGATTTCCGGCGGGGCCTGCGCGAGCTCGCGCTCGGCCTCAACGAGTCCATCGTTGTCACCTTCCACATGGAAAAATACATGACCGGGGTCTTCCTCATATACGATCCCGCGAAGCGGCGACTCCTGTGCGCGGATATGGGCCACTCCCACATCGTTATTTTCCGCGCAGGCATTCCGCGCTCGCTCAAAGGCCCGCGAGGCAACCTGCCTATCGGAGTCGATATCGAGCTCGACCCCGCGATCTATCCCTATCGCCTCGAAGCCGGAGACTGTCTCCTAATCTACAGCGACGGCCTTATCGAGCAGGAGGACGCGAAGGGGTCCGAGTTCGGCGAACGCAGGCTTATCGCGGCCGCGGCTTCCGCGATCGCCCGCGGCGCGAGGCTTCGCGAGACCCTCCTCGCCGCGCTCGACGCCCACCGCGGGGCCGCCGGGCCTTCAGCGATTCCTCAGCAGGACGACATGAGTTTCCTTCTATTATCCATTCACTAGAGCCAGAGGAGGCAAGCTATGGCGAAGTGCTACCATCGCGCGGTCTGGAGCTTATTGAAGGATCTGTACTCTCCCTCTCTCCTTAAACGGAATAGAGTCGAAGCCAGCGGGATCGAGCGCTTGCCCGCCCCGCCATTCATCCTCATGGCCGACCACGCCAACGCCCTCGACCCCTACGTGCTCGGTTCATTCTCGAGGAATCCCATCCGGTACATGGCCAATATCGAGGGCGTCCATCCTCTTAAAGCCCTTCTTGCGGAACTTGTCGGAGCTTACCCAAGACGCAAGGGAGCGAGCGATCTGGCTGCCCTGCGCGCGACCTTCGAGCTTTCGCGATCCGGCGACGCGATAGGCCTCTTCCCCGAGGGCGATCGAAGCTGGGACGGGAGCTCCTCGGCGATCAAAGCCGGGGCCGGCAAGCTCGCTAGGCGCCTCGGCGTGCCCCTTGTCCTCGCGAGGCAAAAGGGCAACTACCTGGCGCACCCGCGCTGGGCCTCGCGCCTGCGGCGCGGATCCTGGAGCGTCGACTTCCTCGTTTACGACGCGGACGAGCTAGGCCGGATGGGCGACGCCTTGGCGGATGCCGTCATCGCGGCGGCCCTGGCGAAGAACGAGATCAAGGACGCCCAGCGCGAGCCGAGGCGCTTCGAATGCGAGGCCAGCGCCGAGGGGATCGGCCGCCTGATCTGGCGCTGCCCTGTCTGCGGCAAGGCCGACTCGATAATCGGCCGGGGAAACGAGATCCGTTGCCTCCGCTGCGGCTCTCGCTGGGAGATCGACGCGAATTGCCGGGTGAGGGCGCTCAACGTGCCACTTTCCCTCCACGCTGCCGAGATCGCCGACCTCAAGGACTGGCACGACTGGCAAGTGGCTACCCTGCCGGAGCTTGCCGACGCAACCGATCGGGGCGGTTCGCGGCTCCGCTCGGAAGGCGTCGTGCTCTCGCGGCGGTACGGCGCGGAGGCGCGTCGCGTCGGGCGGGGCCTCCTCTACCTCAAGGGATCCGGCGCCGCCACCGAGCTCGTGTTCGAGGGGGACTCGGGGCGAAGGGTCTTCGAGGCCTCCGCGGTACGCGGCTTCGTCGACAACTTCAACGACTTCTCCGAATTCGACCATCGCGGCCAGAGGTGGCGCCTCCGCTTCGGGGGAGGGAACGCGGCTAAATGGGCCTACGCTTTAGGCGGCTCGGCCATCGCTCGAAGGCCCGGGGAGGCGGCATGAGCGCCGCCCTCTCCGAGATCGTGCAGACGATCTTCCCGGGCATCGTCCGCCGCGCTCGGCCCGAAGCGGCGCGCGAGCTCATGATAGCCGCGGGCGCAGTCTATTACGCGATCAACTCCGGCGAACGCAGGACGATCGAGGACAGCGTGAGCGACATGCTGGGTCCCGGCGAGCGCGCCGAGGCCGCCAAAAAGAAGGTGTTCGGCCATATCCTGGAGCACTACTTCGAGAAGCTCCTGGTCGCGAACCGATCGCGGAGCTTCCTCGAGGCCTTCCTGCGAAAGAGGGTCGAGGCGCGCGGGCTCGAGCGGCTCGACGAGGCCCTCGCCAGGGGCAAGGGCGCGATCGCGGTCACCGCCCACTGGGGCGCGGTAGAGCTCATTCCGCCCTTTCTCGTCGGCCGAGGCTACCCCGTATCGGTCGTCCTCGAGACGAGGACGCCCCGCCTGCGCGCGGCCCTCGAGCGCCTCGTCGCCGGCAGGGACATCGAGCTCATCATCGCTTCCCGCGGCGACAAGGTCCTCGAGCGCATCTTCGGCGCGTTGCGGATGGGCCGAATTCTCATGACCCAGGTCGATGAAGTCGATGCGTGGAGGAAGCGACGCCTCCGGACGATCAGGCTATTCGGCAAGTCGCTTTTCTTCGACCACAGCATCGACTTTATAGCCAAGCGCTCCGGCGCGGCATCGGTCGGCATCTTCTGCAAGCGCCGGGAGGGTCTCCGTTACGAGCTTGGGTGCGAGGGGATAGCCCTCGATCCTGCGGTCGAGGACGTGGCGGTCAAGGCCCTGAAGCTGTGGGAACGGCGAACCATCGAGGACCCCGAGCAATGGTATCAATGGAAGAAATGGATGGCCATGAAGGCCGAGGCGTAGGACCAAGAACGGCCCGACGCCCTCGACCTCGCTTCAGTTCGCCGTCGAGTTGTACTCGGCGAGCTCGCTCGTAGACATGCTGGCGGCTCCGTCGAGGGCTTGTTGGGCGCTGGGGATCTTACCCGTGATGAACTGCTCCATCGCGCCCTGGATGTTGGAGCGGGCCTTCACGAAGGTCCCGTAAACGGCGCCTTGCGTGGCAGAGTAGGCCCGCGTGGCGCGCAGCTCGTCAATCGCGACCTGGAACTGCGGATAGAGGACCAGGGCGTCCTTCATGTCCTGCACGGCGTAGGCGGCCTTGCGGGTCGGGTAGTAGCCGGTATTCGATGCGAAAAAAGCCTGGCTCTCGGGGCTCGAGGCGAACTTCACGAAGTCCCAGGCGCCGGCCTGCTGATCGGCCGTGCCCGTGTTGGTGATCCAGAGGGAAGCGCCCCCGATGATGACTCCGCCCGGGGCGCCGGCCGGCCTTGGGATGTAGGCGACGCCGACGTCTACGCCCTTGCCGGAGTCCTTCGCGCTTTTAATATAGCCGCGAAGGGAGGCGATGCTATTGAAGGTGATGCAGGCCTCGCCGGTGACGAAGGCGGCGTCGCGGGCCGCGCTGTTGGCTCCGCCGTCGATGCCGAAGCTCTCTCCGCTTCCGGCATCGATCGTGGACTTGAGAAGCTCGAGCCACTTGACGGCCTCGGGACCGTTGAAGACGAGCTTCTCTGCCCGACCCTGCCTTCCGTTCGCCGGGTAGGCGAAGAGGGCGCCTTGGGTGGCGAGCTCCTCCTCGAGTATCCAGCTATAGAGCGTGAAGCCGATGCCATGGCGGATCACTTTGCCCTCGGCGTCCATTTTGGTGAGGGCCTTGGCAGCCGCGACGACTTCGTCGTAGGTCCAGATTCTCTTCGAGGTGTCAAGGCCGACCTCCTTGAAGGCAGTCTTGTCGAAGTACATAACCGGGGCCGAGCTGTTGAAGGGCATCGAGTACAGCTTGCCTGCGATGGTGTAGTAGCTCGCCACGGCGGGCTCGAGATCCTTGATTATGTCGAGCTTGTCCCTATCTATGAGGTCCTGGACCGGCACGATTTTTTTGGTATCGATCATCCGCTGGGTACCGATGTCGTAGACCTGGACCGCGTTGGGCAGCTCGCCTCCGGCCAGGCTCGTGTTGAGCTTGTTGATCGTGGCGTCGTAGTCGGGTTGTGAGACCGCCTCGACGTAGTACTTCGACTGGCTGGCGTTGTACTTGTTGACGACCTTGCGAACTGCGTCGCCGTTGACGCCGGTGAGGCCGAACCAGAACGTGACCTTGGTAGAGCCTGCCGGTTGGGGAAGGGCCTCGACGCTGGACGCGGCTTGCGAGAATCCGAATGCGGCCGCGGCGATCAGGGCGAGTCCTAGGATCGAGATGCGGGCGAGTGACCTCATAGTTACCTCCATAGCGGCAATCGGAAAACTATCCTCGAGTTTCATGAGAAGGACATGAGAGTTCGGTGAGAAATCCCTTTATCCCTTGAGGGCTCCCGACGTAAGCCCGGCGACGAGCTGTTTCTGCCCGAAGCCGAGGATGACGATTGTAGGCGCCATCACGACGAGGTTGGCAGCCATCTGCAGGTTGAAGGACGCTATCTCGGTGGAGCGGAAGGCCGTGATGCCCACTTGCGCCGTCCTCCAGGCCGGATCGTCGATGACGAGGAGGGGCCAATAGTATTGGTTCCATGTCGAGAGGAAGGCGTAGATCGCAAGAGTGGCCAGGGCAGGCCTCGATAGCGGAAGCAGGATAGAGAAGAGGTAGCGCGTTCGGCCGCAGCCCTCGATCACGGCCGCCTCGTACAGCTCCTTGGGCAGAGTCATGAAGCTCTGGCGCAGGAGGAATATCCCGAAGCCGCTCGCGAGAAAGGGCAAAATAAGGCCTTGGTAGCTGTCCTTCCAATGCAGTGAGGCGATTGTGAGGTAGTTGGGGATAATCGTCGATTCCCAGGGGATCATCATGCTGCCGAGGAAGAAGAAGAAAAAGAGGTTCTTCCCCGGGAAGCGCAGCGTCGCAAGGGGATAGGCCGCGAGGGCCGATACGATAACCTGTCCCAGGGTGACAGCGGCGGCGACCACGAAGGAATTGAGGATCCAGCGCAGCATGTTGTGCTCTTTGCGGAACACGTCGCCGAAGACCCGCCAGTCGATGCGTCCCAGGTCGGGGAAGACCCGGGGAGCGACCGTGTCGCCCTGCAGCGAAACCGAGAGGCAGAAGAGCAGGGGGAAGAGCACCGCGAGGGAGGCAATGCCCAAGAGGGCATAGACGAAGGTGCGCCTCAGTGGGCCGTTTGTCATTGGTAATGCACCTTCGCATCCAGTCGGAATTGGACTAGGGTCATGCCAAGGATTGCCAGGAAGAGGATCACCGACATCGCCGAGGCGAGGCCGTAGTTGTTCTCCATCCAGAAGGAGTCGAAGATCGAGTAGACGAAGACGTTAGTCGATTGATCCGGCCCGACGCTGTCGATGAGTACCTTGAACTGCGTGAAGGCCTCGAAGCAGGAAATCGATGTCATGATGAGGAGGAAGAGCAGGGTCGGCCCGAGCATGGGGAGGGTCACGTAGCGAAAGGTCTTCCACCCCTCGGCGCCGTCGATGAGGGCGCTCTCGTAGAGGTCGCGGGGGATCGCTTGGAGGCCGGCCAGGGCGATGATGAAGTTGAAGCCGAGGCCCGTCCACACCGTCGTCAGCGCGACCGCAGGAAGGGCGGTCCTCGAGTCGGTGAGGACGCTCGTCGCGTTCAAATGCAGGAGCTCGATGAGTCCCTGGAAGAGTCTCGCGTTGGGGCTGAAGATCAAGGACCAGATGACAGCGGCGCTCGCGACCGAGATGGCGATGGTGCTCGTGAAGATGCTGCGAAACAGTCCGATGCTCTTGAGCTTCGCTTGGGCGAGGACGGCGAGCGCGAGCGCGGCGATCAGGCTCGGTGGCACGACCATCAGGGCGAACTCGATCGTCGTGAGGAGGCTGTGCAAGTACATGGACCCGAAGGGCGACCCGCCGAGGTCGAGGATCCTCTTGTAATAGTCGAGGCCGACGAAGCGCGCCGGCTGGAAGGTGTTGCGATTGACGGTAAAAAAGCTTAAGGAGATCGCGCGGACGAAGGGCGCGTAGGTGAAGGCTATGAAGAGGACTATCGCTGGCGACATATAAAGGAGGGGGACCATGAGTCTCTTCCACGGTTGTTTCGCCATCCGAGTAGTCATCGATGCCCGCCTATACAGTTTTCGCGGCTTTCGTCCACAGCCGGCTCTCCTGGTTCAAGGGCTCCAGGAGCTCCCGTAGGTCCGTCGCTATCCCAGGAGCCGCCGCTAAAATGGAATTCCCCTCGAGGAAGCCGGAATCAGCGAAGAAGTCGCTGACCCAGCAGCCTGCCTCCCTCGCGATCGCTAGCCCCGCGAGGACGTCCCATGAATTGATGTGAGGCTCCCAATAGGCGTCGAAGCGGCCGCAGGCTGTCCAGGCCATGCCCAGGGCGCCGGAGGCCATGCGGCTGTATTCGCAGTTGCGGGCCAGGAGGAGATCGATGGCCCGCAGGTGGATGGATGGCGGGCGGCGATAGCTGAAGCCGACGTTGACTCTGGCGCGGCCGAGCTCGCGGACCTCGCTCGCGGCTATCCGCTTTCCGTTCAGCCAGGCTCCTGCGCCCCGCCTCGCCAGAAATGTCTCTCGGTTGACGGGGTCGTGGATGCAGCCCAGCTCCACCCGATCGCCGCGGACCAGGGCGACGGATATGCACCAATGAGGAATCCCCCGCGCGAAGTTGTTGGTCCCGTCGATGGGGTCCACGACCCAGACGAAGTTATCCCCCGCGAGGTTTCCGGATTGGCCCCCCTCCTCTCCCCAAAAGCCATCGGAGGGGAAGGCACCGCGCAGTTTCGACGAGAGCAGTTTCTCTACCTGGAAGTCGGCCGCGGTGACCGAATCCTGGACGCTCTTGAGGTCGACCTGCAAGCCTGGGCTGCGAAAATAGCTCAAGGCGAGCTTGCCCGCCCGAGGCAGAAGGCGCTCGACGAGACGCTGGCGAACATCGATTGCATCGGCGGAGCGACGCATCAGGAGGCCAACCGGTCCCCGAGGATATGAAAGCCCTCGGGGACGAGCTCGACGGCGACCCGGCTCTTCAAGGGACAGTCGCGCCGGGTGTCGGCGTCGTCGATCACGAGGACAACTTGGCCGGTATCGATCCAGTAACGCATGTGGCTGCCTTCGAACATGGCCTGGACTACCGTCCCCTCCAAAGAATCGGGGCCCGGCGCCGAGACGAGCCTCAGGGACTCGGGGCGGATGCAGAGCGAGACGGCCTTCCCCACTTGGTCGCCGGCTAGGCTTTCCCCTAAGGTCCAGGAGCGGCCGAGGGCCGAAACCCGCGACGAATCGGAGCCTGCCTCGAGGACGAGAGCCTCTATCAGGTTGGCCGTGCCCACGAAGTCGGCCACGAATGCGTCGGCGGGCCGGTAATAGATGTCGCGGGGAGAGCCCACCTGAATGAGTCGGCCGCGATTCATCACCGCCACGATATTCGACAGGGCGAGGGCCTCGCCCTGATCGTGGGTGACGTAGACGGTGGTGACGCCGAGCTCCTGCTGGATCCGCTTGAGCTCCGAGCGGATGCCGAGCCTGAGCTTGGCGTCCAGGTTGGAGAGGGGCTCGTCGAGGAGGAGGACCTCGGGCTCCATGACCAGGGCCCTCGCCAGGGCCACTCGCTGCTGCTGGCCGCCCGACAGCTCGGAGGGAAGGCGTCGGCCCAGCTCCCCTATGCCGAGGTAGCCGAGACACTCATCGACCTTGCGATCGATCGACTGGGCGCCGAGCTTGCGGAGCTTCAGCCCGTACGAGACATTGCGCCTGACGTTCATATGGGGGAAGAGGGCGTAGTCCTGGAAGACCATCACAGCCCTGGGCCCGCCGGATTCGGGATCGAGGGCGCGGCCGTCCACGCTGATCGTGCCCGAATCGAGGGCAAGAAGTCCGGCGATGGATCGCAGGAGGGTAGTCTTCCCGCAGCCCGAGGGCCCGAGAAGCGTCAAGAAGTTCCCCTTCGGTACGGAGAGGCTGACGTCGTCGAGGGCCTTGCTGGCGCCGAAGCTCTTGCTGGCGCCTTCGATCTCCAAATACATCATACGAGACTCCAGGTTTTCTTGCAGAAAGTCCAGCGCGTGAGGCCGACGGCCAGGAAGGTTAAGCCCAGGAGAGCGACGGAGAGGGCCGCCGCCTTTCCGTAGAATCCGTCGTTGACGAGGTTCATCACCGTGAAGGTCGCGACCGCGTTGCTCGCCGTCTCGATGAACACGATCACGCTCAAGGTGGTGATGGACCTGATGAAGCCGACGAAGAAGGCCGACATGAAGGGCCCCTTGAGGAGTGGGAGGTGGACATCGACGAGGACCTGCAGAGTCTTCGCCCCGAGGTTCGACGCCGCCTCCCCGAGGGAGGGCGATATCTGCTTGAGGGACTCGAGCCCCGTCTGGTAGGCGGTCGAGAGATTCCAGGCGGCCAGGCTCAGCACGACGATGAGGCCGGTGCCGTAGAGGTCCATAGGCGGATGGTTGAAGGCTATCGAATAGCCGATGCCGATGAAGATGCCGGGCAGAGCCGCAGGCAGCATCGAGAGGAGGTCGATCGCCTTCGCCACGGGCATCTTGCGTTCGCGCACGAGGAAGGCCGTCGTCATGCCGATGAGGGCGGACAGGAGGGCCGCGAGGACGGAGAAGCCGAGGCTCCGGCCGAGCTCCTTGGCTTGGTCGCCGAGGCTCAGTATCCATCGCGACGTGACGGACCAATCGAAGCCCCAGCCCTTGACCAGGCTTCCGAGCAGCAAGGCGCCGTAGATCAGGAGTATCAGCGCGGTCGCCAGCGAGCAGAAGAGCACGAGGCAGACCTTCAGGATCGGAGAGCTCGGCTCGCTCTCCAAAGAAGAGGCCTTGCCCCCGATGGTGACGAAGGCCTTGCCCCGAGCCCACAGCCGCTGGAGGAGGAAAAGAGCCAAGGAGGGAAGGAGGAGGAGGATGCTTAAAGCCGCGGCGCCCTTGACATCGGCCCAGCCCTGGACGCGGAGCCAGGCTTCCGTGGCGAGGACCGAATAGTCCCCGGCGATCATGATGGGATTGCCGAAGTCCGCGAGGACGAGGATGGCGACCAAGAGGGCGGCGCTGACGATGCCCCCGGAGGCCAAGGGAAGCGTGATGGTCAGGAAGCGGCGGAGCGGCGAGGCGCCGAGGTTCTTGGCTGCCTGCTCGAGGTTAGCCGGAATAGTCTCGAGCACGTTCCTGATCGCGATCGTCGCGACGGGGAAGAAGGACATGGTCTGCGACAGCCACAGGCCCTGCCAGCCCAGAATGCTCACGCGAAGGCCGAGGATGCCGTGCGTCACGAGTCCGTTCTTCCCGAACATCATGAGGTAGCCGAAGGCGACTACGAAAGGCGGCGAAAAGAGCGGGAGGAGGGACACGAGAGAGTAGAAGCCCCTGAGGGGCAGATCCCGTCGCGTCAGGGCGAAGGCGAAGACGAAGCCGACGAGGGTGGCCGACAAGGTCGAGAGCAGGAGCATGGTCAGGCTGTGCGTCATGGCCTGGGCGTAGCGGGGCTCGGCCAGGATGGCGCGGAAGTCGCCGGCCGAGGGGTAGAAGGCGACGCGGAGGATCGGGTAGAGGACGAAGAGGGCCAGGACCCCCCATAGCCCAATGGCGACTGCGAGGGAGCCCGGCTCTGCGCGGCGCTTGCGTACCGACAAGTGTCTACTTACCCGTGATAGCCGACCATTTTTTCTTCCAATCATCCACCTTCGCGGCCGCGAGCTTGAGGTCCCAGGGAGCGAGGCTCAGGTCCTTGACCGCTGGCATGTCGGGAGGGAGGGCGACATCCGCGCGGACGGGGTAGCGATAGCCGTTGTCGGTGTTGATCTTCTGGGCCTCGGGGGAGAGGAGGAAGTCGATGAACTTTGCTGCGAGCTCCTTGTGGGGCGCGCCCTTGAGGATGGAGGCCGCGCCGATCTCGAAGCCCGTGTCCTTGGGGAAGACGACTGTGATGGGCAGGCTGCCCTGCTTCTTCTGCTTGATGGTATCGTGCCCCCAGGCGAAGCCGACGATAGCCTCGCCCTGGCTGACCAGGGCTATGGATCCGTTGGCGCCGGCCGTGTACTGGGCGACGTTATCGTGGAGCTTCTTGATATAGTCGAAGCCTGCCTGCTCGCTTCCGAGGCGGAATATCTGGGCGGCCAGCATCAGGTAGGCGGCGCCCGTAGTGGCGGGGTTCGATGCGATGACCTCTCCCTTGTAAGCCGGGTTCAGGAGATCGTCCCAGGTCGCGGGCGCCTTGATACCCTTGGAGGCGATCTCATCCTGGAATCGCTTGTCGTTGTAGAGCAGGCAGAGCGCCCCGTAGTACCAGCCGGTCCAGTAGCCCTTGTCGTCCATGAACTTGGGGTCGATGCGAGCCTGCTTGACGACGGGTGAGAAGTAGGGCGTCGTGAAGCCGCCGGCGGCCAGGTCGCTGTGGAAATTCGAGTTGCCCCCGATGACGACGTCCGCTCGGGGATTGTCGGCCTCGGTCTTGACTCGGGCGGCTACGGTGCCGGCCTGCTCGATCTGCAGGGCCAGCTCCGCGTCGATCCCCGTCTTCTGCTTGAAAGCGGCGACCAGGTCGTTGGCGGTCTTGGTATCCAGGGCAGCGTAAACGATGACCTTAGCCTGGGCCCCAAGGCTTCCGGCGACCAAAAGCAAGGAGAGCGAGATGATCGCAAACTTTTTCATAACACCACCTTTAGGCAGCTATTGTGGCTATGAATGTTAAAAGACCGTGAAGGCGGCGTTCGTTTTCGCGCGTCCTGAATTAGTATTCGGTTCAGGCGCCCTATTCCTACGCATTCATCGTCATATTAAATCGAAGACAGAGCGGAGGAGTGGCGCTGGTTCCCGGCTCGCTGCTTGTCTGGGGCGTAGCGACGAGGATCCGGAAGCCCCTCGTCTGGTGGGACTTGGCGCTCTCAGGCGGAGCCCGGCGCGTCTTGGCCAAACTCTGGCTCCCCTGCCTTTCCTTCGGGATGCTGCTGTTCCTCGCCGGCTTCGGCATCTGGTCCTTCGCCCTGCCCCCGGGAGAGGAACGGGAAGTGACCTCGACGCTCTATCTGCTCTGGTCCTTCCTCTGTAGCGGACTGCTTTTACTGCTGCTCTCCGTCGTCTGCGGCTTCGCCCGCGATCTCGAGCGGAAGCCGTCGGCGACACGAAATCAGTGAATAAACAAATTTCAGATTCCTTGCGGCATTAACCGTATCCTAACAATTCAGGCTTATTATCCTTACGGGGGTGAGCGCGATGACCAAAGTCCTTTTTCTCTGCGTCCATAACTCGGCCCGAAGCCAGATGGCCGAGGCCTTCCTGAAAAAATTCGGCGCCGGGCGATTCGAAGCCGAGAGCGCCGGCTTGGAGCCCGGCAAGCTCAACCCCTATGTCGTCCGCGCCATGGCCGAGAAGGGCATCGATATTTCGAAGAACCCCACTAAGAGCGTCTTTGATCTCTTCAACGAGAAAAGAGTCTATCAAATGGTCGTCACAGTATGCTCCAGGGAGGCGGCCGAAAAGTGCCCGATCTTTCCCGGCCTGTCGGAAAAGCTCCACTGGCCCTTCGCCGATCCCTCAGGCTTCACGGGAAACGACGATGAGATCATGAACCAAGTCAGGCAAGTCAGGGACCGGATCGAGGAAGCGGTCAAGGATTTCGCGGCGAGACACTAGCCGCGCGCGAGCGCTTCCCTGACGGCCGTCCCGAGGGCGCGAAAATCTCTCGGGAAAACATGGCCAATGGTGCCCACCCGAAAGGTTTGGGCTTTGGAGATCTTGCCGGGATAGAGGACAAAGCCTCTCGCCTTCAACGCGTCATAGAATGCCTCGAATGACCAGTCCTCGATCTCGGGGTAAAGGAAGCTCATGATGATCGGCGAGCGCAGGGCCTCGGACAGCAGAGGCGCAAAGCCGGCGCCGGCGAATTCCTCGAGCAAGACGTCCCGGTTCTCGACGTAGCGCGCGTTGCGGGCCGCGATTCCGCCTTCCTCCTCGAGCTCGTCGAGGGCCGCGACCAAGGCCCTGACGACATGCGTCGGGCTCGTGAAGCGCCACTTGCCTCCGCCCTCCTCGAAGCTCTTCCACTGGTCGTAGAGGTCGAGGCTGAGGCTACGCGCCCGGCCCGCAGATTGGGCAAGCAGCTCCTTGCGCGCGATGACGAAGCCGAAGCCAGGCACGCCCTGAAGGCACTTATTCGCGCTCGAGACCAGGACGTCCGCGGGAACGGATTCGACATCCATCGGAATGCCGCCGAAACTGCTCATCGCGTCGAGAATGAAGATCGCGCCCCTAGATCGAGCTACCGTCGCCAGCTCCGCGGCAGGATTCAGGATGCCCGTCGTGGTCTCGACATGGACGGCCCCTACGTGGGTGATGCCCGGATCGGAGGAAAGCATGGCGTCGAGCTCGAGGGGATCGGGGGGATCTAGCTCGCCGCAATCCTTCGTCTCGACGCGGATGCCGCAGCGGCGCGCCGCCTCGGCCATGCGCAGTCCATAAGCGCCGTTGGCGAGCACTAGGAGCTTGCCCTCCCGCGGAACGAGGCTGGTCAGCGCCGCCTCGATCGCGAAGGTTCCCGAGCCCTGCATCGGCACAGCCGAATATACGGAAGAAGCCTTCGGGCCAAGGAGGGCGACGAGTCGGGACCGCAAGCTTTGGACTATGTCGTTGTACTCGCGGTCCCAGGTGCACCAGTCGCGAAGCATCGCCGCCCTTACGCCTTTGCTCGTGCTCAAGGGGCCGGGCGTAAGGAGGAGGTAGGGATTGTCGGGGACCGCCGAACTGAGCTCAGCCTCCGAGCGCGCGCCGACGGCCGCGGGGCCCGCGCCCGAGCGCAGCAGATCCTCGATCCGCTCGAGGACGGGCATGCAGTCCCAGGGGCCGTCGGCGACGAAGTGGGCGCCGGCGGCGGTCAGCTTGGCCGCGGCGGCTCGGCGGATCTCTTCGGCCCGGGCAGGATCGAGGGCGCGGTACTTTTCGAGGTCGAGGCCGCATTCGTTGCCGGACATCGCGAGGCCGACCGCCCAGGCGCCTGCGTTGCGCGCTTCTTCCATATCAGCGGCCGTGTCCCCTATCTTGACGATCGCGTCCATGGGATAGACGCCTAAAAGCCTCGCGCACTCGTACAGCATCCAGGGCGCGGGCCTGCCGGGCAAATCTGGTCGCGGCGTCACGACGCAGTCCGCGGAGTAGCCGGCTCGGGCCGAGGCTTCGACCACGGAGGCCATGACCTCGCGCGAATAGCCCGTCGTGCTGCCGATGCGGATGCCGTCGCGTCTCAAAGCCTCGGCCATTTCCAGGAGGCCGGGAATTGGATCGCAGCGCTCGGCCGCGACGACCCGAAGGAGGGACTCGACGAGAGCGTAGACTTCGTCGATGTCGGCCTCGGCAGGATCGCGATCATACAAGGTTCTCCATTGAACGCGCAGCGGCTCGAGGCCGAGCAGGGCGCTCGCGTGATCGCGCTTCGTCAGTCCCATGAAGGAGCGGACCTCTTGAGCGCCGACCCTGATGCCGAATCCGCCGAAGGCGCGCATGAAGGCCTCGGTCGGGGCGATCGAGCCGAAATCCACCGCCGTGCCGGCCCAGTCCAGCACGACCGCGCGAAGCTTGCTGAACCTGGAACCGCGTGCCGTCATAACACCCCCTCGTCGTGTCAATTGTGCATGGCGAGCTAGATCCACGACAGGTCACGAGCCGCGGTGCCGCGTGAGAATCACGTTAATTCATGGAATGATTCTGTATTCTCCTACACATTTCTTCATGTAGATCTATATTATTTCGATTTGCCCTAGTGAGTGAACGGCCCTATCGAAGCTTGCCCGCAAGGGTCTTCGGCGCTCGCTTGAATATCGAGATCGCCGCTGCCGCCAAGGCGAAGGCCCCAATGACCGCGACTCGGCCTAGCCCGAGGGATGAGACAGCGCCAACACAATCCCGCGGTCGGGAAAAAAGCGAACTAACGATCTCATGCTCTCGTCAGGCATGAGTACCTGATGGCTCCTCCTCGCGCATGTGCTTCCAGATCTGCCGTTTCTTCCAACTTTTTCGTCCGGCGCCCGTAGCATGCCCTCCCTTGAAGAAAATCTGTGCGAGCACAAGTAGGCCTACCGCTTGCCAGAAACCGATCGCTGGAAGCTTGAAGATAGCCGGCATAAGGGCATTCCAGAGCCACATAGCGACCGCTCCGCATAGCGCAAGGAAGCCGGGAACACCGACCGCTATCGCCGCGATCAGCGCGACCTTTGCCCCAACTGCCCACTCGGACCAAGGCTTGTGATGTCCGTTTTCCATGTTCGAATCGCTCATTGCATTCCTCCAAATAGAAATTTACTCTTCGCCCCAATACTCCAGCGCGGCCGCGAGCTTGCGGACTGCTCGTCGCTTTCTCGCCATCAAAGTGTTAATCGAGATTCCCGTCCGCTCTGCGAGCTCGCGGAAGCTGCTTCCTTCTATTGCCTGGGCTCTGAGAACATCACGCTGCTCCGAAGGAAGGGCCTTAATGGCTATCTCGAGGGCCTCTCCAAGTTCGCTGCGCTCGAGCAGGTTTTGTGGATTTGCTCCGGCTGCAGCCGCTATCTCCTCGATGGTTTCAGCGGCGATATCCATTGCACCGGCACGCCTTTGAACGTCCTCTCCGCGCCACAGATCAATAAGGCGATTGCGCATGGTTGAAAATATCCAGCCTGCGATGTCCTCGATCACGCTCAGAGCGCTTGCGTTTGAAATGGCACGGATAAATGCATCCTGGAGCGCATCCTCGGCTGTCGCCTCGTTGGGGGCATGTCGTTTGGCCCAAGCGAGAAAACCGCTACTGCGCTCCCGATAGATTTGTTCGATCGCTGTCCGTACGGGGACGTTTTCGTTGTTCAAGCTCATGGCCTTTGATTATAACAACGAGCGAGACTGGGTTTTCGTGCGCCCGAAATGCCCGTTGTATGCCGTGCCCTATTGTCGGCCATAGGTCTCGCCAAACGAGCTATCCATGTCCAGGATGATTTTCTTCATCTATGGGTGCGCTGCCCGAACCTGCTACTGTGAACCGAGTTGCCGTGCGAGCTCTGTGGCAACGCGCTCCACGGCTCGCCGCGCCTTTCGCGCTAGCATGATGAAGATGCCGCGAGCGAGAAACCATGATCCAGCCACTGAGCCGAGGCCGAAGAGAAGCGCAAGCATAGGAGAGTGCAGACCAGCCATACCGAGGCCGAAGCACAGACTTGAGCCCATACCGAAACCAAGGCCCCCGACTATGCCACCGAAAATGCCGCCAGCCGCTCCACGGAGGCGACTCCGGACGCTCACTTCAGTTCGTCCGCCGTCTTCCCAAGCGTCGATAGAGAAATCGTAACCTGAGCGCTGCGCCTCATAGCCGTCGGAGCCCCAACGGAGCCGGCCCTTCCTAACGGAACCGTTACCATGGACTCCTGTCAGGTCGGGAAGGGAGGCAAGGGCATCCTCGAGCTCTTCGTCCGTTACTGACTGCTCCGTCGAGGATCGCGCCTCAACGCGAAAGGGGCTTCCGAAAAGCGTTCCAACACGGCTATGTTCACGCCCCCTTACCTCCGCCATGACAAATCCTGCTTTAGCCGACGCCATAGACCTCGAAAATGAAATCGTCGGTCGATCCATCGGCCTCCTGGGTTTCTATGCGGTAGTCCTTGGTTTTCGATTAAATCCAGGCCTCCGCAGCGCGGGGCAGGAAATACTCATCGAATTCTCATCCTATCGAAACAGTTTCTGAACGATATCCAGTCATTGTACCCGGCATGGATAGATCGCGAAGGACGAGGATACTCATCGAGGGTTCGCCAGATCTCAGGCGCGAGCTGAGCCGCGATGTCGCTCGACGCCGCTCGGTCGCGACGGTGGGCGAGTCGCGCGGCGCTCTCGTGATGATAAAGGCGCGGGAAACGGCCAAGAACGGACTCTTCTATATGGGAGAGCTCCTCGTAACCGAGGCTAAGGTCCAAATCGAGGGGCGGATAGGCATCGGCATAATCGTGGGCGACGAGGGCGAGGCCGCGCGCGATCTGGCGATCATAGACGCCGCCTGCAACGCCGGCCTCGAGGAAACGGCGGCATGGGAAAGGAAGCTCGTCGAGGAAGAGGCAAGGATCATCGGCCGCGAAGGCGCCGAGGCCGCGCGCGTCGAACGGACCAGGGTCTCTTTCGAGTCGATGGACCAGGGCTGAGGCATGAGGCTCGACGCGGTGCACGACCTGCAGAAAGTATTCAGGAAGATCCTGTCCGCGACGGCGAGCCCCGGCGCGATCGTCGATCTAGAGCGCGAAGCCGAGCTCCTCGACCTGGACTTGCCGCTTAATAAGGGCATCCTCCTCGTCGCTCTCGCCCTCCTGGACGCGGAGACCAGTTTCAATGTGGCGTCGAGGGATTCGGCCGCGCAGGAAAAGGCGATATCGCAGATGACCTACGCGAAGCCGGCCTACCCCGGCGAGGCGGATTTTGTCTTCGTCATCGGGATGGCGGGGGCGGCCGAGGCTATCGCCTGCGCCAGGACGGGCAGCCTCGTGGATCCTCATCTCGGCGCCACCCTCGTCGTAGAGGCCGAATCGCTGGACGAAGGCGGGGGCCTCGTCTTATCCGGCCCGGGCATCGAATCCACGGCGCGCCTGAAGGTCGGCCTCGATCCGCTCTGGATCGCGGCGAGGGCCGCGAAGAACGTCGAGTTTCCCCTAGGCGTCGACCTGCTCCTCGTAGACTTGCGCTTTCGCCTCGCCGCCCTTCCGCGGACGACCCTCATCCGAGAGGAAGCCTAAATATGGGATACGTAGCGGTTAAGGGCGGAGCGGAGGCTATCGAGGCCTCCATCGAGCGTCTCAAGTACGAGCGGCTCCGGAAGGGACTCACCCTCGGCGTGGACGCCGTCGAGGCCGGAATGCGCGCCCTGGTGGACCAGGTCATGTCGGAGGCGAGCCTCTACGACGAGGCGATGGCGGCCCTCTCCATCAAGCAGGCCGAAGGGAGCCCCGAGGAGGCCGTCTTTCTCATGCGGGCTTTCCGCTCGACCCTGCCTCGATCCTACTACTCCCTCGCCATCGATTCGCGCGCGATGCGCGTCGAGCGGCGCATATCGGCGAGCTTCAAGGACATCCCCGGCGGCCAGATCCTCGGCGCCTCATGCGACTATACGCACAGGCTCATAGACTCCGGGCTCCTCGAGGAGACGGACGAGGAGGCCGCGCTTTGGGTCGCCGCATACCTCGCCAATGCCGCCGCGGAGTCATCGCCTCCGGCATCGGCGGCGCCGATGCCGGGGGCGATAGCGGGGGCCATCGACTACATACGAGCGATCGGCCTCTTGAAGGCGCGGCCCATCGACGACGCCGAGCCCAGGGACGTGACAAAGCGCTCCATCGAATTCCCCGCCTCGCGCTCAGAGCGGCTTCAGATATTGGCGCGCGGGCAAACGGGGGCGGTCACCGCCCTTGGCTACGCGGCTCTGCGCGGCTACGGCGCTACCCTCCATCCGACGGTCGGCGAGCTCCGCGTGGGCCGCGTCGCCGTCTATGTGCCCAATCCCTACAGTTCCGAGGAGGGCGGGGACGCCGGCGACGCCTACTACGTCGGCGAGATACGGATCACGGCCGTCGAGACCTTGGTGCCTGTTTCGGTCCGGCGCGGGATGGGCAAGACGGAGATCGAATTCGAGATAGGATTCGGCGCTTCCTTCGGACAGAACGAGACGAAGGCCATCGCGATGAGCCTCCTCGATCAGTGCCTCGAGTCGGGCGACAAGCGCTCGGCCGTCCAGGACGAGGAGTTCGTCCTCCTTCACGTCGATTCGGTCGAGGCCACGGGATTCATATCCCACCTCAAGCTGCCGCACTACGTGACCTTCCAGTCCAAGCTCGACAGCGTTCGCAAGGCGAGGGGGGAGAAATGAGCCCGAAGAGCTTGTACAACTTCGCCTTCTTCGACGAGGGATCCAAGCGCGAGCTGCGCAGGGCCATCCTCAAGGCGGTCGCGATACCTGGCTATCAAGTCCCCTTCGCCTCCCGCGAGATGCCGATCGCGAGGGGCTGGGGAACGGGGGGCCTCCAGCTGACCCTCTCCCTCGTCGGAAAGGACGACGTGCTCAAGGTGATAGACCAGGGCGCGGACGAGTCGGTCAACGCCGTCAGCATCAAGCGGCTGGTCAAAGGCACGACGGGCATACGCACTACCGAGGACGCGCGCGATGCGACGATCATCCAGTCCCGCCACCGCATCCCCGAGTTTTCCCTCGCGCGGGGGCAGATCCTCGTTCTCCAAGTGCCCATGCCCGAGCCGCTGCGCTTCGTCGAGCCGAGCGAGTATGCGACCAAGCGCCTTCACGCCGAGAAGGAATACTCGGGGGCCTATCTAGCCCTTTTCGAGGAGATAATGAAGTACGGCCGCGTCTCCACGGGGGCGGATCATCCCGTATTGGTGAACGATCGCTACGTGATGGCGCCCAGTCCCATACCGCGCTTCGACAACCCCAAGATGAACCGTTCGAAGGCTCTCATCCTTTTAGGAGCCGGGCGAGAGAAGAAAATCTACGCAGTCCCGCCCTTTACGAAAGTCGCCTCGCTCGACTTCGAGGATCACCCCTTCGAGGTCGAAGCGATCGCCGGAAGGAAATGCCGCAAGTGCGGGGCAGAGGGGGTCTTCATGGACGAAATCGTCGATGAGGCCAGCGGCGCTTCGGACTATCAATGCAACGATACGAGCTTTTGCGGCGCGAGTAGGGTCATATGAGCGACGGCTTCGACTCGAAGGCCCTCAAGGTCGACGCCCTCACTAAATGGTTCGGTCCCCGATGCCCGCGATGCTTAGGCGGCGAGGAAGAGCTCGAGAAGAACTACTGCCCCGATTGCGGGACGGTATACGCCCTCAGGGACCTGTCCCTGACGCTCTACGAGGGCGAGGTCCTAGGCGTCGTCGGCGAGAGCGGGTCGGGCAAGTCGACTATCCTCAATTGCCTGTATTACGACATGGAACCGAGCTCGGGTTCCGCCTACCTCTCCTCCTTCGAGGGCGGCAGCGTCGATATTTTCTCCGTCTCGGCTCAGGCCAAGAGGGGAATCCGCAACACCCTATTGGGCAAGGTCTATCAAAACCCCCTGCAGGGGCTGAAGATGCGCTTCTCGGCCATTTCGAACGTCGCCGAGAAGCTCATAGCGGCGGGCGAGCGGAACGTCGCCGCCATGGAGGCGAGGGCGGTCGGCCTCCTGGGGCACGTCAACATCCCTTCCTTCAGGATGAGGGAAGCGCCCGAGTTCTTCTCGGGCGGAATGCAGCAGCGCGTCCAGATCGCGAAGGCCTTATCCAACAACCCGCCCATACTCCTCCTAGACGAGGTGACTACGGGGCTCGACCTGTCGGTGCAGGCCAAGGTCCTGGACCTCGTGAAGCAGATTCAGCGCGAGCTCGGAATCAGCATGCTCCTGGTCTCGCACGACCTGGGCGTGGTCAGGATGCTGGCCGACCGCACGGTCGTGATGCTCGACGGGAAGGTGGTAGAGGAAGGCCTCACCGACCAGATACTGGAGGATCCTCAGGAACCCTACACTCAAGAGCTCGTCCACTCGATGCTCTGACGGAAGAAGGCGGCAGCATGTACGCGATAACGAACGGGACGATCGTAGGAGAGGACGATGTCATTTCCGGGATGGATCTCATCATCGAGGACGACACGATAGCCGACATCGCGCCGAGAGGAAGGACGCGCCTTCGCCCGGAGCAGGTCGTGGACGCGCGCGGCCGATTCGTCCTGCCGGGCTTCATCGATATACACGCCGACTACATCGAGCATATGGCGGCGCCGCGGCCGAAGAGCCTCATGGATTTCGGCCTTAGCCTGCGCGAGGCCGAGCGCGAGCTGGCGACCCATGGCATCACGACCATCTTCCATTCGCTCGCTCTCTTCGACCACTTGGTATTCGACTCGAACCCCATCAGGGATCCGGACAACACCAAGCGCTTCATCGACATCATCGAGGCCTCGCACTCTTCGCGCCGCCTCATACGCCACCGTTTCCACGCCCGCTTCGAGATCGACAACCTGCGCAGGGTCGAGGAGATCAGCGGGTACATCAGGGCCGGGAAGGTGCATCTGATATCCTTTATGGACCATACGCCGGGCCAGGGGCAGTACCGCGACCTCGAGATGTACCGCGGGACTATCAAGGGATACCGCGACCTAAGCGACAAGGAGATAGACGAGGCTATCGTCAGCCTGCAAGGACGGGCTAAGCTCGAGGAGTCGGCGATCCGGGCCATCGCGCAGCTCGCTCTGTCGAACGGCATCGCCGTGGCCTCGCACGACGACGACACGAGCGAGAAGCTCGCCTACGTCAGGGATTTGGGCGCGACGATCAGCGAATTCCCGATAACCATCGAGGCCGCTCGGGAGGCGAAGCGGCTCGGGATGCGGACCGTGATCGGAGCGCCCAACGTCTTGCTGGGCGGCTCCCATTCCGGCAACCTCGCGGCGACGGAGGCGGTCTTGGAGGGCTGCGCCGATATACTCTGCAGCGACTACTATCCGGCGGCGATCCTGCACGCCGTGTTCCGCCTCGCGGAGGAGCATGGGATCGGGCTCCCGGCGGCGACGAGGCTCGCTACCTTGAATCCCGCGGAGGCGGTTAAAATGGGGAAGGAGCTAGGATCCCTCAAGCCGGGAAAGAAAGCCGATATACTGCTCGTCGAGAAGATCGACGGAGTTTTCCCCGCGGTTACGACGGTTATCGTCGACGGCCGGGTAATCATGACGACGGATTACAGGAAGGCATGATGGAAAAGAGATTGACTGAAGCTCCCCTAGTAGGCGCGGGCTCCGAGCTGGAGAACGTCAAGCTCGGGGCTTACACCGAGCTGGGCGAGGGCGGCTACTACGAGAACGTCGAGCTCGGGGACTACTCGTACACGGGGCCCTACTGCTTCCTGCAGAACGCGATCGTGGGCAAATTCGCGAACATCGCCGCGGCCGTGCGCATAGGCCCCACTATGCATCCCATGGACAGGCCCACCCTCCACCACTTCACCTATCGGCGCCGCCTCTACGGCCTCGCCGAAACCGATGACGAGGATTTCTTCGCCTGGAGGAAATCCATGGTGGCCCGAGTCGGCCATGACACCTGGATAGGCCATGGCGCCATCATCATGCCGGGCGTAAGCGTCGGCGACGGCGCGGTCGTCGGTTCCGGGGCCGTAGTCACGAAGGACGTCGCGCCCTACGCCGTAGTCGTCGGCGTGCCCGCGAAAAGGATCAAGGACCGCTTTCCCGAGGAGATCGCGGCCGCCATGTCCAGGATAGCCTGGTGGGACTGGCCCTACGAAGTCATCAAGGCGCGCCTGGATGACTTTTGCGGGAGCGCCGAGGACTTCGCCCGAATCTACGACCGGTCGGAGGCGCAGTGAGAGACGCGATGCTCTCCATCGAGGGACTGGGCAAAACCTTTACCGTCCACCAGCTGGGCAAGCGAATTAGAGCCTGCGATGGCATCGACATACGCGTTGCCGCGGGCGAATTCGTCGGCATCACCGGGCGCTCTGGCTCGGGCAAGTCGACCATACTCAAGCTGATCTACCGAAGCTACCTGCCGCAGCGGGGAAAGGCGCTGTATCGCTCGGAGCGTTTCGGCCCGATCGATCTATTCAAGGCGAACGAGCGGCAGATCCTCTATCTGCGGAGGCGAGAGATCGGCTACGTGAGCCAGTTCCTGGACCTCGTGCCTCGGACGAGCGCGAGGGACGCGATCGAGCAGGCCGCCCTCGAGATGGGAATGCCGAGCGCGCGCGCGCATGACGAGTCCGAGAGGATGCTCTCTCACTTCGAGCTCGGCGAGGAACTTTGGGACAGCTACGCGAGCAGCTTCTCGGGGGGCGAGAAACTCAGGCTCAACGTGGCCCGGGCCATGGTGAAGCACCCCCGGCTCCTCCTCCTCGACGAGCCGACCGCCAGCCTCGACGACCACTCGAAGGGCAAGGTGAGGGAGCTCATCGAGAAGCTCAAGATCGAGGGCACGACGATGCTCGGGATTTTCCACGACCTCCAGTTCATGGGCGGCCTGTGCGACCGCGAATACAGCATGAGCCTCGGCCGCTTCGCGGACAGCCCGTCGTGATCGGCGATCGATTATGATCGGTGACCGATTATGATCGGTGACCTCCATGTCCACACGAATCGCTCGGACGGCTCCTATTCCCCGAAGGAAGCCGTCCTCATGGCCAAAGAGCGGGGCCTCGACTATATAGGCATCGTCGACCACGATACGGCCGAGGGCCTCGAGGAAGCGGCCGCGCTCGGGCTCAGGCTCGGCGTCCTCGTCGTGCCGGGGATCGAGATATCGGCCTACGACTATAAAAGGGGCCGTAAGGCCCATATCCTGGGCTATCGGTACTCGTCGCCCGCCGTCAACATAAAAAAGCTGTGCGACCCGATGCTGAAGGCGCGCGACGCCATGACCAAGAAGCATATCGCCGCTATGGCCGCCGCGGGCTATCCGGTGACGATCGAGGAGGTGGTCGAGGCAGCGCGAGGAGCGAGGGTGCTCTACAAGCAGCACATCATGGCCGTCCTCGTGCGCAAGGGGATCGCGGAGAGGATCTATGGGCCTCCCTACGGCGAGCTCTTCCATAAGGGAGGGCTATGCTCGGAGGAAATCGCCTACGCGGACGCCTTCGACGCCCTGCGCGCGATCCACGAGGACGGCGGTGTCGCCGTGCTCGCCCATCCCGGTCAGCTCGATTCTTGGGAGCTTCTCGACGAACTCCTCGCGGCGGGCCTGGACGGCGTCGAGCTCTACCACGAGAGCCACTCGCTCGTGGACCACGGGAAAATCCTCGTTCTGGCGAAAATCTGGCCCGCCCTCGCCCTGACCGGAGGCAGCGACGACCACGGCTCCTTGGGCTCCATCAACGCGATGGGCGACATACGCGCTCCCTTGGGCGCCTTCGAGGCCTTGGGCGGCCAGCCCATCCTCCCCTACCGATTCGCGCAGGGCCTCGTCCGCGAGGCGGGCGCGATGCTGCGGGCCGCCATGGCCCTGTCCATCGGCGTCGAGCTCAAGGATGGCGACCGCCGCGACCTGGTCACGCGCTACGACTCGGAAATCCAGGAATTCCTCATTTCGGGCATATCCGCGCGCCTACCCGGCCATTCTTTCCTCGCCGAGGAGCTCGCCCGCAAGGGCGACTCCCGACAGGGCGACCAGGTAGAAATTATCGGGAGTGGCCCTACCTGGATCATCGATCCCATCGACGGCACTACCAACTTCGCCCGCTCGGGCAGGGACTTCGCGATATCGGTGGCGCTGTACGAGGGAGGGATGCCCCGGCTCGGCCTCGTCTACGACGTGATGTCCGACGAGATGTACGCGGCCGCGCCTGGCGCCGGCGCCTATCTGGACGGCGCGCGGCTCGGCCCCGCCGGCAGGGCGGCGTCGATCGGGGAAGCCCTCGTGGACATGAGCATGGATTCCGTCCGCGTCCTCCGAGGGATCGCAGGCGCCGACCCGGAGGCCCTCGCCTTCGCTGGAAGCGGACATCGCGCCCTGGGCTGCGCCTCGCTCAATATCTGCCGGATAGCGAGGGGTTCCCTGGACATCTACCTCTCGGCCAAGCTTTGTCCCTGGGATTACGCGGCCGCCGACATAGTGCTCTCCGAGGCGGGCGGGGCTTCGACTATACGCTTCCTGCTCGGGGAAGAGGGCGGGGCCCGCGCGCGCCGGTTCTACGCGGCCGCGGGCGGGGCGGAGATGCTCGCCGACGCGATGGATATTCTTTTCGGCCCCGGGGAAGGCGCCCATTAACCTTTTTCTCACGCGGTATTCATCGATAGCTAAGAACTCCTAAGCGATTTCCTAACATCGGCCCTTTATCCTGTCCCACCAGAGCCATCGATACGAATCGAAACAAGGAGTGAAAGATGAAGAAGCCATTGACCGTCCTCGCGCTCGCCCTGATCGTCCTGGGAGGGGCTTTCGCGGCCCCGAAGCAAATCACCGTCGTCTGGTATCCGAACAACTCCGGCGAGGACTGGAAGGCCGGCCGGCAGTCCATGGACGACATTATCGCCAAGGCCACGGGGATGGCCGTCGTCGATAAACTCACGACCGACTATGTCATCGCGATAGAGGCCATCGCCACCGGCAACGCCGCCATCTGCTATCCCGGCGCCGTCGGCTACATCCAGGCGAGCCAGAAGAACCCGAAGGTGGTGCCCCTCGTCACGATTTCCAGCGCCAAAGGGACTCTCGACGACTCGGTCTACTACAGCCGCATCGCGGTGAGGATCGCCGACGCCGCGCGCTACCTTAAGAACGGCGCCTACTCGATCGACAACATCAAGGGAAAGACCATGTCCTTCGTTTCCTCCAGCTCGACCTCGGGCTTCATGGTTCCCGCCACCCTGGTCAAATCCTATTTCGGCAAGCAGATGGGATGGGCGGCCGACCTGAAGGTCGAGGACCTTTTCCTCGAGGGCGGTTCGGACAAGTTCTTCTCGAACGTGCTTTTCGGCCAGTCGCATCAGGGCTCGATCTACAACGTCCTCGCCGGCAAAGCCGATGTCTGCGCCGTGGACGACTCCGATGTCGACTCCTACTTCGACTTAGTCGCCGGCAAGGCCAATGCTCCCGGCGCCGTGTACGTCCTGAAACAGGGCGCGGCCGCGCCCTTCGACACCCTCCCCGGCGCGGCCTTCGTCGTGCTCGCCTCCTCGACCGTCAGGCAGGCCCCGATCATCGTCAATAGAGACCTCGTCACGGACGCCCAGTTCAAGGCCCTCCGCGCCGCCCTCACCGCGGACTCCACGACCAACAATCCGAAAATCTTCACGCCCAAGGATTACAAGGACGAGGGCGGCAACCCATACAAGGGTTTGTGGGCCAAGGCGGAGGGCAGCAAGATCCGTTTTCTCCCCGTAGACGCACCTTGGTATGACGACATCCGGGCATTGATGAAGTGAATTTGCGGAGGGGCGGCGCGAAGGCCTAGGCCTAGGCTCAAGCCTAGGCTCAAGCCTAGGCTTGAGCCTAGGCCTCGGCCTGCGCGCCGCTCGTCCATCCTTTTACATCAAGGGGAAAGGTCGATGGCGATCTTGGCGATCAGCAACCTCACGAAATTCTACAAAGACGTTCGGGCACTGTCCAATGTCTCCTTGAGAGTCAAGGCGGGCGAATTCGTGACCGTCATCGGCCGATCCGGGGCCGGCAAGTCCACCCTTCTGCGCTGCGTGAACCGAATGATCGAGCCCAGCTCGGGAAGGATCGAGTTCGACGGGACCGACATGCGGTCGCTGGGAAGGCGCGAGCTGCGCCGCGCGCGGACGCGGATCGGGATGATATTCCAGCACTTCAACCTGGTGCCCCGACAGACCGTCATCGAAAACGTCCTCCACGGGCGCCTGGGATACAAGTCTACCCTGCACGGATCCCTCGGCATCTACAGCGACGACGAAAAAAACCATGCCGTGGAAGTCCTGGAGCGGCTCGGCCTCGCTGAAGCGATGCATAAACGCTGCGACCAGCTCTCGGGCGGGCAGAAGCAGCGAGTCGGCATCGCCCGCTCCCTGGTCCAAGACCCCAGGCTCATCCTCTGCGACGAGCCGATAGCCTCCCTGGACCCCAGCTCGGCCAAGACGATCATGGACCACCTGTACCGGATATCGCGCGACATGAAAATAACGATCCTCATGAACCTGCACCAGGTGGACATCGCCATCAAGTACTCCGACAGGATCATCGGGATTCGCGAGGGGGAGGTCGTGTTCGACGGCGATCCCAAAAGGCTCAAGAAAAAGACGGTAGCGGAGATCTACGGGTCGGACGCGGGCGACATCCTCTTCGAGGAGTCGGCGGAGTGAAAGGGTCCATCGAAGTCCGGAAGGCCTTCAGGCGCCGAAACCTGGCCGCCCTGGGCTGCTTCGCCCTTCTAGCCGTCCTGACCTTAGGCTCGTCGATAGTCACTTCCTTCGATTGGCCCGCGAGCCTCAGGGCGTTTCCGAAAGCTATCGGCTGGATGGCCGCCAACTTCATCCCGAACGACCGGGCACTGCGGAACGCCCCGAAAATCGCGCTCAAGCTGGCCGAGACCGTACTCGTATCGATCATGGCCACCGTGATCGCGGCCGCCTGCGCCTTCGCCATGGCCATCCTCGGCTCGAAGACCACCCGGCCGCATCCCCTCGTCTCCGGCATCGTACGGCTCATAGCTTCCCTTTGCAGGAATATCCCGGTCGTGGCCTGGGCGATGATCCTCCTGCTCTCCTTCGGCCAGAACATCCTGACAGGCCTGATTTCGCTCTTCATCGGCACCTTCGGGTTCCTCACGCGGGCATTCATGGAGACTGTGGACGAGGCGGCGGAAAGCAGCGTGGAAGCCCTCAGGGCATCGGGGGCTCCTTGGCTCGCCACGGTGACGCAGGCCGTCGTCCCATCGATCATGCCCCAGGTCGCGAGCTGGATGCTCTACATGGTCGAGACGAATATCCGCGACGCGACATTGGTCGGCATACTCACGGGCACAGGCATCGGCTTCCTCTTCGACCTCTATTACAAGAGCTTGAACTTCCCTTCCGCGGCCTTCGTCGTGCTCTGCATCGTAGCCGTGGTGATTCTGATAGAAACCGGATCCAACGCGCTGCGCAGGGTGATCCTATGAGAGTACGCAAAGCTCGGATCGCGCTTCGAAAGGCGACAGCCTCCGCCATAGCTCTCAACTCTACGTTGATTGCGCTGACGGCGGTGACCGTCATCGGGTTCTTCGTCATCGATACAAAGCGGCTAAAGGTCGGAGCGGCATCCGCGAAACTACTCGCCGACCTCACGAAGATGTTCGCAAGCCCCATGGCTCAGCATTTCAGCCTTGGAGAGGCCTGCTACGCCCTCCTCGTCACCCTAGCTCTGGCTTTCCTCACTACGCTGCTCGGCGCTGCCCTCGCCCTCGCCTTCGGTCCTTTGGCCGCGAAAAATCTGAGCAAGAGCGCCCTCGCAGGCACTCTGAAGGCCCTCGTCGCATTCGTCCGCGCCGTGCCGACCGTGCTCTGGGTCCTGATATTCGCGATAGGGGCGGGGCTGGGCAGCGTCGCCGCCGTGGTCGGGATGACCTTCCACTCCTTCGGTTACCTTCTCAAGGCCTATTCCGAGTCTTTCGAGGAAGTCGGTACGGACGTCGTCGAGGCGCTCAAGGCATCGGGCGCGAATTGGATGCAGATAGTCTGCCAGGCCGTCATACCGTCGTCCATGAGCTCCCTCGTTTCTTGGACCTTCATACGCTTCGAGATCAACTTCGCCAACGCGGTAGCCATGGGCGCGGCCGCCGGCGCGGGCGGCATCGGATACGATCTCTTCATGGCCTCTGGTTTCTATTTCAACATCGGGGAAGTCGGCTTTATCACCTATCTCATCCTGATCGTCGCCATCATCCTCGAGATCGGCGCCATGCGCCTCAAGGCCGGGCAGCACGTGCAGCGGTGAGCGGAGAAGTCTCCATATCATCGTTAATAATGCATTAATTATTTTCCGCGAAGGCTCGCGGCAGGAGTATTATGCGTATTATTCAATTGACAATCGAAATGCATAAACCCAAGTAGGAGGATGTAGGTATGGGCAAGTCGATTTCAAGCAAGCTGGACGATTCCAGAAAATTCCTGGAAAAAAACGCCAAGTCGAATCTCAACCTCAAGCTAGCGCAGGCCGCCCTGTCGGACGCGGACAAGGTGGGCACCGAACTGTCCTCGCTCAAGGCTAGGCTCGGCGAGTTGACCGAGGCTCGAAAGAACACGGTCAGCGCCCTCGACGAGGCGATGGCGAGAGTCAAGCTGGAGAAAAGGCTGAAAGCGAAGGAAGCGAAGGTCCAGGCCAAGCTGGCGATTCTGGCCTCTCCCGCCGGCGCAGGCACAGGAAAGAATTAAGGTTCTGGCGAGGCCAAGACGGAGTAGTAGCTGCTGGCGCCCGGCCATTCGGGCTGCGGCTCGAAACCAAGAGTGCGGATATCGAAGGCAGAGAGCAGAGCGCGGAGCTCTCCCTCATCGACATAGCAGTGGGGGAGGACGGCTCCGCCCTCCTCGGTCTTCATCCTGACTCGCGGATCGTCGGTGAGCCCTTCCCCGCTTCCGAAGTAGGCCGAATCCTTCGCCAAAAAATTCGCGAAGAATTCGCCGCCGGGAGCGAGGACCCTGCGCGCCTCGCCAAGCGAATCGAGAAGGCCTTGGGCATCGCAGTGGTATATCGAGCGGTAGGCTAAGACGCAATCGAAGGCCGCGTCGCGGAAGGGCAGGGCGCGAAGATCGCCCATCGCGGTAAGGACGGCGAGCTTCTCGGCCTGGGCCTGCTCCCTCAGCCTCGCCAGGCCGATTTCGGACAAGTCGAAGCCCGTGACCGAAAAGCCCGAGCGGGCGAAGAGGAGGGCGTGCCTTCCAAGGCCGCAGCCCAAGTCCAGAAGACGAGAGTATCCGGCCTCGGTCCAGCGCGCGAGAAGGGCGCGGACCTCATCGGCCGGCTCGAGCCAGTAGGCCTCGGCCACCTTTTCCCAATCCCATGCTTTTGCTTGGGTCATCGACTTCTCCTATCGCTCTATCCAGCTCAACTCCACGACCTTTAGCTTGTTCTTGCGTTTCAGCTGGGTCTTCTGGATATTGGTTCTGATGTACTGCTCGAGGTAGGGATGAGGCTTAGCGGGGTTGTCTATGCCGCTAAAGAGGATGATCCTGGAATCCTCGGCTATCTCGGTATCCTCGGAATCGGTGGCCTTCCAGAGGAAAAAGAATCCGTCGGCCTTTTTTTCTATATCCACCAGGGCTGTGCCGGAGGGTCCGTAGCGGTCGCCGGTTATATGCAATGTCGCTTTGGCTTTCATCCTCTGCTCCTCGTTCTTCAGGCGTCCTCGTTTAAATCTCAAGCAGCGCGGCTATGTCCTCGATTTTTTCAAGGCCCTGAGCTTCCATCCAAGTCCTTATGCCCTCGAGCGCCTTTAGAGCGCAGCGAGGATCGACGAATGTGCCCGTGCCCACCTGCACGGCTCGGGCCCCGGCCAGGAGGTACTGCAGGGCGTCGTCGGCGCGCATGATGCCGCCAAGGCCGATGACGGGGATGCGCACGGCGCGGGAGGCCTTGTAGCAGCAGGCGACGCCGACGGGGCGGATCGCCGGGCCCGAGAGTCCCCCCGTGCCCGCAGCCAGGGCGGGCCTCTTTTTAGCCACGTCGACGACCATGCCCACGAGGGTGTTGATGCAGGAAACCGCGTCGGCGCCGCCGGCCTCGGCCGCCTTGGCTATTTCGGCGATGTCGGTGACGTTGGGCGTCAGCTTGACGACGATGGGGCGCTTCGTCCTGTCGCGCAGGGCGCGCGTTAGGCGCTCGATCAGGGCGGAATCGGTGCCGAAGGCCAGCCCGCCGTGACTCACGTTGGGGCAGGACAGGTTGATCTCGTAGCCATCGACGCCGACGCCGACTCTCTCGCCCGCGGAGCTAGGCTCCCCGACGGCGGTCTCTATCCGTTCCACTACCTCGAGGTACTCTTCCTCGGTCGATCCCGCGACGTTGACGAAGACGGCGCATCGCCTCGCGCGGAGGCCCGGCAGCTTGTCGCGCAGGAATGCCTCTATGCCGGGGTTGGCGAGGCCGATGGAGTTGAGCATGCCCGAGGGCGTTTCCACGATGCGCGGCACCTGATTGCCGAACCTCGGGGCAAGGGTTACCGCCTTTGTGTACAAGGCGCCTACCGCGTCTAGATCGACGAGCTCCTCGTACTCCGAGCCGTAGCCGAAGGTCCCCGAGGCGAGGCCCACTGGGTTGGCCAGCTCGAGGTTTCCTATCCTGACGCGGAGGTCGGCTTTCACCGCGATTTCCAGTCTATCGTCGAGGCTTCGAAGACGGGGCCGTCGGTGCAGGCGCGCAGGTAACCCCGGCCGTCGGAGCGAGGAAGGGCGCAGCCCATGCAGGCGCCGACGCCGCAGGCCATCCACTGCTCGGCGGAAAGGCTGGCCGCCCATCCGCGCTCGGCGGCCAAGGCGGCCAGGCCCGAAAGCATGGGGCCCGGGCCGCAGCCGTACAGGCGCACCCGGCCTGCGGGCGCGTTGCGCGCTATCCAATCGACGGGCGTGCCGAAGAAGCCCGAGCTGCCGTCGTCGGTGCAGACGACCGTTCCCGCGGGCAAGCTGATCGAGGGCAGTTGAGCCGCGCTTCTGATGCCGAGGAGAAGCAGGGGCGGCGTCGCCGCGGGAGCGGCGGCGGTCAGGCGCTCGGCGAGGAAGAGAAGGGGCCCCAGGCCGACGCCGCCCCCCGCCAGGACGGGCGTCTCGCCGGGCGCCGGCTTGGGGAAGCCCTTGCCGAGCGGGGCTATCGCGTCTATGCGGGAACCGCTCGCGAGCTCGGCCATAAGCCGAGTGGCGGCGCCTCGGATTTCGTAGATGGCCGATACCTTCGATCCGCTGCCGCCGCGAGAAGGAGCGTAGCCTGAAAAGGCGAAGGGCCTGCGAAGCAGGGGATCGCTCGTCGGCGAGACCCTGAGCGAGAGGAACTGCCCGGGAAGGGGCGCTCCGGCGGACTCGTCCCAGGAGAGGACGAGCTTTCGCCAGGACTCGGCGATGACTTGATTCTCCAGGATATCCGCCTCGAACTGCTTCACGCCGACATGATAGTGCGATCGCGGCTGCCCATGTCAACCGTACGATCGAGACGTATCGACGCTCAAGCTCATGCTTGACTTGACTCCGAGCTCAGCCTCGCGAGGGCGGTCTCGACTTCGCCCAGGCGCTCGCGCAGGTTTCTGATCGTGCGCTCGAGCCTCTCCTTTTCCTTGGCGAGGCGTTCGGCCGTCTCCTCGGGGGGCTTGGAGGCGGCGAAGCGCGACTTGACGGCAGCCGGACTTAAGCCCCCACGCAGCGCGTCGAGGGCATCGGCCCTCGCGTTCGGGTCGCGGATGCCCGCGGCCATGCGCATGCCGTCCCAGCCCACATCGGGGTCCAAGCGATAGACCGCCGCCTTTACCGCCGAGTTGGCCGTCGCGCGGGGCACGCCGAGGGCCCTGTCCACGTAGTCCTCGAAGCGCGCCTTGTATTTTCTGCAGAGGGCCTGGGCTTCTATCATCAGGCGTCCGAACTCGAGCATGACGCGGCCGTTCTCGGCGATGCAGGCGCCGCGGATCTTGCGCGTCAGCTCGATGAACTCGCTCTCGGTGTCGAAGAGGTTGCGGTAGTGGCCCTTGGCCTCGGCCTCCACCAATAGCTCGTGGAAGATCTCCCAGAATTCGTTCGTATGCGCCCTGCCCGAAGAGAGTCCGCCCTTGCGCTCGCAGTGGATGTGGTGGGCGTATTCGTGGATGGCCGTATAGACGAGCTGGTCCTCGGAGGCGAAGTTGCGGTTGTGGATTATGATTTCGCGGCTGCGCGGCTTGTAGAGCCCGTTGACGATCGAGCTCGTCTTGCCCGAGAAAATGAGCGAGAACTCGGTTTTGGGATCGGCTATGTCGAGGAGGATTGCCTTCACGCGGTCTTGGTTCATCGCTAGGCTATCCTATGGTGTTCCCTCCCGATCGGCAAGCCGGTGTAGGAGGAACTTTTTATTTCTTTGGCTTCAATCGCCGCGGGCTGGCGGGGGCGTTCTTTGGCCGTGACGGCATCCTCTTTCGCGCGAATTTTCTGCCTCGTCTGGGTGGTTTTCGCCGTGGGTCAATCCGCTGCGAGCGAAGGGGATGCGGCTCCGCTAGGCTCGGCCTCCCTCTCTCTCGGCGCCGACGAACTATATGCGCGTCTCTTTCTCGGAGGGGAGTCCTCCTACCTGGGCCTCGATTTCGAGGCCCAGGACGAGGCGGCGGGCCTCGGCGCCTGCATCAGTCTCGGCTCCTATAGGGAAAAGGGCGCCGGAATAGTCGCGGGGCCGGGATCGGCCTCTGGCGACGCCCGCGTCCTCATCGACCCGACCTCTCCCACCGCCCTCTCCACCGGGCCCCTCGTCGAGCTGGATCGATCCTTTCAATCTCGCTGCGCCGTCCTGGGTCTGGGAGCCGGGCCGCTTTCGTTTTTCGGCCTGGCAAAAGGGAAGGGGCCCATCGTTTTCGCGGCTCGATCAGGTCCCGCCGCTCAGGCGGAGGCGGAAAAAGACGGCGCCGCAAGGGAGCTTTCCGCGGCAGCCGCCGGTCTATCCTTCGGATACTCGGGGCCGGAGGGCCTGGCCTTGCGGGCCCTCGCGGCGGCGTCCTACGGCGGCGGCCCCGCCGCCCCTTCAGGCTGGCGTCCCGATCCCTCAGCCGCCCCCGCTTTCAATGCCGGCGACGATAGCTTAGCCCGCCTAAGCGCCGGCCTCATCGCCGAGAGAAGTGAGCTGCATAAGGCTTCGCTTTTTGCCCTTGCCGCTTCCTACGGCCGGCTCGCGGGTCCCGGCATCGCCCTCAGGCTCGAATCGCGGAAGACCAAGGGCCCGTTTTCCCTGCGGATCGCGGCGGGTGCCTCGAGTCCAAACTTCCGCGAGCTCGCGGGTCCGCGCCAAGAGCGCCTCCTCGACGCCTGCGCCGAGGCCCGACTCGCGATGCGCCGCTCCTCCTCCCTCTCCGCCTCGATCGAAACTCAGGCGAAGGGCGCGAGTCTCCTTTATGCGCCGACCTGGGGAAACAAGGGGAGCCTTAAACTGAGCCTTCCTGTCGGAGCGGAGGATAGCCTCCTCGAGACTCGACTGGATGCCGATAGCCCGAGCGAGGGCGTGAGGGGCGGCTCCTGGTCTTTCGCCCTTATACGAAAATCCGAAGCCGAGAGCGCCGAGAGCTCGATGCGCTTCGGCGGCTCGCTGCGATGGGACTCTTCCCTCGCGCTCTTCGGCCTCGACCTAAAGACCGAGATAACGGGGGAGGGCGGCCTGCCGGCCTTGGGCCTCGAACTCTCCCTGGTGCTATTCGATAAAGGCAAACTCGACTCGCCCGTCATCGCTACGGGCGGCGCAAGCTTGGAATTTCCCTTCGGCGCGGGAGCTTCCCTCGAGCTAGAGGCCTCCCTTCCCGAAAAAGGCATCATCCTCGCTCCCTCGAACCGAGAGTCAAAGGCCGCCCCGCTCGTCTTCTGCCTTCGCTATCGAGCCTTGCTCTAGCTTCGATAAGCTTGCCTTGCGTTCGGAGCGCCGCCGGTTCATAGTTGAACTACGGAGGCAGCATGATCGAAAACCTGTGGTACGTCGTCCTCGAATCGCGGGAAGTGGGCCGCTCTCCCATCGGCTTCGTCAGAATGGGCGAGCGAATGATCTTCTGGCGCGACGATTCGCTCAAGGTCGTCTGTCATGTGGACAAGTGCGCGCATCGCGGCGCCTCCCTCGCCCTAGGCAAGATCCTCCATGGCGCGCATGACTCCGACCGCGCGGGCGGGCGCGTTCAGTGCCCCTTCCACGGCATCGAGTACGATGCCTCGGGCCGCGCGACCGTTATTCCCGCCAATGGAAGGGGCCAGGCCGTGGGCGAAGGCTTCCGCCTAAGGACCTACCCGACCCACGAGGAGAATGGCTTTATCTGGATATGGTGGGGCGATCCCGCGCAGAACGCTCTAGAGCCTGCGCCGCCGAAGTTTTTCGACGACATCCCCGAGGGCATGCGCTGGTCCACGCGGCAGGATCCCTGGGATAACCACTACAGTCGCTCGATTGAGAACCAGCTCGATATGGCCCACCTCCCCTTCATTCACCGCAACACTATCGGGAAGGGCGGCATGACGGTCGTCGATGGCCCCGGCCTCCTCTTCGACGATGCGGGCTTTTTCGTCTACGTCTACAACCGCCTCGACGATGGCAGTCGGGCGCGCAGCGGCGCCGAAGTTCCCGTCCCAAAGACGACCACGACGCAGAAGCTCGAATTCCGCTTTCCTAACCTATGGCAGAACTACATCGCCGAGAAACTGCGCATTGTCGCCGCCTTCGTTCCCGTCGATGGCGAGAGGACGCTTCTATACCTGCGCTTCTATCAGGGCTTCATGCGCCTCCCCCTCCTTCGCTCCCTCGTCCATGCCGTCGGCGACGCGATGAATCTAGTCATCGCCCATCAAGACCGCCGCGTCGTCAATACGCAAATTCCTAAAGCTGACGGAAGCGGCTCAGGCGAGCTTCTCTTTCCCGGCGATGCCGCGATCATGGAATACCGCAAAATGCGCATCGAGGCGAAGCGGCGTTCCAACTCGATCTTGGAAAAAGCATAGCCATTCCGCAGGGTTATCGCTACAATAAATTCAGCAAGGCAACAGAGGAACCAAGTGGAAATCGACGGCAAGCGCAGCGCTATACTGGTTGTCGACCTACAGAACGATTTTTGCGAAGGCGGGGCACTCGCGGTAAAAGGCGGCGATCAGGTGGTCGTGCCCGTCAACGCGGTATTGCCCCTATTCCAAAGCATCGTGATGACCCAGGACTGGCATCCCAAGGGCCACGTGTCCTTCGCCTCCTCCTGGCCGGGCCAAAACTTCTACGACAGCATCGAGGCCTACGGCATACCTCAGGTACTCTGGCCCGATCATTGCATCCAGGGCAGCGAGGGCGCGGCCTTCCACCCCCGCCTCGAAACGGACAGGGCCTCGCTCATCCTCCGCAAAGGGAGCCGCGATAAGCTCGATTCCTATTCCTGCTTCTTCGAGAACGACCGGACGACGCCAACCGGCCTCGACGGCTGGCTCCGGAGCCTCGGCGTCTCCGAGCTGTATCTGGCGGGTCTGGCCACGGATTTCTGCATATTGTTCACCGTCAACGACGCCCTTCGCCTCGGCTACAAGGTTCGAGTGCTAGAGGATGCGGTGCGCGGCGTGGACATGCCTCCGGGCGGGGCGGCTCGCTCCATCACGGCGATGCGCCGCGACGGCGCCGTCTTCCTTATGTCGGGAGACCTGTCATAAGCGGCGCCTCGTGCACGGACGAGGGCGCGGTCACGAGCGGCCTGTTCACCGACTTCTACGAGCTCACGATGGCCCAGGGCTATTGGAAGCTGGGCCGGAACGGCCGCGCCGTTTTCGATGTCTTCTTTCGCCGCCACCCCTTCGGCGGGGGTTATTCCATTTTCGCGGGCCTCGAGCCCCTCCTGCGCGACCTCGAGTCCCTCCGTTTTTCGAAAGAGGACATCGCCTACCTCGAGTCGCTTAAAATGTTCGAGCGCGGCTTCCTCGATTACCTCGCCGCTTTCCGCTTCCGCGGCGACGTATGGTCGGTGGCCGAGGGCGAGATCGTCTTCCCCCATGGCCCCCTCGCGCGCGTCCATGCCGACATGATCGAAGCCCAAATCATCGAGGGCCTCGTCCTCAACCGGCTCAACTTCGGCAGCCTCGTCGCCACCAAGACCGCCCGCATCTGGCGCGCCTCGGGCTACGGCCGCATAATGGAGTTCGGCCTGCGCAGGGCCCAGGGCCCCGACGGCGCCATCAGCGCCTCGCGATCCTCCTTCATCGGCGGCGCCGAGAGCACATCCAACACCCTCGCGGGCAAACTCTTCGGCATCCCCGTGATGGGTACCATGGCCCACTCCTGGGTGATGTCCTTCGACGACGAGCGCAAGGCCTTCGACGCCTATGCCGAGATTTATCCCGACGCCACCACCTATCTCATCGACACCTACAACACCATCGAGAGCGGCATCAAGAACGCGATCGCATCGGGCAGGCTGCTGGCGGCGAAGGGCAAACGCTTCGGCGTCCGACTCGACTCCGGCGATATCGACTATCTCTCGCGCGAGGTGCGCCGCGAGCTCGACGCGGCGGGCTTCAAGGACGCGTATATCGTCGTGTCCAACGAGCTCGACGAGGACATCATCGAGCACCTCGTCTCGGCCGGCGCGCCTGTCGATTCCTGGGGGGTAGGCACCAAGCTCGTGACCGGCGGCGGCGAGGCCTCCTTCCCCGGCGTCTACAAGTTAGCCGCCGTAGAGCGCTCGGGCGCCTTCGAGCCCACGATGAAATTCTCGGACAACCCCGACAAGTCCACCAACCCCGGCGTCAAGCAACTCATGCGGCTCTACGGCGATGACGGCCTGGCCCTCGCCGACCTCATGACCCTCGATGGCGAGAGCCTTAAGCCCGGCGAAGAGCTCTTCCTTCACCACCCCTCCGCCGATTGGCGCCGTCTGCGCCTGCGGCCAGCCGAAGTCCGGCCCCTCCTCGCCAAGGTCATGGAGGACGGCGCGGCCCTCCCTCCTTTCCCGGCCCTGGCCGACATCCGCGCGGGCCTGCGCGGCCGTCTCGATCGCTTCGACTCGACCTATCTACGACAGCTCAATCCGCATGTGTACAAAGTGTCGATATCGTCGGCCTTGCGGGACCTCAAGCTGGGCTTTATAGGGAAGTACATGCAGGACGGAAAGTAGGGGCGAGCGCGGCCGCGTCGAGCGCGGGCTTCTATGGCACAAAGCGCGTAATATTCTTCCTATGTTCACTACCGTACAGAAGCGCCTCGGCTTTCTTCGTATTTATTTATAAAGAGACGAAACGAAAGGAGAATTAAATGACCTTACTCGAGATTCTAGGTATCGTGTTGATCGTGATCGTTGTCATCGCGATACTTTAAGCGTGCAATAAGGAGGATCGTATGTATGAGACGTTTGGCCTATTATGGGCCGTAGTGACGATTATTTTCGGCATCCTGATTATCGCCTATCCTAAGCTGCTTCGGTACACCGTGGGCATTTACCTGATAGTCGCCGGCTTGTATGCCATCATCCCGAGGCTGCACCTGCATTAA
>Ga0182027_10001165_pt1 | contig 44107 bp, 34 predicted proteins | sample 712E1DmetaG_FD_121300 | JGI IMG/M metagenome (GOLD analysis project Ga0182027, IMG submission 121300) | Permafrost microbial communities from Stordalen Mire, Sweden - 712E1D metaG (Illumina Assembly) | ecosystem: Environmental > Terrestrial > Soil > Wetlands > Permafrost | place: Sweden...
CTAGTCTTTTAAGTTTTTAATTGATACACTTATACATAATGTAAAACCCCATATTTTGGGGTCTGCAAAAATACAATATATTTTTTAAAAAAAAGAATTATGGTCAGAATTTCTTAAATATATGTGTCGGTCTATTATTCTCAGCTATCCGGAAGAATATTTTTCTCAACCAGATTCAACCTTTATAAGTAGGTGTAAATATAATATCATGTACCTTTAATAAATTATTCCTGCAATATGTTTAACAGACAGATTCTCCGGAAATACTTTATCGGAACCCTTTCGGCAATAGCTTTTTTTATGCCATTGTCGGTCTGGCTGCTTACATTTTTCATTATTGCAATGATATTGGTCTGGATTGCCGATGGAGGTATAAGAAGACTTTCTGAATTGAAGAAAGACAAAATATTAATCTTGCTGTTTTGTGGGATATATTTTGTCCACATTATCTGGATGTTAAATACATCAGATCTTAGTTTTGGTCTTCGTGAACTAAAAATGAAACTACCGTTACTGATATTCCCTTTGGTTATCGGATTATCTGAGCCGCTCGATAAAAGTGAAACAAAAATTGTCCTGTCATTTTTTATTGCCGGGGTTGTGTTGTCATCCCTCATTGGGATTATTGCGTATTCATTTGGAAAAGATTCATATTCAATTGATGATCCAAGGAAAATTTCTTTGTTCATATCACATATCAGGCTGGCATTAATGACAAATTTTTCAATAGTATGTTCCGCATGGTACTATGTGACACATACATCCGGAAAATACAGATTCATTTATCTTATATCAGCTATATGGCTCACGCTGTTTCTTTTTCTGCTTCTTTCTCTGACAGGCATAATAGTATTTGCAGCGCTTCTTTTAGTTTCAATATTTATTATTGTCAGTAGATCTCAAAGCATAATATTAAAGAATTCCTTGATAATTTTTGTTTCATTAATATTGCTTTCAACAGCATTTTTTATTTTCAACGAGATAAAGGTATTTTACAGAAACGGAAATGCTTATACCTTCCCACTTAAAGAAAGGACTGCGAACGGAAATTTTTACACTCATTACCCCGACAGGAAGGATAGAGAAAATGGGAATCCTGTCTGGATTTATCTTAATGAAGATGAATTAAGAAAAGAATGGAATTCCCGTAGTTCGATCAGATACGACAGTAATGACTTCAGAGGGCAGAAGCTGCGTTATACCCTGATACGGTATCTGACTTCCGGCGGTCTGACAAAAGACTCGGCAGGCATGGCTGAATTACGGCAAAGTGATATTAAATTCATTGAAAACGGAATAACGAACAAACTTTTTACTGTTGGAAAGCCTGTCAGGTCAAAGATATATGAGATTATATGGCAGATTGATTATTATATTAATGGGGGTAATCCTTCTGGTCATTCAATTACGCAGCGTGTGGAATACCTGAAAAAAAGCTGGCATCTGTTTGAGGATAATCTTTTTCTGGGAACCGGAACGGGTGATATAAATAATAAATTTGTCGCTCAATTCAGGAAAGAAAACAGCCTGCTAGAATCCAAATTCATCTACTTGCCGCATAATCAATTTCTTACTTTCCTTGATTCTTTCGGGATAATCGGTTTCATCTTAATTTCTTGTTTTGTCTTAATCCCGGTTATTATAAAGAAGGTTTTCAGAAATTACCTGTTCATTTGTTTTTTCATAATAATTCTTTTGTCAATGTTGGGTGAAGATACTCTGGAAACCCACCCGGGTGTGAGTTTCTTTGCGTATTTTTACTCACTTTTTGTTTTTAGTAAAGCTGAATTTTAAAAGAGAAAATGCTAAATAATGAGTTTTTGATAAAAGCAGTTAAATTGGCTGAAAAAGGAATATATGAAGGTGGCGGTCCGTTTGGTGCTCTTATTGTAAGAAATGGAGAGATTATTTCAGAGGCAAACAACCGGGTAGTAATTTCAAATGATCCGACTGCCCATGCTGAAATACTTGCAATCCGACAGGCATCGAAAGTTCTGGGTACTCACATTCTGGCTGACTGTATATTATATGCTTCATGCGAACCATGCCCTATGTGTCTTGGTGCAATTTACTGGTCAGGAATAAAAACTGTCTTCTTCGCAGCCGATCGCCGGGATGCTGAAGCCGTTGGATTCAGCGATAAGCATATCTATGATGAAATTTGCCTTTCACCTGAAAAAAGACAAATTGTTTTTAAGCAGCTTTCTGATGTTGACGGAATTGAAGTTTTCCGCATCTGGGACAAGTTTGAAAACAAAATTCCCTACTGATTTTATGAATTCCGGTTCGAGACTTACAATAGACTTTTACACACGCGATGTTTTGAAAGTAGCACCTGAGCTTATTGGCAAAGAAATTGTTATAAGAGATAAAGACAATTCATACAAAAGATTTACCATTAATGAAGTCGAAGCTTACAGGGGTGAAAAGGACAAAGCGTGCCATGCCAGTAAAGGAAGAACTAAACGAACAGAAATAATGTTTAGTGAGGGCGGAAAATTATATCTTTATTTTGTTTACGGAATGTATTGGATGCTGAATATTGTTACCGGCGAGAAAGATAAACCCCAGGCTGTTCTGATAAGGGGTGTGACAGGTCTCAATGGACCAGGCATATTGACAAGGGAAATTGGCATCGAGGGATCATATTACGGAGAGGATCTGACTCAGTCGGACAAAATTTGGATCGAAGACAAAGGCATAAAGCCTGAGATCAAAACAGGAAAAAGAATCGGAATTGATTATGCCGGTGATCCATGGAAAGATAAACCCTGGAGATATTTCGGGTGAAAATTCCGGACAGGTTAAAATGATGTTAAAAGAAATCCTAATTATAGCCATTTAATATTTTTTTACGTTCTTTGCCTCAACCATAATCTAATTCAACTTTTTATGAACGGAATATACAGGAAATACCGTTTCTGGAATAATATAACCGGATGGGCCATTTTTATTGTTGCGTCAATAGTATATCTGTTAACAAAAGAGCCGACAGTCAGTTTTTGGGATTGCGGTGAATTCATTCTTTCTTCATTTAAGCTTCAGGTAGGTCATCCTCCCGGAGCGCCTCTTTTCTTAATGATGAACAGGGTAGCCACACTCTTTGCCGGAGGTGATACTTCAAAAGTTGCTGTTACGGTCAACACCCTGACAGCAATTACCAGCGGGCTGGCTATTATGATCCTGTTCTGGACAATCACTCATCTTGCAAGAAAAGTGTTTGTAAAGGAAAACACTATAGATGAAAAGAATATACTGCCAATTATTGCCAGCGGTGTAATCGGGTCACTGGCTTATACATTTTCTGATACTTACTGGTTTTCTGCTGTTGAGGGCGAATTGTACGGTCTGTCTTCTCTTGTGACCGGCCTAGTGTTCTGGGGAATGCTTAAATGGGAGGATGAGGCAGACAAACCATATGCGGGTCGTTGGATTATTCTTGTGATGTACATGATGGGACTTGGAATCGGGATTCATCGTCTCAACCTTCTGGTATTGCCGGTAGCAGTATTTGTTTATTATTTCAGGATGTATGAGGTAACAACAAAAGGAGTCATTAAAACTCTCATTGTTGCAGCCGTAATGCTCTGGATTATGGTATTTGTTTTGATGCCGGGAATTCCGACAGCTGCCGGATGGTTCGAGTTACTTTTTGTCAATGGATTAGGATTACATTATAATTCAGGGCTCTTTTTCTATTTCATTCTTATTATTGCTGGTTTGGTTTTTGGAATAATTTTTTCTCTGAAAAGGCAAAAAGTTATACTGAATTATATTCTTACATCATTGGCTGTCATTATGATTGGATATTCATCCTATGCAATGATTATGATCAGATCTTCGGCTAAACCTCCAATGAATCAGAATGATCCTTCAAATGTTTTTTCTCTTGTTTATTATATTAATATGGAGCAGTATGGCTCTTCTCCGAAGATTTATGGGAATTATTACAGCTCGCCGATTGTTGATGTCAAACAGGTTGTTGCCGGTTATAATCAGGTAAATGGAAGATATGAACCATATTACAGACCAGAATATAAATACAGCAGCCAGTTTGAGACGATCTTTCCCAGGATGTACAGTTCGGATCCTGACCATGAAAGCTCTTATAAATACTGGGGAAATGTTACCGGCAGAAAATTTTCTGTCGATTCACAGTCGGGAAAGAAAACTATTATCTGTCCCACTTTTGGTGAAAATCTGAGGTATTTCTTCAGATATCAGGTCGGATTCATGTATTGGAGGTACTTTATGTGGAACTTCGCGGGCAGGCAGAATGATATTCAGGGTAATGGCAATCCGCTCCAGGGAAATTGGATCAGCGGAATTAAATTTGTAGATGAAGCACGCCTTGGGAATCTTGAAAAAATTCCTGCGGACCTTAAAAACAACCCAGGAAGAAACACATACTTTTTCCTGCCTCTGATAATTGGGCTGGCAGGTATGTATTGGCATTATAAAAATAATAAAACCGGTTTTTGGCTTGTTTTTGCTTTCTTCTTTATGACCGGTTTGGCTATTATTCTTTTCCTAAATCAATATCCCAACCAGCCAAGGGAACGGGACTATGCTTATGCTGGTTCGTTTTATGCTTTTGCAATCTGGATAGGTATGGGTTTCATTCTAGGTTATGAGTTAATAAAGAGGTACCTGGGTGATAAATTGTCTCTTGGGATAACTTTTGTTCTGACCTTTTTAGCCGCCCCATTGCTTATGGGGACTCAAAACTGGGATGATCATGACCGTTCAAAACGTTATACTGCTAGAGATATAGGTGAAGATTATCTGAAATCCGTTGCTCCAAATGCTATCCTGTTCACATACGGAGATAATGATTCATTCCCTCTTTGGTATGTTCAGGACGTGGAAGGATTCAGGACTGATGTCCGGGTAGCAAACCTCAGTTATATACAAGCCGGATGGTATATCGATATGATGAGACAGAAAGCATATGAATCTGATCCTCTTCCTTTTTCACTGGGTTCCGATAAATATCTCGAAGGTAAACGAAATCAGCTGCCGGTTGAAGACAGGGTGGATAAAGCGGTAAATTTGAAAGAGATAGTCGATTTTGCAGGGATTGATGATAAAAAAGCTCAGGTAGATATCTCGGGAAGGGGAGATTACCTGAATTATCTTCCTGCAAAAAAATTCATTATTGATGTTGATCCCGCAACTGTTCTTTCTAATGGAACAGTAAAAGAGTATTATAAAGACAGTTTGCTTTCTCCTATAACCTGGGTTTACTCAGAAACCGATGCTTTTAAAGGTGACCTCGCAATAATGGATATGATTGCACATAATAACTGGAAGAGACCGATATATTTTTCAACGACTGTTCCTTCAAGTCAATATAAGGGACTGGAAAAATTCTTTGTTCAGGAAGGACTGGCTTACAGACTTGTCCCGATTAAAACAAGCCAGCCTGAAATGGGTGAATTCGGAATGATAGATCCTAAAGTTATGTACGATAATCTTATGAACAAATTTACCTGGGGAAATGCATCTGATCCTACAGTTTACCTTGATGAAAACAACAGGAGAATGTTCAGTAATTTCAGGAGATTATTTGGGAACCTGGGTAAAGAATTAATTGCCAGAGGAGATACTGTAAAAGCGCTTGAGGTTGCTCATCGTGGATTGGGAATTGTTCCTGTTAATAAACTTCCAAATGATTTCTTTTCTGTAGGACTCGCAGAAGTTCTGATAAGTTGCGGTAAAAAGGAAGAAGGTGATAAACTGCTTAATGACATCATTCAGTATTCAACTGAATATCTTAGATTTGCAGTTGCACTTAAACCTGAAAACCGTTTCGGTTTGGAGTATCCTATCGGTATTAATATGCAAAGCATGATCGAGATCTACAGAATGGGGATGAGACTCAAGTTAGATGATCTGGTGAAAAAAGTTGAGCCTGAATTAAACAAATTCTATTCTGTTCTCTATACAGGAACAAACTAAATATGAGGCTCTTCAGGCCAGGTTTTTTAACGATCCGGCTTTTTCCTGAGGCTCTCTTCAGGATAAAGACTGAGGAAAAGGTTTTATATCTTACCTTCGATGATGGTCCTGACATTATTTCCACAATTCCTTTGCTTAAAATCCTTTCAGATAGTGAGATTAAGGCAACATTCTTTTGTTCAGGTAAAGCAGCGTCTGAAAATCCTGCTCTTATATCCAGAATGAAGACCGAGGGACATGTTGTGGGCAATCATGGCTATAATCACCTTGATGGATTACTAACATCCAAAAAGAAATATCTTACTGATATCAGGAAGGCTTCAGAATTTACATCCGACTGTCTTTTTCGTCCTCCTTATGGACGCATGAGATTTAATCAGTACTTAAATATAAAAAAATCATTCAGAATAATAATGTGGGATATAATGCCATACGATTTTGACAGAAAATTCGGAGCCAAAAAATCAATAACTATCCTGAAGAAAATGATCAGACCCGGGTCAGTCATAGTTCTTCATGATACTTCGCGTTCGTGTGCATTAGAAATTCTTCCTGAGTTTCTGAAATTCGCAATAAAAGAGGGATACCAGTTTTGTATTCCCGACTGATGATTCAGCTAAAAAAAGCGAGAGCTTCGTTAAATACCTTATCAAAACATCTGTCCACCTGTTGGTTTAACGGAGTATCAAAGACAGGAAACGGATTCTCATGGGAATACAAATAGGGGAAATCCCAAACTTTCACATGATTGAACATCTCTTTTTTCCATATCCGATGTGTCTCAACTGCTCCGCTGGCCGGAATCACCTTGTCTTTTAGCAGTGCGATTGCATGGATTTGTCCGTTAAGTTTTCTGAGAACATTTTCCCTGAAGTTTTTTAGTCTGCCAAGATCAATCATTGATCTGAAAGCCATTCCGATCTGACTGAACTTCAACAAATCGGATAAAGCACTTTTTCCGGTTATTTTTTTTTCAAAATCATCCAGGTAAAAATTATATACCTTTTCAAATGCAAGACTATCCATTATCAATTTTGATGAACCACGCATGTTACTGAAAACTGATCCTCCACAGAATATAAAAAGCTTTGATTTGGAAAACAGGTTTTCAGGATTTCCCATTAAAATAATTTCACCCAAAAAAGCTCCTATCGAATAAGCAAAAATGTTGATGTTTGAAGTACGTGGGATAATCGGGTGTTCACCATCTCTTATCGCCAGGAATAATTTTATAATATCGGCGGCAGTCTGATATCCGGAATTAAAAAATCTCATGGGGTCTTCAGTAAGACGGTTACTAAGAGCCACATTGGCAAAACTCGACATATTTATTTCGACAGGTTCCGAATTTCGGACTTTCATTAAAGGAATCATAGCCCTGGGATCTTTCCAGACAGCAGGTGACCTGTTTATATGAAATGATATTGGGAAGAGAATAATATAACTTTCCGTATATTTTGCAAGCCAATATGCCCAAACTAAGTATTTTACCCAGCTTCTTTCATTAAGACCATGAAGCAAAAGAATTACTTTATTGCTTTCTTTTCTTTCTGGTGCAAAAACAGGATAAATGAATGAATTGTTTTCGAAAATCAACGAATCATTTTCATTTATAAATTGATTTACAGATGTATCTGACCGGAATCCGATATTATGAATTTTTATACCTGAACCAGGCACTGAGATCTCCTTTTGAGAAAATGTGAATAATGATTTAAGTTCATAATATGTCTTTGTGTAATCCATGTTTTAGATTCAGACTAATTTTATACAAAGGAAAGAGAGCCATTCAGTGTTGTCAAATTTATGTGGCAGGTGATTATTTAAAGTGATATAATCCCCTAATGAGGGATATAATTCTGCTATTTGGGACAGAATTTCTATTCGGTCTGAGTATCATAACATATCCTCTGATATTTAAAATAATAAAATAGTTAATTTTGCAGTATGTAAAAAGGTTTCAATGGTAGACTTTCAGAAACCCATACCCTCCTATCTGAATGAGAAACAGAACATAGTTCGTCTAATTCTGTTCACCTCGCTTTTTGCCCTTGTTTTTATTAATATCTATTCTCCTTTCGGAGCCGACCGATGGTTTAATCTTACAAAGTTTGAGTTTCTTACATATTCAAGTCTGACCATTCTTACAGGAGTACTTGTTGTGGTAATAAGCAGGATTATTATGTACCATGTTTGTAAAAGACATAACATCAATATCAGGCAATATCTTTTATGGATATTCACCGAAATACTCTTCATGGCATTATTTTATGCGTTATTTGAAAAATTTATTCTAAAAGACATAAGAATATTTCCTGACCTTGTAAAAATATCGGCACTGAATACAGCATTAGTTCTTTTGTTTCCCTATTCGGTTTTGTGGTTGTACTTTTCATGGCAGGACAAAAAGGAGCAAATCTCCCGAATGGCTGATCTTCAGTCTTTCTCTGCCAGCACAAGGAATATGATTCCATTTTATGATGAAAAAGGCATCTTAAGATTCTCAGTGAAAAAAGAGAGTTTTCTTTTCCTTGAAGCCGCTGAAAACTATGTAAGTATTTGCTATTTTGATAAAGGCAAAATTTCGAAATACCTTCTGAGAGACACTCTGAAAAATATGGAGGAAATTTTCGACGGTACTGAGATTATTCGTTGTCATAGATCCTATATAGTTAATTTTGATAAAGTTAAAGTGATAAGAAAAGATAAGGAAGGACTCACGCTGGAACTTGATATTCCATCCGGGATGTCTATTCCTGTCTCAAAGACATATGTCGATTCCGTAATGAAGACCTTTGCAAAGTACAGCCAGCCATCCGATCAGGGTTAGAGAAGCCCTCAGTTGTAATTGTATTTATCAGTATGAAATGTTACATTTGGAATAATTAAACTCCTTTTATATGAACATTCTTATTCTTGGTTCAGGTGGACGTGAACATGCATTTGCATGGAAGCTGGCTCAAAGTAAAAAAGTTTCAAAAATATTTATTGGTCCTGGCAATGCAGGTACAGCTTCGTGCGGAGTGAACCTTAAATTGGATCCTGAAAAGTTTGATGAAGTAAAAATTGCCGTTTTGCATAATAAAATTGATATCGTTGTCGTCGGACCAGAATCTCCTCTTGTAAAAGGGATTCATGATTTTTTTCTGGATGACAGGGAGCTAAATAATGTTTCTGTTATTGGACCGGTCAAAGCTGCTGCAATGATGGAGGGGAGCAAGGATTTTGCAAAAGAGTTTATGATAAGAAACAATATTCCGACAGCAGCTTACAGGACATTTGATACAGCTACAAAAAAAGATGCAATCCATTTTCTGAAAAGACAGAAACCACCCTATGTTCTGAAGGCTGATGGTCTGGCTGCAGGTAAAGGTGTATTAATATTGAATGATTTTGAAGAAGCTTCAAAAGAATTATCTGCTATGCTCGATGGAAAGTTCGGTGAGGCCAGCAGAAAAGTTGTTATTGAGCAGTATTTAAAAGGAATTGAACTCTCTGTTTTTGTTATTACCGATGGCCATTCATATAAACTGCTGCCTGCGGCCAAAGATTACAAAAGAATAGGAATAGGGGACACCGGTCTGAATACTGGCGGAATGGGAGCTGTTTCACCTGTTCCTTTTGCAGACAGAGACTTCATGGGAAAGGTTGAAGAAAGAATTATAAAACCGACAATGAAAGGGCTGGCTGAAGAAGGAATTGTGTATAAAGGATTTATTTTCTTCGGACTGATAAATGTTGATAATGATCCTTTTGTTATTGAGTATAATGTAAGGATGGGCGACCCGGAAGCTGAAGTTATCATTCCGAGAATAAAATCTGATTTTTTTGAATTGATTGAGGGAGTAGCAAAATGTGATCTTCATAAAAGGGAAGTTCTTTTCGATGACAAATTCGTTACAACAGTTATGCTAGCGTCAGGGGGTTATCCGGAAAATTTTGAAAAGGGGAAAATTATTTCAGGACTTGATATGACATCAGATTCAGTTGTTTTTCATGCTGGGACAAAAGCAGATGGGAAAAAAGTTCTAACCAATGGAGGCAGAGTTCTTGCAATAAGCGCCTGGGGTAATACTTTAATGGAAGCTCTGGGAAAGTCTTACAGAAATGCCAGTCTGATTTCATTTGAGGGAAGTTACTGCAGGACAGATATTGGATTTGATCTTTAAATTATATGTTAATAAAGTTTTTCAGAGGGACAGGTCCGGTAGCAGTGATTTTAATCCTTCTGACTGCAATTGGAGTTTGGGTAAATGCAATTATCAACCATCATCAGTTTGCTATATTCCAGTACGATATAAATCCAATGCCTCTATATAGCTTGCTCAGATATTTACTCGGGAATAATGCGTTATATGGAGTAATATTTTCATTTATGCTGGTTATATTTATGTCATTACTGATTGTAAATTTCAATACCAGCCATTTTTTTATAAACGAAAGGACATTCCTGCCTGGTGTGATTTATGTTCTTTTTACCGGATTATTTCCTCATTACCAGCAGCTTAATCCTATTCTACCTGCTTCTTTATTTCTAATGGTTGCCATCCGGAGAATAATGGATGCGTATAGAATAAGCGGAACAGCTTTTAACTTTTTTGATGCTTCAATCCTGATTGGCACAGGATCTCTCTTTTATGCCAACCTTATTTGGTTCGCATTACTGCCAATAATAGGAATTGCAATTCTTCGAACAGGGAATTTTAAAGAACTTATTATTTCGATAATTGGATTGTTAACCCCTGCAATACTTACCCTGGGAATATATTATTCGTTGGGGAAGAATATTTCCGCATTTCCGTTAGTTTTGTATCAAAACCTTTTTGTTAGGTCAGGAGAATATTATTTTTCAGGATTAGCAATATCAGGGCTTATTATTTTAGGATTGATTCTTTCCATCAGTCTTATTCATCTTTTCTTTCATCTTAATAGCAAGAAGATAAAAGCGAGAAAAACATTTACTGAATTAATCTGGGCTTTAATAATATCTATTGCAGTCTACTTCGTTTTACCTTCAGCTTCAGTGGAACTTATTTGGGTGGCAGCAATTCCGGCAAGTTACATTTTTGCCCATTATTTTATATTCAGCAGAAAAAGACTTCTTCCGGAAATATTCTTTATAATGTTGTTTATAATTATTGCTTGTGCGCAGTTGTTTCAAAAGTAACTATGGGGCTAATTACTTGACCAGGGATACAATGCCAACTCCTAATCCTTCCTGGAAATCGCGGAAATCAAAATTAATCTTATACTGACCTGTTTGTTTGCAGGTAAATCTGATTTCCGGGTAAGTTTTACCGGATTTCGCATCATATGAAGAGGCCTGAAGATTTCCCTGACTATCCTTGATATTCATAATTAGTTGTCCCTTTGAGTTATCTGCGTTACAAAGGGTAAATTTATAGGTCATATTCTTGCTTAGAGGGAATACCTGCTTAAATCTCAGATCTGGCATCTGTGCTCCTTTTGGTAACTGAACCCGGAAATCTTTAAGAAAAGTAGAATTTGGTCCGGAACTCATGGCGCACTTACTTATAAGAGGATCTGTCGTCTGTCCTTTCGACAGTACCGAGAATATTAGCAAAAATATGGAACCTATAAAATATTTTTTCATAATACTAATTACCTGAAATTAGTTTGTTTCTGATATTACTGCATATAACGATTATTGAAGAAAGTTGTTCATCAGTCATCTCAACTTTACTCTCTTCAGTCTGTTTTACAACAAGAGCACCATCTTTTTCTTCCATTATAGGTTCACCAGCCGTGTACCTGACAATTATTTCCTTATATTTCTCTTTAAGCTCCTGCATATCTTTGCACAAAGATGTAAATTCTGTACTTGAATTGCAATATGGAGAGAGTAACATTATCAAATCGTTAAGAATTATTTTTTGTTCTCCAATTCGGTTTCTTAATAATGTGTCAACAGGATATTGTTTTATAACCTGGGTTGCAAGATACTGCCCTTCAATCCAGACCCCTGTAATCATCAGAGCTGATTGTTGGCCTCGTTTCTTGTCACGGAGATATTTGTCGATCTGATTATAGGAATTTTGTGAAAGAAAGAGAAGAGAGTCAAGATTGGATCTGTTTAATGAAAGTCTTTTAATAGCCACAAAATCGAAAAACTGACCAACATTGAGGCCTTCTGCAAGCTTTTTAATAGAAGAAAGAACATCGATTTCAGTACCTGTTTTTTCGTACATGTTCAGGTATCCAAGGTCCGCTCCAAGGATACCAAGTTTTAATGCTTTGGCAAAATTGGTACTTAATCTGCTTGCATCAATCATTGAAGAGGCGAGATAACCTGTAGAAAAAGGAACTGACATTCTTTGAAGAATATTGGCAATTTCAACCGGTGAGGACATATTTTTGGAGATATCAGCAATAGCCTCATCACTTAATTTTTCAGTTTCCGAAACAGGTATAGAGTCAACAGCCGGGAATACAAATTCACCAGTTTTTCTGACTGAACTTCTGCAGGAAAAAACAGATGATAAAACTATAAAACCGATAACAAATAATCTTCCAACCATTCAGGAGGATGTATTACATTATACAAATGTACAATAATTCAGATTACCAACTCATTAAAAAATCATTTTCTAAATCTTAAATTTTCAAAAAAACTTACAACCTTTCCTAATAATTCAAAATAAAGTACAAAATAGAGGATAATTGTACTTAACAGAACAAGCGTAATATTAAATACAAAAGTATCTGTAAGATTCCCGAAAATGTATTTAGAAGGGGCAAAGAAATGAGTTCTGAAACTCAGAAATCCGCTTTTTTCCGGATCAAGATAAACCGGCTCGTAGTTCTGAACATAGTTATTCTTGTACTCTAGAATTTTATTCTTGGGTCTCTCATAGTATTTTGTAACTATCTCTTCTAGCTTCTCGTTTCTGTATGCATTCTCAAGTATTTTAATTTCAGTTTCATTTTTTAGTATAAAATTGTCCCAATCAGATGCTGCCCTGTTTCCGAACTGATCGAATGTATTTCCAACAAAATTTAAATATTTCAGAAGGTTGGTATAAACATCATGATTATATTTCTCAGGAGTGAGATCATTCAGATTCTTAAATGGGCGGAGGGTATTGAATTTTCTTGTAAGTTTAGTTAGTTCATTTTTTATCAGGGCCAGCTTCCCTGAATTCTTAATATTATCAATTTTTGGCGCTCTTCCCGGCTCTACCCTTGCCTGCAAAGCATTCATGAAGATTGAATCAGTTTTTTCGAGAGCAGAAATAAGGTTTGGAATAAGATTTACTGAATAATAATTAGCAATGCTTTGTTCTTTTTTGATGTCATATACTCTTTTCCCAAACTGGCTGTCACTGAATTGACTATATTTATTGTCTTTGAACTGACTGACCATAAGAGCTTCATAGGTCCATCTTGTCGGCATCAGTTCGGCTATGACAGGAACTTTGTCAACGCTGCCTACTTTTCGGTTTAGTTTATCGAAAGAAAACATTGCGCCACTTAACACCATCATAGGGATAATTATCAGGGGGATTACGATATAAATTGTGATAGCTGAATTGAAGCTTGCAGAGATATTCAATCCCAGCATATTTGCACAGAAAGCAGTAACAAACAAGGCTAAGAAATACTGTAAAAATAATCCCTTAATTTCAAGAATTGAATTGGCAATCGTAATAAAAAGCAGGACCTGAAGAACGGAGATACAAATCAATATAACCACTTTGGAGATGAGGTAGCTGTGTCGGCTCAGGCTCAGGAAACGCTCCCTCTTCAGAATCTTTCTGTCGCGGAAAATCTCTTCAGCGCTGATTGTAAGCCCAAGAAAGAGAGCAACAATAAGGCTCATAAAGATATAGATAGGAATATTCTCATTTTCAAAGAATATGTATTGTTTCGAATTTGGGTCAGGTATATACCTTATAATAAAAGAGAGAATAAATCCGAGAACCGGTGCTTCGAGTAGTGTAAGAAGTAAATACTGCCTGTTCGCAATTTTACTTTTAAAATCTCTTGAGAGATAAATAATGAACTGCCTTAAGAGTGAGGGTCTTTCCAGATTTCTGTGAGGTGGATCTTTTATTTCCGGGACTAATGAAACAGGATACTTCGAATTGAAAGTATTTGCCCATTCAGAAGGTTTTATCCTGCGTTTTTCAGTATATCTCCCGAACTCGTCAACAACCTGTATGTCAACGATATTAAAAATAGTTTCCGGATTAACGTTACCACATGAGGGACATTCACCTATCGAAGAGTTAATCTGAGTACTGAGAGTTTTAAAATAAACAACAGCTTCGACAGGATTACCAAAATATATCATATAACCACCCTGATCAAGTATGATAATCTTATCAAACATCTTAAAGATTTCTGACGATGGCTGATGAATAACAGTAAAAATAAGTTTGCCCTTCAGTGCGAGATCTCTGAGAAGATCCATAAGGTTTTCCGAGTCTCTTGATGAAAGGCCTGACGTTGGTTCATCCAAATACAGAACAGATGGTTCTCTTATTAATTCAAGGGCAATATTCAATCTTTTTCGCTGCCCCCCACTTATTATTTTATTTAATGGTGAACCTACTTTAAGGTTCTGTTTTTCAGATAAGCCCAGATTTACAAGAGTCTGAATGACTAGTTTTTTAATCTCTTCTTTTGTCTTTTTCCCAAAACACTGACACGCAGCATAGTAAAGATTTTCAAAGACTGTCAGATCTTCTATGAGAAGGTCGTCCTGGGGAACATATCCTATCACACCCTCTATCGCTTCATAACTTTTATTTATATCAAATCCATTGATTTTTACTGTGCCGGAGGTGGGTTTCTGAATACCGCTCATCAGGTTAAGAAGGGTGGTTTTCCCCGATCCGCTGGCGCCCAGTATACCTATAAGCTTTCCTTCTTCAACCGAAAAGCTAACATTATTTACAGCAGTATGACCTTCCCTGAAATTATACGTCAGATTTTCAACATTAAAAGAAAGTTTGTGAATATTAGTCTCAGCCAGGAAAGTGGAACTTATATCACTGTAATAGATCGGATGCCCCTGCCTCGATTTTACAGATCCACCTTTAGCAAAGGTGTATACCTGTCTTGAAAAAATCGGAAGTCCGTTAAGATACAACTGATCGGTTGAGTAATACTTAATAAAATACAGATCTACACTTTGGATTCTCAATATAACAATTACTGTATCTGGATATCCCGCATGCATTTTTTTGCATAATTCACACTCCTCGGTTCCTGGTCTGAGTACCAGAATAGAAGGATTCCCAAGATTTTTGGGATCATCGTTTTTTACAAACTGTTCGATTGCAGCAAATTCATCCTGTGAAATTTTAAATACTTCAGCAACTGTAGTAATGATATTCATCCTCTGCGGAGTGAACTGACGGTCAGCGTTTACCAGTTCATATAATCGCATCAGTACAACTACTTTCTGTTCCTGATTAAGCGTACGGTTTATTTTTTTGCAAATGCCAAGAATCTTTACAGAATCTTTTACTGAAGGAGCAATTATCTCTTTTTTTACCTTGTGTTTCAGAACTGGTCCTGCATGCTGATCGAAAAGTTCAAGATATTCACTTACGGCCTCTTTGCTCAGTTGTTTGATAAGAAAATCAGATACATACTCCCTCTCATTAAGAAGCATCCCAGCATCCTGCTTTAGGATCAGGGCGAAAAGTTCCATCAACGCTTTCAGTATTTCTTCACTCATAAGTAGGAAATCTAAATGACTCCGTGAGAAAGACCCAAGTTAAAAAAATTCTGAATCTTAATTCTAATAGAAGAATAAATTTTCTTTAAGTCCAGCAAGGAATAATTATAATTTCTGCTTTCCTGTAAATCTTAACAAATAAAGCATCAATAATGTTTTCTTTTATGTAAGGTTATATAATCACATATTATCGACTTGCATATATTAACTGATTTGCTTTTACTTCTTATTGTGTTCATGAAAATCATAATCAATAATAATGTAAAATAATATTAAAATCCTGAATATCACATTCCTTATGAACAAATTGTCCTCCTTTTCGTTATTAAGTTTAAAGTTCGATATAAAGTCATTCAACTTAAAACATAATTAATAATATGAATAAGACCGCCTTAATTACAGGATCATCAAGCGGAATCGGTTTGGAACTTGCCCGGATACACGCTGAAAATGGAGATAATCTAATCCTGGTTGCACGAAATAAAAACAAATTGGATATCCTGAAAAACGAACTTGAGCAAAAGTTCAAAATTACTGTCTGTAATCTGGAGAAAGATCTTTCCCTTCCGGATTCAGCTAAGGAGGTTTATGATGAATTAAGTCGACAGAATATTTCCATTGATTACCTGATAAATAATGCAGGCTTTGGTGATTTTGGATTTTTTGCTGAAAGTGATTGGACAAAGCAGGAGAAAATGATCAATCTTAACATTTTGACACTTTCTCATTTTACCTGGCTTTTTCTTCCGGAAATGATAAAAAAGGGGAAAGGAAAAATAATGAATGTTGCATCAACAGCTGCATTTCAGTCAGGGCCGACAATGGCGGTCTACTATGCTACTAAAGCATATGTACTTAGTTTCTCTGAAGCTATTGATAATGAGGTTAGAAACAAAGGAATAACTGTCACTGCTCTTTGTCCCGGAGCCACCGAAAGTGGTTTTCAGGCAGCTGCTGCACTGGAAGAAAGCAGGCTGTTCAAAGACCGCAAACTTCCCTCCTCCAGAGAGGTAGCAGAATATGGATACAAAGCAATGATGAAAGGGAAAACTATTGCTATTCATGGACTTATGAATGCAATTATGGCAAATTCTGTGAGATTCGCACCGCGGTCTCTTGTTGTCAAAGTCACAAGAAAAATGCAGGAAAAGACAAAATAATATAAGGTATAGCACATTGTATCACAATCATACCCGATTAAAAATCTGGCATCCGTAAATCGGTAATCTAAATCAGTGATCAACATTATTAATTACAAAAATAAAACTGCATTTGCCTTACAGACACGTTCTCAGCATCAAATTATCTATAATAAACAAATTTGAAACGATTCAGAAAATACATTATTGATGGTCATCAGAAAATAGGCAACAATGTCATATATCGCGATTCCTCATTGGGATTACCAGAATATGTGTTAATTAACTATACCTTTGCCGCCATAAAAACAGAAAATACATTAAGTACCAGGACTTTTCAAACTTATATTTTTATTGCATGAATTTTGAATCTTTGAGAATTATTGAACCTATTCTTAAATCAATTAAGGAAGAGGGTTACTTAATACCAACTCCAATTCAGGAACAGTCAATTCCGATTATTCTTCAAGGGACTGATCTGATTGGTTGTGCCCAGACAGGCACAGGAAAAACAGCTGCTTTTGCAGTACCTATCCTTCAGTTACTCAGCAGGAATAAAAGAATCGAAAGGAAGAAGAGAATACGAAGTCTAATAGTTACACCAACGAGGGAGCTGGCAATTCAGATAGAAGAGAGTTTCAAAGCATACGGCAGATATACCGGGTTAACATGTACAGTCGTTTTCGGAGGGGTAAATCAAAATCCACAAACGTCGGCTTTACGTAACGGGGTAGATATTCTGGTCGCAACACCAGGAAGATTACTAGATCTTATGAATCAGGGATTTATATCGTTGAAAGAAATTGAAATATTCGTTCTTGATGAAGCTGACAGAATGCTTGATATGGGCTTTATTCACGATGTCAGGAAAATAATTTCAGCACTTCCACAAAAAAGACAATCGCTCTTTTTCTCTGCTACCATGCCTCCGGAAATCGTAAAACTTGCAGGATCTATAGTTTATAAACCTGTAAAAGTGGAAGTTACTCCTTCCGCATCGACAGTCGATATTGTCAACCAGTTTGTCTACTTCATCGATAAGGGAAATAAAAATGCACTTCTTCTTGAACTTTTAAAAGATAAAAAGATAAAAACAGCTCTGGTTTTTACACGCACTAAGTATGGAGCTGATAAAGTCGTAAGAGTTCTTAAACAGAAAAATATTATTGCCGAAGCTATTCATGGTAATAAGGCACAAAATTCAAGGCAGCGGGCACTAACAAACTTCAAATCACAGACAACCCGTGTATTGGTGGCAACGGACATAGCTGCCCGTGGAATAGATGTTGATGATCTGGAGTATGTAATTAATTATGAGATTCCAAATATCTCAGAAACCTATGTCCATCGCATTGGAAGAACAGGAAGGGCAGGAGCAAGCGGTACAGCTATTTCATTTTGTGATGCCGAAGAGAAAGAATATTTACGGGATATTGAAAAACTAATAACAAAAAAATTACAGGTTATTGAAGATCACCCTTTCCCGTTAATTGACCATAACCCTGTTAAAGCGCCCAAACAGCAGAGGGGAGATCATAACCGTCCCCGTTTTAATTCAGCCAAGAAATATAGTTCAAACAACCGGGGATGGCGATGATAATGAATGAAATGCATCTCGTTTTTAATGTTTATTGAAAATTAACGATTCGTAGAAAATGAAACAACCAAATACTTAGGACCATGAAAATATTAATAATGGGAATCACTGGAAGGACAGGAAGTCTTGTTGCAGAAGAGGCTATAAAACGAGGCCATAAAGTAGTTGGGATCGCTCATGATCCAGGCAGGATAACTTTAAAAGAAGCCGAAATTGTTCAAGGAACACCATGTGATTTTGATACTGTAAGAAAAGCATTGGTTGGCTGTGATGCCGTCATAAGCACACTGAATACCTTCAGTAAATCGGCCGGTATGTTTGGTAAAATCAAAACTCCTGTTAACGTTATGTCAGTCAGCATTGCCAATGTCGTAAAAGCAATGAAAGAAAAAGAAATAAAACGTATAGTAGTTATGACAGCTCTGGGTGTAGGTGATTCAGAAAAAGAGGTAGCGTCATTTTTCAGATTTATAGTGAAAATCAGCAATATTAAATATGCCTATGCTGACCATGATGCACAGGAGAAAGTGCTTGAAAATTCAAATCTCGACTGGACAGTTGTCAGGCCGGTAATGCTTACAGATAAGAATGAAAACCTTTCAATATTGTCCAATCTGAGAGGTATTGGAAAAATCAAATCATCAATCAGCAGGAATGCTGTAGCACATTTTATGCTTGATTGTATTGAAAAGGGGAAGTTTATAAAAGAAAAACCCGGAATTTCAAACGGATAGATTATTCGATACCAGGTTCTGTGTTCCCGGACCTTCAGTCAAATCAAAAAGGACTTTCTACCTTGCGACTGAGTTATCAGTTTTTACAATCCAGCAGCTTATTTCTGCCAATCGGCATTATATATTTTTCATCCGGGCTCTTTTGCTTTTACTTTGAATCAGGTTTAAGGTTCAGACTTAAATGCTAAAAAAGTGAAAAAGAATTCAATAAAGAACTATTAAATTTGTTATTATGAAAATAGTGCCGTTTTCCAAAATGCTTGATCAGAAGAGACTTCTCTCTCATTTAATAATCTTAGGTATTTCGGCGTTTATTCCGCTAATAAGTTACATTATTAAGCCGGGTTCAGATTTTCCAGAACATCAGATCAGCTTTTTCATTCTTTTATTTATCCAGCTTGAATTATTTATCTTTATAGCGGGATTGATTTTCAACCGGCCTGCATTAAACATCCAGCCCACCAGAAGAGATATAACCAGAACTGTACTCTTTAGATTTGGTTTTTTCCTTATATGTTGCTTTTTAATTGCTCTGATAGTTATACTGCTATTTTTGTATGCAGAGCACATGTTTACCGGTACTGGCCCGTCAAATACCTTTTACTATTTTTTTCATAACGAATTCAAAATGTGGTCTAAAGGAACAACCCTGGGTTTTGTTTTCGCAATAGCTTTTTTTATTTTCATTCAATGGCAAAGTGCCCTGAAGAGGGAGCAAAAGCTGAGAGAGGAGAATCTCATATTTCAGAATGAAACATTAAAAAGCCAGGTAAATCCACATTTCCTTTTTAATTGCATGAATACATTATCGGCTTTAGTCGGGGAAAAACCTGAAATGGCTGAAAAGTTCATTCAAAAATTGTCTTCAATATACAGGTATATTCTTGAAAACGGAACCAGGGACAGAGTTCCTTTGAAAGCTGAGCTTGATTTTATACTGGATTATTTTTTCCTTCACAAAATAAGGGATGATGGTAAGATTGATCTTGAAGTAGTTGTAAATGAGTTGGATAAATATGAAATTCTTCCTGTTTCACTACAGATTCTGGTTGAGAATGCCATTAAACATAATAAGGCTACCATTGAGGAACCGCTTCACATCTCTGTTATTATTGAAGGCGATATGATAGTGATAAAGAACAATCTTCAAAGAATGGCTACACAATTAAAATCAACAGAGATCGGCCTGAAAAATCTTTCAGATCGGGTTAAGCTTGCTTCAGGGAAAGACCTGGTAATTGAAGAAACAGATAATTATTTTCTTGTAAAAGTACCTTTATTATCATGAATATACTTGTTGTTGAAAATGAAATCCCTGCTGCAGAAAAAATTGTCAGGTTATTAAAAAAGGTTGATAAATCAGTGACGGTTACCGGTATAATTGAAACTGTTGAAGGGGCCATAAACCATTTGCAGGAAAACCCTCATCCCGATCTGATACTTATGGATATTCAACTCGATGACGGACTCTGTTTCGAGATTTTCGATACAATCAATGTTGACACCCCGGTAATCTTTACTACAGCGCATGACATTTACACACTCAAAGCTTTTAAAGTGAACAGTATAGATTATCTGCTCAAGCCGATTGATGAGGAATCTCTTAAAAAAGCGCTCTCAAAATATAAAAAACTATATGCTGATAAATCCCCATTTAAAACAGATTTCAGGCAGCTGATGAATGAGTTCAGAAATCAATTTAAATCAAGGTTTCTAATTAAAATGGGTAATAAATTCAGATCTGTACCTGTAAAAGAGATAAGTCATTTTCATATTAGTGAGAAAAATGTTTTTCTGAGAGATCTCCTGGGAAAAGATTACGGTATTGACTATTCACTGGAACAACTTCAAGGTATACTTGATCCACGTAAGTTTTTCAGGATTAACCGGGAATGTATTGTAAATATTGACTCGATAAAGTTAATGCACAGCTATTCATCAAGCAGGCTTCAGCTTATATTAATGAATGAAGAGAAAAGCGAACTTTTTGTCATTAGTCGCGATAAAGTTGCATCTTTCAAAAAGTGGATTGACCGATAGGTAAAATTATTCTTTCTAAGATTGCCGGTTGATTTGTGCTTCTAAACGGCACAGTTCAAAATCTGGCAGCAAGAAGATAGATTACACCCAATTTAGAAGAGGTTATACCGACAGGAAAGGACAGATTAGGATATTAGTTTGAAAGTTACCCTGTAGTGTGTTTATTGAGCGGAATGGCATTTGCAAGATAGTTCATCATTGCCATCCCGGGGGAAAAATGAAATATTTAATCATGGTAGAAGATTTAATTATGACTTAATCAATTAAAAGCATCTCAGTCATTTCATCTTCTTAAATATTTCGTCATTAAACTGTTAATCCTCTTCTTTAAACAATTTTACCTTTAATGCAGTTGGTCCTTTTGGTCCCTTGCCAATCTCAAAACTGACAATGTTATTTTCTTTAATTACTTCAAGGAGATTATTTGCATGAACGAAGACACTTTGTCTGGTTTCCATATCACGGATGAAGCCATAACCCTTGGAATCGTTAAAAAATGTAACTACACCTTTCCTGATATAGTCTGATTTCTGAGAAGGGTCATCTTTGGTTGCCCCAAGCTCAATGTTTTCTGCAATGACCACTATTTTTTTGTCAGGGTCAGGAGGGGTTGACGATAACTTTCCAAATTCATCAACATAGGCAATCATATCGTCAAAGCTGCTTTTTGTCCCATTTTCTTTCTTCTTCAGCTTTTTCTTTTCTTTTTCTTTTCTCTTCTTTTCCTTTTTGTTCCTAACTTCTTTCTTATTGAATGTTTCCTGTGATCTGCCCATAAATTGATATTTGGTTCGTTAATAATTATTTACAAAGGTATGGTTTTATTTTCAGGGAATGGCTCAATTGCTCTTTAATATATTGTCGATTCATCTGAGATTCAACCTTATTTCTTTTTTCCTGATGCCAGAACTTCATATTCCTTCAAAATGCCGGCATCCTTTATAACGTTAAAATAAGAAAGCTTTTTATTACATGATAACAAGTTACACATGGTCATGTTCTTCAACCAAAACAAAGTCGGCTTTGTTGTTACCTCTATTGTTAATGATGTATTGCCATTTTTGCAATCCAGGGTGACCGGCATGGTAAACCCTTCCGGAACATGGATCCATTTAGCCACAGCAAATGGAACATAAGTTTTAACACCCGTGTCCTTCTCCGGACCTATTTCATAAGCACCATAATACCAGTAAAGAGTTGGAACTTCACGGCTGTACAGATAGGCTTCAAAGAATTTGTGCCAATCCTTACCTGTTTTTCGTTCAACAACCTCTATGAAATCTGATGTTGTTACATGAGATTTAGCAGCATGTTCCCGGTAATAAGTCTGCAGTATATCAAAGAAAAGCGTACTGTCATTAATAACATTTCGCATTGTATGAAGGATCATTGCTCCTTTTCCGTATACATCAATATCGCTGTAATCCCAATAGCTGACATTACGCGGTCCTACAACAGGAAGTTTATTTCTTATTGAGCCTGCCACCCATGTTCCTGCATATACCAGAGAGCTGTCAAATCCCTTTTTGTTTTCTGCATAGATCATTTCGGAATAGGTGGCGAATCCTTCCTGTAGCCAGATATCGCTGAAATCACTTACAGATACTGCATTACCCCACCATTCATGGGCAGTTTCATGAACAATTATATAATCACCACCCAGAATTTTAAGGTCTGTATAACCGCTTCCGTAAGCTATTGCGGTCTGATGCTCCATCCCTTCAAAAGGTCCTTCCACAAGCTTGTATCCTTCTTTTATCCATGGATAGGGGCCAAAGGATCTTGAGTAAATATTTATAACATCTTTTACCTGTTTAAAATGATCTTTTGCTTTTTCCAGGTTTTCGGGCAGAACATAATAATCAAGGTTCAGGATACCTTGCCGCGTGTGCAGGGTATCGCTGAAGTGTGCAAACTTGCCTGCATAAAAAGTGATATCATAAATGTTAATGGGATAATGAGTTGACCATGTAAATATTTCTTTCCCGTTTTTAGTGGTATGGTTCTCCATAATACCATTTGATACAACCTGTAATCCGGCTGGGACTGTCATTTGCAATCTGACGCTATCTGGTTCATCGGAAAGATGATCTTTGCAGGGGAACCAGATGCTGGCCCCTTCAGTCTCACATGTCACTCCTATCCACGGATTGCCATTCTTATCTTTTTTCCAAACCATACCTCCAATCCATGGCGGCTTCTTTGCTTGTACCGGTTCACCCCCGTATCTGACAATAATTGAATAATAATTTCCAATTACCAGCGAATCTGGAAGTGAAACAAATACAGCTCTGTCTTTTCGGACAAATTCTAACTCATTCCCGGAAAACTTAAGACTATGAATATCAAGATTTTTGTAAAGATCGAATCGGATATTTTTTATTCTTTTGACAGCTCTGAACCAGATTGTAACTTCACCTTCTATAGTTTTTTTCTCCAGATCCAGCGACAGGTTCAGATCATAAAAGGTAACATGATAACCGGCGCGATCTTCCTCAAGCTTTCCTATTAAATAATTTTTCCCGGTGAAATGCGGGTAATGTCCGGCCCTTTTTGGAGTCTCACCAAAATAGTGATATCTGAAAGGAGCACAGCTATTGAGCAGAAGTGATATAAGTATGACAAGAAAAATATTTTTCATCGGGTATTCAGATAATCCTAAGTGAGATTTATTTTGACTAAACCAAAGTTACAATAATTTTTATGCAAAGAAGCTTGTCCGGCAAAATGCCGGAACAATGCTGCAGATGCAATGGTAACCGATTTAGATTTCTTACAATTACCTGTTGGATTTTTTTTGATGCTTAATCTGGAGGCCATATCCTGAACTCCCCACTGCAGTGAAGCATACTCATCAGATAAAGTAATCCATCATAATATCTCTCGTTAAATGCAGATGGAACAGGTGTATTCCAAAGAGCTTCAACAAAGTCTTTTGCAAGGTTATGTGTGGCTGCAAGACTTGCAACGGCATTTGTCGCGATAAGTCCCTTTGCATGATTTTTATCCAGCAGTTGCCCATTCAAAGTGTACTGGGTTCCATAAGTGTCTAACCCTTGCGAGGCAAAAAATGTCTGGATACGATTACTCAGTTCCTGTTCACCAGGATCTTTGTGCCACCATAACCAGTCAATAGCCCAGTTCATTTGAGTTCTTCGCGCATCAAATGAGAAATTAGCTGAGCGCTGGTTAAAAGGGGTTGAATATGCAGTGCCATCAAAATTTGCATAATCGGGAGCCAGCCCGGTTTTGGCATTTACCGTCCTCTGAAAGAAACTGCGGCTTGTATCAGCTGCGGCTGCCCAGAATGATCTGTCGGCTTCAGGTCCCCATCTTGCCCAAAGTTCATAAAAAGCGGGCAAATGATAGGATGGATCTGTAAAGTCTGTTTTACCAACATTGGGAACAAAACGTATCATTTTATGTTCTTCATTGACCATTGCGCCTACAGTTCTTGGCCCAAATTTTGTCGGACCTGTTTTAAGAGGGTGATGCCTCATTGTGGTGAGGATCCTGTCGGCCCAATCTCTATAATTGTATATTCCTTCGCCATTTCCCCACCGGCCTGAAGCAAAGTAAAGAGACATAACCATATACTCTTCGCCATCAGGGGCGGGTGTTTCAGAGTTAGGAGTGTCGTCGGTCTTCAGAGACCAGGAAAAATATCCCTCCGACGGATGATCCTTTGAACTGACGTACATATAACTCATGGCCCAGTTCCAGATTGCATCGAACTCAGCTTTTTTATTCATCTGAACCGAAATCATCATGCCATAGGATATTCCCTCTGTTCTGACATCATGATGAAGTACATCGCTTATATATGCCAATGGACCGTTTCCATTCCTCCCTGATTCAAAATAGACAGTCATGGTGGCAGAGTCACCATGAAATAATTGCCGGTAAGCAGTTTCAAGTTTTTGAGAAATCTCTTTCTGCGAATGTCCGTTTTCCAGGAAAAGATTGCGGTATTTTCCGGTGGCAAAAGCACCAGATCCGTCTTGTTTTTTATTCTTCGATTCTGCACTAGTTGAAGCGTTTATATTAATGGTTTGAGAGGATATGAAAACTGAAAATGAAAGAATAAATGTCATTATGACACTTATTCTTCTGATGCCCCTTGAGCGGACGCCAGCGGGTCTGATATTTATTTGAATTTCTTTCATTTTTTGCATGTTGACATTATAAAAGCTAATAATGAAAACTAAAATTTTACAAATTTTGCTGATCTGCAGGATTATACGATCTCCAAATATCAGCAAAAGTAGAAAGTGCAGTCAAAAATAATTAAATCTTTTTTGGAATATAATAAAAAACGCCCTTGTTGCAGGGCGTTTTTATTATAACATAACAAACATATTAATTCATGGAATTATTTTGCTTTTACAGGTAAAGGATTCATATTTCCTGAATTGGATTCAATAGATTTTTTCTGTTCATCAGTAAGCAGATTCAAAACATTATTTCTGTCAGATTCTCTCATAGCCTTCATTTTTACCGACATATCTTCGATGAATTTTTTCATTTCATCTTGTTGCTTCTGCCTGAGATCAGCAATATCTTTCTTTTGTTTATCGGTAAGATTCGGAATTCTATCAATCATCCAGTCTGGCCTCATTGGTCCCTGACCCATGAATGCCCTGGGGCCCATTCCTCTTCTCATACCGTTAATCGGTCTATGCCCCATAAATCCTCTCATGCCATGCATTGGCGGACGACCCATCATTTGACTCATCCGGCCCATTCTTCCAGGCCCCATACCCATTCCACCTCTCATACCGGACATTGGCCCCTGAAACATAAAATGCCCTCCGCCAGGACCCATCTGCCTCATCTGCCTGGAATCCACCTGCTTATTGTATTTGTTTGTTCGTGAATGATCAATCATGTCTCTGAAGCCTCGGTGTGCAAAGCGACATCCATTGCCTGCCATTAAAAGCATAAGCAATATTCCCATTAATTTCAAAGATCTTTTCATTTTACCTGTGTTTTATTTGAGTATTTTTAATTCTTAAAAATATTCTTAACGTCTTTTATCTGTTTGTTTCGTTTTCCTTCAGCTATTAGACAAATGAAAATGCGAAAACATTCTATAATCATCTGGTTATTTTAAATAAAATGTTTCATTTAATCCAATAATGAAAACTCATTAGGTATCCCGAAATAATTTTCTGATGAAAACTATCAATATTTCTGATGCTGATAATATTGCATTCTGTTTTTTATTTTCTAAATTTGATTTCTTATGAAGAAGGATAATAAATTCTCCATCTACCTGATAAATCTACACTAGAAATAATCGATTTAGAAATATAAATTAATAGGAGGTTTTAATTATGAAAACAAGAAGTTCTTTTTCTGTATTAATCTTTTTTGTGATCCTTGCCATCGGCATTGCACTGGCATATTCAGGTTTCAACGTTGAAACCGAGAAGGGCGGTTCAATCGGTATTGTGATAATTTTCTTCCTTCTGGCTATATTTGTTTCGTCGGCAATAAAAATAGCTGATCAATGGGAAAAGGCGGTGGTGCTGAGATTAGGACGTTTTCAGTCCCTCAGGGGTCCGGGTATCTTTTTCATTATACCCATTATTGATTCCGTTGCTTACTGGATTGATATGCGCGTTATTTCCACTGCATTTACGGCTGAGAAAACTCTCACAAAAGATACTGTTCCTGTAGATGTGGATGCAGTTTTGTTCTGGAAGGTTCTGGATGCCAAGAAAGCTGCCCTTGAAATTGCGCAATATAAAAGCGCAATTAACTGGGCATCTCAGACCGCTCTTCGTGATGTAATTGGTAAGACTATGCTGTCTGAAATGCTCGAAGGAAGGGACAAGATGAGCACACAGCTTCAGAAGATAATAGATGACCGTACTGAACCATGGGGTGTAAATGTTATTTCTGTTGAGGTAAAAGATGTCAATATCCCTTCTTCACTTCAGGATGCGATGTCGATGCAGGCTCAGGCTGAAAGAGAACGTCAGGCCAGGGTTATCCTTGGTGATTCCGAGCGACAGGTAGCAGAAAAATTCGGCGAAGCTGCAAAAACATATGAGAACAATCCTGTAGCTCTTCATCTTAGAGCGATGAACATGTTATATGAAGGACTGAAGACAAATTCAACGATAGTAATTGTTCCAAGCTCAGCACTGGAAACAATGCAATTAGGAGGTCTTGCAGGTATGACAGCTCTGACTATGGGTCTGACGGCGGAAGGTGAAAAGAAAGAAAAGAAAGTTGAACCACCTAAAACTAAATAAAAGAATTCAGATAGTCTGATTGTATTTGGGATAGTTTAGTTTGCATATTAGTAATACTGTCAGTACAGTGTTTTGACAGGAATATCTGTTATATCAAAATATCTGAAATATTGACTATTCAATATTACTGATTCAGTGATTGATTGAGTGAATAGTGGCTATTTTTCAACCTGATTTTTGCTATAGAAAGTTCTTTTTAATCAGCCAGACCAAAAATGAAAAAATCAGGCTGAAAATGATTAGGGTGGTTATTGGAAAATAAAATCTGAAATTATCTCTTTCAATTCGTATATCTCCAGGTAAACGACCTATCCAATGTAACTTATCATGAAAGAAATAGATAATTGCACCCAAAAGGACAATACATAATCCGAAAAGAATAATCAATTTTCCAAAAGTAGTATTCATATTGCAGAAATATTAATTTACTATGAAATCAAAATTTATTATTATTTCTTTTCATAATAAATAAAAATCTGTTCAGAAGATATTTGGAAAGCTTATTTCAATTTGAATTTTTATTGCTTCATTTATAGAAGTTAAAGAAATAAAAGAAGTATTATTTTTCAAAGGTCAAATTGAAAACCAGTCAATAGTTAAAAAGCAAAATAGATTTTATAGATTTAATTCAAAGAAGAAAAATGAAAGGCATATTAAGTGAAATCAGACGAGGAAGGATGGTAAATTCAAGGTCACTGTCAATTTTTCTTATTTTTGGTTTATGGTTTTTACCGAAAATCGGGAATTCGCAACCGGCTGTGCTTGAAACCGGTATGACGCCAAATCAATTGTCATGGGCTTTTGTCCTCCCATTGGATAATGTCAACAAACAGGTAAAATTTTTCATGCATGTTCAACGCCAGGGTAATCTTAGTTCATTTGGAACTTTTGATTACTATTTTAAAGTTCAGGTACTTCGCCCTGATGGAACAGATGTCTGGAACAACAGGTTTGGTTTTGATGAGAAAGGGTATGCTGAACAGGTATTTACTTTACCGTCATTGTTCTGGGAAAGGAGTGCAGATCGTTCAAACCCCTCTTTCGGGATTTGGAAAATCCACCTTGTAATGGACCAAAAGGATTCAAAGAAAGAGGTGTTTGTGAAAGAGTTTAATCTGAATTTCACCAATGGAAAAGAACAGAATCAACCTGCAAAAACAAATTTTACAGGAAATCCGTCCAGCCCGTTTCCGGTTATTTCATTCAGGTACCAGCAATGGAATTTAAAAGGATGGGGTGTCGGAATTTATGATGAAGTTTCCATCGGTTCGGATTCCTATGATAAAGAAATTAAAGTGCTTCAATGCCGTAATACCTTCACAGTCAAGGAAGTGTCAGAAGCCTGGAGTCAGGGTCACAAATTTGGTGTCTGGCTCACAGGTCCTCCGGCTGCTACTTATAAGAACAGCAACAAAAATCCATTATATCTTTTCGGTTATATACTTAGAAAACCTGATGGTGAAGCTGATGGAGCCAACCCGACATACAGACAAAATTCATATTGTAATAACCCGGGTTCAGTTGGCTTTCCTTTCGGCCTGCGAACACCAGGGAAGTATAAAATTGAGTACCTTCTCAGGGAACGAGATAAAAACACGTGGGAGGAAGCATCATGGGTTCCAATCGGAAGTCTTGAATTTACAATTACTCCGTAGCTTATTGATAAAAAAAAGGACTATCGGCAATCGGTAATATAAGATTCAAAATCGCTTGAAAATCAATGTATTCATATACATGATTCCGGATACTCATTTTATTTTAATATGTCGGAATATTCATTCCCTGCAAGTAGTGCATTTTTCCCTCTCCATTTAACAAAAAACACAAGGATAAATAGTTCACCTTCAACTTAATGAATGTGCTCTATCGTTTCTGACCTAATCCTGTTCAAATTTTATCAAGCTTAAAATCAAATTTAGTTTGGAAAAACCGCCTGTAGTTATTTACATTTGCACCGATTTTTATTTGTGGTTTATTCATTAAATTTTTAAAGTTCATTTTTATGAAATTACTGGAAAGAATTAAAAAGAGCAGGTACCATCTTCTATTCTCTGTACTGCCTATTGTATTAATAGCCGGAATCTTTAAAACAGGAGTTCATTTTCTAAACTGGGAGGTAATTCCGAAAGAATTATCATCTTTTTTCCCGAGTATTCTGACAGGAATTATCTTTTTGTTAGGATTCCTTTTAGCAGGCGTTGTTACCGATTATAAAGAAAGTGAAAAACTTCCGAACGAAATAGCAGCTTCATTATTTGCAATCTGGCAGGAAACTGATTATCTGAGAAAGGCATCAAACTTAAAATCTACTGATGGACTGATAAATAAAATTAAAAGTTTCATTCCCACATTTAAGCATGATTTTTTTATCCTTGAAAATGATAAACTTATGAAACTTATTGATTCGTTTTCTTACGATATAATTGATCTTGGTAAAGAGGGTGCAGCACCAAATTATGTGATGAGACTTAAGACAGAGGTAGCATTTCTGAAAAAAAGTGTAAACCGAATCAGCGTAATAAAAAATACCGATTTTATACCTTCAGTTTTTGTCAGTATAAGGGCAATTGCAGTTTTATTTCTGATTGTTTATTGCTTACTGAAAGTCGATCCTTGGTGGGGTGGCCTAATCATTAGTTGCATCTTTACCTTTGTTATCTTTTCGATACTATTTCTTATAAAAGACATGGAAGATCCTTTTGAATATGACGGAAGCGATTATATTAAATCAGATGAAGTCAGTCTGGAAGTACTTGATAATCTTCAGAAGGAACTGCTTGAAAAAGAGTCCTGAAAGATTAAGCAATCAGAATGGTTTTTTCTAAGATATGTAATGTCTTCACAACAAACGGATAACCCGACCTGTCAATGGTGGGGCAAATATCCTCATCTTTTATATACGCTATCTATGCTATTTTGAAGCAGTAACAAAGATCATCATGTTTCCATAAGCTGTTCCTGTACTGTTAGTTGCATAAGCACGGATATAATAAACTGTATTCGGTACCAGTGCAAAGAGGTTACTTGTAAACATACCGGATCCCGTTCCATCTGATGTTTTACTGCCAGCAATTGTCGGATTTGGGGAGGTACTATAACATACCCCGCGTTCAGTTATTGTTGATCCTCCATCGTTTACAACATTTCCACCTGTTGAGGCAGTTGTTTGTGTTATTGAAGTTGCCGGAGCTGTGTACAAAGATGGTACCTGAGGCACCGCAACTCCCTGGAGACAACGAACCGGCATACCAAATTTTTTGAATATATCAGTTCTATTGACGACACCGTTTATGTTGGTTATCCTCCTGAATATTGCATTTGTTGTGGAGGCATCTGTTAATGACCAGAAATATCCAAATGTTCCAATGTCCATAAACATGCCCATATAATTCCGGCAACCAGCTGGCTGAGCTGTAAAACCAGATTGGTTTGTGGCATCAGAATTTGGACTCTGCCAATGGGTTAAACCGATTTCCTTAAGTTTGCTGCCAGCCGCAGTATCTCCGCCCAGAAAAAGTGTGAGAGTTGTCCATTCATCATCATATGGAACATGCCATCCTGTGGGGCATACATTTTTACTCCCATTACTTGTCGCATCAAGGGCATACCAATTGTAAAGGGCTCCATAAGGAGTTTTGAAGGAAGCCTGATCATTGTTATACCATGAATAGCCGGGTGTTGTCAATGCCATCCAGGCAGATTGGTCCGTCACAATCGTGATATTAGTTCCATCGTTGTATTTGGTAGTCCTCAGGTTTTCGGCCATCCAGGTTTGTGTACCAATAGTAACAATATTGTAAGTGTTACCATCAATATCCTGTACTGTTGCACCTGATGAGGTTGTTGTAAAGGAGATCTGATTTCCATAACCTGTTCCCGCAGAATTAGAAGCATAGGAACGGACATAATAGGTAGTACTGGCTGTCAATCCGGTAAGGTTACTTGAGAAAACACTTAATCCTGTACCATCTGATGTTTTACTATCTGAAATTGTTGGATTCTGAGAAGTACTCCAACACACTCCACGAGCCGTTATTGTAGCTCCACCGTCAGTCATAACATCACCACCACACATAGCGGTTGTCTGTGTTATTGAAGAAGCTGAGGCAGTAAATAGTGTTGGTATAACCGGAATGGCGACAGAGGTTGTAAAGCTTAGCTCATTTCCGTATGCTGTACCTGCACTGTTAACAGCATAAGCACGAATATAATATGTTGTGTTAGCTATTAATTCAGTCAGAGAGCTTGTAAAACTACCTGCGCCTGTACCATCTGATGTAGTGCCACCTGCAATGGTTGGATTTGGGGAAGTGCCATAGCAAACACCGCGAGCCGTAACTGAGGCCCCGCCATCACTAGTAATATTTCCACCACTGCTGGCTGTATTCTGCGTAACAGAAGTTACAGCCAATGTTGTGAGTAAAGGTAATGATGCAGAATTTGTAGTAAAGCTTTGTTCAGTACCATAACCTGTTCCAGCAGAATTTGTCGCATAAGCACGGACATAATAAGTGGTACTGGGTGTTAAACCGGTAAGCGTGCTGGAAAAGGTGCCCATACTCTTGCCGTCTTTTGTTTTGTTATCTGCAATTGTTGGATTTTCTGTTGTGCTCCAGCATACACCACTTACAATAATTGCTGCTCCTCCATTGTCTGTTATATTTCCACCACTGATGGCTGTGTTTTGTGTTATACTATTTACCTCCGCAGTTGAGATAACCGGTACTACCACCTTGCTTACTTCGCCTGTATAACCTATGTTCCCTGCCACCGTAAAGTTGTTTTGCACATTTAGTACTCCTGCCATACCGATAGTGTCCGTACTGGCTTTCATGAGCGATTTCTGTCCCTGATTCGGATCCACAGACAATATGTTAAAAGTTGAAGAAAGATCTGTGCCTTGTGACCGAACGTAGAAATTAGTACTATCGGTACTAATCAAGAGATAATTATTTGAGGGTGCTTTTGAACCGTTAAAACCACCGATTGCAAATCCACCCTTGCTTCCTTTTGTGCCGGAATCGTCGAAATATATTCTTGAACTATCCCTGGTCACATTAAAATATTCCTGTGATCCTGATTTTGAATTATCAAATCCACCGATGGCAAATCCCCCCTTACTTCCCTTATCTGGACTATCATTAATATACATTCTTATGCTATTTGTATTAATGGTAAGAAAATCCTGGATCACACCTTTTGAATTATCAAATCCACCGATAGCAAAACCACCTTTAGAACCCTTGCTGCTAATATCATCAAAGGATACTCTTGTACTATCGGGTGTTACACGCAGATATTCAATATTTGTGGTTTTTGTCTGACTAAATCCTCCTATCGCAAATCCTCCCTTAGTCGCCTTACCAGGATCTGAATTAATATATGCTCTGATACTATCAGGGTTGACAACAAAAAAATTCTGTGGTGAGGCTTTGGAACTGTTAAATCCCCCTATAGCAAAACCACCCTTGGTTCCTTTTGAACCATCATCAACATATATTCTTACTCCTTCGTTATAAACAGCAAATACTGTTTGACCATTTTTATTTTTCACCTCAAACAGTGCTTCTTCCTGGTCACTTGTCTTACCTTGAACAGTTAATTTAATAAGTGTGTCATTAAATGTTTGAGGTTTATTTGTAAGATCATTATAACTTCCTGTTGAAGCTACAGTTGCTAAAGAAGGTTTCCCGGTCAGGCTTGACCAGGTACCATCGAATAATGTGGGTTTATTAGTAAGGTCGGTATAACTTCCACTGAAACCGTTTGCTGCTTTGGATGAATATAATGAATAGGGGACACTTAATAACTGAGTTGTACCCATTTCTACTCCATCAACTGTTACTTTAACAAAATAGCTACCAGAGCCCCAGTTAATACCTGAGAAAGTACCATTAATAACTGTACCTTTTCCAATCCCCAGAGTCACAAGTCCGAAGTTATCTGTTGTCACACTTTGTGTTTCTGAATAAACGGAAGTACCTGTTGTACTTCCTTGCAGAATATTTATAATAATTGTTGTTGCAGTATTTGCTTTGATATTTCCATGAGAATCCCTTAATACCGCCTGATAATTGAAACTTGCTGGTGATTGAGCAATTAGCAGATTAGTCAAAAAAAGGGAAATCGTAATTATAAATGTCCTTTTCATTTTCATTACTTTTAGATTCTTGAGAATTTCGATTTTGTTTAATTGGCAGGTTATAGTTTTTTTATTATTATGAAACATTTTCTTCTTCAACACTTGTTCTCACTTTAGTAAAACATAAATTTCCTGACTGTTGAGGAAGAGTTCTCCTCAATAAAGAACAGTTGAAACATCCTGATCTTTTCACTTTTTTACAATTTTGAATGTCTGTAAATCTTTAGTATCGGTTTGTATTTTGATGATATAAATACCCAGGGGCATCAGCTCCAAAGGAACATTTGTCACGGCATCATTCAGACTCTTTTGAGAAATGACTTTCCCGTTAATATCATATAATAAATACTGCAGTCCAATAATTTTCCCCTTATTAATTTTTAATGTAAGTTCATTATGAGTGGGATTTGGAAAAACGGAAAAAGAGTACTCAGAGTCTTGCATTTCACTTATTGCTGAAGCCGAAACAGTACCTTGTACAAAGCCTTGAGTAAGAATTTTGTCGCCCTTTATAAGTGTTTGTGAAACGCTTTCACCAATGGTAAATGATATGCTTCCTGTTGAATTACTGAATGTATTACCGGCTGTTGAAATTACCTGTTGGGCAAGCAAACCAGGGCTACAGGTGAAAAAAAGCAATAATACTAAGATTTTCATTTTTACTCCTGGAATTCTGGATACACTTTTCATTTATAATTAAAATATGTTTATAGTTTTAATTATTAAGCTTCTAATTTAGATAATTTGTTTGAAGGATGAAAGGTTTTTTATAAAATCCACTATTTAATATTATTGTATCAGATATTAATCCTGCAAGAAAGGAGGAAAAGGGGAGAGGAAAATAAAATTGTCAGCGGGAAACTATTGGATCGTATAAAATATCTTTTTATCCTGCAGACTTCTACCGGTCCTCATCATTCAGACTTGAATCAGCGAAGGATTGACAATGTTTTCGATCAAAAGGTTTCTGTAAAACAGAAAGAAACAAGATATCAATATAACATAATAATTGATGATACGATCATCGAACTAATGAGAAGATCCGAATCAGATAGGATAATAACAAATCAAAAATACAACCAGTTTTTAAAACTTCTTTTTAAACAGTTCTTTTCATATTACTAGGAAAAATTCAAGAAGAATGATATAAATTATAAGTTAGACGGATCCCCAGTTGTTAAGTACTATTTGGGAAAGGAGAAGGAAGTTTATAAATACGGTATGAAATGGTCCGAACTCATACGGACAGAAGGTCTTTTATTTCAGTAGCCAAGATAAGACACGGATATTCGGATATTGAGGTCCAGCATTTTATTGGACAGACAAACCCTTCTTCTCTTACACCCGTTAAAAAGTATTATCCAGAAGCAAACAGGTCAAGAGTTTTTGATATAAAAATTGAAAAAGAATAGAATACTCCTCTGGAGTCAAAATAGAATCAAATAAAAAAATGATTAACAATGATGAATTATTTCGGATTATCAATTTTCCTACTTTGGAAAGTTATTTGGCATCCTTATCAAAAGATGAAGGAGATGCTATCGAAAAGTCAGAAAACACAATTATGTAGTTGAAATATACTCTTGAAAGAAAAATTAACGAGTTGAATTACAGGAAACTTAAAAGAGAATTTTCATTTACACTTCGAACTTATGATAATGATGGCATGCACAATTATTCAATGCAGGAAGTGGCAAAACTACTTGGAAGAACTCTTGCTACTGTAAAGGCTTATATTAAATCAGGCAATTTATCTGCTTATGAAACCTTTAATAAGGATCTCAGAATTACAAGAGATGAATTGGAGTTATTTCTTAATAATCTGAGAAACTCCAGGAAATTAATTTGATGATTCAAACTTAATTTAGGTCATAAAACCACGTGATAATTCAATTGGTTGTTTTTTGTTTTTGCCAGGTTTTTTAAAGGTTCTATGATAGTCTATTTAAATTTATACAAAGCTCTGTAGTGGAAACCCCAGTAATCAAGATATCCGGCTTATGTAAAGTATGGTAAAAGCAGGTGGCAGATTCAGGGAAAGTGTATTATAAGGAAACAAAGACATACCTGGCCCAATGAAGTCAAATGCAGCCACCTGATAAAAAGAATTGATTAATCCCAGCTTGTTCGGGTTTACATCTTATAACCCAGATTGTAGGTTATCTTTGTAATTGCCCCCTTTGGATCCACAGTGATGATCATAGCGTTGTAGTTATCAAAAAACTTGCCCCGGATGAATATCCACTGGTTACCCTTTTTCATATGCTTTATCTGGCCTTTATCGCTGTCTTCGAACGGATAGATGACGTTAAGTGCTGACTCAAACTTTGCTGCCGCATTTTCATCCTTTAGGAGAAAATCTTTTTTTAACATTACAGGCAGGGAATTTACGACCATATTTGAGTTCAGCCCCTCAAGGTATGAAACATTGCTGCCGTTTACGTTTAATTTGATATTCTGACAAATCCAGGTTCCGCTGGTGTCGAATTTGAATTCCTGATGGACAATGTAGAACTTACCTGCAAAAACTGCCGGTAGCGCATCTGAAACAACAGGCTTTAAATCAAGATACATCATTTTGTTAATATACCCGTTAATAGTGGCCCTGTCGTTATCAGGTACCTTCTGTCCTGAAAGGGTTGAAGAAAACAGAAAAATGAAGATGTAAAGGATTATTTTTTTCATTTCAATGAAATTAGGTTGTTTTTAATATTCATCTTTTCTATGGAATTTTTTTCCAGTTGGAATTTATCCTGCAGCTAAAATATAAAATTTTTGCCAAAACCAATCTATAACATCGGGAGAAACCAGCAACTATGCAAAAGCCGAATCCCTAACCACATTTAGCAGGGTATCTTTCTCTTAGTACACATGACTGAAAAACAAGCATTTAATATCGGTTTTGTAGATTAATATATTCTTGCAAACCAGGGGCAGGGCCTATGACTGTTACAATAATCTGTTTAAATTTAAATAAATGTTGATAGTCATGAAGTAATCCTGCCTCTTTCTTGGTGTCATGAATGAAAAATGTCATCCTGACTATTATGTTAAGTCACATCAAAATATAGTCTTTACTTAAAGTCCCTAAATGTTTGGACATCTCAAAAACATACCACCAAGAAAAAATTAAAGCCATAGGAATAATACCCTATAAAAGACTAAACTATTTGAGGAAATTTGGAAGTAAAGACCTTATAAAGTATTAATATTTTGATATTTGAAAATAGAAATGAACAGATAATATGGTAATACATCTCATTCCTTTCGTCAATAAAAACTATTTTCTATCTAATTTATAAAAAACCTTTTCAGAATTCTGATAACCTTTTTTTTAACTTTTAATTACTTCCAAAATAGAAGTCATAATATATCCTGTATTGGATAACAAATCTGAGTCCCCAGTTGGCTGGAATAAATTGATCATCCCAACTCGGAGTTAGATCCTTGTTGTTTAGTAATATACGTTCTGTGAAATCTGGCCGTTATGTTGTGAAATTTACAATTTTACAATATCAGTCAGGAATTTTGCAGTTTCTCTTTCAACACCTTGCCAGTCTTTTGATCTTATATATGATGCAATTACATGTGCCCCTGCTTCAGGGAAAGCAATTTTTTGTTTTAATGGGGCCGGAGTACCTAGTTCATCGAACATTTTTAACATGGCGGGTACTGAAACAGTTTGATCCTGTTCATTTTTGTTTTTATAGTAATAGGCCAGGAAAACAGGGCATTTAATTTTTGAGAAAACTTCAGGTTTCATGGTATATGAAATAAGATTTTGCAGAGCAACCACTGCCTCTATACGATATTGAAGCACCCAGTAATTTGCCTGGTCTTTACTCTCTGGTTCATCTTTTTTCATAGGTCCACCCATTATCTGCCTGGCAATCTGCAACCCCCAATGCTTATTCAAGATTACGGCTGTTTTATCATAAAGTTTCACACATGGTGAATACAACACAATTGCTTTGATTTCGGGATGCCTGGAAGCCAGAAAGAGAGTCAATGCTCCACCTGCAGATGTCCCTAAGACCACAACTTCATCACCTAATTTTTTGGCGATCCCGAATGCCTTTTCGGCGGAGGCTACATATCTCTCCGCAGTTAGATTGATCATTGTACTGTCTCCCCTCTCGATACCATGTTCGGCTAATCTTGCGAGGTAAAGATTGGCCTGATATTTCTTTGCTAAATTCTTATGAACCGGGTCACCTTCTGCCTGACTTGCAGAAAAGCCATGAAGGTAAAGGAATGCAATTTTTGTCTTTTCTTTCTTTGACGAATCAGCCCAAACAATTCTTGCTTCATTGTCAGGTTTGATCCCTTTTACGGCCTTTTCGCTATCGTTTATTTGGTTTTCAAGTTCGGTAAGTGATTCCGGAAGTATGATTACCGGAGTTTCAAATATTGGTTTTGCGGGTTTCGGACCAATAAGATAGACTAATGCTAAAACCAATATAATTCCGCCAAACCATTTTAGGTTTTTTTTCATATTTAAAAATTATAGTTAAAGTAAAATTAAGAAAAATGAGTAAATAATTCTATTTTCCCAAATAATCATATTGGAAAACCCTGTGACCTAGACCTTATAACGTTTGAATAAATTAACCACCCAAACCCGGAGTTAAATACTTGTTGTTCTGGAATGTATGTTCCGTGAAAAATGACCGGTTCTGGTTTTATTAATACGGTCCGAATTTTAAACCCTTAATTATTTGTTCCTTTTTTAAAAAAGTCTTGAATCAGTGATATGGTAAAATCCAAAATATTAAATTTGAAGTACCAGAACATGCTTTATTCAGGGAAGTGATTATGAAGCATTAAGTCAACCATTAACAATAATAACCAATTAAGAAAAAATGAAAAGATTATTTTCAACAGGTCTGATTCTTGTAATCTACCTCAGTCTCCTGCCATCAGAAAAATCATTCGGACAGTCTGATATCAAAACACGACTGCTGAAAGATGTTGTAAAGACCGAAAATGGGAGATTCACTCTCCAGCAATTCGGGTTTCTTGTTACAATTGAAGCCAACATTCTAGAGGTTAAGATTACCTCAACTGCTCCCGCAAGCCTGATAAGCAGGGACAATTTCCTGAATATCAGTTCATCACTGGCTAACGGAATACTGTCTTCAACACTGAAGCTCAATAATTTGACGGGGAACCAGGATCTTCATCTCGTTTTAAGGGAAGTGCCAGTGAAAGCACCCGATATAACAATAAATATAATAATGAAGGCTGACGGGATCAGTTACAAAGCTACAGCCAAAGGTTATGAAGGAAGCAACCAAATGGGTTGGGACGAGTTCATTTTCAGTAAGGCCGACTGATTATCCGGAATACTGTAATGCAGGTTCAATGAAAAAAACGGGTTGCTAATCCCGTGTTTTAATGTATATGATATGCCTTTCATTCCTAACTGAGAACCCTTAAAAACCTATGCCTTTGACCACTTCTAGCCGGGAATCCTGACTAAACAAATCCGGAGTAAGTTTATAAGAAATATTAATATTTAATAGGTTGATTTAAATATTCCGATATGATTTAATGTGGAAAACTCATCAGTAAAATGTTCCACCTTATCTCTTAACCTCAAAAAGCATTTTATTATTTTTTCTCAGAACCCTTAATCTAAGCTTTTGCCTCAGGCTCCCTTTTTTCTGGTTCATCATCCAGTCTTGATGCTTTCTTGAATTCGTTCATACCCTGACCTATTCCTTTCATCAACTCAGGAATCTTTTTCCCTCCAAATAATAACACCACTACAAGAAGTACTAATAAAATGTGCATTGGGGCAATTGCATCCATAATAATTTAATTTTTAAAGTATGTTATTAACAGTCACTCTTAAATTCTCTTGTAATTACGTTATACCTTTACGAACTCCTTCAAACCCTTTCCCATACATTTTCTTCTGACCACCAATCAATCAGCATATTTAAAGATGTCAACGTAAACAACCTAAACAGCCGCCAAAATTATATATATATTTCAATATTCTCAATAAATCAGCCTTTATATACTTGAATTTAAATAAAAAAGTCAACTGTCAATAAAAAGAGGCGGCACTGATTGTTGTCTTGCTACATTTCCTCGTGCTCTGAGGATAGAAGTTCCGCCTTATCGTCATCCGACCGTTAAAAGAAAAGGCGACACTGATGTGAAAATCATTGTCTGAAATACATGTCCTGAGTGGGGCATGAGTGAAAGGAAAATGTCGTCTTGGATTAATAAATATTCGTTGAAATTATCGCATATGTATGCGATTATGGATAATTATCAGATTATCTTAATAAAGTTAAAAGGTACATCTAAGTTCGAAGAAAAAAAAGTCCATTTTTCGAGCATATCTACATCTTCCTCTCTATAGTACCAGTTAATGATTAACTTTCTGTTCTTGAGATGAATATGAGTAATTTTGTGAATTAAATAAAGCAAGTACTTAGTACCAACGCTGTTAATATATTCAAGAGAAATTTCAACACAGGTAGTTTCAGCAGGATTTTTAAAATATTCCTTTCCCCATTCCTCTATTGGATTAAAGAAATCCTCTGCATTTTCAGGAATTAACCGACCTGTTAATTTAATAGTCCCCTTCGGGTCAAGAATGACCTCCGGAGTGCTTTTTGTTTGTGATATTATTTGCTGATTTTTACTCAAAGTATTACCTTTTGTAGAAAATTGTTTACTGATAAACGTATACTTAAACGATGGGAATACTTCAGAAGTTACAATTTTTTGAAATATTGGTCAATTATTTATACCATCTGCCTTTTCAGTGGACATTGGCAACATAAATCTAAAATCACTTCCTTTTCCTTCTTTACTTTCGACCCAAATCTTACCACCTTGTTTTTCCACAAAATCTTTGCAAAGGAGTAAGCCTAATCCCGTACCTGTTTCTTTTGCTGTACCTTTTGTTGTCAGAACTTCAGAGATATCAAAAAGTTTCTTTAAATCATCAGGTGATATCCCAATTCCATTGTCCGAAACTGATATTGTAACATCTTCCTGGTTATTGTCAAATCTGATTCACTTGGTTGAGCATTAACATTAGGGTGATTATGACAGATGATGATACTGCTAGTGTTTGCTTTGATTGCGTATTGTAATATGATCCTTACATCTGTTACAGTTCCTGATATACCACCTATTGATATTTATGCAATCGAGCATTTAACCGGTAATCTGTCTGAAGCTTTGACCTTAGTCCTATAGACTTGCCTTACTCATCTATTGTTGTCTGTTGTGTTTTCATGGTAGTTTGATCAGTGATTAAATAGAAATGAGAAAACCTGGTCATGCACCTTAATTTGTTAGTTCATTATTCAGCTATTAGATAAAATTGTTAATTTTAAATAAAATTCAAATCTTAAATTCTGTGTCATGAAACGAATTATTTTTATTGCACTTTTAATTCCTGGTCTTATGATTCTTAATGTAGGATTGTTGAAGGCTCAAAATTCACCCAGATCACGTGAATCATTTAACCAGGGATGGAAATTCACCAAATACTTCAACGCTTCTACTGATGCTGCAACGTCTGATAAAGAACCAGAAGGGCTTCAACTTCCCTCAGCAAACGACAACAACTGGCGTTCTCTCGATCTGCCACATGACTGGGCAATAGAAGGTCCTTTCAGTGATACGCTTGAAAATGATACAGGTCTTCTGCCATGGAAAGGTATCGGATGGTACAGAAAACATTTTTCATTAAATGAAACTGACAAAAACAAGAGGATTTATATTGATTTTGAGGGTGCGATGGCTTATGCAGAAGTCTGGTTAAATGGCAAATATGTAGGTGGTTGGCCATACGGATACACAACCTTCAGACTTGATCTGACTTCGTATGTAAGTTTCGGGAAAGATAACCTGATAGCTGTCAGACTCGATACAAAAAAGTGGGATTCAAGATGGTATCCTGGTGCGGGGATTTACAGGAATGTATGGCTGGTAAAGACCTCACAGCTTCATATTGCCAATAACGGAATATATTGCACAACGCCTGAAATCAAGAATGAGAGAGGTATGTTAAGTGTAAGTGCTGAAGTCGAGAGTCATCTTGATCAACCAGCTGATGTAACAGTAAAGGCTGCAGTCTACAAAATCAATGAGAAAGGTGAAGCATCAGCAACCCCTGTTGCTGAATCAATAGCAGCAACTGCAACACTGCCTGCACTAGCAGATCACAGCTTCAGACTTGATATCCCAGTTAAGGATCCTGTCCTGTGGAATCTTGATGATCCTGAACTTTACCAAACTGTTGTTACTGTTTTGCAGGGAAATATAATAAGTGATGTTTATGAGACAAATTTCGGATTCAGAACTTTGAATTTCACCCCTAGAGATGGGTTCTTCCTTAATGGTAAAAGAGTTCAGATTCAGGGAGTCTGTGATCATCATGATCTTGGCGCACTTGGTACGGCTTTTAATATAAGCGCGGCTGCACGCCAGCTCAGGATACTGAAGGAAATGGGATGCAATGCAATCAGAACAAGTCATAATCCACCAGCTCCGGAACTACTTGATCTGTGCGACAGAATGGGATTCCTTGTTGAGGATGAAGCATTTGATGCCTGGAAAACTGCCAAAAAACCGGATGACTATAATAAACTCTTTTATGCATGGCATGAAGAAGACCTCAAAGCAATGGTGAGCCGTGATAGGAATCACCCTTCAGTTTTCATCTGGAGCATAGGCAATGAAGTGAATGACCAGAACAATCCTTATATCTCCCAAAGTCTGAGGACAATTGTTAAATCTGAAGATGACACCAGACCGGTAACCTCAGGATGCAACTGGGACCAGTCAGGTACAAATGGCTTCCAGAAAACACTAGACATTTTTGGTATAAACTATCACGTATATAAAAATGAATACGAAAGATTCTTTGCTCTGAAAGATAACGAAAACCTCGGGTTTCATTCGAGCGAATCAGCATCAACTGTAAGCTCAAGGGGTGAGTATTTCTGGCCTATCTTCACAGGTGATCTTGATAAGAATCAGCCGGGGAAAGGTATATTTCAGATAACCTCCTATGATGTGGCCTATCCTAGCTGGGCATCAACTGTTGAGCAGCAATGGACTATGCTTGATAAATACCCTGCTGTTTATGGAGAGTTTGTATGGACAGGTTTTGATTATATCGGAGAACCTACTCCTTACAACGGTGATCTTACCGGTCTGAATCCAGGAACAAAGTGGTACGACATAACCAAGGAGATGCTTGACAAACAGGGCGTAAAAGAAGTACCATCAAGAAGCAGCTATTTCGGTATCGTAGATCTTGCAGGATTTCCAAAGGATCGTTACTATCTGTATCAGTCACGCTGGAGACCAGACCTACCGATGGCCCATATCCTTCCTCACTGGAACTGGCCCGAAAGAAAAGGAATTGTAACTCCTGTACATGTTTATACTTCAGGAGATGAAGCTGAACTATTCCTTAATGGTAAATCGCTCGGTAAAAAGAAAAAAGGCCAGTACGAATACAGACTGGTTTGGGATAATGTTGTATATCAGCCAGGTGTACTGAAAGTTATTGCATACAAAAACGGCGTCAAATGGGCAGAAGACACCATGACCACAACTGGTAACGCAAATCAACTGACATCATCGGCTGACAGGTCAACTATTTCCAGTGACGGATATGATCTTGCATTTATAACAGTCAGGATTGAAGACAAAAATAAAATGCTTGTACCTCACAGCAGCAACCTCGTGAATTTCAGCATTGTTGGGCCAGGGAAAATAGTTGCTGTTGACAATGGAGATGCTACTAGTCATGACCCATTCCAAGCAAACTACCGGAAAGCATACAACGGTATGTGCCTTGTAATTGTAAAGGCAGAAAATGGAGCAACTGGTACATTTACAGTCAAAGCAGCATCTAAAGGACTAAAGGGGTCGGAGGTGGTTATCCGGATAAATTAATAAAATTATTTGACATATATATGTTGGTAAAGGGTGTCTCAAAAGGGCACCTTCTTTTTTGTTAATAAGAGTATAAAACATTCGGGGTATTAAACTGGATAGAGATCATTTTAGACATCTTTTTCATTTCTATTGTTTACCTCACTTCCTCCTGGTGAAAGGAAGATCAATTAAACCTGTGATTAAATTAGCAAACCATAAAACCCTCCTCTCAAATAATTCATAATGTCTTTCGCCATTAAAAATCGATCCTCCCCTGACTTATGGGAATAAAAAATGGTTCGTTTATTTACACTGTTTATCTATGTATGTTAGTTGTAATTTGACCGGCCAGATTTAGTCAATAATCCTGGTTTCTGCATAAACAATGCTTTATTTAACAATTCGGTTACCTATTTCCATTTTTATTTTTGGAGTAACCGATCAGGTGAATATAAACTAACATTATTTGATATAAAATGAATTTGAAAATAAATAAAAAACCTCAATGGATCAACACATTGAGGTTTTCTGAATTAGAATGATTTTTTATTAGTGGAGATTGGGAGAATCGAACTCCCGACCTTGTGACTGCCAGTCA
>Ga0182027_10001166_pt1 | contig 44068 bp, 38 predicted proteins | sample 712E1DmetaG_FD_121300 | JGI IMG/M metagenome (GOLD analysis project Ga0182027, IMG submission 121300) | Permafrost microbial communities from Stordalen Mire, Sweden - 712E1D metaG (Illumina Assembly) | ecosystem: Environmental > Terrestrial > Soil > Wetlands > Permafrost | place: Sweden...
ATCCGAGGAATCGAGCTTGGAGACATTGAAACCGATGATGCGCGTGTTGTTCTTTTTCATCAAGGCCCAGGTATGCTGCGCATGCCGGGCGAGCAGTTCCCATCGGTTCGGGCGCTTGAGACCGAAGAGGTCGGGGAAGTAGTAGCCACCGCCCCACTCGATGAACGAGTCGTTGGGCGACTGGGTGGCGACCGCGTAGTCGATTGCTTCCGGGCACAACTGAGCCAGATGAGCGAAGCAGCAGGACCAGCCGAACGGGATCTTCCCTCGGTCGGGACTCGCCCAATAGTTCCTGCTATTGCGCGCGCGGAAGAAATCCCCCTCGGACCAATCCACGTTGTCGCCGTCAGTATTGACAAAGCTCACCGCGCTGCGCATGTCGTTCCAGTCGATCGTTCGTGGGTCGAAGTTTTTTGCCTTTGATTGGTCGGCCGCTTCAGTGCCCGCCATCAGGACCGGCAGGTTGACGGCCCAGTCCGTGGCCGTCTGGATGTGTCCCCAGAGGGTGGACATCTCTGTCGTCTTGAACTCGTCGCCGCCGTTCCAGCCAAGGATCGGCGAGAGCGGATCGAGCCATTTCATAACTGCCGGTACCGGTTCTGCGTAGCCAAACACGACCAGAGTCCTCTGCGCAATGGCCAGATCGCGGACGTTGGGTTTTCGAGGATCCTGAGTGCAAACCATCCGGCGGTTGAACCGTTCTTTGTAGGTCTCGAAACACCAGGCCTGGGTTTTGTCCCGCGCATCCAGCAGCATCGTGAGCCTGTGAGCCTTGGCCTCTCCCTCCAGACTCTCGTCCACGATGATGCCGTCGAGGAGACCAGCCAGGCTGGTGGCAACGTTGACCGAGCAGTCCATGCCCGGACGATGCTGGCTGGTTTCACCCTTGGAAGAGTCAGACCGATAAAGGAGGTAACCCTTGATAAGCCCCTGTTTGGCGTAGCGGTCAACCAGATCCCAAGGACCGAATATTCCCCGCATCTCCAGTTGCGGATGGCGCTGCAACAGTCGGGAAAACCAATCTTCCACATCCACGTTGTCGTCGATACCGACCCAGACCATCTCGTCGGCCCGTCCCTCGTTCACCGCCTTGGCGGCCAGACCCGCCACTGACTGCACCATCATCTCGCAGGATGCGCGCGGCTCAGGAAACTCATTCTCGTTTGCCGTGCGCACGAGCGCCTTCGGCATCGCTTGCACAGGCCACCACCGGCTCGTAGCAGTCACACGATCCGCCTTGGCCGGTTGCGCCGCACAAAGAAACAACCCCAGGCACAAGCTCATGATTACGCCGCATGAGTTCATGTGTTGCGCGCCGGCATTTGCGTCCCGGTCTTCTGGAAGAACCGTATGTATAGGATTGGTAGAATGCCCGCCGTACTGAAGATGGCGAGGCAGATAAACCACGCCAACTGGCCGTTGCGTGCGCTCTTCCACAAGGCGATTGTCCTCCATACTCCATCCCAGATCGCCAGGAGGACAATCGCGACGATGAAAAAGACAAGCAGTGGACCTTTCATATCGGTTCCTTGGTTGATGGTTTCACCTGTTCGGCAGGATTGATTTGCAGGTTTCGACGAACTTGTCCGGCTCGTCCGGCGAAAAGCCGATGCGTTTGAACAGACCGGATTTTTTTATCAGCAAAACGTGGCGGCAGAAGTTACAATTATCAAGCTTCACGCCCCATATAGGACCCGGTGGGCGGACTTCGACAGCCTGAATTTCGTTTGCCGGCACAACGACGGTGTGGAAAAGAAACCAGGATTGCAGTTCGAGCCGGTCGCGGTAGATGCGATATTGCTGCCACAGACTTTTGCCGGTGCGTTTTGACTCATAGAGCGATGTATCGTTCATAAAGCTGAGGGTTGATTCATTTGATGAAATAGCCGGCGGACTTCCACTGCCCATCTTTTCCCAACATGAACGTGACGGTTTCCACCGCGGATTTCTTGTCCGCGAACGACGTGTCGAACTGCATGACGACATATTGGCCGTCTGGAGCGCCGGGCAGAGCTGTGACCGACTGCGCTGTTTTCACTTCGCGAGACACGAGTTTGCCCAAGGGTTTCCGTACGCTTTCCATGGCATCCTCCCAAACCTTCTGGGTAACGGCTCCCTGGAAAAGGGCCGCAGCTTCCTTCCAACTCTTGGCGTAGTTGCCACCGTCAATGAGCGCCAACCATGCTTGAGCCGCTGAAGTCGCAGCCTTTTCCGCTTCAGACTTTAGAGCGGAACCCGGGGACGCGGCAGAAGCGGGCTTGTTTGTTCCGGCACCGGCTTCCACGGCAAAGCCAAAAGCGATACCGGCAAAGAGAGCGGCCGCACACAGTAATCCGACGAATTGAGATTGGAGCGAGTTGATTTTCATATTTGTTCCTTGATGATGGTTTTCGTTAGTCAGTTCACTTCGTCCGGTAGCTGGCGAGAATGCTGTCGAACGCCACCTTGAGCGCGTCGAACTTTTCCGGTGCGCAGGTGAGCACGAAGAGTTCGGAGTTCTTTTGTCCCAATACATGCACCAGGAATTGCACCTGCGATTTTCCGCGCTCCGTGTACTCCACGATGCAACCCACCCCCTGTCGTCCGTCGATGGTGTAATTGCTCCAGCTATCGGCGCGCAACTTGACGTTCTTGTTCTTCTGGAGCTCCGCGTTGGCCCACGCGCGGGCCGATTGTTGTGCAGCCACCGACAGCGAATCGGTCGCGAAGAGCCGCACACCCCCGTCGTCCGTATCCGCTTCGGGGTCGAGCATGCGAATCAGCTCCTGTTTCTCAGGCTGACCGTTCTTGGCCCGCCAAATAACCCAATCGGCAGGAGCGGTGAACGAGATGCCGAGTTCGCCGTCGTGAAACGGCACGGGCTCGCCGGCTTTGCGTTGCGTGATCGACACGAGTTGTGCGGTCACGGGCCCGGCCTCGAATTTCACGAGATAGCGATGCGCATCGTCGGAGAACCAGAAATCCTGATTCACCAGGCCGAGGTGTACTTTGAAGCAGTCGAATTTTCCCGCCGGCACCTCAACCGTCTCCTTTGCTAACACTTCGAGACCGATTGAGATGAGGTTGCCTCCTCCCAGCGTCGAGATTATCGGCAGCGCCGTCTTGTAGCCGACTTGCAGCGGAAGCCGGCGCATCGCATACATGGCTTCTTCGTTGTCCATCACAGTCCCTTCAATAGGAGTGGTGGTTGGCTGTGTGCTGCCGACGCGCTTTATTTCAACTTCGCCCGGCCGGTAAACCGCCGACACTTCACCCAGCATCGAATGTTTCCAATGGCTGGTAAGCGGCAGGAACGTCTCCGCGTCCGCATCGACACTGCTGACCGACTGCGGGCCGGCCATCAGCCGCGCGCCGACGCGCCAAATCTTGCGTCCATTGGCGTTCTGCACGAGATCGGCGCGATATTCAGCCACCCCGATGTCCCCGCCGGTAGGTAGCGTCATATTGATCTGCAATCGTTCGCCATCGACCCACGGCACCGGCCCGAGCACGAATTTGCCGGGCAGATACTCGCGCGCCTTGGCGACGAGTTCTTTTTCATTCGGAAAATCGTGAATCAACTTCTCGAATGCGCCGGTCGCCTCAGTGGTCCGGTTCTTTTTCAGCAAACATTGGCCGAGTCGGAACTGCGCCTGAGCGGCCAGCGACTGGTTGACATTCGCCTCCGCGACCAACTGCTGGTAGATCGCGATGGCCGAATCAAGATCGCCCTTGGTTTCCTGGTTGTAGATGCCCTTCTCGAGCAACTCGGAAGGCGATTCCGAGGCCGCCCGCACAGTCGATGGATGGATCACGACCGCCGCGAGGAGGAGAGCGCTGATGCAGGCAAGGAATGTAGTTTTCATGAGGCCCAACATGCCGAATGCATGTTACCACTTTGTTACCTGCATGTCCTTTGTTTATCCTGCATCCGCAGGCAACTAGATGTTGGAACGCAGGAATCTATACCCACCGTTCTTTAATGGCCTGCAGAACGTCCGCCAGAGTTTCCACTTTCGGCTTCGCGCCGAGGTTGTCTTTGTCACAGCGACGGACGGCTGTGTTTTCAGGGCTTGGTTTCGGTCACGCTCTTGACGGCGTAAACGCGTAGCATGGAAGGTGGTGGGAGTTGCCCTTCGCGCGGGCGGTCGCGGTTGGCGGTCAGCGCTTCCCAGCGCAACAGGTAGCGCAGACCTGGCGCGCCGCTGTCGCCGGAATCCTCCGCCCAGTTCACTTTCAAACCGGTGAACGCGCCTTCCACCTTGTCCAGTTCGGGCGGGGTGCGCTGCAACGTGATCTTGCCAAGCGCGCGCAGTGTTTGCGGGTCAATCAGCCAGGTGCCATCGCCGAATTTGAAGTGGTTGAACGTTTGGGTGAGACGCCCGTCGGTTTCCAGATGCACCGGGCCGAGGCCGATGCCAAACATCAAGGTGCCGTTGCCGCCGAAATCCCAGCGAGAGGGCCAGTCGGTGATTTGATAATGTTTCCATTCCCCGTTTTCGAGCCGCGCGGTCCAGGGCTGCGTGTTGCCCGCCGTGTCGTGCTTGTGATAGCTGATGGTGACGCGCCCCTGGTTGTCGAAGCCGATCCTGGTGTTGATGTTGATGATGCCGCCCTTCTGCGGAACCGGGTCAATAATGTCGGAATCCTTCAAACAGATCGGCAGCGTCAGCGGTCTGCCGGCTCCCGTTTCCCAGTGGACAAGATCTTTGCTGCGCGCATAACTGAGGTCGTGATTGCTCGACGCGTCCGGAGTCTCGCGCCACACCCAGGCCAGATGAAAATATCCATCCGGGCCTTTGGTCGGACCGTCGAAGTAAGCATTGCGCTCCCCTTCCCCGTCGGTCAGCGGTTTGTCGAGGAGACGCTTCCATGTTCTGGTTTTCAAGTTGTACACGTTGAAGATCTGGTTGCCGTTGCCGCTGCTGCCGTCACGGTAGGTGAAAAGAAGCTCGCTCTTCGGCCCGCGGAAAAAGCGTGGATAGGTGGTGCGCTGCTCGTTGCTGCCGACCATGATTTCCACCCGCTTGAAGGTGCCTGCATCCCACGGTTTCGTGGTGTAAAAATATTTCAGGGGCACAACGTGCATGTCGCCGCTCAGGTGCAGAACCCCGTCGTCATCCGCCGCCAGCGCGATGTAATTGTGACTGTCCCAGCCGGTCGTCACCGGCAGTTGATGGAACGACCATTTGCGCTCGTCCAACCGGCGCTGCGCCACGGTGAGTCGACGTTGGTCGTCGTAAAATGCGACAAACTGAAACGGCGGATGCGTGAGCAGTGCGAACCCGACCGGATGCCCCGCCCAAACCGTCCCGACGTCAAGCGAATCGACCGCCACCGCGCGCGTGACGGTTGACGTACCGTCGCCGCCAAGAGCCACCACTGACCAGGTGACCGCGACGGCCAGGGATAAAATGTTCGCCAGTGTTTTCATCATCGTCGATTCTGCGGCAGTTTCTTACGAGAGAATCCAGCGTATCATTTCGGCACGGTGGCACCACTGGGGTCGGCGAGCGTTCCCGAAGCCCCCGTATCGGCCGGCAATGGCGCGGCATCCGTGATCTGGATGGGGCCGTCAAATTCGAGTGCGGCGACCGATACATCCGGATCGGGAGCGGAGCCGGGCAGCGTCACGACGAGGCCTTCGGCGGCCAGTTCCGATTTCACCGTTACGCCGCCAGCCAGCATATGTCCGGAGCGCGCAGCCTGTTTGATTCCGGGCAAAATGATCTTACCATCGGTAGGCCACTCCCAAACGTGCAGGTAGAGGGTGGCGCCGCCACCGGGCCGGGGTTTCTGGGTGGTGCGGCCCCAGGCAAGCGTCTTGGTGTAGGGACCGCCCTCGGTCGCGTAGATTGCTTTGCCGTTGGTCTTCAACCACCGGCCCATTGCCAGCAGCCGCTCAACTTCGGGTTCGGGAATCACGCCCTCGGCAGTCGGCCCGACATTCAGCAAATAGTTGCCACCTTTGCTGCAGATGTCGGAAAGGTTTTGGATGAGTTGGTGCGCGGATTTCCATCTCGTGTCGGTCGCATTGTAACCCCAGGAGCCGTTGATGGTCATGTTGACTTCGAGCGCGCGCCCCAACATGGCGCTGGCGGGGATGCGCTGTTCCGAGGTTCGGAAATCACCGAGCACGCCGCCACCCAGGCGGCTGTTGATGAGCACATTCGAATGAGACGTGGCCAGGTCGAAGAACGGGCGGGCGCGTTCGGGTGTCATCTGGTATTCGGTGTCCCACCAGAGTATGTCGGGATGGTATATCTCCAGAAGTTCGCGGACCTGAGGCAGCGATATCTTCGCCAAATACTCGTCGAACGATCCTTTCTTTTGCTCTTCGTCCCAAGGTTGCGTATTGCCCTTGCCGCCGCCGAGGTTCACCCAGTCCTGCGACTGGGAGTAGTAGGTGCCGAATCTGATTCCCTTCGCGCGTACTGCCTCAGCGAGAGGTCGTAACAAATCGCGTTTCGCGCCCGAGGCTTTTACCGCATTCCAATCGGAGAACTGAGAATCATAAAGAGTGAAGCCATCGTGGTGTTTCGCGGTGATAACAACATATTTGATGCCCGCGTCCGCGGCCAATTGGGCCCAAGCTTTAGGGTCGTATTTCGACGCGGTGAAGTCCTTCGCCAGTGCCCGGTATTCCGCGACCGGGATTTTTGCCCGGTTCATGATCCATTCAGCGCTGATTGGCTTGCCCTTCCAACTGCCGGCCGGCACGGCGTAAACGCCCCAGTGAATAAACATCCCGAAGCGCGCTTCGCGGAACCACTTCAACCGCGCGTCGCGCTGCGCGGGTGTTTCGTCTCGGACGACCGCCGGGTAAGCCGGCAGTCCGGCCGCGGGCGGCGCCATCCGAACCAGTGGAGTTTGCACGGGCACCAGGGCGTCAGCCGCGAGCATGCGCGGCAGGACGGCAAGGGCGAGAAGAACGGTAAGAATATGTGATTTCATAGGGCACTCGGCGTTCCACACGGACCATGTTCACTCAACGTTCGTTCACAATCGGTTTGTTGTGATCTTGAAGACGACGGCAAAGTCGTTCGGCTTGGTTTTCGGCTGGGAGATGACGAGCGCGTCGGCGGTTTGCCGCCACTGGATTGTTTCAGGACTACCGAGCAGTTCGACGTTGCCCACAGACCTGCCGAGAAGGTTCGCCGACTTGCCGAGCGAATGGATGGACACGCTGTTCGTCGGCGAGCCGAGTGCGATGGCATAAAGCGCATCGCCTTTCGCCGTGAACCGGATGTCTTCGGCGGTGAACGGCTTGCCTTTGCCCTCGTTGAAACCTTGTGCGCTCAACGCCGCTCCGGCGGAGGCCGGCCCTTCCCCGAACACTTTCCACGGGCGCGTGCCGAAGATACTCTCCTTGTTCACATCCATCCATTGAGCGATGCCCTCGACAACCGCCACCTCGTCTGAATCAATCGTCCCGTCGCCACGCACCGGAATGCTCAGCAACAGATTGCCGTTCTTGCTAACGACATCAGCCAGCGTCTGGATGACGGTCTTCGTGCTCTTGTAGCGGTGATGGTCGAACAGGGAACGACGGTAGTGCCACTGGCCGATGCAGGTGTCGGTCTGCCATGGCTGTGGCTGGATCTCGTTGGCCTGGCCACGTTCGATGTCCCACACCATGCACTTGCGCTGTTCCGGATCGAGGATTTTACCGAACAATGCGCCATCGTCCTGGTCGCCGTGCCATTGGTTGTTGCTGTTGTAAAAATGCGCGGCAATCTTCAAGCCCGCGTCGCTCACGGGCCACAACGGCAGCGCGGTATCGTCGAAATAGATCAGGTCGGGATGATACTTGTTGATGAGGTCAACGGTGCGATTGTAAAACTTGTCGCAGTAAACCTGGTCGGGAATGCTCGCGCCGTTGCCCCAGTTCCATTGGGTATGAATCGTGGACGGCTTATCGCTGCCTTTGCTCCGGGCGTGGTTCTGCGCATACAACTCTTGCGGGTCGAGACCGTCCCACCACTGGCCCTTGCCGTCGGCCTTGGTCAACTTACCGTCGAAATCCTGCGACGGTTCATACCAGGTCCAGGCATGCGCCGCATGAACGCTGACGCCAAACCGCATTCCATTTGCCCGCGCCGCTTTCGCCCAGCCACCGATTAAATCCTTCCTGGGACCGACGTTCACCGAATTCCACGGCTGGTACATGCTATCCCAGTTGTCGAGGTTGTCGTGGTGATTCGCCAGCGCGAAGAAGTATTGCGCGCCGGCCCGTTTGTAGAGCGCCATCAGTTTTTCGGGATCCCAGTTCTCGGCTTTCCAATCGTGAATCACGTCCTTGAACCCGAATTGCGCTGGCGACCCGTAGCGCGCGACATGGGATTTATTCTGAGCGCTGCCCTCCTGGTACATGGCACGCGCATACCAATCGCCCTGCTCCGTCTGACACTGCGGGCCCCAGTGCGCCCAGATGCCGAACTTGGCGTCCCGGAACCATTCCGGCGTCCGGTATTGCTTGAGGGAGTCCCAGGTGGCCGCGAACCTGCCCGGTGCCACCGGCTCGGTTTTCGTGCTCACAATGACGGTAGGCACGGCGGTGGTGGGGATGGATTCAGCGCCAAGGTTAGATTCGGCACCGGCAAGCGCGCCGAGAAGAACTGCGAGTACGAGTTGAGTATGCTTGATCGTCGCATTCATGTGTCTTGATGAAGTCCTGTTGCGCGTTCTGAGATCCTTGGGCCTTTGCTTCTAGACATTTTATCCGATGGCCTTTAATCTTCGCAAGCTCCCTGCGAATTATGATTCGACGAAACTACTGGCGTCTGATCTCCATCGTCTTGGTTATCCTTCTCCTTGGCGCGTATGCCGGGCGAAGAACCCTGAAGGAAGTCCACGACCTGATTTATGTCCATCAGGCGCGGCTCTTCATCCCCATAAAGGCTGGCCCGGATGATCGCGGTCCGGGCATTCTCGCTGAAATCCAGTTTCTTCGGGACCTGGGCGGTCTTCACCAACGAATTCAGGAGCGTGGCAAGGAATTCAAGTCTGAGTTGAAACCCTTGGTGAAGACGATCTCGAAGCGTCAGACTCAGGGAAAGAGCGCTTCCTACTCGCTGCAAATTTATCGCGAAATCCGTTGGCTCGCCAATTTCACATCGGACGTTTCGGTCACCCGGGCGCGGATCGCCGAACTCAGGCAAAGTCTCGAAAGCGATACGGACCAAAGCTTCGCCGAGGAGCAATTGCCCGACGGCAGTTGGGGGCCGGGTTACACGGCCTGGTTCATGAAGCTGTACGGATCGGTCAACGAAGCACTCAGCGTCGGAAAGCAGCCCAAATACCCGCTGACATTCCTGGATCGGATCAATTCGCCGGAGCAACTGACGAACTATTTTTGGTCGGTCATCTCCGACGACTTTCTCAAAACCGGCATCATCAATCGGATGGAAGCCGACGAAAGCATTTCCATTCTGGGCCGGCTGATCTTGGGCGACGTTGAGTGCAATTATCCTTTCCATCCGCAACTCAAAGAAGCATATCTGAAATTTGTGGACGACTGGCAAAATCCCGAAACCGGTTGCTGGGGCACCTGGTTTGTCGGCCGAAACGGCACGGTCTGGCGGATGGACGATGTCGGCATGACGTTCCATGTCGTCTCGCGGACCAAAGACCAAACGAAACACCTGGACAAACTCGCCCAGCGGGTTCTGCAATTGAGCACCTATGATTTCCCCATGGGGATCCGCATGAACGGGCGCTATGAGAATCATTTGAATTGGGATGCCGTGGTCATTTTCCGATACGCCTGGCCAACCTTGGACGCGCAAACACGCAGGGCCGTGCACGCGAAGATTTCGAACATGCTGAACTGGTGTCTCAACGAATCGTATCAATCCGACGGCTCGTTCAAGACCAGCGAACTGGACGACACTTTTGGCGACGCGATGGAATATGGCGTGTGCTTTCTAAAAGAAGTCGGATTCTTCCGCAAGAAGGAGCGCTTCTGGACTGATCAAAGTTTTCCGCAAGCCGACGAAGTGCGGGCAAAGATCAAAGCCCGGATCGAATCGGCGGGCGTCAACATTCCAGAACTGAAGCGCGCCTACAACAAGCTGGCTGCGATGGACTGATGGACTTCCTTGACTTGCTGGAAGTGCGTTACGCCCGTCGCTCTTTGATCGCCGCCAGAATGTCCGCTACGACTTCCGCCTTTGGTTTCGCCCCGACGTTGCCTTTGCCGTGATGGCGGACGCTGACGGCGCCGGCTTCCATGTCGCGGCGGCCGATGACCAGCATGGTGTGGACCTTGGCTTTCTCGGCGTCCTGGATCTTGCCGTTGATCTTGTCGGTCGAGTAATCGCCTTCCACGCGGACGAAGTTGGCCCGGAGTTCGTCCACGATGGCCTTCGCATAGTTCACCAGCGGTTCTTCGTCGCCGAGGGTCAAGACTCTGACCTGCTCGGGCGCGATCCAGAGCGGAAAGTTGCCGGCGTAATGTTCAATCAGGAAACCGATGAACCGTTCGTGCGTGCCGAGCGGGGCGCGGTGGATGCAGAGCGGCGTCTTCTCGGTGTTGTCGCGATCTTTGTACACGAGGCCGAACCGTTTCGGCACGGCGAAATCCACCTGGTTGGTGGCAATGGTAAATTCCCTGCCGATCGCGCTCCAGACCTGGACGTCAATCTTCGGACCGTAGAAGGCTGCCTCATTGGCCACCTCGACGTAATTGATCCCGCTGGCCTTGAGAACCTCTCGCACCATGTCCTCGGTCTGCTTCCACAAGGCCGGTTCGTCGACGTACTTCTTCCCCATCCCTTCGGGCGCGCTGGTGCTGAAACGCATCTGGTACTTGTCGAGTCCGAAAATCTTGAAATACTTCAAATACATCTCGTTGACCGCGTTGAACTCCGAGGCGAACTGCTCCGTCGTGCAGTAGATGTGCGCGTCGTTCATGTTGAGCGACCGTACTCGCATCAGGCCAAACAGTTCACCCGACTGTTCGTAACGGTAACAGGTGCCGTATTCGGCGAGGCGCAACGGGATGTCGCGATAGCTGCGCGGTTCCGCCGCATAAATCCGGTGGTGATGCGGACAGTTCATCGCTTTGAGGTAGTAGCGCTGAACGTCTTCATCACTCGCGCCGCTCTTCTCCTTCAACTCCATTGGCGGAAACATCGAGTCGGCGTAGAGCAGCGGGAGGTGGCCACTTGTCAGATACATTTTCTCTTTGGCGATGTGCGGGGTTTTCACCCTGACATAGCCGGCGGCGAACTCGGTTGCCTTGGCCAACTTCTCCAGTTCCTCGACCATCGCGGTGCCCTTCGGCAGCCAGAGCGGCAGGCCGGGGCCGACAAACTCTGTGTCGATCACGTACAGGCCCATCTCCTGCCCGATCTTGCGGTGATCGCGTTTCTTGGCTTCTTCGAGCATCTTGAAATGCTCGTCGAGCTGGGTCCGGTTCTTGAACGCGGTGCCGTAAATGCGCTGGAGCTGCGGGTTCTTCTCGTCGCCCTTGTAATAGGCGCTGGCGATGCTGGTGAGCTTGTAAGCGCCGATGTTGCCGGTCCGCATCACGTGCGGTCCGGCGCAGAGATCGATGAAATCGCCATTCTTGAAATAGGTGATCGACTCGCCTTCGGGGATGTCCTCCAGATTGCCGATCTTGAACTTGCTCGGATTCTCGGGTCGCTCCCCCAACCCGCCGAGCCGGCCGGTCTGCGCGTCTTGGATCGCCTGTTCGCGGGTGACGGTGACCTTCTCGAAGACGTGGTTGGCCTTGATCTCCTTCTTCATCTCCTCTTCGATCTTCGGGAAATCTTCGGGCGAGATCCGGTGCTTCATTTCGAGGTCGTAGTAGAACCCGTCGTCGACGGGCGGCCCGGCGGCAAATTGCGCGTCCGGCCAGAGCCGGAGGATTGCGGTGGCCATCACGTGGGCAGCCGAATGCCGCAACCGTTCCAGGTCGGTCATTTGTGCCCGCATATCGAGAGTTTTCCGTTCCATCTTGAGTGCCATCGGTTGCCCCTGTAGCCGCAGGCTTCAACCCACGCAGCCTAAAGGGCGCCGCTACAAGGAAGATTCTTCTCCCGCTCCAGCGGGATCAGAATGACAAATAGAAGGTGGCGGACGTAAAGTCAACGGCGAATGATCTTGGGGAGGAATTCTCAACGATGCGTAGAGCGCGGACCGAGAGATGCACCGCAACATTTTTGCTTTTGCGGTGTCTTATAATCTATATGAAAAAGCAGATTCTCTCTCTGATTATCATTGCCGCAACATTGGCCGTGGTTGGCGGAACCGCCCCGCAGTCAGCCGCACAAGGTCAGCCACCTGGGGTACCCGACATCAAGATGCTGGCCAAGAACGGCGTCAGTGACGAGGTCATTCTCAGCCAGATTCGGAACTCGCATACCGTGTATCACTTGAGCGCCGCGGAGATCATCGATTTGAAGGATGCTGGAGTCAGCCAGAAAGTGATCGATTTCATGATCAACACGCCGAGCACCAACCCGGGCGGGCCGGCGGCGGTTGCTACGCCTCCCGTCGCTGCGCCTGCTCCGGCCGTGACAGCCGCTCCGCCGCCGCCGCCGCCACCCGTGGTAGCCGAAGTCGGATCCGAGCCGCCCCCGCCTATGGTTGAGACGGTCGTGGTGTCGCCGGGACCGCAGTACATTTGGGTGGCTGGTCGCTGGCGTTGGTACGGCCGCCGCTGGATCTGGGCGCGCGGTGAATGGATCATCCCGCCACATCACGGAGCTGTATGGGTGGAGGGACGATGGGGCCGACGCTTCGGCGGCGTCGCCTGGATCGATGGCCATTGGAGATAACGGGCAGAAGTCAGAATTCGGCCCCGAATGCTTTCGGTTCTGCGATGGGCCGCGAACAGGAGACTATCCCCGAAACTGCTGAGACCGGGCGTTGAAGTCGGAAAATCGCGCGATGTCTTCGACTTCGGCCAGCGATTGAAACGTCACCGGCACGCCCGCTTCGCACAAGGCGGCAATCGGGTTCAAACCGCCGGTCACGATCAGACCAGCCCGGCCTTCCCCTACTGGAATATCAAACAGCGGTTGGTTCGGCGTGCCGATGGCCAGGATTCCGTCCAGTCCCTGCCGGTCCATTTCCTCCTTGATCCGCCGCACGGCGGTGACGGCGGCGGCAGGGATCTCCCGGAAGCCGACGCCGAGGATTCCGCAATTCGTCCGGACACATTCGCGAACCTGGGTCATGCCGGCACGAATGAAAGCCTCCAGCGGATCCAGAGTGGTGCCGTTGTACTCGATGAGCGCCGTGAACCGGATCGGTCGGCGATCCTGAATGTCCATCAATCCGCCGAACCGCGAAACGACTGGAATGCCCTGCTTGAGCAGAATGCCGTTGGCGGTAATGCTGCATACCGTGCCGAGGGCCATCTGGTCACGGGGAACGGTTGTCACCCCAAGAGATTCTCCTCCTTCAACGATCGCCAGCCGGGTTCCCATTCCCAGACGACGTTGGAACACGGGGCGCATGATCTCCAGGGCTCGCACCAGGCCATCCCTGGGAATGAATGCAAGATTGGCCACAATCGTTCCGGTTCCAATCCGAGAATCGTAGGTCATCCGGTACACAAGCGAATCAATGCGCGAAGCAATGAAGCGAATCTTCTCGATGATGTTGGCGCATGCCAGTTCGTGCCGGCCCTGCTCGGTCAGTTCGCGCCCGGCACGCCGGCTGACACGCCGAGTCAAGCCCTCGCGGTCCAACTCCAGCAGATAGAACCGTACCGTTCGCTGTTCCAACCGGCACCCCGCAGCCAGAAGTCGTTCCTGAAGGCGCGCCGCGCCTGCCGGTTTGCCAATCTCCAGGAGCGCCCTGAGGATCGCAGCCTTGGCTGTGGTATTGGGTCGATTCATAATACGGCATTATTGCCGTTATAATTATACAAGGCAACTCCACTTTGCTTTTGACTTCCGTTGGTCGGAGTTCTAAAAATGGCCTGCTTCACATGTTTGACCTCGCTTGGAGAAGCCGGTAGTGGATCGAACTTCGACGATGGGGGTTGTTGTACCCAGGGCGTCCAAAGGAATCTGCGTGGAACCCGCTGAACATCGGGTTATCTCCTTCTGTTGCCTGCTTCCACTCTGAAAGGATAACTCACCATGTTTGAATGGCACCGTAACAACGATGTTCTGGGTACTGCGAACCGCGGAAATCCTGCCGAATCCGGACTCTGCACCCTTTGTCGCGCGGACTGCAAAGGTAAGTGTGAAACCTGGTTGGCCAGCATGGTGGGACGAAAGCTGCTTTACCCGCGTGATTTTGCCTCTGTCACCGCCGGCAGCGCGAACACCACCCATGTCGGCGTCAACTACAACGCGCTGCGCATCCAGGGTTATCTCTACGGCGCGCACGGGCTCCCCAAAGGCCTGAGCAACAACGCCGATGATTGCGTGTTCCCGAACGTCACAATCGAAACCGGTTTTGGAACGAAGATCAAGACCAAGAGCCGCGTGCCGTGGATGACAGGCGCGCTCGGATCGACGTTCATCGCGGCGAAATACTGGGAATCGTTCGCCGTGGGCGCAGCCCTGGTCGGGTTCCCGATCGTCGTTGGCGAGAACGTCGTCGGCATCGACCGCCAATCGGTCATCAAAAACGGGCACATCGAGAAGGCTCCGGAACTCGAACGGCGGATCGACACCTTCCTGCGGTACTACGACGGCTACGGCGCGATCATCGTTCAGCTCAACGTCGAGGACACCCGGAACGGCGTTGCCGATTACGTGGTCAACAAATACGGCGACAAGGTCATCATCGAATTGAAATGGGGCCAGGGCGCCAAGGACATCGGTGGCGAAATCCAGGTCACGACCTACGAATACGCCTTATTTCTGAAGGACCGCGGATACATTGTCGACCCGGATCCGACGAAACCGGGCGTCAAGGAAGCGTTCGAGCATCACGCGATCCGCGCGTTCGCCCGTCACAGCCGGCTCGGGTACACGGATCAAGGTTCCGCGGCGGCGGTGGGGGACAATTTCATGAAGATGGTCGCGTACCTGCGCGACATCGGCTACAAGAGGATCACGCTGAAGACGGGATCATATGGCATGGAACCGTTGGCGATGGCCATCAAGTTCGCCTCCGATGCGCAGCTCGACCTGCTCACCATCGACGGCTCGGGCGGCGGCACTGGCATGAGTCCGTGGAACATGATGGAAACCTGGGGGGTACCCTCGATTCTCCTCCACGCCAAGGCCTACGAGTACGCCAAGCTGATGGCCGACAAAGGCAAGCACGTGGTGGACATGGCGTTTGCCGGCGGTCTGGCCCGCGAAGACCATATCTTCAAAGCGCTGGCGCTCGGAGCGCCCTTCGTCAAACTGATCTGCATGGGCCGCGGGCTGATGATTCCGGGCTTCGTGGGCTCGAATATCGAAGGCGTCCTTCGGGGCCAGGAGCGCGACGTCGTCATGAACGGACAGTTGGTACGCACCGACAAGATCCATGGCAACTGGGACGCGTTGCCGTCGGCCGTTCGCGAAATCGGCAGCAGTCCTGACGAGATTTTTGCCGGGTACTACGACGTCCAACACAAGGTTGGCAAAGACGAAATGAAGAACATCCCCTTCGGCGCGATTGCCATCTGGACGTTGTCGGACAAATTGGCGGCAGGTGTGCAGCAATTGCTGGCGGGCGCGCGCAAGTTCTCCGTCCAGGAAATTGCACGAACGGATCTGACGGCCGCAAACCGTGAGACCGAACACGAAACCAAGGTTCCATTCATCACCGATGTGGACGACGAGAAAGCCCGGGCGATCCTGGTAAAGTGAGGTCAGGACTTGGGACGGCGTTCGGCAACGCCGTCCCAAGGACATCGGGCGAAGGCCTCCTGCCCCTTACTTGGATTTCGCTTTCGCATCAGTTCCGCGGAGTTCTTGGATGATTTTGCTCCACATGCCGGAAGTGGATTTCTCGCCGTCACTGGACACCGCGTAGTCCACCGTTACTTTCTGACCGAACCAGTAATACTTCTCGGCGCCCCGGGGTGATTTGCGCCCGGGGCCATAATATTTCTCCAGGTACGTCAGCAGCGCCACGCTGTTGGTCTTCCCTTGCGTGTTGACAGTCACGTTGGCAAATTTTCCCCTGTAAAAGCTGTACTCAATGCGCGTCAGCTTTGCCTCGCCCATTTCCAGACGATCGTCTTTGCGGGTGTAAAACTTCTGGTCGCCATCGTCTTCGACCAATGTCATTCCGCCACAGGTCGCAATCAACTGTTCGAACTTCAGGTCGCGGAACCCGTAATGATCGTCCAGGTAGGCCAGTGAACCCGGTATCGGTTCGGTGATATTCTGGGCAAGGACCCATTGCGCCAGCATCAGTGGAAACAGCACGGCGAACTTCCGTTTCATGGCAAGATCTCCTTTGTCTTGTTGTGAACGCTAGTGGTTCCCCGTCTTTCCCGCAAGTTGTTTCGGAAGCTAATCGCTTGCACCAGAAGAACAAACTGCCGCCGCTTAGTGGCATGCAGATTGCATCCCTGTCACTCCAATCATGAATTCCGGCCCCAATTCGCAGCGACGCACCATCCTCGTTATCGACGACGAGCATGGAGTCTTGGAAATGGTCAAAGCAGCTCTCGAGTCCGAAGGCTATGCCGTTCATGCCGCCTCCAATGCCGATGAGGGCATCAAACTATACGAAGAACATTGGCGGAACATCGAACTGGTCTTGTTGGATTTTCTGATGCCGGGGATGACCGGTGACCACGTCCTCGAATGCCTCCAGAGCCTTGATCCCGATGTCCGTGTTGTGCTGTTGACGGCGAACAAGTACTCCTTTCAGAGGCACCTGCACGCGAGCAGCATCCTCGGTTGCCTGGAGAAACCCTTCGAACTGGCAGAACTCAGCGAACGAGTCCGCGAGGCGCTCACCCCGGCCTGAGACCGCGCCATTTCACGGCATCCTACCGCAGGGAATCCCTACGATCCCGCTCGGGGCTATGTCGATCCTGATGAGATTTGTAGGGCAAGCGCCCCCGCTTGCCGCCGTTATGGTATCGGCAACCGGAGCGGTTGCCCTACAATCGATCGTAAAGATTGAGGTCTATCCCATTATTTCTTAAAAATCACATACTTCCGCAGCACGAAATTAATCAACAAAGACACCAACACGCTCCCGCCAAAGGCCACCGTAGTGGTGACACCGAACCGGCCAATAAGAAACCCCATCAGCGCGCTGCCGATGCCTGTACTGATTCCGGAAACCAGATAGAAAAAGCCGATCTCAATCCAGCGGTTGTGTCGGCCGGACTCGAAGACCCACAGAATGTTGATCAGATAAGCAGTCAGATTTGAAAACAGGAATGCGATTCCGTTGTCGATCATCGAATTCCTGGCCCGGATTGCGTCCGACACCGAAACTACGTTCAGGTGCAACAAACCCGCCAACGCATCGTGCTGATTCAGCGCGGGCAAAATCTTGACCGCAGAAAAGTAGAAGAGAGACACGTGCACCACCGTGGCGATCCCGCCAGCGATGGAATACTTGATGAATTGGACCAGCGGGCTGTGCTGGCGTCCTTTGAACTGACTCAAAAACTTTCGCATGGGTGAATTCTGTCTCCAATGACGCGGGCCGCTGTTGGATGAACGTTCGGGCCGTTGACAAACCGCTCGGTTACCGCACCGGCTCGAAGACTTCTTCGGTCTGGCCGGTTTGCTCCGTGGCAGGGCGCAGGAAGCCTTTGCGGATCAGGCCGTCGATGATCCGTCTGGCGGTGACGCGGTCGACCCGCATGTCGTGGACGAGTTCAGACTCGGTGATGCCCCGTCCCCTCTTGTGGACGAGGTCGAGCGCTTCCTCCAGCGGCAGCTTGTAGCCGTGGTACAGGGCAACAAATCCGAAGATCATCAGCACCGAGCCGACGAACACCGCGCGGGATCCCGTAAGCGGAATCGGTTCCTCCGACATCAGGTCGATAATCGTGAACAAGCCCGCGATCACCAGGATCAAGCCCGCAAACTTGAGCAGTTTGCGACGGCGGTGAAACCGGTGATAACTGAAATCGGAAGATGAGCCGGGTTCGGACTTCATTTCTTGGCGGATGGTTCGGTCTGCTCCAGTTGTTTCAGAACGCCAAGCGGAACCAGGTTGCCCGATTTCTCCAGGTCGGTCCAGAAGGTACCGGGACCGGCGTAGATCAGCGACAACCGGATCTTCTCGGGCAGTTGCTTCGCAAACTGGTAGGCGGTGTAATCGGATGGCCCGCCGGCCGCTTGCACCAGCATCTTGTAGCCGTCGCCTTCCGATTTGCCCTTCATCTCGACGACCTTGGCCTCGGCGCCACCGAGCTTGCGTTTGATGTCGGCCCTTATGGCCGCCGTCTGGCGGGCAAGGTCGGCGACCAGCAGCCGCGTTTGTGCGGCGGTCTCGTTGACCTGTTTTTCCTGTTCGGCCTTGATGTTGCCTTCGAGACGCTGGGTTTCGTATTCGACGACCTGTTCGGTCTGGCGGATCTTGCCGACGTTCTCGTCCAGTTCCCCCTTCTTGGCCTCGGTCTTGGTTTTTTCGACATTGGTGATGTTCCACTCGGCGGCAATGCGCGAATCCTGGATCGGGCCCGAAATGTTGTCCGGAACGAGCGTGTCCTGCACCAGCGCCAGGTCAACCTGCAGTTTCTTTTCGACGAGCGTGATCTCGATGGTCTCCTGGAAGGCGCGTTGGAATTCCTCGCGTTTGTCGCCTACAATGAAATCTACGGCGCCGAACGTCGAACCTTTGATGCGGGCGGTGGAATTGATCTGGGGGATCAAGATGTTGTCCTCGATCTTGCGGATGTTGCCGTAGCGCGCCACGACCGACGGCGCGTCCTGCGGGAGCAGTTGCCAGAGCAACGTCACGTCGATCGTGATCTGGAAACCGTCGCTGGACGGAAACGTGACCGCGGGCAGCACGGGCAAACCGGCCTGGGACGGCACCTCGGACTTCGGCAACGCGTCTCCAATCGCGGTCGCTTGTCGGTCTTTGCCGACGATCTGGCCGATGGTTTGCGTCGCGGGCAGTTTGCCGGCATGCGCCATGGTAATCTGGTTGTAACCGATCTCAATGCGTTCCACCGAGTAAGCCTCGGGATTCAACGCGTAGAGACCCGGTTGAAGAACGGTCTTCATCACGCCCCGCTCGCCCGGCTCGGCCAATTGACTCTGCGCCGGTCTGCCCGAGCGCGCCGTTACCACCCCCACATAGCCGGGATCGATTTCGATCATCTTGACGACACGAACTTCATAGGCATACGGATTCAGCCGATAGGTGCCGGGCAGAAGGACTTCGCGTTGAATGCCGCGCTCGTCCGGGCCGGCGAGAAATTCGCCCGGCGGCAGTTCCCTGCCGGACTTGCTGATGACGATGCCAACCTCGCCTCCCTGCACGACGACCTGGTTTCTGAACTGGCGCTCGTAAAGGAACGGGTTGATGAAATGCCGGCCCGGTCCGAGCGGTTCCAGCAACACGCCTTTCTGGCCGGGGTTGGCGATGATCTGGCCCGGCGGCATTTCCTTGCCTGTTTTCGCCACCAGGACAAGAATTTTATCCGGTGGCACGTCCGTGTTCTCGACGACCCAAACCCAGAAACCTTCGTATAGGACCGCATAGGTCAACGCCAGGAGAAGGGCAAGGCCGGTCACAAGCGAAAGAGCGCGGGACTTCATCGCGCACCTCCCTTGCCCGGCTCGGGCTTTGCCAGATCGCGGAACGGTTCGGCGAAGGGGCCTTCCGTGTTGGAGAGAATACTTTCGATATTGGGCGCGACCTTGCCCAGGTAGAGGTAGCGGGCGTACGCGGCCCCGTTGCCGAACGGTGTGATCATCGCCTTCAAGGCGTTGGCTTCCGCCGTCCGCGTGTAGGCGATCACGTCGGCGTCCCCCTGCCCCGTGGCGATGATGGCCTGGGATTGGTTCTCCGACGTCTCCAAATCCTTTCTCGTCACTTCCAGATCGCGCTGGGCGGCGATGACCTGGACCTGCTGGTCCTTGACGGCCCGCTGCACTTCGTTGGTGCGCACCGTTTCCGCCGACACCACGCGGACACGCTGGTCCTGCATTTTCTTCTGCTGGGCGACCTGGGCGTCCGACCTGGCCCGCTCGATCTCGCGTTCGTATTTGCCCCGGGTCTGGATGGCAATCTCGCGCTCTCGGATCGGCTCGGCAATTTTCTCCGGCGGCTCGATCTCGCTGATCAACGCGGCTTTGACAAGAATGTTCTTCTTCGTGGATTCGGCGGTAATATGCCGGCTGAACTCGTCCTGGAACGCCTTGCGGACCGTGCCGCTGATGACGTCGGCCGACGTGTATTTCGAACCCTGGATACGGCTCATGGAAAGCGCCGAACGGAGTATCACCTTGTTGACGATGTCCTGCTCGTCGCCCACCAGCACGAATACTTCGGGCGCTTTGTTTTCGTCCACCGCCCATTCGACTGCGCCTTTGACAGGAAAACGAAAACCGTCCTTGGAGAGAAAGCTGATTTCAAATTCGGTCTTGTGGCTCTGCACGCCCACGATGTCCACCCGGTAGATGTAGGGATTGATGTAATAGGTGCCGGGCCGGAGTGGAGTCGCCTGGACGCCGCGTTCGCCGTCCTTGACGAGGATCGTGTTGGGTTGCGAAGGAGTCGGCCCGTAACGCAACGCCACGACGCCGACCTCACCGGGTTCGATTTTCACCGCGGGACGTTTTTCAACCTTGTATGCGTAGGGATTGATTCGATAAGTCCCTGGTCTCAATGGTTCGTCGATCACGCCGCGGTACATCGTGCCGTTGGGTTCCTTGTTGTGCACGATGAATTGCCCCGCCGGAGGCAACGCTCCGAATTGGCGGATCATGACGCCGACCTGGCCTTCCTGGATGTGGACGAGCGGCTCGATCTGCCAGGACCAATTGACAGGGTTGCGGAAGTAACGGCCTTCGCTCAACGGCTCCAATTGAATGCCTTTCTGCTCCGGTTTGGTGGCGATAATGTCGTTGGCGGGAATATCCACGCCGTCTTTGCGAACCAGCACCGCACAGAAACCCGAAGGAGGCTCAATGCGGCAGTAAAACCAGATAAAAACAAAAAGAACCACGACCGCGATGGCCGCAATCAGCGCGCCGATCAGGCCGAATCGCATGAAGTCGAATCCATAACGTTCTCCCCCGTCTTCGGGGTGCAACGGATTTGTATTGTGTGTGCTCACGAACACTCACCTCCTATGGTGGAACATCCTCCCGCCGCTTGGCCTTCTCTCTTAACGCCAGTGTCCACAATGTCAAGCCTCGAAAGGCGATACTGGCTTCTATGGATTCCATCCGCTACATTCGGATTCGACCTTATGCCCGACATTATCCTCACCACGTTGAACGCGAAATACGCGCACTGCGCGTTTGGGCTGCGCTATCTAATGGCGAATCTAGGCGACTTGCAGCCGCGCACGAAGATGATCGAGTTCGATATCAATCAACGCACCCTGGACGTTACCGAACGGATTCTGGCCCACGAACCGCAAATCGTGGGCATCGGCGTTTATATCTGGAACGCCGCGCAGTCGGCCGAATTGGTCGCCAACCTGAAACGTCTCCGCCCCAACCTCACCGTCATCGTCGGCGGACCGGAAGTCAGCTACGAAGTCGAACAACAGCCGATTTGTCACGAGGCGGATTATGTCATCACCGGCGAGGGCGATCTCGCGTTTGCGCAACTGTGCCGGAAGATTCTCAAAGGCGGCGCTTTCAGCGATCGTGCCCTGCCAACGACCGACGCTGCACGCTCCACGATCGTTCCCGCTCCCCCGCCCGAGTTCGATCGTCTCGCCCTGCCCTACGACCTGTACACCGCCGAAGACATCGCGCACCGGGTGATCTACATCGAGGCATCGCGCGGTTGCCCTTTCGAATGCGAATTCTGCCTTTCTTCCCTCGATGTTCCCATACGCAACGCGCCCCTCGACGCATTTCTGACGGCAATGCAATCCCTGTTGGACCGGGGGGTGCGACAATTCAAGTTCATCGATCGCACGTTCAACCTGAACATCAAGCTCAGTTCAGCCATCCTCCAATTCTTCCTGGAACGCCATCGCCCGGGATTGTTCGCGCATTTCGAGATGATTCCCGACCGTCTGCCGGAACCCCTGCGCAGCCTCATCAAACAATTCCCGCCGGGAGCCCTGCAGTTCGAGATCGGCATCCAAACCTTCAACGAACGCGTCGCGGCCCTCATCAGCCGTCGTCAGGACAATACCAAAGCCGAAGAGAATCTCCGCTGGCTGCGCACTGAAACCGGCGTCCACATCCACGCCGATCTCATCGCAGGACTGCCGGGCGAAGACGTTGATAGTTTTGCGGCGGGATTCGACCGTTTGGTCGCTTTGCGGCCCCAGGAGATTCAGGTTGGTTTACTAAAGCGTCTGCGCGGCACGCCGATCGTCCGCCACGACCGCGAATGGCAAATGGTCTACAGTCCGCATCCGCCGCACGAAGTTCTTCAGACGAAATCAATCGACTTCTTCACCATGCAACGCCTCCGCCGCTTTTCGCGTTATTGGGATCTCGTGGCCAACAGCGGCAACTTCGTCAAGGCAACGCCGCGGATTTGGAGCGGGAACAATTGTAGGGCAGGCGCTCCGCCTGCCATCGATACTGCATCGGCAACCGGCGCGGTTGCCCTACAAACGCCTTCGCCGTTCTGGTCGTTCCTGCAATTCAGCGACTGGCTCTATGCCGAGACGAAACAAACCCACGCCATCGCCCTGGCGCGGCTGAAAGAGTTGGTGGCGCGCTATCTGGCCGAAAAAATCAACCTGCCGGAAAACGAAGTTTCATCGTTGTTCGACCTCGAGCGTACGGCCTCCTCCGCCGCACCCATGCGCCAGGCCAAACACCTGGCGAAACGATGACTGTTCAGTGCTTGCGGTGTCTGAAGTGTTGGTAACCCAACCAACCGATGGCGATGAATGGCAGGACGAACGCCAACACCACGAACAACTCGCTGCCCACCCCCGGTCCTATGTACCGTTCCAGCACGATGAAAAGCGCCATCAACGGCAATACGCCGTAAACCATATAGCGCAGAATTAATCCCCAGTGGAACAATTTCACCCGGCAAATGATACGCAATGCAGAGTTTCGGTGGCGAGAACAACCAGCGCTCGGGGAAGAACCGACCTTAGGGCAATCGCAAGATGAGGTCCTGATCGCCAAAGCGCAATTTCACGCTGCGGGCATCGATGGAGACAACGCGAGCGCCTTCCACGTCCTCGCCTTCTCGGACGTTGACGTTGTTGATCATCGCTTCCCGCAGGTTCCTCTGGCCCGTGATTCCCTGGAGCACCAATTTCGGCGGCGAAACAGGCTTCACTGCTGCCGCCTGCTCGGCTTTCATTTTCTCCATCAGCTTGGCGATCAGAGCCTCTTCCGCGGCTTGCTGGTCGGGTTTTGGTTCTGCGGGCGTCGCGGGATCGACTTGGACTGATTGAGAAGAATCTTTTGTGGGTGGGGTCGGCGCAGCAGCAGCCGGCGTTAGGACGGATGGAGCCACCTTTGTCAACACGGCGGCCTGCGGAACCGTAGTACCTTGTGGCGAACTTGCCCGCAAAGCCGATGTGATTGGCCGACCGACGAACCATACGATGGCACAGGCGATTACCAGGACGGCTGCCGCTCCTGTCAGCGCAATCCCCACTCCGGCGCCAACGGATACCCTCTTCGGATGATTGGCGATCCGGTATTGGTCAACGCTCATGGGCTGCGCCATCCCGGATTGAAAGGACGCATCGCGCGTTCGTTTGAGCGCTTCGTTGATCAGGCTCATGCGGGCACTCCGTCGAGTTCTTCAATGGCCAGTTTGACCAGTTTCTTGTCCAGCGTGTCCGATTGTGTGACGAACCCGGCTAGAAGCGTTTTGTCACAAACGGCGTTGATCAGACGCGGGATTCCACCGGAGTATTTGTAGATCTGCATGATGGCGCCGTCATCGAATCGCGGTTCGCCGTTCGCGCCGGCCACTGTGAGACGATGGTTGACGTAGGAGCGGGTCTCGGAAAGGTCGAGCGAGCCCAGGTGATACCGCACCGTGATCCGCTGCCGAAGCTGGCGGAGTTCCGGCTGGACGAGCTTGTCGCGCAACTCGGGTTGACCCATCAGCACGATCTGCATCAGTTTCCGATGATCGGTTTCGAGGTTGGATAGCAATCGGACCTGTTCCAACAGTTCATCGCTCAGGTCCTGCGCCTCATCGATGATCAGCACGACGTCGTTACCCTGATTGGCCTGTTCCAGGACGAACTGATTGAGCGACTGCAAGTAGAACACCCGATTCTGCTTGTACACTTTCAAATCGAATTCCAGGGCTATCGACTGCAGGAGTTGATGTCTTGTCAGGCACGGATTCAGAATCAAAGCCGTCTTGTAACGTGGCCCGAGTTCATCCAGGAGTTTGCGGCAAATGGTCGTTTTTCCGGCGCCCACTTCGCCGGTCAGTTCGATGAAGCCCTTCCGTTCGCGAATCCCGTAGAGAAGATGGTTGAACGCTTCCTGATGCTTCGAACTGAAGAACAGGAAACGGGGATCGGGCGTGATGTTGAACGGCGGCTCACGCAGTTTGTAGTAATCCAGGTACAATCTTCATTCCTCCATTATCCCAATCTCGTTGATTATAAGCAGCCTGCGTGCCGTCGAGCCTGCTGTATGAGCTTATCATCACGATTCATGCGTTGCTTCCCGCCAGAGCTGGCGAGATAACGGCCTCCTGCCCGGGAAGCGACATTTCTGTTGTGATTTGAGTGCGCGGAAATGGTCCGACCGGGCAAGAATGTCCCTCATGCATGACTTGTTTGGGCCAGCACCACCACGCCAACCCCCTATTTGAAAAAGTTCCGGGTTTCGGGTACAAAACATCGCATGAAAGACCCCCGCATTGAAAAACTGGCCCGTCTCCTCACCGAGTATTCCCTCGCCCTCAAACCGGGCGACATCGTCGCCATCAACGGCGAAGCCATCGCCGCGCCCTTGATCCGCGAATGCTACCGGGCCGCTCTCCGCCGGGGCGCTTTCGTGATCTGCGACATCACATTGGACAGCCTTTCGGAAATCTTCTTTGCCGAGGCCAACAAGGCACAGCTCAAGTGGGTGTCGCCGTTCGCCCGCTACAAACTTCAACACATCGACGCATCGCTTGGCATTTGGGCCGATGAAAACACCAAGGCGCTCACCAATGTGGATCACAAGCGGCTGGCTGCGGCATCGGCTGCCCGGAAACCGCTCAGCAAGATTTTCATGGACCGCAGCGCCAGCGGCAAACTCCGCTGGGTAGGTACCCAATGGCCCTGCCAGGCCAGCGCCCAGGACGCCGAAATGTCGCTCGAAGAGTACGAGGACTTCGTTTATGGCGCCGGCCACCTCGACAAAGCCGATCCGATCCAGGAATGGAAACGGATTTCCAAGGATCAACAGGCGCTGACCGATTTCCTCAATAAATCCCGCGAGGTGCGCCTTGTCGCTGAGGATACGGATCTTCGTTACTCCTGCAAAGGCCGGAAATGGATCAATTGCGACGGACACTACAATTTCCCCGACGGCGAAGTGTTTACGGGACCGGTCGAAGACAGCGTCCAGGGCTATGTCAAATTCAGTTTTCCTGCCGTCCACAACGGCCACGAAGTGGACAGCGTGCGGCTGACATTCGAACGCGGCAAGGTGGCCAAAGCCGAAGCTGAGAAGGGTCAGGATTTCCTCCGGGCGATGATCCAGATGGATAGCGGCTCCTGCTACCTCGGCGAGGGCGCCATCGGGACAAACTACAACGTCAAGCGCTACACGAAGAACACGTTGTTCGACGAAAAGATCGGCGGCACGATCCACCTCGCGCTCGGCGCAGGGTACACCGAAACCGGCAACAAGAACCGCAGCGGCCTGCACTGGGACATGGTCTGCGACCTCCGCAATGGCGGCGAACTCTACGTGGACGGCGAACTCATCCAAAAGAACGGCAAGTTTCTCAACAAGAAGTTCCCGCAACCCTGATGGCTTAACCAGGCAACGGCCGTTGTTGATTTAAGCCATTTCGTTGGCCGTCAGTTCTTCCAGGCGCCGTTGGAGTGTCGCGCGAAACTGCTCGTGGCGCTCTTGAACCTGTGGTCCATGGTATTCTTTCGGCCACAGCGTTCGCGGTAGAAGTGGGTCCAACGAGAACGCGTCGCGATAGGCGCGCCGTTCGATGCGCGCAATTTTCGCCAGCATGGCCAACTTGCGCGCGGCACCCAGCGACGCAGGAGTGGCCACAAGGTGTTGGAGATAGATCTGTTGGCGTCGGCCAATTTCCTCAAAGTCCCACGCTGCCCCGACCAGTTCCCTGTCCGTGCATAGAAACAGCCTGCGCGCCTCGAAACCACAGAAGCACTCCGGCGCACCCTCCACTTGAACGATCTCTCGCAGAATCGACTCGACCTCGTGCGGCCAAACCCAGACGCTACCCTGCAACAGCCCCAGTTTTCTTGCACGCAATGCCTGCCATAGAACGTAGCGATCTTTCCGACGCGCTTCGGGCACGTCAAACGCAACCACTCGCCAAACGCCGTCCCACTTCTTTTCCCAATTCCTACGAGGGTGAATACCGGCGACGAGACGCTTCCCAGACGCTGTGATGGTGAAGGAACTCTGCTTGCCGTAGCCGGTGCGTTGAATCAATCCTTCTTGTTCCATCCGGCCAAACAGACGTTCCGGGCGTTCCCGATACAGATACTCCTCATATCCAGCCAGCAGATTCCGCAGCGTCGGATTGGTTAACTTATCTATCCCCCAGCAAAACAACTCCAGCACCTCACCGAAATCGATCCATCGGGCCTTTGCCATGGTCAACCGCTTATCACTCGACCCGCCCAGGTGCAACCGAAAACTGGCTTAAACGAACAACGGCCGTTGTTCGTTTAAGCCAGTTATTGAATTGGGTATCCGGGCAAGTTGGCAACGATTGGCCTTCGGTAGGCCTATTCTTGTTGAACGCCGGTCTGCTGGAGGAATTTACGCACATCCGATCGATGCTTCCAAACATCCGCGTCCAGTCTCTCAATGCCACCCTCGACAGGCAGGACCATAATCCAGGTACGGTTGTATAGCCACGGACGGGTCATCGCCATGATTGTGCTGGCCGGTTCGTTTGTTGGTGGCTGCCGGTACAAGTAATTTCCTGCGTCCACTTCCGACCAAGACAAAGTTCTTGTCTCAGATTCCGCATGAAATCCCCTGCTCAACAATCGGCGATACCATGGATATCCCTCTCCCGCACGGCGTGGTGAAACAAACATTCTCGTTGTGGGTAAATACTCCTGCAATTGTGAAAGTTTGTCTGGAAATGAGTTGTGATCCCTCTGGTACATCAAGAGTCCGGTCCTGATCATGGCCAGGTTGGTCACGTCGCTAGGAGGGGCGAGCCGCCTTGGCCAGCGGGGCAGCGAAACTGCTATCAGAACAACCAGCAAGCAACTGCTTATGATACAAGCCAGCAAAGGATTCTGAGTACGAGGATCCGGAAATTTCATCCAAAGAGGCAAAAAGAAGACGCACAGCGGCAATCCTGAAGCGCCGAATACAATTAACAGAAAGATGGCCAGTATTATCCCAAACGAAATCGCTTGCCTCTTCGACAACACAGCCAGGAAGCCGCGGGTCGAGAATGGCAAAAGCGGCAAACCAAGAGCCAGAGGTATCGTCCAGACCGTTGGTGCCGTAGTGATGAGCACGAATCCCCACAACGCCCAGGCGAGATTCAGCACAAACAGAGCAGCCAGCAGCCTTTCATGCTTTGCCGGTTGAATCATTCGCCTTCCCTGTAACCACATTCTTATTCGCGGAGCAAGCAATCTGTCATTGGCGAAACGACAGCTTGTCGCGCGGCGTCAAAGAAAGTAGACTCCCTTCGTGAATTGGTCGCTTTCTGACTCATGGAGCTTTTCGTCCCGGCACGGGCTTGCCCTGCTCTTGGCGGCAGTGCTCGCGAGCGGCTGCGGGCAGGACGGAATCAAGGTCTATACCGTTCCCAAAGAGCAGCAGCCGCAAATGTCTCAGGCCGACATGCCCGCCGGCCATCCTGACGCTGCTGCAGCATCAGCGGCACCGCAGTTGAAGTGGAAGACGCCCGACGGGTGGACCGAACTGCCGGCCGGCCAATTTCGCGTGGCCTCGTTCAAGGTTGCCGACAAGGAGGGCAAGCAGGCGGACGTGAGCGTGGTGCCATTGCCGGGCGGCGCTGGTGGCGATCTCAGCAACGTAAATCGCTGGCGCAGTCAGGTCGGCCAACCGCCGGTCACGGACGAGGAACTCAAGACGCTCAAGCAACCTGTCGAACTGGCTGGTCAGCCGGCAGCGCTCTACGAGCAAAGCGGTCAAAATCCCACCGGCGAGCCAACCCGCATTCTCGCCGTGATCCAATATCGTGATGGCACGGCGTGGTTTTTCAAGATGACGGGCGACAGCCAGCTTGTGGCGCAGCAGAAGCCTGTCTTCGTGGAGTTCCTGAGGTCGGTGCAGTTCGCAATCGGCGAGGCCATGGCAGCGATGCCTGCCGGGCAAGCGCCAATCGCGGACGGGACCCTGCCGGCAGGGCATCCGGACATGTCCGCGGCACCGCTGGGCGCGGCCAATAGCGGAGTATCGACCGCGGGCAAGCCGCAGTGGGCGCCGCCAGCCGGCTGGACGGAAGTGCCCGGCGGACAATTCCTCGTGGCGAAGTTCACCATCGCCGGCGCGGGCAACGCGCAAGGAGCGGTCAATGTGAGTTCGTCGGCGGGTGATGGCGGTGGTTTAGTAGCAAATGTGAATCGTTGGAGAAAGCAACTGGGTTTAGGCGAACTTTCCAGCGACGAACTCGCGAAGTCGGCGAAAGACATTGAGACCACCAGTGGCCGGGCCACGCTTGTTGAGATGAGCGGGCAGGACGCTCGTAGCGGTCAACCCGCATCGCTCGTTGGGGTGATGGTGATCCAGCCCGGGCAGGCGTGGTTTTACAAGTTGATGGGCGATGCGAAGATCGTCGCGGCTCAAAAGGACGCGTTCACCAGGTTCGTGCAAGAGGTGAAATACTGACATGCTCGGACGACTGGGAAGATTCTTCATGTCGCTGCGGCTTACCGTGGCCCTGTTGGCGCTGGGCCTGGTGCTGGTGTTCTGGGGTACGCTGGCGCAGGTGAATCTGGGGTTGTACAAGGCGCAGAATGATTTTTTCCGCAGCTTCTTCATCTACTGGTCGCCGGCAGCGTCGAGCCTGCGCATCCCGATTTTTCCCGGCGGCTATTTGATCGGTTGGCTGCTGCTTATCAATCTGTTCGCTGCCCACCTTCGCTACTATCAGCCGGGGAAAAAGAAATACGGCATCATCATGATCCACCTCGGCGTCGTGCTCCTGCTTTTTGGGCAGTTGCTCACGGATTTGCTGTCGAGAGAAAGCGTCATGCACCTGCGCAACGGCGAAACAAAAAACTACTCGGAAGCCTCCCGCCAGTATGAACTCGCGGTGGTGGACACGACGGAGGCGGCGACGGAAAAGGTTGTCGCGATTCCCGTCAGCCGGTTGCATCAGCGCGCTGACATCCGTCATCCGGAACTGCCGTTCACTGTTCGCGTCAAAACTTTTTATAGCAACTCGTCGCTGGTGGAGAAATCTGTGCCGGGTTATGGGAAGGTCGAAATCAGCGCCGGATTCGGTTCCGGCATCTGGTGGCGCGAGCTGCCGCACGAGACGGACACGGACAAGCGGGACATGCCGTCGGGCATTGTCGAACTGCTCACGCCGAAAGGTTCACTCGGCAGTTACCTGGTCTCCGCCTATCTCACCCGCCCCCAGGTGTTGACCTGCGACGGTCGCCGGTACGAGCTGGTGTTGCGTCTCGCGCGATTCTACAAGCCGTTCAATCTGCACCTCATGGAATTCAAGCACGACATCTATCCGGGCACGGACATCCCCAAGAACTTTTCCAGCCGGGTTCGCCTGCAGCGGGCGGACACCGGTGAAGACCGCGAGGTGTTGATTTACATGAACAACCCGCTGCGTTACGCCGGCGAAACGTACTATCAGGCGAGTTTCGACCCGGACAACCAGGGCACGATCCTCCAGGTGGTGCACAATCCGAGCTGGCTGACACCCTATTTCTCGTGCGTGCTGGTGGGAGTGGGATTGTTGACCCAATTCCTCACGCAACTTGTCGGCTTTGCCAGGAAACGGAAGACATCATGAAAACCCCGTACAGAATTCTGCCGTGGCTGTTTGTTGCGCTGTTCGCCACGGAAATCGTCGCCGTGCTGTTGCCGAAGAAGGATGGCGTGTTCCACACGTCCGAGTTCGGCCGCCTGCCTGTTCTGCTCAACGGACGCATCCAGCCGTTCGACTCGGTCGCGCGCAATTCACTGCTGCAGATCCGCAGCACCGGGGATGTGCCGTTGGAGGAAGTTCCGTCCTGGCAATTCTGGCACCATTCGAAGAAACTGAAGTCCACCGAGTGGCTGCTGGAGGTTTTCTTCAATCCCAACGTGGCGGACACGCGCCCGATCTTTCTGATTCACCATCCCGATCTCATCAGCGAGTTGAAGCTCGCCGACAAGGGCGTCGAGAAATCCGGACTGCATTACTACTCGTTTGCCGAACTGGGAACGGTGCTGGATGAGATTGTGGCGCAAGGCCGCAAGGCCAATGCGATCGAGGACGCGCAACGCACCACCTATCAGAAGCAGGTGATGAAACTCGCCAATGCGATCATGCTGTATCACCGGCTCAAGAACAGCATCCAGCCCGAGGACACCCACAATTTCGCCGCGCTGATCGCCGATTACCAAGCGTCCTTGCCGTCGGGAGTGGCGGCGCTTCGCGCGCAGCAGGCGGGCGGAAAAGTCGATGAAGCGGCCCTGAACAGATTTGCCGGTACGGCGCAAAAGTTCGATGCCATGGCGGAACTCGCCTACCCGTTGACGATACCGCCGGCCGATCCGGCGGACAAAGACGCCTGGGTGAACGTGGGTACGAGTTTGCTCGGCTCCATACGCGACGGTCAGATTCATCCCGCCGTCGGATTCTTCGCGCGCATGGCAACGGCCTACGGACACGGCGATGCCACGGAGTTCAACAGCGCCGTGGCCGGCTACAAGAACTGGCTGGCACCCAATTTTGCGCGCGAAGTGGGGAAAGGACGGGCGGAGTATTACTTCAACCAGATCAAAGTCTTTCTCCACGCGACCATCATTTACCTCGTTGCTTTCGTATTGGCGGGCGCGGCCTTGCTGACGTTTGGCGTGTCCCCGAACTTGTCGGAATCATTGCGGCGATCGGCGTTCTATCTCATCGTGCTGGCGTTTGTCGTCCACACGTTCGGCCTTGTTTTCCGCATGGCGCTCGAAGGCCGGCCGCCGGTCACCAACCTGTATTCGTCCGCCATCTTCATCGGTTGGGGGGCGTGTGTGCTGGGACTGGTGCTGGAACGAGTCTACAAAATCGGGCTGGGCAGCGCCGTGGCGGGACTGGCCGGGTTCGTCACCTTGCTCATCGCGCACAACCTCGCGCTCGGCGGCGACACGATGGAAATGCTCCGAGCCGTCCTCGACACCAATTTCTGGCTCGCCACGCATGTCGTCTGCGTGACCCTCGGTTATGCTTCCACGTTCGTCGCCGGCACGCTGGGGATTGCCTACGTGGTTCTCGGAGTGTTCACGCCGCTGCTCGCGATGAAAGTGGGTAAGGCCTCCGCTGGCAAAAAGTCAGATGACTCCACGCTGGGTCAGGCGCTGGCCACCATGGTCTATGCCATCGTGTGTTTCGCCACGCTGTTCAGCTTCGTCGGCACGGTGCTCGGAGGCATCTGGGCGGACCAATCCTGGGGGCGTTTCTGGGGATGGGATCCCAAGGAGAACGGCGCGTTGTTGATCGTCATCTGGAACTCTCTCATTCTGCACGCGCGCTGGGGCGGCCTTGTGCGCGGGCGCGGCTTGATGAACCTCGCCATCTTCGGCAACATCGTCACGGCGTTCTCGTGGTTCGGCGTGAACATGCTCGGCATCGGGTTGCACAGCTATGGCTTCATGGACGCGGCGTTCAAGTGGCTGATGCTGTTCAACACCAGCCAGGTGTTCCTCATCCTCCTCGGCCTGCTGCCCTTGCACTTGTGGAAGAGTTCTCAAAACACCGGTACCCCACCGGCAACTCCGCCCCGTGGGCGTGGCGGCAAGAACAGATCTCCTTCCCCCGCGGGCGCGTAATGGCTTCTTCTGACAGGGTATGAACGTCGCTCTTTCTTTGTCAGATGGGTGGCCATGCCCGATCGACGAACCCTGTTATCCATCGTGCGGACGATTGTGTACATCTGCCTCACAGTGGCTCTTGCCTTGTGGCATGGGGAGGTCCGGGGATACGTGGACGCGATCCTGGTGGACGCGATCCTGGTGGACGCGATCTGGGGCGATTGCGTGACCTGGCTGGTTTGGAGCCTGATGTGGTGACCGGCGCCAAAGCCTTGTGCCTCGGTGCCGTGTTCGCGGAAGATGAACTCGACGATGACGACGAGTGAAGAGATGTCGGCTTGCCGTGCTATGTAGCCGCACCCTTTATGGGTGCGCGACGGAACGCAGGCTAAAGCCTGCGGCTACGGGAGGGAGCAGCCACTTGACATGGAATACGGTCAAGGCGCGTGGCCATGGTCCCGCCTCAAACCACCTGGAGGAGGAAGCCGCGCAAGTACTCCGTTTCCGGCACCGCAGGCAGGATTGGATGATCGGGCGATTGCGTGAGGGTTTGCATCAGGCGCACCGTTTTCTTCGCATCGGCTGCCGCATCCACGATGACGGTCTTGAACAGATCCGGGCCGATATGGTGCGAACAGGTGAACGTCGCCAGCACACCCCCGGGGGGCAGCATCTTCAGGGCGCGGAGATTGATTTCCTTGTAACCGCGCAGCGCGCTGCCGACCTTGTCTTTTGTCCGGGTGAACGTCGGGGGATCGAGCACAATGACGTCGAATTGGCGTTTGTCGGTATCGTATTGCTTGAGCACGTCGAACGCGTTGGCGCAGCGGAATTCGATTCTGCCAGCGAGGCCGTTCAATTCCGCGTTGGCGCGTCCTCGCGCGATTGCCCCATCGGAAATCTCGACCACCTCTACGCTTGGCGCCCCTGCCTTCGCTGCCGCGAGGGCGAACCCGCCGTGATAGCTGAAGCAGTCCAGCACGCGTTTACCGGCGCAGAGGGAGGCGACCCGCGCGTAATTGCCGCGTTGATCGAGGAAAAACCCGGTCTTTTGGTCTTCCAGGAGATTCACTTCGACCGAGAACTCGGTAAGCGGCAATTGGACTTTGCCGTCGGCGTCGCCCCACAGCACGCCCTTGGTTTCCTTGAGGCCTTCGAGTTTGCGGGAGGGCACATCGCTACGTTCAATGATCCCCCTGGGTTGCAGCAGGTCGCGGGCGATGCGGACGATCAGTGATTTGCGTTTGTCGATACCGAGCGTCAGCGCCTGGAGCACCAGAAAATCACCGTATTGGTCGAGGATCAGTCCGGGGAGGAGATCCCCCTCGGAAAACACGAGGCGACGGCCCGCGTTCGTGACACCCAGTTCGTCCCGATACAGGATCGCGGCTTCGATGCGGCGACGGAAGAAGGCTTCGTCGAGATTCTCCTTTTGCGTTGTGAACCGGCGAACCGTGATTTGCGATTTCGTATTGAGAAGGCCGCGCCCGAGAAACCGGTCTTTCGTGTCACGGATCTCGACTTCATCACCGTCGGCGTAATCGCCTGTGATTTTGGCGATCTCGCCCGAATACACCCAACAATGACCCGCCTTGAGGCGGCGTTCCTTGACCGGTTTTAGAATGACAGATGGCATGGGGGCACCGTAACAGAGTGGCCATTGCAGGGCAAGCGTGCTGCCATTGTAGCCACGCCGCTCGGCCGGCGTGTCGTCGTTCTCTTTTCGCGCGGCGACAGAGAGCCGCGGCTACAAAACCCCTACGGCCACCAATGGGCGTCGTCGGTTGCCGGGACGTCGGCGGGAGGCGCGAATTGTTTTTTCAGGTGCGTGACAATGGCTTCCACGACCATTCCGACGATCGTGTCGGGGACACCGTCGAAATGTTTCGACTGCGGGCGCATGTCGCACGGGTCGTTGACATAATCCACCACGACGTAACGGCCATCGTGATCGAGAGCGATCTCGGTGCTGAAGAAATCGAGTTGCGACACTTCGGCGATGATTCCGACGATGCGGGAAAGCTCCGGCACGCTCACTAGGCCGTTTTCTGACGGTGTGACGATCGCGTACCGGTGTGTGGTGTCGTCCCACCAACAGGGAATGATTTTGCCGCAGACGCTGTACACGCGAAACCAGGCGCGTCGACCGTCTAGAATCTGCGGTTCGATCCGCTGTTGGACAAGAAACCGCTGGTTCCGAAACTTGGCGCGCGACTGGATCACATCGTCGGGGCGAGTGGCGCCGATCACGACGCCGAAGCCACCGCCGCCCTTGGCCGGTTTGACCACGAACGGTTTGGCCAGCGGCTCGATCACTCGCGGATCGAAATTGGGTTCGGTCTCATACGGCGGGAGGATGATCGTCAGCGGCAGTTGCAGGCCGTGCGCGAGCAATTCGCCGTGAATGTTGGCCTTGTCGATCGACCGTTGGTAATGATGGCGCGCGTTGACGAACTTTACGCCCCGCGTTTGGAGGAGCTGGTTCAGTTGCAGGAACCGCGGGTCATCGTCGCTGGCGCGGTCGAGAAAACAATGGAAGTGGCGCTCGTTGGTTTGCACCTCGAGATAGGTCTGCTGGAGATTGTGTATGCCGACGAGGTAGCAACTCAACCCGGCATTCAGACAGGAGCGATCCAACAGGCTGATGAAGTCTTTGTCGTGCTCCCAGTTCCATGCGATTCCAAAGTGAGTTTCTGCACTACGTCTTGCAGTGGCATCCATGTCCCGTCTCTGTGTTGGTTGTCGTTGTAGGGGCGTCTGTGTCAGACGCAAGAGCAGTTCTCTTGCCGTCGAGGACATCCGCCGCTACATCTACTTCCCAGGGTGCGGGAGGGACACCTTGCCCCGGTGTCGACGGGGCAGGTTGATCGTTTCCTTCGGGGTATTCGAAGACTTTGCCTTCGTAGTTGCGAATAATGACGCGTTTGGCGTCGTGCGCCAGAACGTAGGCCGGACCAATCGGCACCTTGCCGCCGCCGCCGGGCGCGTCGATGACGTATTGCGGCACGGCATACCCGGTCGTGTGACCCCGGAGCGCCTCCATGATTTCCAGGCCCTTGCGCACCGAGGTGCGCAGATGATGCGTGCCCTTCACCAGATCGCACTGGTAGATGTAATAAGGGCGTACCCGCATCATCAACAATTTGTGCATGAGCGATTTCATCACCGACGCGTCGTCGTTGACCCCACTCAACAACACGGTCTGGTTCCCCAACGGAATACCGGCATCGGCCAGCCGACCGCACGCCTCCCTGACTTCGTGGGTCGCTTCCTTTGGGTGATTGGTGTGAATGCTCATCCACAACGGATGATACTTCCGCAGCACCGCGCACAACTCCGGCGTGATGCGTTGCGGCAAAAAGATCGGGATCCGCGTCCCGATCCGCAAAAATTCCACGTGCTCGATTGCGCGCAACTGTCCGAGTAACTGATCGAGACGTTCGTCGCTGAACAACAACGGATCGCCGCCGCTCAACAACACGTCGCGCACTTCCTTGTGATTCCGGATGTAATGGATCGCTTCGGTGAAATCGGTATGGAGATGTTGGTCCCCTGCCCCGCTGACCACGCGGCTGCGCGTGCAATACCGGCAATAGGCCGCGCACCGGTCGGTCACCAGAAACAATACGCGGTCCGGATATCGGTGCACCAGCCCCGGCGCCACCATGTGTTCGTCTTCGCCACAGGGATCGATCATCTCCCACGGAGCCGTGGTGGTTTCCTCAATGCGGGGAACCACTTGCCGTCGGATCGGGCAATTCGGGTCGTTGACGTCGATGAGATTGAAAAAGTAAGGCGTGATCGCCAGCGCCAGATGTTTACCTGCCAGTTGAACTCCGAGACGTTCTTCGGTTGTCAGCGGCAGGAGTTTTTCCAGTTGGCCGAGGGTGGTGATGCGATTGCGAAGCTGCCACCGCCAATCGTTCCACTCGTGATCGGGAACATACGCCCAAGCACCGCGCCCGGCTGACGAAAAACGGCTGTCAGTCGCGTGTGTCACTACTTGTTGCAGGGGGCCGTCCTCCTTGGTTGAGCTGTCGACGGTTCCCGAATGCGTTCGGGACTGTCCCCCAGGCTCCTCAGATTCCATGTTGCCGCCAGTATAAGTCATCGTTTCCCCCTGTCAAGTACACCGACTCGCAGTGGGTATTGGATGCGGTTTTGGCCTGAAACGGTTCAGGAGCTGAACCAAAGCATGGTCGCAAAAATGCACATCCATCACAAACTGCCCTTGAGCCTCTTGCGCCACCAATCCATCAAGTACCCTTGACCATCGCTCTTAACCATACCTGGCGTACTTCGTTGGCTTGAACTCTCAACGACGTTCAGATTACACTGCACGACAGGTGAAGCGATGACGGCACGCGACTTTTTTGAATGGCAAACGGGCGGCGGCGCGGGGGACGTGCGCCGGTTGGTGGACACGCTGGAAAGACGGCAGATTCCGTGGTGTATGATCGGCGGGTTGGCAGTCAACCACTGGGCTGCCGAACCGCTGGTCACTCGCGATGTGGATATTGTCATCACGGCGCAGCGTCTCGACGAAGCGGTCACCGCCCTCCAAGCCGCCGGCTTCAAGGTCGAGCGCCATGAATGGTCGATCAACCTGCAGGGCACGGGCGCTGTGGCGATCCAAATCACCACGGAAACCGGTTACGCGGACTTTCCGCAACACGCGGTGGCAGCCGATGTGCACGGGATTCTCATGCGCGTGGCCAGCCGGGAAGACACGCTGGCAGGCAAGGTGCGGGCGTGGAGCGATGAGCGGTGCCGGCCCAGCAAACGTCAGAAAGATCTGCTGGACATCACCCGCCTCGTCGAAGCGCATCCCAGTTTCTGGGAAGGTTTGCCAACGGCGCTGCAAAAGATCGTGCCGCGGCCGTGAACGATTCCCCGAAGCCGTCAGCGATCAGCCATCCGCTTTCAGCTTGAGGATGGAACGTTGTCGTGAGCCGCTGTCATGTTGAGCTTGTCGAAACATCTCGCCGTTAACCCTGCTTCGACTCTTGCCAATTCCTTCCCGATTTCCGGAGAATCTTCACCCAAAGCTTGCAGTTCTTTCAGGGCCAGAAACATTCCATCCAAGTCGCTCTTCTGCTTCGCGAGTTCCAACCTAGCCTTTGCAGTAGCCACTGCCGGAGAATCCTTCTTTTTCGCGGTGGCGTTGCGCTGTGCGGCTAATCTCAGTGAGAATCGCCTTACTGATTCAACTAAGGAACTCGGAAAATGTGGACGCCGCGATCGAACGCAGACTCCTAAAGCGACCACGAGAACAACCAAAGCGCATACTGCAATTACACGACCGCGATTCTTACGAACCCGATTTGGCCGAGATGACTGAACTCCGCCAGCATTTAGGCCGATGCTTTGGTGAGGCACTTCAAGCTGCGCAGCGCAGTTTGGGCAATCTACGTTGATGCCAGCAGCCGATTCGTCAATCAGGATATGCTGCCCGCACTTGCTGCAATAGAAGGATATGTCCCTTGCTCTTGGTCTCCTTCAGCCTACGTCGCCGAACGCAGCCCCACTACCTCGCCACAGGACAGTCGGTTCATGTGGGGCAAAATACTTTCACCAAAGACCGATGGTCAAGCTAAACGCGTCGCATGTTCAAGTCGTTAGTCTGACGCCTTCGTCGTTCCCACCTTGACCAACACGACGCCGTGGCCGGGGACGGTGGCGGTGAAGGAATCGGTGAAGGCGCCCAAACCCCTCCGTTGCCAGAGATCGCGCACGGGTTGTTTGCCGGCCAGACCCAGGTCGGACCACTTGGTAACCACGGGTGCCGCATTCGTGCCGCGATTGAACAGTCCAACAGCCATCGTGCCGTCGAACAGCGGTTTTGCCCAGACTTCCAAATCACCATCCTTGGCGCGACGGTTGCCCTGAATGCCGAGCCGGTCCTAGTCGACGTCGATCACTTCGTCATTGGACAACGCGTCGAGGGTGAATGGATCGAGCTTCGACAAGTCGCTGCCGATGAGCAACGGCGCGGCCAACAGACTCCAGAGCGAAAGATGGGTCAATTGTTCGTTGGGCTTGAGCGAGTGCAGCCAGAGCATGTCGGGATCGTTCCAGTGACCGGGGCCCGCAAATTTCTCGTGGCCGTTCTGTCCGAAGCCAATGTTGGACATGCTCCGGTAGTTCCCCTGAATATCACCGGTCGTGCGCCAGAGGTTGCCGCCGACCTCGGCGCCCCACTCCCAGACGTCCCCCATGCCATACTGACAAAGACTGTAAACAATGTCGCGGTTGCACTTGTCGAGGGAAACGCGGAAGAGTTTGTACGGGAACTTGTAAATCTCCAGATCGGTCTGTTTTCGTCTTTCGGCTCCCGCCTTCTGATAGATCTCATCGAGTTGGGTGCGGACCTCCTTCAGCCGGTCGTTCTCCTGTTGTGACCGTGGACGCTTCGCTGAAAGCTGCGCCACATCGGTCATCAGGCCTGTGATTTCTTCCGCGAACTCGGGCAATAGCGTGGCAAACCTCTGCTCTGTCAGTTCCCTCGCGATATTGCCGTACGAACACCAGTCGTATTTCACGTAGTCGATGCCCCAGCTCGCGTAGGTCTGCGCGTCGATATCTTCATGCCCATAACTGGCTTCAAACCCGGCGCACGTCTTCGGACCCGGCGAGGAATAGATCCCGAGCTTCAGCCCTTTGCTGTGGACGTAATCGGCCAATGCTTTCATGTTGCCGAACTTCTTGTTCACCGTGATGACGCCGTTGGTGTCGCGGCCGTCCTCCCAACAATCGTCGATGTTGATGTATTGATATCCGTGCGCAGCCAGGCCTGTCTTGACCATCCAGTCGGCGGCGACGCGGACTTTGGCCTCGTCCACGTCGCGGTGGAAAATGTTCCACGAATTCCATCCCATGGGCGGCGTCAACGCCAGCTTGTGATCGCCGCCGACGATGGTCAGTTTACGGCGTGCGACGCCACGCCGTCCGCGGACGATGATGTCAACGACGTTCGTCCCTGCTCGCTTCACCGAACCGGTGATGATACCCGTGGTGGGGTTCAGGGTCAGACCCGCAGGCAATCCTCTCGCAAAGAATCTCAATGGCCCTTCTCCCGTCGTGGGGATCAACAATTCGAACGGCTTTCCCGGTGTGGCGCCCACGATTCGCGGCCCGTTGATGCATGGCTGGAGCGCTGGCTGGCTGGAGGCAATCTGCGGCAGTTCGGCTGCGTGAGCGGATGGAGCATTGGTCGGCTGCTGCGCGTTGGCTGCAGTCAAACCGATTACGATTGCGAAAATGAATGAAGGAATCTTCATCGGAAATTCTCCTTAGAGCCGCCAGCACAACTCCTCCTACCTCGTAGCCGCACCCTTCATGGGTGCGTCCCCGCAACCGCAGGCATAAAGCCTGCGACTACACAACTCGTCAGGCGCTCATATCGTCCTGTATAGTAAAGTCCTGCCGGGCTGTCAGCACTATTCCCACATTGACGTTGTTCTTCGCGAGGGTGGAATTGCACGTGATGAGCCTTTCCGAATCCTCAAGCGAGGCGCTGCAACCCATCAGACGGCGCGCGTTCATGCGGCGCGGCGCGCTGGTCATGCCCTACCATCGATCGTAAAGATTCGGAATCGACTGACGCCCGAGGCAAACGGTTGACACGCTCGCGCAACTTTCTTACCCTTCCGTCCACGAAGGGATTCGTGTTCGTCTTGTCTCCCGTGGCCAGGCACGAGGCTTCACATTCCCGCCGATCAGTGCGTGACCCATGTCGAGAGTTGGAAACAAGGAGCCGGAATCCGTATCAGCAAGCCGCAGGCACGGCGTCATCGCCGTGTTTGCAGTGGCTGCGATCATCGCCCACTTGGTACTGCGGTTCGGGTTTCACTCGCCCGCCGGCAACTACCCCCTCTTTGCCGCGTTGTTCTTTGGCGGAGTCCCTCTTCTTTACGAACTTCTCCTGAAGCTCTTCCAGCGCCAATTCGGATCGGATCTGCTGGCGGGCATTTCGATTGTGACCTCGGTGTTGCTGGGCGAGTATCTCGCCGGCTCGCTTGTGGTCCTGATGTTGTCGGGCGGCGAGGCCCTCGAGAATTACGCCGTGCGCCACGCTTCTTCGGTTCTCGCGGCGCTGGCCAAGCGGATGCCGTCCGTGGCCCACCTGAAACGCGGCAACGAAGTTGTCGACCTGCCACTCGACCAGATTGGGATCGGCGACACGCTCCTCGTGTACCCACACGACATCTGCCCGGTGGATGGGGTTGTCATCGAAGGTCACGGAGTGATGGATGAATCGTATCTGACCGGCGAACCGTTCCAGATGTCGAAAACTCCGGGCTCGGAAGTGCTCTCGGGCGCGATCAACGGTGAGACGGCGATCACGATCCGCGCCACCAAACTGGCCGTCGATTCCCGTTACGCCAAGATCATGCACGTGATGCGGGCTTCCGAGCACCAACGTCCGCGGCTGCGTCGCCTCGGCGACCAACTCGGCGCCTATTATACACCCGTGGCGGTGGTCATTGCGATCGTTGCCTGGGTCATGAGCCACGACCCCGATCGGTTCCTCGCCGTGCTGGTCGTGGCGACACCCTGTCCGCTGTTGATTGCGATTCCCGTCGCCATCATCGGCGCCATCTCGCTGGCCGCCAAGCGCGCCATCATTGTGAAAAACCCCGCGGTCCTGGAACAGATCGACACCTGCCGCACCGTCATCTTCGACAAGACCGGCACGCTCACCTACGGCGAACCGAAACTGACCGATCAGCTCTGCGCGCCCAACTCCCCCCCACAGGACGTTCTGATGCTCGCGGCGAGCGTCGAACGCTATTCCAAGCATCCGCTTGCCCGTGCCATCCTGACGGCGGCGAGCAACGCCGGCGTCGCGCTGCGGGAAGCTAGTGAGATCAGCGAAAGGCCCGGCGAAGGTCTGCGCGGAATCGTCGGGGGCCGCAAGATTCAAATCACCAGCCGCAACAAACTTGCCGTGCAGCAGCCCGCCCTCGCCCAAAATCTTCCGCCTGCAAGCGGCGGCCTGGAATGCTTCCTCCTCATTGATGATGCTTACGCTGCCACCTACCGCTTTCGTGATACACCGCGCGTCGAAGGCGTGTCGTTCATCAGTCACCTGAAGCCCAAACATCTGTTCGACAAGATCATGCTCGTCTCGGGCGACCGCGAGTCCGAGGTGCGTTATCTTGCCGAGCAGGTGGGAATCACCGAAGTACATGCCGGGAAAAGCCCGGAGGATAAACTGGCAATCGTCCGCGAGGAGACAAGAAAGGCGAAAACCCTTTTTCTTGGCGACGGCATCAACGACGCGCCCGCGCTGATGGCCGCCACGGTGGGCGTCGCATTCGGGCAGAACAGTGACATCACCAGCGAAGCGGCCGGGGCGGTGATCATGACCACCTCGTTGGACAAGGTGGACGAGTTTCTCCATATCAGCCGTCGGATGCGGGCCATCGCCCTGCAGAGCGCGGTGGGCGGAATGGCGCTGAGCGTCGCGGGCATGATCGTCGCGGCTCTTGGCCATCTGCCGCCGGTGGCCGGGGCCATCTCCCAGGAAATCATCGACATCGTGGTTGTCGTGAACGCTCTGCGCGCCGCGTGGCCGCCGAAATCACTGACCGATTTTGGAGGCGATGGGCGGAGCCGGACCGTCCTATCTCCTTGACGCTTGTCGAAGCAACCCTTAGCATTACTGCCCATTGCCTGGTGCATTTTCTGCCGCGGGCTCCCATATGAAACGTGTGCTTGCTGTCATTCTGGTCCTGGTCGCAGTCGTTATCGCCGCGACGATTTATCTTCTTCGCAGCGAAGCGGCGCCGTCCGCCGCGACGCTGCTTTCCGATTCGACCTTGTTGTTCGTGGAGATGCCTGATTTCCGCCGCGCGGAAACCGATTTTCAGCACACTGCCTTGTATGATCTCTGGAAGGAACCCGAGGTGCAGAAATTCCTGGAGGAACCGCTGAAGGCACTAGGTCAGTGGGGCAGCCTCGGCGCAACCGAAAACAAGGTGCGCGACTCCATCCTGGACGCCATTCAGGGAGAAGCCTTTGCCGCGATCACCCGCATCTCCATCCTTCCGTCCCCTCAGGTGGGCGCCGTGTTCGGCGTTGACACGAAAAGCAGTCTCCTGAAGGCGAAGGCCACGCTCGCCTACTACGAGCACGAATTGCATAAAAGCAATCCGGGCGTGAAGTTCGACTCAAAGAAGTATCTCGGTATCACCTACTCGACCTGGGAACTCACCGGCAACCAGACCCTCTGTCATACGTTTTTGAATTCGATGCTGGTCTTTACGCTCGGTGAAGATGAAATGCACGATGTGATCACAAGGTTCAAGGGCCAGGCGCCTGCCGGCACCCGTTCTCTTGCTGCCAGTGACCCCTACCAAAGCATTCTCCACCGCCTGCCAGCGGACCACGAATTCGTCTCCTACCTGAACGTCGAGCAGATCGTGGGTCTGGTGGGCCCGCTCCTGGCATTCATGCCTCAAACGTCGGCGGCATTCGGACAAATGTCCCGGGTCCAGGCGACGGCCTGGAGTTTTTCTTTCGTCGACAAGCAGATTCACGACGTGGGACTGACCGTTTACAATGTGACCAATTCACCCTCCCCCGCCACGCAGCGCAAAACGCTGGCGTTGACCACTCCCCAGACATCCTTTTACGCCGTCCAATCCGTTGACTGCGCCGGCGCCTACCGTCAGGTTATGGATTCCGTTGCCCGATCCGGCTCCGAAGCCGCCGTCTCCAACGCGATCGCATTTGACCGCAAACTACGGAGCAACGGCATCCGTCCTCGAGAAGACCTCCTGGCGTCTCTTGGACCGGAGACCGCCATTATCGGCAAGTGGCGCGACGGCGCTACCCTGCCGGATGTGGCTATCGCGGTCGAGGCCGGGAATCTGTCCCAAACACGCCCCCGAATCGACCTGGCCTTGCGAGCACTGAAAGATGCCACCTTGGGCGGTGACGCCCAATCTCTCTGGGATGACATCCCGTATCAGGGCGAAACGCTCCATACGGTGCATATCGGTTCCAGTCTTGTGGCGCCCACTTACGTGGTAACGGATTCGTTTCTGATCCTCGCTCTGACACCGGATTACGCCCGCGAACTGTTGGGACAACTCAAGCAGCCAAAGCCGATGCTCGATTCCAGCGCATCCTATCAACAAGCCATGAAACCGTTACCGACGAGCGCCTGCGCGTATGGGTACTATGACCTGGCAGCTCTTTTTCGCCCGTTGTATACGCGTCTGCGCGCCTTTGCGACCACCGACAATACCGGCTGGCTCGGACTCAACAAACTGCCCCAAACGGAAACGATCGCCCGGCATTTGACGCCGTTCGTCACCGCGACCGTCTCCGATGCCCAAAGCCAGACATCCACATCCTATTCCCCGTTGGGCAAACCCATCACGTTCCTGATCGTGGGAGCGGGGGGCCTGATGATGGCAGAACCCTACCTCTCGAACTATTTACCGATGCTCAGTCTAATCGCGCCCAGAATGTCTTCAGATACGGTCGCTCCCGCTCCGCCACCCGGAAATCAAACGGGAGCGTCTCAAAGTCCGCCGACACGATGACGCGGCCGGCTTGCCGCGCGGCCTTTTCAAGTGACGCCTCGAATTTGTCGGGTGCCAGGGTGCGCTGGTTTGTCGAGCACAACAGCAGGCCGTTCTTCGCAACAACGCCGATTGCCTGCGCCTCCAATTCCTCGTAGTCTCGCACCGCTCGAAACGCGCGTCCTTGTTTCGTCGTGGCAAAGGTCGGCGGATCGAGAATCACAACGTCCCAGGTTTGACCGCGCTTGTGAAAACGCTTGAGCCATTCGAACACGTCGCCGAGCAGGAACTGGTGCAGGTCGGGATCCAACTGGTTCACCCGGAAATTCTCTTTCCCCCACTCCAGGTACCGACGTGACA
>Ga0182027_10001168_pt1 | contig 44024 bp, 59 predicted proteins | sample 712E1DmetaG_FD_121300 | JGI IMG/M metagenome (GOLD analysis project Ga0182027, IMG submission 121300) | Permafrost microbial communities from Stordalen Mire, Sweden - 712E1D metaG (Illumina Assembly) | ecosystem: Environmental > Terrestrial > Soil > Wetlands > Permafrost | place: Sweden...
AGAAGTTGCATAGTCGCCTGAGGCCGTATAAGCAGCGCTGCCCAATCCAAGCGCAGTTTTAACCTCGGCAAGGGTCTTCTTGACAAACGCGCCTGCACCGGATGCCATGAGCATATCGTTAGCAGCGGTAGCCAGTGAATGCTTGATATATTGCCCGTGGTCGTCATCTGCGAGTCCCGCCAGGCCGCCATGATCTATTTGGCCACCATCGCCTCCATTATGATCGTGACTGTCTCCATTAGTGACGGCTCCTGCTGGCGTCTCCCAGCCCCCATCTCCACGCAAGAATTTTGTAGTCAGGTTAGGCAGCACAGGACAGAACCCATCTATGACGGTATTAGTCCTCAAAAGTGCTGTCGGAAATCCCTGGGGGATGGCTGCGGCCGTAGCGTCATGGCTGGTGATGGGATCATTCGTAAGTGTGAAGAGCGCGCCTCCGTAGAAGGTTATCGTGGTATTCGGAGAGGAATAGACCACCGAGACAATTACGAAATATTTTATAGCTCCTTGAGTGAGTCTTACCCTCATCCCCGGAGAATAGATACCTGTCAAATCACCGGCATAAGTAACTGAATTGGCCGATGCATAAGTCCATGTTTCAGAAATCATTTTTTACCACTCCGAGCTGGGCCAGCCAGAACTTACACCGCCGCTGCTGCCACCGTCACCGCCCTGGGAGCAACTGCATGCACCGTGAGTGCATGTGCCATCTATCTGTTCATTTCCGTGGTTCTGAACGAGGTCTGTTATTTGATCAATCAAAGGAGCTTCTTGAATTATTTTTGTAGTCGAATATTCGTGGATATCACCATTTTTCATTAACCGGATGTAAGTGCCTTTAACGAAATCCTTGCATTCGACGGCATAATCAACAGAATCATCATCAGGAGCTACTACAATGACTCTAGTCCCTGTAGATTCATTTTCTATGGTGACTGATTCGGACGTAGAATGAATGTCCATTGAGCCCTTGGGGTTGTGTCTTATGTGACCTTTAAGGTCGTCAACTTCCAGGGCCCCTTGGACGGTCCAAAAACCCTTTCCCTCAGTGAACATCTCGCTACTTATGTTTGAGTCTAATGAATCAAACATCCAGTATGAACCACAGGGTGCGAAGTACTCACCTCGCAGGGGGTTTGCTACCTGGCTTTCGGTCTCGGAGCTATAGAACTTCATGCCATGGTTATCTTTTCGGACGATGCAGTCTATGTCCTTACAGGCCTTGCAGCTGGGCGTCTCGTCACCCATGTGGCAATAGTCAAAGAGCCAGGCCCAATCCCGGCCGGGTCCGGTAGAACCTGTCACGGGCCCATGAAACCACCGGAAGCAATAGGGCTTCTTGCCACTTGGATAAGGCTGCCTGGGAAAGTCTCCATTACCGTCCTGGTAGGGCTCCATCCATTGGCCGCCCTTGTCGGCTATATCATAGGGCGTGGGTCTGCATACCGGGTATTCTGCCCAGGACCAGGCATTGCCTAGGACGATGCCCTCCCTCTCTTTGTAGAAGAGCACGTAGACAAGATCGCCTTTCCGGGGGTTGAAGTTCCCGCCCAGGTGATGGCCACCGTCAAAGTTCTGCAGGACGGGTAGCTTATTACGATAATAGCTCTTGCTGGAATCAACCCTCGTGGCCCGGTCACGCATCACCACCGTAACTGTATTGAAGCGTTGGTCATTGGGCACTTCATGCCACTCTACATCATCTACGACGCAGATCTCCAGCCTAATCTTGCGGTTGATCAGACGCTTCGTCTGATCCATAGATCGATTCTTGTAGCCTGGCATTCACTCGTCCTCTATAGGGTATTGCTGGCCTTCGCTGCCTTCTCCCGCATCAATATCATCATTGGTTATTGGCGTCTCAATATCAAGCATCCCGGGCGATAATGTGAGATCGACTATCAGACCATCTATGGAGTAGTCGACCTGCTTAGCGATCACAATCCCGCGAACATGAGACGTTAATGTTCCTGAAATTGTTTGAGATATTCTATCTTGAAGTGCGGCCCGGACATCCTCCAGTTGCTGCAATATTTTCATATGGGTTGCAAAAGCTGCATTGGCCTTTGCCAGCTCTTCGTCCGAAATGGGCTGGAAGGGTGAGTAAGTGACAATAGCCTGCAGAGGCGGTACGATCCCCGCTACCTGGACGTGTGTCTCAGCATTCTTATACATCTTATAGGATTCCAGGAGCTGTTGAGCGCGGGCATCTGCCTCAGCCTGGCTCTTGATGTTGTAGGCATACTCAGCAGGAGCCTGAAGCGGCCCAACCTCGTCTATGGAGTCTAAATCCTGGGCAAAACCTATTATGGGCTCGGATCCAGGGATTGTGGCACCATTGGGATCTATGTTCCCATTCCCATCGGAGGCCAGGCTCTGGTTTCCGATGACTGTGACAATGTTTCTGAAGCCCGTCAGAGAAAAGGTCTGTTCAGGATTCATGACGAGAGGATCGAGGGGTATCAGGCCGTTGTTTGATGTGGGGCTCTTGAAATAGAGGACATTATCCTCTCCGAAATAATAAACAGCCCCGACGATTGACCTGATGTCCTCGCAGACATCCTGGTAGGTGTTGTCTGAATTATATGTAATCTTGTCGAGTTGTTTGTCCTTGAGTGCCTGATCCCAATCAAGTGTTATAGGCTCATCTGTATGCCATCCCAGGATTTTTATCAGGCACTCCTTTGCGGAGATGGGCATCTCTAAGCCTTCATGGTCCTTTGGCAGAGCGTCTGCCAGGTGGCCGAGGTCGCATTCACCCATGATAGTAACCTCATCGGCAGTGGCCTTCAGGTCTGTCAAATGGCCAGTAGCTACAAGATATTCCGCCTTGGCTCCGCCACTTGCAGTAGCACGTTCTGCATCAGAATAATAGACCCAATTATAGAGTATTATCTTGATAGGCGTCTTCTGAGGAGGCCATTTATTGGTATACTTCTGATGAGGATTGGCCAGAACAATAGTAATTTTACCCGGATCGCTATCTGTGTCTAAGGATTGCTGAGTATTGATCTTGATAACCTCTTGGCTGACATCATCGTTTCCGATAGTCACTTTATGGTCGATCATGATGTTTTTCCATCAAAAGCTTCCTGAAGTTTGATCACCCAGGTTGCTACATTCAGAGAATCTGCACCATCATCGGTTTTCAGGGGTGGTTCCTTGTCATTTTCAGCATGATTTATGGAGAAATCGATGATACACATTTTTAGAAGACCATGATTACAATTAACATCAAAAGGTCCGCCATCTTCGCACAGTATCTTCAAATCTTTATATCTCCGATCTGAGATACTGCGGACAGTTAAGTCACATTCATAAAGAGGGCCAGTCGTGGGAGTGTATTTATCCGAGGTCCGGACGGTGATGAACTTCTTGCCTTTGCCAGGGATTTGCTTTACCTCCACGACGTGGACCATGTGCCAATCCGCGTTCTTCGGGCCAGGATCTGGACCATCAGGATTCTCTCCTAGGGATAGCGTGCCAATTTTGAAGATCATTTGATATCGGCCCCCAGGCCATAAGCGATGCCCTTCGTCTCAGCAATTACAAAACCAAAATGGGTGTCATGCAGGATGATGAAATTGCGATCCTCTTCTGCAGCCATCCATTTGCCGCATATGTACTGCCAGTCCAGGGCGTCAGGGTGCTGCAGGCGGCTGACGGAGAGGTTTAGGCCAGCGAGAATGCTATCAGGAAGTTTCAAATAAGATCACCTTTGAATATGCGTTCAACAAGGAATTCTATCAACGCTCAAATCCGATGCCCTAAAATTAAGCGGTGATACGAATGACAACAGGATGCGATCGCGAGAAAACATGCGCAGATTGAATAAGCGGATTGCGTTGATTCAGCATGCTAGTACATCTGGGCTTAAATAAGACTAATCTTAGGCTGTAAGTGCCCTCCCTCGATAAGTCCATTTGAACGGCTTTGCCATTGTCTGGTTGAAGTACTCGACAAAGGCCAAAACCTTGTCTTTCAGATCATTGATGGAAGCAAAGCTGGCCCGCCTGAGCAGCTTCCGGACTAAGATACTAAACCATATTTCAACTTGGTTCATCCAAGAAGCATGTATCGGCGTGTAGTGAAAGACGATAGAGTGGAATGGATCTGTCAAGAATGATTCACGAGTCTCGATCGACTGCAAAACACCGCTTTTGCCTTTGATTCCTAAGTCGATATCCAAGTCAGATACTTCTGCCACATACCTCACGAGGGATTCTGATTTATGGATATTGAGGTTGTCGGCGACAAAGTGCCAGCGGGATGCGGATAAAGAGCATTCAACTACCTCCTTGATATGCGATACGAAGTCATCCTCATTGCGCGTATCGCCGCAAGAAATGGTGTTAATCCGTCCGCTGGCTACCGCAAAGCTTACGATGAATGATTGAGTTCCATGCCTGATGTACTCAAACTCTCTTCGTTCCACTTTTCCTGGTGCCATTGGCAATCCAGGGTGTTTGCGTTCGAGAGCTTGCACCCCTGTCATTTCATCGATGCTCATTACAGCTTCTCCTTTTTGAGCTAAATTCTTGGCTTGTTGGTACAATGAATTGATTTCGTCTACCTTTTCGTCGAACCGTTCGTCCGGCGCAGGTGTTAGCCAGTAACGAATCAAATGCGGTCGGAAACCATTTTTTTTAGAATCCTGGCAGAATGGCGAGCTGAAATCGTATCTACAATGCCCCGCTTCATTATTTCAGCCGCAATCTCACGGCTTGTCCATTGGCTAATTGGACGTCCAGATTCAGCAGGTTTCTCACAAGCAAGCTGTTGGATCTGACAAATCTGGTTTGCAGTTAAACGAGGTGGTGCTCCGGGTCTTGGCAGGTCATCCAAGCGTTCTTCAACACTCAGATCGTCCAAAGAAAGCGGCTGCAAGTCCAGCCATCGTTGTCGCCATAATCGAGCAGTGTCCAAGGACACTTCTAATTCATTAGCGATTTCGCGATTATTTTTGCCCATCGCAGCCAGCAAAACAATCCGTGCTCGGATAACTTTTTGCTGCCCTGTAGTATACCGACGAACAAGCAATTCCAACTCTTGGCGCTCGACGTCGTTCAAGTTGATTGCTGATGGTTTTGGACCCAGCATTGATACTCCCCTGTTGCAGAGTATCTGCCAATGATTATATATAAAACCTTATCCTTAGGTTTATATCAGCCCAGCTGTACTAGCAAAAGAGCGAACGCATGGAGTGTTTCTGTTTAATGTTGGAGATCGAGAAGAAACAAGGAGAGTATATATAAATTAATTCCTATCTTAAATTTCTTATTATATCTTCTGATAATTTGATTGCGTCATCCACTATCTGGTTTCCATTTCCTACAAACACTTTATCATAATCACACCACCCTCTTTTTTCGTTTAAATCATGCAAGTCTTGCGCGATGTTGGTCTCTCCTCGATCGTTTAAATGTTTTCGAAGTCGGTAGTGATCTATTCCGGCGTTTTCAGGTCTAAAGTTGTGATTTTCAATTTCATAATTACGCGCATATCCAAATGCAGCAAAATATGCTCTGCTGACTGCTGCCCGTTGGGTAGCCTCCAATGGACAAGGGCCATATTGTTTTCCAGCAAGATAATTTGCTACATGTAAGCAATCCTTTCCATCAAAAGCCATTTCAGGATGCTCCAATTGATAAATAATCAGTGGTCAACAGGAACCAGCCACTCTTATTAGCAAGCGACGGACTATACTCTCTTCTAATTTCTCTAATTCGTTCCATTACACTATTATCATATGCAGGTTGCCTAACGTAAATAGTCATATATTCATCTGCATCTGAATCAGAGACTACCTCCAAGGAGAACTGTGAATTCGCATCAAACCTTTGATGAACCTTATCGGCGATTTCTGCCAAGATATCCATCATATCCAAATGGCAAACTAGGTAGTCTATCACCGATGTTTGATCTGGGATCGATAGACCAAGTTTGCCCAGTTCTTCATCTATTTTCATTTTCATTGATCCTTCCAGTTCCATTGCTTGGGATACTTGACTGATTTGGGCTATTGGTATTATTGGCCCCATATTACTAATTAAGCGTTCCAATCTATTTACTTCTTCCGATAATTTGGTAACTAGGTCTCCAAGTCTGCGGATTTCTTCATCCCGCTTGAGGTCAGCAACATACGTAGTGAACTGTTGCTGTTCGGGTTGAGGCACAAACTGTGACTGTGGCCAACTTTGTGTGACATAGTCTAATGGACTTGACGCCATTGCCTACGCACATCCAATTTTAGTTATCATGGCAGAGATCTTTCCGTCTAAGTTCGAAATGAAATCTAGGATACTCTCAAGGTTATTTCCATCTCTGAATATAATTTCTACAAAATAAGCATTACCCTCACTTGGAACCCTTTGTCCGATGCTGATATCAAACCACTTTCTATCTGTCTGTGTTCTGTTTTTGGGTATTATGCGAATAAGTCCCCCAGCCGATTCTTCGCCCATTATCTCGTCAAATATATCATATTGAGTGCCAGAAAACTTCTTTATTGCATCTATCGGATTGTCGTTTAAGACTACGGCTGATCCAGATAGTTCTATGAAATTGATATCATCGGGTAAATTTAATTTAAAGTCTTCTATGAATAAATCGACAAGGTCTTTGACTGCGGCTACAATATTGCCGACATCTTTGCTTTCGCATGCTATAATCTTCTTTGACTCGTTTAGTTCAATGAAACACGGCGGCTTATTGGGGATAGTTGCCTTTACAGCAGCGGCTTGACCGCTAATATAAATCCTAGCTCCACTTTGCAGTGGCTGAGGAGGCACTAATATCGTATAGCCTCTTGCCGCGAGTGAGTCCAATATCTCTGGATAGGTGAAGGGATAATAGAGCGTATTAATCACGAACGCTATGCGATATTTTTGAGGTTTAATTATCATACCTAAGCCCGTCCTTGTTGCTGCCTTGTTCATATCAAAACTATTAAGTCTTTGTGCTGATAATGTGAGTATAATATATATAATTGAGAATAATTATATATTTATTTTTTATTTTGCTTTAGATCTTAGATCAATTTTTTAATGTCCGGAGAGCCTATCTAGCCAGCAGGTCACGCCTTTCGCTTGTCCTGATCGCTCTCGTGCTGCTGATGACCGCCGCCTACATGGTGGATGCTAGTTGCCGAAGGTAATCAGGTGGGTGTCGATGTACTTGGTCCATTGTTCACAATGTTATACTGAGGCACAATCTCAGATATGGATGAAAATATGGTTACCATGGATTTTATCCTCATGAGAAAGATATGTCCTGGCGGAAACGGTGAGACATTGACGGAAAGAAACACCGTGGACTCATACAAAGTTTGTATTGGCAAAGGATCGTTAGCTAAATTTACATGGGTTTCGTGGGAAGATTAGGGCTTTAGGTCCTTCGTTGCCCGATCTGCTTCTTAATTTCTAAAACTGCATCTTCTACAGCCTTTTTATTGGCATCTCGCAAGAGACGTTCAAAATCCACATTGCTTGATATTTTCATGCCCGAAAAATCCTGAGAGGGCATATGGACATGGATATCTCCGCCGACGCCCGTGCCAATGGCTGAGGACATTTTTCCGCCTGCTGTGACATTGTTAAGCAGGTCCAGAGCCTTTGCGATCGGTCCAGGTCCTCGCTGGCTAATTGATTGCGGGATTAACTCTTCCGGAGCATGGACCTTGCCACTGAATAGGCCCTCTCGGGTGAACGTGGCCCCTGCGGCAAAGCCGAATCTTTTTGCGTCATCGGAAGTTATACCCTGCAAAGGGTTCATTGGCACGTTATTGTCGGGATTGGCTGCATAATCTGTGTCAAATAGGATATCGTAATTATCCTCACCATTCTTGAATAGCTTCCCAACACCCGAAATGGTTCTTGTTGCGGTCTGCGTTGCATATTGACTCGGGTTTGTGCCCATTACATTCGATGCAGCCGTATTGACTTTGTTTCCGAGGTCCGTGGCTTTGTTTCCCAGGTCCAGGCCCTCTAGCCAGGTCTGCAGATCCTTTATGGCCTGTGCCATCTCCTTAACGCCAGGGATCTCCAGTATCAAGCCTTTGATCGCATCGGCTATCTGGGTTCCGATGCCACTGATGCCCTTCGCTACTGCCTGGGCTATGCCCTCAGCGAAGCCCGGAAGGCCCATGTATTCCGATGCTTTCTTAGTTAGCTTATTATATTTTTCTTCGCCGTAGTCCTTCTCTGTTAAGGTGTGAGATGTACCAGCATTGACGGTAAGATCCCTTACACTATATTTTCCGGTATTCGTATCAAATGACAATGCTTTGGTTTTGTCTGCGCTATTCTCTTTGGATACTGCCTTCTCAATCTCTTGCCTCTTTGTTTCCTTCGCAGCCCCAGGCATTGCTTGTTGGATCCAATTCCAGAATCTCTGGAATAGGTCGTACAGCCACTCGAATATCGATTGGACCTTCTTCAGAATATCATGAATCTTGGAGGTGACCGGTGCAATATTGGTAGATACCCAGCGCAGCATTACCCTCATTTGATCGGCGATAATCTGCAAAATCTCCTCAGGACCTTTGCCCGTGATGCCTTGGATGATTCCGCCTACACTGATATTGCTGAAGATTCCGCCTACCCACTCTTTCAGGCCACCAAACATCTTGCCGAAGTCTGGCCCGTCACTTGTCAGGTTATCCCACATCTTCGCAAGTGAAGGCAACTTGAAGCCTTTGGTCAAATCATGCCAGGCTTTTCCCAAATCCCCTTTACCTAAATCTTTGAAAACTTTACCAAGATTGATTGATCCAAGCCCTTTCAGGATCGGCCCCAACAGCCCTGCTTTCGTGGCCACCAAAGCCAATATTCCTGCGACCAAGGCCCCTGCGGCTATGAACGGTAACAGAGGTGCGAGTGCCGCCCAGATGCCCGCTGCCAAGGCCAAAGCCCCTCCTGCGGCAATCGTTTCAGCCGCTGCCAAAACTCCAAGTATCACAGCAAATGCAGAAGATGCCCCTTCACTTACGACCATTGCAGATGTACCCGCCCATGTGGCAATTGTCGAAAGACCTATATCCCCAGTCAAAACGCCATAAACTGCAGACAGTGCAGCCATGATTCCGATGGTTGCGACGGTTGCCGCTCTGCTTATCACGGTGGCCATTGCCATGGTTTTGGTGGCAATGGTCGAGAGAACTATGCGACCTGTTAACAATCCATATACAGCGGCTAATGCATTGGTTGAAGCGACCAAGGCCCACTCAATACCCGCGAAGGCCCAATGTGCAACAGCCATCGTTTTTGTAGCGGCCGTGTTATAGATATTGGCTGCAGCCAACTGTAGTCTTGTGCCAATTCCCTCATTTGCCGCTACATTGCTACCAATGACGGAGATGGCCTCGGCACGTTCCGCTGTTCCTAATGTTATTGAACTGATGGTTTGTTTATTTGTAGCTACAAACCACGCTTGTTTAACGGTCAGTGATGCCCATTCATAAGCTGTTTGTAGTTTTGTTATTACTCCAAGTTTTGATAATACCGTGTACAATGGAGTAAAAACAGATATTAGCAGGCTAGCCGCCCCAGCCGCGCTTGTGAGTATGGCACCCCAGCCAACAAGTCCGGCCAGACCAGGCACGTCTTTCATCGCCTTGGCAATTCCAGCAATGATCCGTGAAATCGAAGCCATAGGGCCCGCGATGCTCTCGCCTATCGCTTTCTTGAAATCGGCAATATTCTGTTCTGCGACCGCCCAAGGATGCCGATCCATTTCCGCACTAATCTTAATTGTCTCGGCTTCTTTCTTGAGCAGCTTGAGCCTGCCACTGGCTGTCTTAATCATACTCTCATAGCCCGGCAGACTCTGGACGTTCGCAGTAGCTATGCGGAAATTGCCCTCCATTTGTGGCCGAAGCTTACCTTTTATCAGTGTGGCCGATCGCATCAAATCGCCGCCTGACATGCCTCCCAGCGAATCCTGCTTGGCATAAGCTATTTTTTCGGCTGCGTCTGCCAAATCCAGGCCCTTCTGGCCTCGAGCATTCTTTCCGCCAAAGAGGTAGGTAGCTTGGAGGGTGTCAGACATTTTGCCAGCCGATGTCCAGCCAGATCCTTTGTAGCTATTCAGATAATCATTGAGTTTGGGTTCTGTGACTTGGTTTTTCCTGTTTCCCGTGATAGCTTTTATTGTGTCCTCCATGCGGTTTGCACCCTTTGCCGCATCGAGGTAGGACATGCCTGCAATAGCTCCGCCAGTGGCCATGGCTGCAAACGATCCCACGAGCTTCGAAATCGAGCTTGAAAGACCTTCATATTTGCCCTGCAGTTCGGATATGGAGGCTCCGGCTTTTTTGGTTATTCCGACATTTTGATCGACCGCTTTGCCTACTTCTTTTTGAGTTTCTGCAACTCCCTTAGAGGCAACTTTCGTGCCATCCATGGCCTTGCTGATACCTGCTGCCGAACCCTCCAGCTTATTGCCGAGCTCCTGGGTTTGCTTCAATACAGCGCTGTTATCAACGTCGAAATCGATTATGTACTTATCAGAGGTTACAGAAGTAATTCTTTTATGGATAGCGTCGAACTTGGCAGTAAAATTGTCTACCAAATTAAAATAAGATGTAAACCCCTTTGCGTCTCCCATATCCCCTCTTCTCGTTATAGCGGCTTATTCAGGAATTTGCTGATGTCTTTAGAGAACTCGGCATCTAGTTCTTTCATTCTCCGGCGGCGCTCCAGGATCTCACCGTATTCGTCTTTTGTGGAAGATCTGCGGCGGGATGGTTTGTCATCGATCTTGGCCCCGGCCAGCCTGGCCTGGAGCGTGATCTGCTCCGATGCGACCAGAGCCACAAACAACTCTTGGTCGTAGGTCAGATCGTCCGCATTCCCGCCTGCAAGGCGATAGCCCGCAAAGTGCTCAAGAAGCTTTAATTGGCCTTCTTGGCCTGAGAAAAATCCTCGACAGCCTCTTCCTTGGGCTCTGAAGCGGCTATGATGTCCTGACCGATCTGCAGGATGATGTCATGATCAATATTATCCAGCAGATCAGCCAATCCAGGTGTGATGATGCCTACCTTACAGGCCTCCATGGCAAACGCAAAGCTTCCGGCCAGGTCCTCTTTACCGACGTTCACCCTGGCCGTTAACTGCCGAAACTCCCTGCCCCGCAGGGTTCGTACCCTGACGGCCTTGCCATCGTAGATGGGGTTTGCAGACTCGATTATTACTGTCCTCTCATTCTTCATGCCGAGAGATATGTCCTCAGCAGAAAGCTCCAATGGCGTAGAATTATTATCCATACTATTATTCTCCAGAAAAAATTTAATATCAACAGGATCTATGCCTGCGCGGGTTCTATCGCAGTCCTGGCCACCAGAACGGATACTGTTGCATCTGTAGTAGCATTTTCGTTCGTGAACTTCAGGGCATTGAGTGTAGCACCTAGAAGCCCGATCTGATCAGGCCCAATCAGTATCAAAGGCGCTTTGAGGACAAAAGCTGTCGCAATATCGTCTACCTTGAAAGACAGATCCCCTGCATAGTTACTGCTCGTTATCATGAGGGCCTTCAACTCGGCCAGAAGACTGGGCTGCAGGTCGATTGTTTTCTCTACAGAGTTTTTGGGGATAGTAACTTCATCCACAAAATCCTCTGCTTCTGCCTCGAAGACTGCACTTCCTGATAGACTGGGGCCTCCCGTTATAGTCAGCCCCATAGAATAACTCACGAGATCAGCCATTACATCACCTCAAAAAAGTTTTAAGCCTCTGCATACGTGTCACCCCACTTGACCCTCTTGGCCATCCAATCGTAAGACCGCTTGGCAAGAGATCCCTGCGAGGAAGACATGGTGTGGTGATTTAGCTTGCAGCTTTTGAATGTAGCCCAAATTTCTCCACCCACGACCTGCTTCACTCCGGAGCTGGGTACCACGTATCCGGTATACTCCCGTTCATGATACTCGATATCGAACAAGACCGAGCTACCCTGTTCGGATGGGTTGATGAGGAATCTGTAGAGCAAATATTCCCACTTGCGAGCATCCGTCATCGTGTAGCCTTGTTCCTCCCAATCTGCGGGCAGGCCCTCTACCAGCCACCCGGTCTCCAGGGCGCCCTTGTAGTCAATGTTTCCTTCTGTCAGATTGGCAGGAAGCCTGGATCCAGAGTAGTGCTCGGCTGTCATCTCTTTGGTGATATCGTAGGAGGTTCCTGTGAACGGCACAATAACCTTATTCCCGTCTAAGGCCTTGATTACCATCTGAATATCGGATGGATATTTCGAGAAAACGCTGCTAATACTTTCAGCCATCTTTTTTCACCTCCTTAAGCCACCTGGGCGGATTCGAGAATCCCGTTGTAGTAGTCTACGATCACTTGCTTGATGTGGCCGACGTTTTCAGCCTCAAGTTTCACTCTCATCAAACCTTTGTTGCCTTCCGGTCGACCGGATGCGACTGTGAGCGCATAGGCATCCACTGCCTTGTCTGCCTTCAGTCTGTCCAGTGTGTTGGCGATATCCTCCCGGAATGTGGCCCTGACAGAAGGCGTGTTCTCTGCGAAGTAGATATGATCGGTGTAATATTTTATTACCCAGATCATGTAGTTCATGGTGCGTACATCGACGCATTCCATGTACTGCGTCTCGCTGGCAGTGTTCCGGCCATAGAAGGAGAATGTGCCTGCATCGGATTTGATGAGCACGTCCAGCCGGCCGTTGTGCAGTGCCCTGACGGTCTCCTTTCTGTAGGTATTCAGCAGGCCGTAGGGTGACATGCCTTGTAAAGACATGTTTGTAACACGCCGGGCGCAAGATACACCCAGACGGGCAGTTGCTTCCTGCGAGGCCCTGGCAACGGTCGCGTCGAGTCGGTCAGGAGACGTGGTATCCCAGGGATTGGCGACTATCACAAGCTCGTAGTTGGCATAGTTCCGGCCTATCTTGATGGCAGCCGCTGGATCAATGTTCGGGTCAAGGCCTATGAAGCCTATGGCGGGATAGAAGTTCTTCTTCATCTCATTGATCTTCCCGGCTAGGATTGGTATGAGACCATATCCTCCAGGCTCGATCGTGTTGGCACAGAAGACCACAGTGGTCACATTGGTGAGCGTGTCCTCCATGTACTGCATCAGCACGTCCATGGCTTCTGCATAGTCGTCGGTGTCTACAGCAGCACCGTCTGAGCCACCTTCAAGCTGATATCTGCCGTTTGCGGGCAGATGGGTAGCCAGAGCATCTGGAGTGAAGCCCATGATGGAATTGTACATCAGGGCAGCCTGAATGGCCACCAGGTCCACCATGTTGTCTATGGCGGGCTCAGCTACATCTCCGTCATGGATTGTTAGCTTCTTGGACTCGTAGGCAACTGCCACGCCTATAGCATCTGTTTCGGCAGGCTCCTGGCCTGCAAAGAACATCAGAGCGCCTGTAGTGATGTTGACATAGACCTTTCCGGATGCAAGATCCCCAGGGCTGTAGACTATGGTCTTTACTACATCACCAACTGTGATCCTGTTATCCTCGTCCTCTATGATGTTATGGAAAGGCAGGTAATAGGGCCCGGCGCTACCATCCCCAGGCATGGCGCCTACATAATGGCCCGGGAATGTTCCGTCTGCAATATCCACGAACCCACTGTTCCCTGAGATGCCGTCGTTGGGGCTCGTGAGCACCCCCAGATTGCCGTAGTGCTCCAGAGAGCATGTGACCAGATCGTCCTCTTCAGGGCCTTCGGCCGTGAAGAATGTCAGAGTTCCGTTCTCCTGGTCCAGATAGACCTTGCCGGTTATCAGCGATGCTGCTGTATAGACGATTGTCAGAGGACTGCCGCTGCCTATTCGCACGCTATTGGCAACGTTCTGGGTATAGCAATTGTAGCCCAGAGGATAAGGCCCTTCATCACCATCACCATAGAATGTCTCAGTCTCAGTCGCCACCACGCCATCGTGGACGTTCTTCCGTGCAGCCGCATGACCGGATCCCATTACTCGGATGAAGTATCCGGCCGGCAGACCCTGGGCAAACCCTACACGTCCAGCTCTGGCCAATGGGCCGCTCTTGTAGTAGAGGCTTGTCTCGCTTTCACTGGTGAGCGGAAGGACCGCCATGCCCGGGCCGTGGGTAGCTTCTCCAATGGCCGCCATGACGTTCACTCCGAGCTTCACAGAGGTTGCGCCCATTATGCCCATACGGATTATCAGGCCGACCGGGTAGCTGGAGTCTCCAATCTGCTCAAGTATCTCAGACATTTACGTGCTCCTGGATCACGTTCTCATTCTTATTCTCATTATCAGGGGCAGTGGCCGGGACAGCATTAAACGTCTTTTTCAGTCGGAACTGCCGTTGCTTTGCATTTTTGGGTTCGGGTTTGGCTACACCAATGCCCTCACCCGTGCCCTTGCCCGTACCTTCGATCAGAACACCCCACTTGCGGAGCTGTTCCCGCTCAATGAGCTGGGTTCTCTCTTTGCCGATCGGCACTTTTCCGCTTCGTAGAAGCCATTTAATGGACTCCGCGGAAATGGCAGCATCTGCCATGAAATTGTTTAACGTTCCTTTGTTTCTAACCATGGGCACTCCTCAATAAAATTACATCCAAGGAATACAAAACAAATTTTTTGTTGAACTGGTAGATGAGCGGCTCCCTGGGGCCGTTGATATCGACCTCGATTTCTCTTATGAGGTCCGGTGTCTTAATCCATGAAAATTCATATTCTACAAAAAAATCAATGGCCGCTCTCTGAATATATATTTTCTTCAGAGGATTGTAATATGGGGGCAGGTTTTGGGGAGGATCTACACCCCGGAACTGCATCTTGTTTTGAAGAGGATTGATGCCAAGCTCAGTTTCATATAGAGCCTGACAAAAGAGGCTGGCAAACCTCTCAACCACCGTGATGGAATGAGCCTCTATGACGATCGATATCCGGGCTCTGCAGCGCTGCCCCCATCTTTCTATCCTGACTTTTCTAGATTCATCGAAGACATCCTCCAGCAGGCGGACATGATCTACCGGGATACCCTGGGATGCGATTGTTACGATGCATAAGGGATATGTCAGGGTAGGATGATTCACGAACTGCTGAGATCGAAACTTACAGAGGGAGGATCCATCTGAAAAGCTGCAGGGGATGCCATCATAAATGAGATCCCACTGTGCCGGCGTGAGCGTCATTAAAGAGTCTCCTTCCGCGAATCCAGTGGTGCATAAGGAATAGTCGGCACATCTATATCCAGGAACTGGACTGTCTCACGTTCTATGATAGACAGCTTTTCGTTAAGCTTATTCTTCACCAAAATGACATCTATATTATATGGGAAGTATGTCTTCCCTTGAAGAAGCAGACCCAGGTGATAATATTTCTTAGCGCGCGCAAAAATTAAAACGTCGAGTGTGTCGCTGATGGAATTATCAATGCTACATATAGCATCTACCTCATACTCTTTTGTGATGATAGCTTCCAAAGTTCGATCTATCAGATAGCTTTTCGAGTGAATTGCTTCTGCCATATAATCGATATTATAAGGCGATGCGATATCTGCCGATAATGTTGCATCTATCTCTTGAGATTTTGTGTGATCTTTACCAATTTTTGCATCCAAAGTATAGTCCATGACGACTGTTTTAGGCCCCTGTATATTGAGATCCATCTCATAACTCTGGCATTGCCTTCTGTAGAGCTCCGTAAAATTGTAGCTCCCTGTATTGTTGCAAGCGGGCCCCACCCACGTTATCTTTGCAAAATTGTCATCCATCATGGAGCCGCCATAAATACCCCCTCCGTCTGGATCTCCGATCTTGATTTTATCCAGATCGATATCTGTCCAAGTCTCGCCTCCATCAGTTGAATACTTCAGGCTTGGAATGGGATCGCCTCTCGAAGGGTCCGTGCGGGTTTGGGCCGAGAAAATGAGTTTGTCGTTATAATTTTGGCCCATAACAGCTACATCATAGCTTGTTATGTGGCTCTCGCCTTCAATTGGCATAAGATTCTGCTGAAACACAGGCTTCCAATGATTGTTTTTCGTATTTGGAGGATTGCCCCAGCTCTTGAATGTCCAAGCAAAAAGATCTGTATAGCCTGCGACAGGCCGAACGTCATTTATCTTGAGAAGGTAGACTACATCATCTCCTTGTGGGCCATCAACGGATGATATCAAAATCTGGCTGATGAGAAAACCTGGATTGGTGGTCATAGGCCACATGCGGTCATAAACCACGGTTTTAGGGGGACGAAGGTCGGCAGCGGCCAATCCGGGGTAGTACTCCCAATAAGCGACAACCTTGAAGGTTATGCCGCCATCGTCCGACCTTAAGAGGAATGGTCCGCCTGCTGCAAGTACTCGACCATTGGCTCCAGCTATGCACGGTATAGAGGGACCAGTGTACCTTCCGGTACGTGTATACGGATAATTATTATAATCTGTATGGAGGACGGTCTGCATGTCGCATACTTGGGTCCAGCTTCGGGCGATGTTGGTAGACCGCCATATGTACCGGCCGTCCGTGCACATCAGCACGTCGCCGCCCCCGATGTTGTAAAACGCAGGAGCATTCTGGGCCGAGGGTAATCCGAGTACTAAGCTCCAGGTTGAGCCCGCATTAACTGTCTCATAGAACCCCAGGGATGTGTTTAGGATGGCCCGTCCGAATGTAATCAGGACGATGTCATAGATTGTTTCGCCTGCAGCCGCAAGAAAGACTTTCTCCCAGTTTATGCCATAGTTTTTGCTACGATAGATCGCCCAGCGTCCATCCTTTCGCTGGGCGAGCGCAAGATGCGTCCTACCATAGATATGGAAGCCCTTTTTGATGTTCTCCAGATCATCTGGGAACGGAGCTGAACGCCACCAGGTCCTGAAACTTGTGGTTTCGAAGGTGCCCAGGAGATAGGGTAGATTTGGCAGGCTGATCAGCACCACTGGCGTCATGCTAGCACTCATGCGGCCACCAGATTTGTAGTTAGCATATAGAATCCTCTGTGGGCGACCTCAGCGAGCATGTCTAAATGATAGTAATCTACCAGAGTGGCCTCCAGTGTGGCATCCACTTCTTCCGTTTTGATGCATTTCTGCTTCAGCACGGCATCTGTCTGGTAGCTGGCCAAATGAGACTTCGCGATATTGACATCCAGAAGCTCTGTCCTGCTCTTATCTGCCCGGACGAGAGCATCCAGTATCTGCTGGGTGAAATGAGGCATTTCAAGACATGCGTCCAGGTCCTGGGATACGCTCCCCTGCTCAAAGATATCGGTCCGAAGAAGATAGGTGCAGAACTTCTCTCGAGAGATTGCAGCATCAATAGAATACGAGGTCGAATGTTTTCCTATCAGATTCGCGTCCAGATTATAGCTCTTGTAGGGGAACGAAGTGCTCCAGGATACTCCTGCTGCAAGCATTCCGTCGAGTGCCTCTTCGATGACGGCAAGATTGGCTTCCGCCGTCTTCATAGCCCAGAACGAGTTCCATTTTACTCGAACTTCTGCCGGCCAGTAAGTCTTGAGGTCTACCGCGTTGACCATCCCAAGGATACTATTTAGGATCGCTTCGCATTCCGGCTTGGTGCCAGAACTTTTCATGATAGCCAGGCGGGTTGTGAGCCTCCTCCGAAAATCCTCGTCCGGCTCATTGTAGCGTCTTTTCATGGCCAAGATCTTGGCCCAGTAGAGATCCAGATCGTCCGTGGTGGCGTAAGGGAGCTGCAAACGCAGGCCCATGGTGGAGATAGTCTCAGATAACTTTTCAGTTGCCCTGCCACAGGACCAAATTATGGCATTTATTATGCTCTCCTGGAATTTCGGGTTATTTCGATCCAGGATGAGAACCGTGTCGATCAGATAGGATGTGTAGGGTTTGTAGATGTTCGCGTCCAGAAGATACGAATGTAACCCAGTTCCACCGAACTGAACATCCAGTTGGTAAGAAACCGGTTTGTTAATCTCCTCCAGAATAACATCGAGTGTATAATGCCGCGAGAAGTCTTCAATCGGATCCTGGTCGAAGATGCTTTCATCAAAAATCATCTAGCCTCTCACCTTTTTGTAATCCATGATGATGTGCGTCTCGCCCTCGACAGTCAGAACATAGTGCGTGAACAGCTTCTCTTCGCAAAAGTCCCCGATGCATCTGATCGTTTTCACTCCTCGAGGATCGGTCTGCTCACAGTCCGGGCAGCGTTCATGAGTCCCTTTGATGCCCCAGAACCCCCGAATCTGCCGCACGACATCCGGCGCATAGTCCCAGAGAGCAGGAGGTATTCTTATTGACCTCTTGTCGCCATCCTTGTTCTGCAGCTCAAAATCTACGATCGGGGTTTGCTTCAGCTCATCACATTTTCCGCAGTACCACTGATTCTTGGCCAGACATCTCGGGCAGACTTTGAGGGTCGCATCAAACTCAGCTTCACAGAATCCACAGACTCGTTTTGGCTCTAGCCTCAGATTTCCCACCCTATAGAGTGATCCGGTGGATTCGGGCAAAACGTCGAAGGCCAGAGGGCGCAGATTCGAAGCCTCAGCAACGTCACCCTGTTTCTTGATGAGCTCTGCCAGTCGAGGTGTTACCGGGAAAAAGAGGATCTGAGCCACGGGCCCAGGATATGTCTCATAACCACAATACTTCCCTGTTCGAGGGTCGAACTGTGGCAACGCAGATCCGTCCGGGAGGATTCTGACCCAGAATCTCCTGAATTTCGGCTGAGCCATCTTCGTGCCAGCTTCAGAATATGTTATAAGTTACGATAGCCGCCTTCGGAGATTTCGCACCGTACACTGAGGTCGGAACCGTCTTGAGACAAAACACCCAGGCTTTGGAATAGAAGTCGTCTGTATACGGACCGCTATCGATCAAGTGCGGAGAATCGGCTGTGCAGTCATCGAAGTCCAGCGTTGGAGTGCTCTCCCCTCTATAGTAGGGATGGCCGTTGGTTGGGTCTTCGATGCTATGTCCGTTGGTTCCAATGGTGCCGGTGGCTACAGCATACTGATTTGAGCCATGTAGGGTAACATCGATTGGCAGGCCATTGTCACCCGTGCCTTTGTGCCCAATGAAGAGACCCCCTCCGTTTGCAGAGTCCAGGCCCCAATCATCGGCAAAATTTCCATCACCGTGGATGTAAATTTCTCGGACTTGATTGAAGTCGCCTGTGATACCCAGGCAGTCAGTCACTCTGAAGCTATTATAAGTCCCAGTCGGTGGAATTTTGCAGGGGTTGTTCAATCCAGGCTCAGCATCCTGGGTACAGAACCTTCCGACCTTTCCGGCCAGAGAGCTTTTAACACCAGGATTTCCATAGATTCTGTATATAGTTGCAGTTTCGGCCATAATATTAAACCTCGAACTCGCGAACTCGAACTCGAACCAAAATCGAAGTTAGAACGCTATTCTCTCAATGGGCACAGCAAACTGGCTGCTCCACTGTTTAATTTGTTTGGGTTTGTTAGACGATCCGGCATACCTTTCGGGACTGATAATGACGTCCATGTAGTAGCCGGATCGTTTGCATTTCTCCAGGGCGGCGTCGGTCATATAAACAAAACAGGATTGCATTCTTACTTACCACCCCAGCTTCTGTTCAATCTGTTTGAAGATCTCGTCAGCCATCTCTTCTGCGGCTTTGGGGGCAGTCTCGTCGAACGCAGGCCGCAAAAATGGGCGTGGCGGAATGAACCACTCGCGGGCTTCGTCTTCTTCTCGATTCTCGGCGTCTGCCCTCGGCCTAGGTCTGTGCGCCCAGGATACCCCGAATTCGTTTGCTAAAGCCCTTTTGGCGATGTTTTCATCAAAGATGCCTACTTCACCGACCAGACCGCCTTCTCCTTCGGCTATACGGTGAGTTACATGCCCTACCATTTCGCCGGTATCGACCAAGGTCTTGGATGACTTCTTTTTCTTGATCGTCGACTCCGCGTTAGGCGGCGGGACATTCGAGAGCATCTTCTTGACGATAGCATTTTCGATCTTGATCAGGGCCCGCTCATGAGGTCCTTTGAAATCTATCTCAGTAGACACTCAATCACCAGGTTAAGCCTATGAGTTGGGCATGTGCATTAGATGCGGGCGGTCTTGAATGATATAGGTCAACTTTGAGCCTAATCGGCACTAACAAAATAGATTGAGGAATATGACTGGCAGCGGACAACGTTGCGTTGATAGAATGACTATGGACATTTTGAACATCGACATTGTAGGGTGCGCCACTTGCACCCATTTGGTCTAAGGTTTCTGCACTGGAATTGCCTGATATTGATTGGGTATGCGTGTCCGATCCGCTCAAAGTCGGATTAGAGTTTCCGGACACAAGATTGGCATCTTTCCAGCCCGTCAGGATCTCCCAATTGGCGCTTGGGGGCCCATCACAAAAGGCAACTGTGCCTATCTGTGCTAAAAGGGTTAACGCCAATATCTCGTAAAGTCTGGTCACCAATTGTTTAGGTCCTTGGTATTTATAGTCTGAATATAAATCTACAGTATGTACGTGGGCGTATGCATACGCCGAGGGATCAAATCCTCCCCCGGTCCAGCTGGGACTCCCCGCAGATCCTGTAGTACCCCGGCAACGATGTCTTTGTGTGTTTGTGTTACCCCCTGTTGCCCCTGGGGTCGTGTTCATTATAAATTTGCCATCCGCGGCCGTAAAACGAGCCAGAAATTCTGAGGGTATTAATGCTTGTGAACTCGTTATTACAGCACCTGCCGGGAACCTGCGTTCATTTGCTTCCCAGGTGGCAAAATCCATATAAATTATGTCCAGCCCATAATAAGGCGGATCATTGTTGTTTGTGGAAATTGTCCAGCTTGGGTTTGAATGGATATGAGTAGGTAGTGATGATTGATAATCCGCACCATGAACAAGTTCATTGCCGGATCCACAAATATAACTTGACATTGTGTTGTTATGGTCATGGGTGGCAGCCCCGACCTGAGCTAGATGATTGGCCACCGACTCATTAAACCGAACATATCGACCCTGTCGTGTTAAACGAGTCCACGGAGTAGCCGGATCCGTTGCCAATTTCCAGAAGACATAAATGTTCGTCAAGTCGCCTCAAATGTCAATGAGCATAAGATATGTTTCACGGCTGTTATACTGGAGGCCCAAATGGACAGATAATCTCCTGCGTCAACTGCGATGTTCAGACCCGTTTCTTCGAGCTTCGTGTTGTTATTGATGGTCCACGAGTCTATAGCACCACCCCAGGTTCCTGCATAAGTCCTCTTGGCGAGTGAAAAGGTGATTGATCCTGATACATCATTGGTTTCGCGTAATCGAGCTGCCACAATCTTGCAGGCTATCGGGATTCGATATTCAACAGCACTGCTCTCGACGATAACGGCGCTCCCATCGCCAAACGTAAATCCGACATCAAAAGTGCGTGTCACCCAGGCTGGATCATTTGCCCCCTGCACAAGAGCCTGGCCGGCTGCACCTTTGGCCAGTCGCTCTGGGGCCGATACGCCACGATAAAGCAAATCCCCGCGTGTAGTAAGGGCCGCTATTATGGGATCGGAGGACCAGGCAGGATCATTAGCCCCTTGTGAGAGCACATAACCGGCCGTGCCCTTTGCCAATCTCAACCATGCACTTGCACCCCTGTAAAGAATATCTCCCCGGGCTGCAGAGCCTATGAAATCCAGGATCTCTGAGAGGGTGCATTCTTCACCTGCTCCCGCGCCAGACGTCTTGCGGGCCAGAAGTCTGGTTGTAGCACCAAACTGTACCGCCGCAGAAGCAGGGCTTGGAGAAGGCAGCTCCATAATCATATTAGCTATGCTATCGGTAGCATAATGACCATACGCTACGGCCTCGATCCCCGAAGAGCTGACTCTTGAGACTCCCAGGAGGATCTGCGAAGCACTGGCGAGCTCAGGGGGCTGAGGTATAGTGGTCTCCAGGAAATCCGATATGATGGGAGGCGTGTCTTCAGATCCTGCAACCCTTTTCAGGGTTGCATCCGAGACATCGAATACGATCAGATCGAAGCGAAGCATGCCTGCAGTTGCAGCCGGGATGCTTGTCAGAGAGCCGCCCCCGTAAGATCCTGGTGTGTTGCCGTTTCGATAGGTTCCTGAGGCTACGGCTATCGAGCTGACAGAAGCCCTGGTAGGCGCCATGCCGCTCATGACACCAATGCCTGAAGCGGCTACACGCATGGCCTGGAAGAATACTGAACTGGCACGCAGGCGGTCACCCTTTCTGGGGAAGAGTATCGTTGCCATATAATTTACCACACAGTTGAAAAGTTATTTCAAGGAAGAATATGGGCTTTATGCGGACAGAATCAGCTTTCCATTCGCATCGCAGAGCAATGGTTTTGGGGTGCCATCAGCCGTCACTCCACATGCTACGACCATTGGCACAACGTGGTCATCCGAACCAAACTTGACGCCTATATTTCGTAGGATTGCACGGGCTTCTTTCACAACAGTAAGAGTCATGGGGAATCACCAAACCGATTTCAATGTAGACATTTTCATCTGCTCGGGGTAGCCTGCAGCGTCATCCATAGGCACTACGGAAGCTGTCTCAGCCTGCGGGAAATAATAGGTAAGTAATGTGATAGACTCGTCCGATGTATCCTTCAGACCATGAAGCTTCTCGACGACCTGTCGGGCTATGGGATTTGCGACCGGCTGAAGCACGCCTTGCTGATCAAATGACCCAGGAAGCTGCTCAACAATCCTGTCAGCATAGGTCTGATAGGCCAGATAAGCGGCATAGTTCAAGTTGGCCAGGGTTACGATCGATGCATGAGCCGAAGAGCGAGATGCCAGATCCGATACATAGCTTCCTGCTCGATCTATGGCAGATTGTACGGCCACATCAGGCAGCTCGTTTACATCCGTATTTATGATGGCCCTGATCTGGGGGATCGTGGGATTAGTCACAATATCAGCCCGGAATCAGAATTAGTAGCCCATCTTCGATGGCCTTTCGTATGATTGGAGTATCTGGAACCGCAGAAATCTTGTCTGGCAGTAAGAGAACACCATCCAGCATCAGCTCACCTAAGTTCTTGACGATGCCTTCATTGATCTGCCGAAATACCTCAAAATCCCTCAACATTCCACAGGCAGCGATCAGAACATTGATTTTGATCTCCTTTTTAGGGTTCACGATATGTTTCGGCTCCGCCTGTTTGATAGTGGTTGTAGTAGTGGTGATAGTATCTGTTTTCGTCGGAACTACCTTCTTGGATTCAAAAGAACCTGCTTTATTTTTGGATGACATGTATTGTAGACCTCACACACAAAAAAAGAAGTCTGGCGGAATTGAAACCGCCTCCTGTCTATGCGGTTCTATCTAGCCATGCGACGATCAGATAGCCATCAGCCGTGTTAGTCGATACTGTGGTAATCTTGCCGGCACCTATCGTGCATTCGGCTTTGATATCCGAAATGGCTGTAAGATTTCCGGCCGTTTTGGCGACATACAAGACGCCCTCCAGCTCGTCACCAACGGCAATGTTGGATAATGCCAGATCTCCCACCGTGCCACCTGCAATTGTGGTTAGATGAAATGCACTCGCTCCGACTTTAACACCGGAAGCACTCACGACCAGGCTCGGATCTTCGGCAACTACCGTTATACCGCCTGAATCTACCCCGACGCCGTTGCCATTCTTGATCTGCAACGAGCCTTCAGCCGTGCCTGTACCAAACTCAAGACCTTTATTGGCAGTGAGATTGACCTGTAATCCATTGCCATCTGATTTCAGGCCATGATATGACTCAACCCCGAGGCTGCCCAATAATGCGCCAGTGCCAAAAGCCAGCCCACCGATAGGCGTAAGATTGATCTGCACCTTATTTGCAGTCGAGTTCTTGAGGCCGTAAGATGAGTCAACGAAATTGCCTACCGCAATCCTTGAGGCAGTGCCTGAGAAGGTTCCGGTGATACCCCCATTGGCCTGAATTTCGCTATCGAATACCGCAGGACTTGCGTTAGTAACTATCAGGCCATGGTGCAGAGTTACAGTGTCTGAGAAATTCGCAGTTCCCGTTATGGTTTCATTTTTGACTACATGGAAATCTGCACCGTCAGCAGTCAACATCTTGCTCGTGCCGTTGTAGGTTATCGAGGCATTCTGGCCATCACCGATGGTGATACCATGCCCTGTATGGTACCAGGGGCCTCCCAGGTTCTCGTCTGACATGATCCACTTACCCGTGTCAGATTCGAATGGGCCATAGGGATCGAATGCGGTAGCAACCCCAAAAAGAAGCAGGAGGATCAAGACTCCTGTTAGGATTGATCGCATGCTCAGGCCCTCGTGGGTGCGGCTCCAGTGATCTTCACGACCAGAACGCTTGTGGAGGTCTCATCGAAGAGGGGCACGACCCTGGCGTCCTGGACTCTATGGAGCATGGTAGCGAAGCCCTCATCGCCTACCTGGGAGACAAACTGGCCGGGTGTCTTAGTGTACTGGTAATAGACGGACTCCAGGACCCTGGGGCTACCGACTGCTAAGATGGCATCGTTGCCCAGAGCATCCGAATCCGTGCCTGTCAGGATATCGATCTTCCTGGACTTCATGCTGCCGTAGAACGGCGCATAAGGCACGAACTCGATAGGCATGCCAATCTCCTCGTAGCCCTTCTTGAGCACACTCAAGATCGAGGTGTAGGCACCCTGGGCGAATCTCTGTTGGTACAGGCCTCTGCCCACTCTGACAGGGTAGATGCATACCGCAGATCCCATGTTGCCGTTCCAGCCATACTCTGTCAGAAGATCCAGGGCCTCTGTGATGGCACTTTCGGGGCTGGTCTTGTCCCATGTGTTGGTAGACGAGACTGTCTGGCCTGCCCCGGCGAGCAGAGCGGCAACCTGCTTGTAGGCCCTGGCTCTGCCAAAGAACATGTTTCCATCGTAGGCATACTTGGCAGCCGGGTCTATGGCAGCCCTCTCAAGCATATCATTTTTGAGGAAGTAGCCGTACTTGTCGGTCAGCAGGTCATACTGGTACCTGTTGATGGTAGTCCTGCTGAACGGGACCGCAGCGTCTCTGTCTACGCCCATGACACCAGCTGTGCCGGCACCTGCCCAAAACTCGATCTGCTGTTCATCGGTTTTCTCATATGGCCAGAACTTTTCGAGAGGGTTGTCCTGCATGATGTTACTGTCAATGTACCGCATGTTTCTGACTGCATAGGCCGTTACGGCCTGGGCCAGATCACCGGTTGTTAAAGATCCCATAAGAGGCATCTAGAATCACGCTCCTACCAGGGGTGCGTCCTGTTCAATGTCAAGCAGGCAATAGACTTTCTGATTCCCTGTCGCTCCTACCACCGTGGCAGCCATCCAGAAGGGGTAATGCCCGATGGGTCTGCTGGTGTTGTGGTCGGGTGTGACTTCCCCAGCGGTAGCTGAGGCATAGATCACGTCATTGGGGTTGTAAGTCTTGGATGGAACAGATCTCACGTCCACGACCTTACCGCAGTTGAGCGGCCACATGGCGATCTTCTGAATGGCCTGTGTGGCAGCCTGGATGCCCCGCACGTTCACGGAGTCCTTGTCTACGACACCTACAATCGTGTCGCCTACAGCAGCGTGCTTGGCCACCTTGCCCGCGGTCTGGGACTTTGTGAGGATCTCACCATTGTAGTAGGTGGCGACATCTGCCCCGGCTGCTATGGGCTGCTCTCTGGTGTCCATTATCAGGCTCATGCTTTACCAGCCTCCTGTGCTTTGGCAGCATTGGCATTGGGATACTGCTTTCTTGTCATCTCCTCGATAGACATCATCTTCAGGCCCGTGGGAACAATAGAATCGCTATGCATAGCGAAGTTCATGCCCACAGGATCGGTCTCAACCTGTTCGTTGGCCTTCGGGTCCCAGTGCTTCAGGTTCTCCTTATCGGCCAGGAAGCCGGTGATACCCAGGGAGTTGCCTTTGATGGCTGGCCAGTGTTTGGCATCCCAGTCCATCTGATAGGCCGGGTCGAAATTCTTTTTGATACTATCGGAGAGCTTCTTCTCTTCATTGGCCTTGATCTCGTTCTCCCTGGTGAGGTCCTTCTCTTTGAGCTGATTGAGCTCTTCTTTCGTGGTGTCGTTATCGGCTTTCAGTGCCCTCACGACGGTAGTGAGTTCTGTGATCGAATTCACAAGAGGTGCCAGTTCTTTCATGACAGAATCGTTCTCCTTTGGATTGGTTTCTGGAGGCTCCTTCTTCTGGAGCTGTTGCTGGCAATCGCCCTTCAGAGCATTGCCTTCCATGCCCGCGCCTGCTGGGCCTTCCTCTTTCTCCTCAGCAATGGCAATCTCCATCAGAAGATCGAGAGCTTCATTGCCTTTGGCAAAGTCATCTGTCAGGCCCAGGATTGTGCGGGCCTTGATGGCGGTCTCATCGGAGATCTGGTTGGCCTTGAGTTTCTTGTACATAGCAGCGACCGCTTTCTTGCCCAGCTCATTCAGTGCAATCTTTTCAGTAGACTCAGCCCCACCGGCTGGAGCCCCTTCTTTGCCTGCTGATGCAGGCGTAACCTCTGGCATATTGTTAATCTCCTTATCATTACAATTTGAACATAGAAAATTAGTGAGTGAATTGGTATTCAGGCCACATCGCTTGCATGCAGGTCTGTTCGTGAGAGCCACATGATCAGCATAAAGCGGCCCGATCTCCTTGTGATCATACCGTGAGCCATCCTTCCAGGTCTGCAAGCCATTCATCTTCAATTCATTGCAGTAGTAGCCAATTGAGATGCCTTTCCATGTGCCGCTATCGATCTGCTTGAGGTCCTCGTCCGAAAACATGTTATTGAAGAGAACGGCTTCTGCAGGGACGGTCCTGGTGATGGGGTCGGGCTCAACGTTCTGGATGTAGCCGTACTTTCGCGTAAGATGGTTTACTGCGTGGCCGGGGTGGCCGTCTACAATGGGCCGCCGCTCGAACCACATGAAGCCCTCCAGGCCGTTGGGATCATAGAGACTGTCCCAGTCCTTCAGTGCCGAATTATGCACGCCCTCTTCAGTAAGGAGGATAGGCACAACAGTTACGAGAGAATCTTTGTAGATGGGCTTGCCCGTGATCTTCACGTCGTTTGTATGCAGTGTCATGCCGTTTGATTTCATCTCAGCCAAAAGCTTAGCATGGTGCTTCTCATCGCCTGCCATCTCTTCCCAGAGCTTCTTTTTGTCAGGATTCTTGCAGGCTTCTGAATAGGATTCATACAGGGCAGCGCCTTCTTTCTTTTCGGAGATTAGGGCCTTGATATCTGGCTTGGCTACTGCAGAGGCATCCTCGTGAAATCCAGTGGGCTGCTGCTCATCAGCATGTTTGCTGATGGCTTTGGCTTGTGATGCTACCTTCGCATCAGCGCCTTTTCCGACAAAGCACTTGCCATCCTTGCCCCAGCGCTTGCCTTTGACTCCTTTGACTGAACATATCTCTTCAGGCATAAAACCTCAATTTAATCACTATCCTGGGACGGTGAAACGTATGTGAAATTATAATTGAAACAACACTAGAATTCAAATGGTGCCACTTTACGCCCTCTAATCGAGTTCTGATAAGGTGATGTATCGTTATAGAGCGTTCTACATCTACATCCGACGACATGCCCTTTTGCAATCATTTCCCCATTAGAGAAGGGCTTTTCAATCGGAACATTCTGATTCTCCTGTTCCAGCTCCTCGCAGATAGAACACATCCTTTCATCGCCCATGGTCATCCAGGAGTGCGTTTCCACTTCTGCATCGAGGGCTTGATGCAGGCCAGCGTACTCATTGGATTCGTGGATCTCATTGCGATAGATGAGCTTGAGTCGGGCCGGGCTGGCGAGCTGTGAAGCCTCGGCGTCCCCGGCAAACGCCTTCTCTCCGAGGCCCCAGTTCTTCTCTAGCAGGTCCCGAATCTGCCCCAGATCGGTGTCGGTGAGCTGCTCGCAAAGGGTTCTGCCATGAGAGATGTAGTACTCTTTTCCACGGAAGGGTACATCTTCCCAGGAGATGCCCAGCTGCTTGGCAACACGCTTAGATCCGAGTGTATATGCGGCCTCACCACCTGTAGACCAGACGGTATCCCAGATCTTCTGGTTATTCTTTTTGAGCTTCTTGCGGAGAGATGCCCAAAAGTCGTTATCCTCCAGAAAGTCGGAAAAGTCAGGCATTTACCACCATTCGGGTCGAATGTCGAAGTTGATTAGAGCAGGATCGCCTAAACGCAGAGCCTTCAGGAGCTTCCTCTGATAGGCATGCCAATAGGTATATCTCACTTAATAACAAAATGTTCAAACAAAACCGCGACAATTGCAGCAAAGACGAGAAACCATTCCCGAATGCTCAGGTAGGCTATGGCTTTTCCTTCCCTTGTGCCGCCTTCTTTCGTCGAACATAATGTTAGGGTATCAACTTTTAGGGAAATTGACACTAACGAATTCTTTATATCCGGCAAGGAGGCGGCACATATCTCTAAGGCACTTACTTTCCCCCATAGTTGACTTATTTCTTCATTATGCCGTTTGTCATCGTTCTCCAAAACCGAAAGACGGGCATGAAGAAATTCAGGATCACAGGATTCAACCATTTCTGCCACCTAACTCGCTTTCATGAGGAGTGATCTCTGATATCTATGGGAAAGGATCGAACACAAGACCTCCTGGGTTGGTGTGCTGCCAAACATTCCTCAGACATAGGTAGCACCTATCCAGAACTAGGGTGGCAATATAGGCTTTTGTGGCAATAGGCTCGTGATCTTAGAATTGGTGAAGAATATCCTCAATATGGCTAGTCCAGATATTCCCGCTCCATAGATTTGGTCTGGAGTTAACGGGAATTGTATACCTGTATACTGAACTATGTTTGCCAATGCAAGAGCAATGACTGCCAAAGCCACCTCTTTAGAACCAACAACAGATTCTGCCATCTAGCTCACCTCCTCAGCATCCGGGCAGTTGATAATATTGCCCGCAATGAGCTTCTTTACATCCGATACAGACCCATAAGGATAGTCCTCTAGCATACGAATTTGTTTCATCAGAACCACACCATTGTCTCATTTATGATCTTCATATTTCCAGTTCCATTCCCGGTTGCATTCCCGGTTGTATTACCCGTGCTCGGTAGTATAGCCGGGAACTGTTCAGAGAAGTTCAGAAGCTTGTCGGGAATACCGACAGGAGCCTCTGCCTCCTGGTCGATCAGGAGCTTTTCTGAGCAATAATGAGCCAGATCCACCATTTTCCATTTATCGGTTTTCGCAAGGTGCTCATTCAGGGTATTGATATCCTTCAAGCTGCCCGGAGTGGTCCCGCTCAGATCCAATACTCCCGGTAAACCGCCTTGATGGATGTAATCAGAGGGCAATGCCGCAGATGCAGATAATGCCACCTGGGCCACTACTACAGCAACCACAAGCCCGAGGATAGACTTCATGTTAACTTTCCCTCCCCAAGAGTACTGACATTCTTGTAACCCGGAACGCCCTCTCTTCCACGCCGGCGCATTTCTTCTAGCTTAGGCTTGGGGTCGAAACCGTAGATCTCGATCCATTCTATCCTGGTAAGGGCAACGCCATCATCCGGCGAGATATACATGATATTGTCATCTTCGCCAATGGTGCCTGCCGGCAGCTTCCACTCAAATGACGTCGGAAGGATGCAGCCACAGGCCTGATCTGAGGTGCCGTAAGTCTCAGGGATTGGCGTATTCGGTGCTCCGCAGAATTTGCAAATGAATTTCTTTGGCATGGCTGGGAGTGTCGTAATCTCCCCACAGCCAGCGCACTTAAGGTCAACAGTCATACGAAAAACCTCTGTAATGTGAATGCCTTCATGAATCCCTGGCCTGCCGGGATTGCGATAGGCGAATGGTCACCATAGCCATAGCGCACTGATCCGGTGTACTGAACGGAACGGTCCTCCTCTATGATCGCAATGAATCGATCAGAGCAGTTTCTAGTGGGATAGCTCTGCGAGAGATTGTATTGCTCGACGATCTGGGTAGGAAGATCCATAGCGGGATAGGACACCGCAGGAAATATCAGCATCATTAATAAAATGATTAATCGTTTCATAACAAAACACCAAGGAGACCCGCCCTCTGAGGGGAGACGGGTAAGCTGATTTACTTATTCTTAGACGCAGGGCAGCCAATCAACGCTGATGGCGCCGCATGTGGAGTTACCCCAGAGCTGGACAAACTTCTCGATGGAGAATACGCCAGTCAGGTCCTCGACCGATCTGCCATACTCAGCGTGTCTGCCCTTGAGCTGGGGGTCTGCCTGAGGGTCGCGGGAGATCCAGCCGATATGAGCTACACCAATCACGTTAGAGTTCAGATTGGCTTCCAACACACCTGTGCAGCAAGGCTTGCCACTATCTGCCGCATACCCCCTGGTTTTGACCTCGGTGGTTTTCTGCAGGTGCTCGACGTGGGCATACATCTCAGTCAGTACCGCACCGATCCTGTAGTTCTGCACGCACAGCTTCTCAACCCACTTCTGGTCATATTGACCGGTCTGGTAGGAGACGGGCATGTACTCGAATTCTGCGTCCTTAGTGAAGTTGATATAGTCCATCGGATACAGGTCTCCTGTCGGGAATTGACAATCCGGGCCTATTGTAGACCCATCTCGATTAAGCTGCCGTTCGGCCTCCAGCTCGGTCTTCTCGATGATGACATTGCCGGACCCAGACTCCTTTTCTACGAGCTTCTGGCCACCAAAGCCAGTCTGTGTGGAAATGATCATCTCTACGTTCTTGTAGCCGACACCCTTGATCGATGCCTTTTCGTACATGTAGTTGGCCGCCCCAGCCATACCCACCAGGGCCACGGCTGTGAGGATCAATACAACTATCATTTTTCTTAAAATGTCTCTCATTTCTTTTTTCACCTATTATTTCCATTTTCTAATCTAATTTCCAAAAAAATGTCAGGCGCATTACGAGGGCTCCGGGCCAGACGGCAAATATCCGTAATGCTTCAGCTCTTCGATTGCAATCTTGCTCTTCTGCTTCAGCAGTTCCATAGCAGGCTCGGGGTCATCCTTTCCAGAAGCGGCGTTCTGTTGAGGTTGTATGGGCTCAGCCTCGCTCTGGCCGAATGGTATCTGTGGAGCGGCCAGCTTGCCAATGAACTTTGCCTCTTCTAGTATCTGCGCCCTCTCCTCTTCCGTGGGCGCTGGTCTATTCGTCTCTTCACAGAAGCGGGCGAGAGAGATCGCATGTGCGTTCAGGGCTGCCAGAGAATTGACATGCTTGCTATTGGAGTCCCGGAAGTCCGGAGTTTCCATGACGTACTCCATCGTCCAGCCCTCGAAGCCATTCAGCCCCAGGACTGTATTGAACATCTGCTCCCAGGGCTTGGTTACGATCGGCCGCCAGGAGTTCACGACAAGCATGAAGAAGTCTATTAGAGGGTCAGATGAAGCAGACAGGGCACCATTGTTCTGCTCGATGAAATCTCGGGCTATGAGGTGCTGCAGAATCTCTTTCTTGAAGTACTCATCTGGCTTCGTTGTATCCGAGCCTATGCGATTGGGAGGAAACACGAGTTCATGCTCTTCAAGGAGCTTGAAGGCGTTTGAGCTATCCCAGGTCTTGAGCAGATTGTCGGCCCATAGGTTGGCGACTGTCTGCCTGCTACGTCCTTTGCCTTCAGGGTCGGCTGCTGTGATAGGCACGCCCGCGGCATTCTTCAGAGTTCCTACTTTGATGCCCACAACACCTGCACCCCATCGTTTGACGGCCAGCATCATGACCTTGCGGGTGAACTCCTGCTGGACGATCGAGGGTAGGACTCCAGCCAGGTAGCTTTCGCCATCCACATAGCGGCTGACCTGGTCCTTGATGTGCATGACACGGGCCGATGGGATCTGGATTGGTACGATGAAGTTGTGGAAGGACTGCCAGTACTGCATGTTCCTGAGCGTGGAATCGTACACAACGCCCTTAAGGATACGGCCTGAGATCCATCTAGGGCCTATTGGAGCTATGCCTGGTGGCCAGATGGTGAATGATGTGGCATCCCTGTACTCGGCGAAGGCCGGGGCTTTCCAGCCATCTATCTTTGGCCAGGGAATGTTCGCCTCGATGACTTCCTGCAGGGAAGCGGCCTTGTCTTCTGGATCGTATGGTATACCCAGCTCATTGAAGGCTGAGCCCATGACCACGGTATCTATCCAGCCCTGTTTCATGAGGGTCTTGGCTTGATACAGCATGTCGAGCTTCTTGATCTGGCGCTGGATCTTGACAGCCTTGTCCGAGACGGTCTTCGGGTCTACGTCCTCAGGTGGATTGATCTTGATGTCTCTCTTGTAAAGGATGGTGTTCACGAGCTGCCAGAGGATGCGATGAACCAGTCCAAGTTCGGATGCACGCAGAAGCTGATCAGGATCTTGCCGGGCATCCTGCTCATAGCCGAGGACCCATGGAAATAAGCGACCAATGGGCTCTTCGGGGGTGGCTGACTGGCCTGGAAAAAGTACTTGGCGAGTTTCCCTGGCATGGACCTTGTTAGCCGCTGCTGCCTTGAAGTCATATTGATATGCCATACCAGAATCCGCAAGAAAATTATTAAAGAAGACCTTAATTCATATCTCGATCCAATTACAAGCTAATCATGAACTCCAGAGGGAGATGTTCGCTTAATTCGAGCGTCTTGGCTCCAATCATGGCCTTTCACATAATCCTGAGTCCATTTTATCCCTGAAATCAATTTATCATAGCGAGTTAGATCGTTTTCGGGATATTTTGCAACCTCCGATCTTTTCTTTTGAACAGCTTTTAGATCCTTTTGTAAAGAGGCCAACGATTCTTTTTCAGTGACCAGGCCATGTTCAATTTTACTTAAGAACTCTGGCACAATCGCTGCCTGGTCGTATGTTCCGGGAAACATTTTCTCTAATTCTTTGTAAGTAGGCATCGAATCGCCATTTTTAGCGCCACTCTTTGGTTCCTTCGACTTTTCGATCTGGTGCATCGGAAATGTTCCCGCGCCTACGAAGCCCTTTGGCACCCTCATTGGCGTATAACTTCCACCTGCACCTGAACCAGATCCGCCACCTTCACAGAACATGCCTTTCTCATCGTGGCAGTCGTTCCAGTCCTCCAGAAGTTGGTTAACCTGGATCTCGCATAGAGCCAGTGCTATCTTGTTGCCGAGTGTGAGTGCCATGTAAATTCCATCCTAAAAATCCCCAATTACCACAGTTTCTTTTTACCTACTTTTTCTTTAACTCGCGTTTCAACCTCATTGGGATTTTCTTTATGCAAAAACGTGGGATCCATCGATGTCTTGAAGGGCTTTCCCTGTGCATCGATACCAAAATCAATTCTGGCGGTTTTCGGGTTCACCTTTTCAACCGTCCCGATACGCCGATATAGAATAGAGTAGACCTTATCGCCTTTGTTGAGATCGCTTATAGATTTTATACGATTATCTTCTAATGCGCTATCGATGGCTGCTTTTGTGACTCTCTCATCCCTGGCGATCAACTCTTGTTTTATTGCACTTACTGCAGCAGGGTGCATTCCCGAGGTGCTTAACGAGATTTGCCTGGAATCGTAAGCCTCCATAAGTTTTGATGCCCACTCTTGTCGTCCCTGGGATGCGGCATTCCATTGGTCGGATCTTTTCTTGTCGTAAGCATCTTTTTGTCTTTGACTCATGCCAGCATATTGGGATGGTGCAATCTCGCCTATCCAGGGCTCATGAATGCTTTGTTGAGATAGGTACATTGAGGAGTCCATTTCATGGATGGGCGTGCCATGAAGACCTCTACTATGCGCCGGGAAGGTTCCTGTGCTTCCTGCTAGCCCTCTCATGGGCGTAAAACTTCCGCCTGCACCTGAACCAGATCCGCCACCTTCACAGAACATGCCCTTCTCATCGTGGCAATCGTTCCAGTCTTCCAGAAGTTGGTTAACCTGGATCTCGCATAGAGCCAGTGTTATCTTGTTGCCGAGTGTGAGTGCCATGCAGCCCCTTAATATATCCCAGAATAACCGTGGCTGCCTGTCGTTGCGCCCTGGTCTACTTCCCATTCCGCTTGTATGTAGTCGCCCATGTAGCCGATCTGTGCCAGGTAGTCGCTCAAATATCTAGAAACGTCACACGTATGATTATCCATATCCACCGGCACCTCGCCGTGTGGCTTTCCGTTCTTCATCGGATAGTGATATTTCATATGTTCGTCTATCGCAGAGCTGCAGCGGGGTGTGAAATGCCACCGGCCTGTAGACAGCAACGCGGCCACATGGGCCACGCCCGTAGGAATGGTCTCTTTGGTTGTGGGGTAAATTGGTATTCCGGTCTTGGCCTGTACATGAGCTATTAGATCCGGCCTAGCCGAATCTGCCAGCCAGACATCGACCTGGTGCAGCTCATTGAGCCTGGCCACCTCAGCAGCTATCTGGTCTGGAGTCTTGCGGGATTCGTAGTATTCGTCGAATGTCCACAGATCCCAGTCCCGAGACGTTTTTTGCATGCCAGAGATCTCTATAGCGCTGGGATCTGAGAAGCCCCAATCTATCACGCCGAACTTTAAATCGAACCTGATGTTCTTAGGAAGAGCCCGGACGTGCTCCATGATCGTAAAGTCCCACACAAGCCCGGATGAAGCGGTGAACTCGCCCCATAGTTCCTGGCGGGCAAACCGGGTGTTTCCGTACTGCTTCCAAACCATGACCTTGTATTTCTTAGGTGTCGTGGGATTGTGGAAGGTAGAGACGTTGAACTTCTCTGAGCTAATAAGGAAATAATCAGGATCGTTTCGATGGTCTACCTTGTGAAGATAGTAGATCCAGTCAAAGCCCTTAGGCGTCCCTGTACCATAGTGAGATAGGGGATAGTTGCTTGCTCTGAGCCTGCCCGAAATGACATCATAAGCCATCTTCGGACAAAGAGATCTTTCATCACCCCAGGCAGCTGAGTATGTAGGGCCTCGCGCCCTATCAATCTTAGCCTCCTGGTCCATCGGGAAGATATGGGTGGTATGACCGTTTGCCCAATTGATGATGCTTTCAGTCTTGTTCCAGCTCACTATATCCTTATTACGATCGATGATCTGTCCTAGGGTGTAGAGAGTTGACCTCTGGAGAGTGGGATAAGAGGGTCCATAAATACAGGAGCTGTCGTCCGGCCGGCTGAGGCAGATGTCCCTATATGCATATGCGCCTACAAGAGTCTTACCGTATCCTATCCCTGTTATCATGTCGAGGTTAAGCGGGCCGTCGACATACTTTGCGTTAAGCTTGACAGCGTTCTGGTAGAGCACGGCCTGGGCCGGCATCAGATTAAGTTTCCTGATCTCCATTGGAATTTTCCATTTCTGCGGGGTCAGGGCCATCTTTATCTCCGTATTTCATGTATTCGGAGACATCCGCCGTTTCCATGATTTCCAGCGTGGTTGTAATGTGACGGTCGGGTTTTGGCGGACCGATGATCTCTAGGAGGGACTTGCATGACGCCAAGATGCCGGCACTTAGACGAACACGCTCAGTAACCGTCATGTCCTCGGGCTCAATCCCTTTTGCCTTGTTACCATATGCAATTGAACGCAGCGCCGATATCTCGTCCTGGATATATCCCAGGACCTTAGGGGCTTCGACCTCGACCGTCTCAAGCACTACGCTGCGGATATTGGCCTCCTTCTGAGAGTTGGCCAGATCCTTGTCTTCGAATGCTTCTCGCCTAATTTTGGCGGCAGAGACTCCCGAGACTTCAATGCCCAGGTTGGCCAGGATCATAGCCGCCAGGGTTTCCCTTGGAGTGGAGAGGAGCTTTTGGGAGTCGATATACTCTCGGATACGGACTTTCTCCTCGTCTGATAGCGGTATTCCCCGTTTTCCTGACATTGTAATTTCAATCCTATTCGCAATTGTAATTTCAATTGTAATTCTGTAATTACAGAAATTGCAGTAAACTACCCACGGCTAAAGCCCAGGGCTTCCTGCCTGTTAGGAGCGTGATTATGACCGGCTGGCCGGGTGTATATCACGTGCGATTGTGGGAGGATTAATCCAAAAATCAGTGCCCGGCCAGCCGGTCACTAGAGATGACTGTGAACTGTCCTTTTCATGCGCTTCCAAACTCATTAGATTGACTTGGAGAGCTAACTCATTTGGGTTTTCAGTTATAAGCCGCTTGTTTTCGGCGATCAGTTCTCGCAAGTTCAATTCGCAGCTCATATTGATACCTTAGTCTGCGCCTCTTGGAGATCATGGGATTCTTGCAGTGCTCACAGTGGCCACAGCAGAGTTGCCTCCAGGGATGGAAGAACTCCGGTATCCTGTTGGGCCTGTTGTAGAATCTCCTGGTATGAGTCATAATAGGTAGAGCCACTTAGGCGGCGCTGAATGGATGATCATGATGCTGGCAGTACTGCCTTTTAGCCCTCCGAACAGGCATCTGCCTATCAGGCGCATGCATGCGCACTTATCGATGCAGACTGAGCTCTCTGCCAGCGATCTAGGTTGATTATCGGAGGATATACCTCCATTTTCATTCCACGGACGAGAGTCATAAGATATGAACGCTAGTAGACCTCTCCGCAGTCTTGGCAGTAGAGGGAACCATCTCCGTCTTTGATGAGATCTCCACCACAGGGGCACGCATCAAGGCGCATCTCTTCCCCGTTTTTCGTGATTATGATTATCTCTGGATGAGTGTTTGCTGCATCGGCGAACTCTTTCGCGGGCCTGCCCTGCTGACGTATGACCTTTGGCGGCCCGTACATCTGGCAATCGCCCCAGAAATAGCAGCACCAGGTATCCTTATTATACAGTTTTCCATTATATAATAGACGGCCATCCTTATCTTCGCTTATCTGTATTCGGAGACGAAGATGCAGCTCCCCGGGGCCGCCTTGCCATAGGCGACTGAACATTGGGCTTTTGGCTAGGCATTTGATGAAATCCTTGCCAAAATCCTCGGTCGTAGGTATGAATATTCTCCCCTCATTACTTTCATATCCGCTGTGGAGGATATCCTCAGAATTTAGACAGTTGCATAGACTAGCTGACATGACCTACCCCCTTTAACGATGAATCGTGTTTGCACTCTTTTACTCTTCTTCAGACGCTCAATCGCTTTGTGAACTTTCCCATTGGACCAATGACACTCCCCCTTCATGCCCATCTCCTCATTTGCCTTTAAGGTGAGTTCGTAAATATTCAGTCCGGGGTAGGCCCGGACGAGCGTGAGGACCTGGATATCGGTGAAATTAAGACTCATGATGTCTTCTCCAGCTCATATCGCTGCTCCTTGTTGCAACAATATCCGGCGAACGGCATTTGCGCTTTTTGTAGGTTCATAATACCACCTTGAAATCGTTTTCTCGCCAGACAAGATTTTTTCTACATGTTCTGGCTTGAAAAGAAGCATCAGCTCACCGTCGATGCTTCTATAAGCTCGCTTTCACGTTCTGTTTGAACAGTCCGAATGACTGTGATCAGATTGGTGAGACCTTTGTCGCTTAGATAATCCAGTTGTCCGCAAATTTCCTCGAATGTCATTTCGGATTGATTCATTCAGATCGCCTCGGCTTTCGTGCTGCTTGATCCGAGCCGGGCCAACTTGAGCTTCGCTTCCAGGGCAGTCTTGCTCCAAAAGAAGTATTCTACCTGCTCCACTTCAGGCCCGAGTTCTTCCCCTCTGATAATGCCCTCGGCCACTTCAGGCGGCCATGTCAGGTTACATACCGTCTCTATGACCTCACCACGATCTGTGGTGATCTGCACATTCCAGGGAAGAAGCCCGGAGAGGATTTCATTTGCGTACTGGTCAGTCTCCTTGCTGACCAGCTCCGCGCCTGGATCTGTGCCTAGTCGGACTATCTTCAGGATCCGTTCTGCCAGGGTCTTGTCTGTGTACGGCCCCCAGAACTCCTCTTCCCGGCTGTCTGCAATACAGAACATTTGCATCTTTGAACCTCCTTGCTGAAGTTGCATTGCTACCACAACTTGAATTGCATCAAATTGTGATCCGGTGCAACTTGTTTGTTGTTTATATACTATTCATTATATTCTTTCTCTTTCTCATACTAGAACTATACATTTTAGTACATTTTTTAGGCCAGATTTTTACCCTCCTGGCCTTCGTGGCCATCCATGGATGTTCACATCGTCTATCGCTCCTGGTATCAAGTTGCAGTTGCATTACAACTTGGGGCGTTCTACCAGCAGCCACGTAGTCTTATTTAATTTCTTTTTACAATATTCTCCGGGATAGACTTCGAATAAGGTTCGCAATGCTCGGTTAAGTTGCCACTTGTCACAGTCTAAATAGGATCGGAGAAGCTCGAATCGGACTGCTTTTCCCTCGATAAGTTTGAGGGTTCTTTTGTTGAGGAACTTGCCCGGAGTTCCGTTTTGGGCCAAATACTCCTTGATTTTCTCCGCACGCTTCTGGTTGGTTTCAGACTCTTTTTCAGGATGTTCCAGTGCCTTTATCCGTCGCTTGTCTGCTGCAATATCTTCAGCCATTTGGCCCAAAACCGTTTCTTGAAGTTGTTTGCTACTTGCAACTTCATCTTTCATTTCCTGAATAGCATCTTTGGCCAGCGTCCGAACATCTATCAAAGCCTGGTGTGTTTCAGATAATTCGGACAGGAGGTCCTCGATCCTTCCTGATTGCTTTCGAAGCTCGCCTTCCAGAGCCGTGTTCTGCGTGGCCAGATCGCTTAGAAGTTGGACCAGTGCTTGCTTCTCCGCGGGCTTCATGGCTCCAGACTGCTTCGCTTTCCTGAGTTCCTCTAGCTCAGCGCCCTTAGATCTGATCAGAGCTGCGAACTCCCCTCGCTCATCAGGAGATGGACCAAGTTCTGAAGCAGGCTGGAAGCCCAGGGAGCCAGACATCAGGCACGGCTCCTGTAGCTCCTGTGGACTCTTGGACGCCTGCCTTTCAGGTCAATCTCATGATCCGGCCATGGCCTGATGATGCGCTCTCTGGGTTCCTTTGGGCGACGATCTCCGAAGACGGAAATACAGATCATGACTCCAGTCACCTATCCCTTCCGCTTCCGCTTGTCCTAGTCGATCTTTCGCTTCCATTTTCCATAATCGCTTTTGGGTATAGAATCCCGGGCAGGACCAATGACCTCATTCCACAAATGCAGACAGCTAGGACATTGGAACCATCGTCTTTCCTTCCTGTAGCGGTCAGGGTTCTCGATACCCAGATCAAGTGCCTGGGCCTTACAGTGAGGGCAGAGGCGATCTGACAGGTCAGGATCGAGGCTAAAGGGCTTTCGTCGGCCTCCTCGGTTAGATCTTCAGGAGAAAGACGGGGGTCTGTAAGCCAACTCATTTCGATCCTCCGGTGCCTATCGCGTCGAGCACATGTGCCAGGTATATTTTGTCAGAAAGCCCGATGATCGGACGTGTGGCCACAGAGCCTTTTATGAAGCTCAGCTCATCTTTTTCTGACATTAGGCCACCACTCCCTGGGCCAATTGTTCAGCATCGAAAATATGATCTGCCAGGATGAATGCAGGTGTTAGCTTCCATTCACCTTGAGGTATCTCCTGAGGCACTCCCAGGATCATTCTAGTTGCCGTCTTGTGCTCGATGATCCCGGCCATTAGGAGCTTCTTGGTAAGCCTCCTAGCTGCATCGTTGCCCATGCTCAAAATCATAGCTATTGTATCGGTATCTGCTTCTTCATGTTTGAGAATCTCTACGATTTTTCGTAGATTTGCGGCATCCTCGGAGAGGCAGCCCCTCATGGAATCACCTTCAAGTCAAACAGGCCATAGTCCTCTTCTCCATCGCCTTTGTAGTAGGGGCAAATGGTCGCCAGGAACTCTACATTTCGGCCTCTCTTTGGTATCGGACCGTGCCATTCGTTCGGCCTTATCCAGGCATGTTCTGTTCGGCCCGTGGGACTCCATACATTTCTGAGGATTATGCAGCCTCTACGATCTTGATAGCAGACTTTTGCCGAGAATCTTAGGCGGGTCTGTCCGGCACTTCGCAATGCCTGCAGATCATCCTTCATACCCGCCTCCATAAAACCCTTGGATAGTGATTTAGCTGGATGTTCCTCCGAGTTGGCGGCCGGACAATAGCACATTGCTCTGCTTTCCCTGAGATTTCGAGTGATCTGAGTGCCTTGTAGATATTCGTGGGATGTTTGTCTAATCGCCTCTGCAATTCCTTCCAGGTCAGACCCTCTGGCGTGAGGATGGAGAAGACCTGCTCGGTGAGGGTGCTCATGCAAGCTCCGCCCACTTGAGCCTGATTAGAGCCTTGGCAACCCCGTCGTTTAGAATGATGAACATCCCCGGCAGGATCTCAGATACGTCTTTTCCCGGTTCGTGGTGGTTCCATGACTGAACGGACTGGACTCGTATCATGCCCAGCCGCCTGCCACAATCTTCCAGGTGCTGCAGTTTCTTCCCTGAAAAATCGAGGCATTGAGCTGATCGCCTGCTAAGGCCAGCGTGTGGAGGTTCTGACCTGTAGAACTACCGGTAATTGACAGAGACACGGTCTGGGCGTGCATCGTCAAAAGCGAAAGTGCGAAGACGAGCATCCCGAGCAGAGCGGCACATCCGACGATCTTCCAGAAGGGATTCATATCATCCTCAGCCTGATCAGGAGCCTCACGACAGCCATCGCAAAGGCTCGCCTCATATTCGTCCCTCAAAAGCAAGAGCGTCCATTCTCAGGATCGGCCGTCTTACCACGGCCCGTTCGTCGTAGTTGTGCAGTGCATTGGGTGGTCTCGATAGCAGATGCCTGTATAGCAGCATCTCAGGTGTCATGCTGAAAGCCCCCTTACGTGATATTCATTATCGATCCGTGTCAGGCCCATCCGCTTACCCACATAGCCCGACAGATCTAGGTCCTGGGGCAACACGACCAGATGTTCACCGAATCGATTGACTATCAAGGCCATCTGGCAGTCTTGGGCTGGCTGGATGGAGACGAGGAGGCCGAACCTCCTTGAACAATGGTGGAGATTTTTGGGTCGTTGCGTTGCATTATCCGCAGAAAAGGTTTTTATGGGAGCGCATATATCTCCACTCATGGAGAATCACGCTCCTGTGAAACAAGGGCTGGTTCCACCCTTCCCCTTATGGCGTCCTTGCCCTTCGGCGTGATCTTCGCCAGGGCAACTTTCTTCTGCGATCTGTCAATCTCTATGAAGCCTTGTGTCCCCAGAGCCGCCATTCGTTCGTAGAGAGTCCTTACCCCTCTACATTTCAAAAGAGGTGTGATTGCATTTTTAAGCGGCTGACCTGGATTCTGGTTGCATTGCTCAAGCAATTTGATATCAATTTCGTCTAGCATGTACCCTTCCCGCGCCAGGGAGGGCCGCACAAACCGCACAAACCGCAAAGCTTTTCTGCTCACGATGTGCGATACTATGCAGCCGGAGTTGATCCTCGTGCCGTCGAAAGCTTGAGGGGTTGGCTCTGGCGCTATCTCTTATAGCTTTGGCTTTCTATCTGGAGAAACTACATGATTCTTATTCTTTTCGGATGCTTTCATAGTCACCTCCAGAATAAAGAGAAGATCCGTGAGTGGAGCGAAAGTAATGTTTATCCGCGATCTTTTCGCAGCTCAGAGATCACCGATGGGGCTGAAGGTAGGGTCACGCCGCCATATCATGGAAGTGGTTCCACGAGCGGATGGAACAACGTCAGTAGAAATTATTGAAAATCAGGAATTTAGAGGCACATTTATCGAAGTTCAACTTGGACCTGATGCTGGCCCGATCGATTTCCAATGGGCAAATTTGGCCATAACACTCTCCCAAGGCGAACAGAGGAAATACAAGGGCAAGACATCCCCCTGGTGGTACAACTTCATAGATTTCCTTGACTATGTCTTTCCGCTAAAGGCGAGAATCTTCGAGACTTGGTCAGAGAATTCGAGGGATGTAGCGGGAAGGAGTGAAAGATAACGGAGAGCTTCAAGGGCTAACAAACAACCGATTTGTCCCTGGATGATGCCAAGATATTGCTGGGCAGAATGAAGGCCGCAAGTGAACCGGTAAGACCCGAAGCGCAGGCAGGAGATGATGGCCACAAGTTTTGGCATAATGCCTACTGGAAGACCGATCCGGCAATGTAGGTCGGGATGAGATGATGCCAAGAGCTTAGCAGGGGGCGGCCCGTAGGCAGGAGGGCTGGAGGGAGCTGGCGGACATCTCAGCCATAGTAGAGGATCTGAGAGTCTTTCGGGTGAAGAGGGAGACCCGGAAGGGCAGGGAGCACGAGTATTGGCATGCCACACAAATTTAGCTTCAATCCCTGCGAATCAAGTCAAATATCTCGATGTGACGCGATATCGCATCCTGTGCATGGCAGGCACATGGTCTCTGCCAGATCGGCCCGGAGGTCGTGATCCTCCAGCACCTTTCTCGTTGCCCTGGCCAACCCGAGAAGCCTCTCGGCAGACGGCCTCTCTACTTTGACTTCTCCTTTCCTTAAGGGGTGAGGCGATATGGGCCTCAATATAGGTATCACGCCCATCTCGGCCAGCCTATTTACTCCTGCCAAAACGCATTCGTTACTCTCGCCCAGCCCCAGGATGAAGTTGGAAGAGACTCTATTTTTCCCGAAGATCTTCACGGCCTTCTCCAGGGACCTGAGTACATATTCCAGAGATAAACCAGGGCAAGTCCTGGCGAAGATCTCCGGGTCCATGGTCTCAACGTTGTATTTTATCTCCGTAGCACCGGCTTCTTTCAGCTCCTCAGACGATGTGTCTGTAGGATAAACCGAAACGCCAATTGGCAAATCATATCGCGCCCTCAGGGCCTTCACAATCGAGACAGCTTTTCTGACTTCGTCCTCAGGCGACTTCTCGACACCACTGGTGAGGGAAATAGCTCTCAGCTGCCCAGTCCGTTTGGCTTCCTCCACGAGTTGCAGGATCTCATCTGGGACCTTTACCTCTCCGTTGAGTTTAGGAACCGGACAGAACTTGCAGTCGTAAATGCAACGGCCGCTTATGGTCAGGTAGGCCTGCTCAGGACAGTGGCTGAGGGCGGGCTCAAGTTGGCCTGTGACTATAGGGTTTCCGTCTTTAATCACTACAACATCGGAGCAGCATCTTACAACCTTGAGCGGGGAGTTCTTGTTGATGGACAGCCTCACCCTATAGCCGCCTGATTTGATGAAGAAGGACTCCAGGCCGGCTCCAGGACCCGCGCTGGGTGTAGTTGTCTTCACAGTCTCGCGTAGCAGTGCCTCATCGATGTCTGCGCTGCCGATGCTAACCAACATTGCCTTGATCTCGGCGTCCATATCCATGATTGCGCCTCATAATGGTCTTTTCAGATGAGCTAACAATTCTGCAGCCCCATAGGGCGTCAGGGTCAGGGATCCGATTCACAATTGTGAATCGAACCAATAGTTTGCAGAAAAGATATATAAATGGTAGGAATGCGGCAAAGCGAATGCTCATAAGCCTCTATGGTTTTCAAGCATAATCGGGCTAATGGATTTTTCGTCTCTTGTGCTTGGGAAAACTCTATATAGTTCGACGATCGTCTTATTAATTAGAGTTCACGATTGTGAAGTATTTGGAGCAAGGAGGAGCTATGAAGATTATTAGCTTGCTGGGAGCATTGGCAGTTCTTGTCCTCATGATAACGCCTGCCTTCTCGCAACCGAGCCTGAAGGTTTGTACGTGCATGCCGGGAGATTGCCATGGTAAGCCTGTTGAGAAATGTTGCAGCAAATGCTCGGATAACAGCATCGCACAAGGCTGCACCTGCCCGGGACAGATGGGGTCCTACTCAGGAACAGATTACTACGATCCCAATCTTTCTTACTTCAGCAAGAGCGATTCGGGTTCGCTTGCCAGGCCTGGTTCGATAAGCCAGATCAGCTCCAGCAATTTTGGCGCATTCTCCCCAGCGGTTTCAAATGCCACAAACAGCATTGGACCGCCAGACCCTGATGTAGTGGAATATCTGCCGCCGTCAGCCAAACAGGTACTTTCCGTGCTCGCGTCCGATGGCCCTCTGACACAAAAGGACATCATAGGTAAAACCGACCTTCCACCCAGAACGGTAAGATATGCCTTGGGCAGGCTCAGGGGAGAGGAGATGCTACAGGAGCGCTTCTGCTTCAGCGATGCTCGGCAAAGCCTCTACAGCCTGAAT
>Ga0182027_10001169_pt1 | contig 44022 bp, 40 predicted proteins | sample 712E1DmetaG_FD_121300 | JGI IMG/M metagenome (GOLD analysis project Ga0182027, IMG submission 121300) | Permafrost microbial communities from Stordalen Mire, Sweden - 712E1D metaG (Illumina Assembly) | ecosystem: Environmental > Terrestrial > Soil > Wetlands > Permafrost | place: Sweden...
TCGAGTTTAGCGTCCGCTTCCATAGACTGGATCAATATTTTTTTTGCTTCTTCCGAAGAAATTCCCGCTATTCTCTCGAGCTTTTCCTTTTGTTCTTTGAGAATATTATCTAATTTATGGTGCTTTTCTTCGATTGCCGTTTCTTTATTAACTATTGTTTTTTCTCGCTCATCAATACTTTTTTCTTTTTGTTCCAACACATCTATCCGTTTATCCAGATTTTCTTCTTTGGAACGAATGCGTTTTTCTAAACTGTCAAGATCACTTTTTTTATCTTTCGTTTCCCGGTCAAAATCAGCCTTCATTTTCAGAAGGTTTTCCTTAACCTGAAGAATAGCCTCTTTCTTGATTGTCTCCGCCTCTTTCTTTGATTCTTCGACAATCCTCGCAGCCAAGCTTTCCGATGACTTGATTTTTTTTGCGGCAAATAATTGTTTTAATATAAAGCCGATAACAATACCGGCAATGATTGCCACCAATATAACCAGCACAAATAAACTGCCGTTTAACATTGAACTTTACCTCCTGTTGCTCTGCGGGAAAACCAACTATTATAAAACATTTACTTGAGTATATCGTAATCGATTTAAAAAATGTTTCCTGCAAAGCTATATTTAAACCTCTCAGCAAGCGTTTAATACTGAAAACACTTCACCGAAGGATTCATTGTTTGTTGATTTTTTTGAATGCGGAGTCGTTATCTAGGTTGGGTACAAGAAACCCCCGCCTATGCCGTGTTAATCACCTTTTTGAACCTTTTTACAAGGTGGGCGCCCGGTATTGGTTGCTTTAGGCTTTCTGCCTTCCGACCAGCGGAATAAAGGCTGACCTGCTCACCGCAAACAAGGATAGGCCCCAAGTTCAAAATGTTGGCTCAAAAACAAATGTTAATCACGCACATCGCAGGGGCAAATATAAATTTGCTAATTTGCATCTTTAATCAGTTGAATTAATTTTTCGGCTCTGCTTTCCAGTTGATCACAGAGCTCACTATTGATCCCCTTTAATTTTAATAATTCCTCTGAAATGTTTAAAGCTGCCAGGATGGCAACGTTCAAGGTTTTGAGCCCATCCCTGGCCTGCAAAACCTCTTCAATTTTTTTATTTACAAATTGGACAACGTTGGCCACTTGTTCATCTTCTGCCTCGCTTAAAACCGAAAGCTCCTGTCCTAATATCCTGATTTTGTAACTTTTTTTCAAAACACACGACCTGGAAGCTTATTTTGCCAAATTTATATCTGCAAGTAAATCGAGTAATGAATCTATCCTCGCGCGTACGCTGTTCCTTTCCTCATCTAATGCCTTTAGTTTACCGTTTAACCCTTCTAACTCCGCTTCTTTATTCTTTAATGCTTCCTCCAATATTAGAATTTGCTTTTTTAAAAAACCTTTTTCACTGACAATTCCTTTGATTTTATCTTCTAATTCTTTGAACTTTTCCAATTCCACGATAAATTTTTTATCCTTCCTCAAGGACGTAAAAATTATCCACTTATACTTCTCAATTACGTTTAATTTATGACAACTTATACTCTTATTGTCAAGGCATTATTTTAGGTTGTACACTCTGTCGAACGTAACTCCTCTAAAGACCTGAAATATTCATTCAATTCATTCATCACGCTTTCCCCATCTCGTAATTTCCCTGCCAATTGTCTGAACCGGGTAGAGCTTTCTAATCCCTTTGTATACCATAATAGGTGTTTACGAAAATTTTTATTAGCTAACTTTACACCGATATATCCTGTTTCCATTTCCCAATGGTTTTTTATTACTTTTTGCCTTTCGCCCAGATTGGGTAAATAATCTTTTATTTGGCCGGAACATGCTTTAACAATACCTTTAAATATCCAAGGATTTCCTAATGCCCCTCTTCCGACCATTACGGCATCGCAAGAAGTTTCCTGCAGCATTCTTATGGCGTCTTGCGGCTGCCAAATATCGCCGTTGCCAATCACCGGAATGTTAACCTTTTTCTTTATTTCAGCTATAACCCTCCAATCAGCCACACCGCCAAAACCCTGATCAGCCGTACGGCCATGAACGATTATTGCATCAGCTCCTGATTTTTCAGCAACGTGCGCAATTTCCACAGCATTAATCGAACTACGGGTCCATCCTGATCTGATTTTTACTGTAACAGGAATGCGCACAGATTTCTTTACAGCCCTGATAATCCTACTTACACGATCAGGATCCTTCATGAGAATCGCACCAGCTCCGGACTTAATTACTTTTTTTACCGGGCAACCCATATTAATATCAATTAAATCAACGCCATGATTCGCAACAATACAGGCAGCCTCAGCCATTATTTCCGGGTCTGACCCAAAAATTTGCGCACCAAGAGGATTGTCATCGGCACAGGTTCTCAGGTATTCTAGAGTTCGATCAGATTTCCGTATAATTCCGTTGGCGCTAATCATTTCGGTAAAGGCTAAAGCGCAACCGAAAGAACGCGCTATCAATCTAAACGGCAAATTGGAAATCCCTGCCATGGGCGCCAACAGGGCTTTGCCCTTTAATGAACTAATGCCAGCAAACACAAATTAATCCGGATACTTTCTATTATTTTGAAGACACTGCCCAGCTAGAAAAAGTTCTTCTGGTGTGTTAATGCCCATTACCTCGATATAATCGAGAACTATGTATGGTCTCGCTATCTCACCCTCACGGCAAGCTATTTCGACTATGTCCGTCAAATAGTATTCCTTTTGATTATTGTTGTTGTCAATTTTCGTGAGCGCCGAAAATAAGAATGGTGTATTTACACAGTAAATACCCGTGTTGATTTCGCCAATTTTTTTTTCGACATCCGTCGCCTCGCGCTCTTCGACTATTTTCAGAATACTCCCGTCCTCCCGCTTAACTATTCGCCCATATCCTTGAGGCTCTGCCGGTATTGTTGTAAGCACGGTAACTGCTGCACCCGCAGTCACATGACTTTCCACCAGCGATTTAATTGTCTTTGGTCTCAGAAGCGGCACATCACCGCAGAGAATAACGGTTAAACCCTGATAAGTAGCCAACACATCCTTTGCTTGTAAAACGGCGTGCCCTGTTCCTAATTGCGGGTTCTGCTCCACAAAGATGCATCCGCTATTGTGAAATTCCTTCCGTATCTTCTGTGCCTGATGACCGATGATGACCACAATTTTCCCGGCACCGGCTCTGCGGGCAGCTTCTATGGAATAATGCAGCAAGGACTTTCCTTCCAGGACATGGAGTACTTTGGCCAAATCCGATTTCATACGGGTACCCTTACCTGCCGCTAAAATCAATGCGCAAAACTTTTTACCTTTCACCTTATGAAAAACCTTTCCTGATAAAATTATTTAATTATGTCTACCGAATTCCCCGCTTTTTTTATTATAAGCTGTGATTTCCGGATTATCTGTTATATAAAGAATATCGTCTTCTCGTCTTTGTTCGAAAACTTCATCAATGCCATCAACAGTAATTATTGAATAATTTGGAACCTTAGTATTTGGATATTTATTATAACTATCCCTGTCCGATAACGGGTGCCATCGGTCCTTTCCAGCTTTTTTCATTATCACTTTATTTTCCGGTCGTGGTCCATAAATGGTAATAACCGCATTATTACAAAATGGTAATAGAGAAGTGTATAAATCTATGGTAATTTTTAAATCGCTTCTTGAATAGCCTTGAGGAACAGTGAACCATTTAGGAAGTCTTGAATTATCCGCTAAGCGAAAATTAGACTCCAGTAAACCATATCGCGGATCACAACCAAAAAGCAATAAACAAAGTAATAAGATTATATAGAAAATATTGGGAAGTGTTCTATTTATTGATTTTTTCACTATGCTGCCTTCCTTACTATGGGATCAGATATTGATGTTCTATTTGCCCAAATATCCATTTGAGCGGCCATAGCTTGTGACATTCAGGTTATGTGCTTCGCTTTAAAATAATGTTTCCCTAATCCCGCATCGCTTCGCTTGCGGGATAATTCGACCTGCAAGCTTCAGTGCACTTTGTTTCTGAAGCTTGGGTCTCATTATTATTTAATCGCCAGTTTATCCAATTGCGCCGGAAAAATAACCAACACTTCTTTAACTGATTTCTGATCGGCATTTTCTATAATAAACGTAATGCCGTTATACTCCAGTCTTTCTCTCCTCTGCGGAATTCTGCCCACTCTATTCATTAAAAAACCGCCCAGCGTTTCATAATTGCCATCAGGAAACTTCATTGATAGTACCTGATTTAAATCTTCCATTTCCATGCGGCCGCTAATCAGATACCGTCCCGGAGCGATTCTTTTATATAGCTTTTCACCAGTTGTATATTCATCGTCAATACTGCCGACGATTTCTTCTCCGATGTCTTCTATTGTTACGATGCCGATGGCGCCTCCGTATTCATCAACAACAATCGCCATACGTTCATGTCTTCTTTGCATATCCATTAAAAGTTCGCTGGCTTTTTTTGTCTCCGGCACGTAAAATACATCTTTCTGCATGCACGAAGCAATGGTTTTTGCGGCAGAATCATTATCCAAATTATCTTTATTCTCAATCAAAGTTTCCAGCAAATCAAAGTAATGCAAAATACCAATAATGTTATAAACTGTATCTTCGTATACCGGTATGCGCAGATATTTTTTGCTGGTAAAAACCTGAACCGCTTCTTCAATTTTCGCTCCGATCGGCAAAGACGTCAGCGCCGAAATAGGAACCATGATTTTATCCGCGGTAAGTTCAGAAAAATCAAACACCCGGCTGACCATTTCCCTTTCTGTTTTTAAAATATCACTGCCTTTAGTTTTTTCACCCAATATGAACTTTAAACCTTCTTTGGTGATATAAGAAGCCTGCTTCACTTTCTGATCCGTGGAAAAGCGTACTGTTTCTTTGGATACGGCGGCAATAATATAAGCCGCCGGATAAAAAAACACTGATGACAACTGGATAAAATAGGCCACTTTGATGGCCATTGTTTCGGCATAATGCTGAAAGACACTGCGAACAATAATCATGATAAACAAAGTAGGCAGCATAACAATAAGCGATATTTGTTCGCCGCGAACTATTCCAAAATGAGAAATGAATAGTCCCGTGGCCAGAGTGGAAGCGATAATTATGGAAAGATTAGTCCCGATAAGTGTTGTCGAAATAAACCACTCCGGCTTTTCCAATAACTTTATTGCGTATCCGGCCGAAGAAGATCCGCGGCCGGCTAAAAATTTAATTTTATTTATATCCGAAGAAAATAGAGCTACTTCGCCGCCGGAATAAAGCGCTTCCAATAGGAGACAAATAAAAATTACGGCAACGATCAAATATGCATTCATTTTTCGTTAACGTGCTCCGTTGGCAATAGCTTTGCTATCCTTACTTTCAATATTCTTGTCCTACCCACATTTTCTATACGAAACATATAATCATTGAAATTTATTTGTTCACCCTTAGTGGGCAGTTTTCCAAACAAATGCAAGACAAAACCGCCAACAGTATCGAATTCCTCCTCCGGCAGTTGAGCATCCAGTATTTTATTTAATTGCTCCATCGGCATTTTGCCGGGAACAATAATTATATTTTCGTCAATCTCTTCGCAACCGTCATTTGCCAATTTGCTATGGCCATAGGCTTCTTCAAATAAGTGTTCCAGAATACTTTCGAGAGTTACCATGCCGGATACTCCTCCATATTCATCAACAACAATTGCCATTTGTGTTCTATTTTCCTGGAAATCATGGAGAAGTCCGTTAATAGTTTTCTCTTCCGGCACAAAATAAGGTTTTCCCAGCAATTTCTCGATGCCCTTCGATTCTTTAACTCTCCGCGCGTCATTAAGTAAATCCTTGGTGAAAAGTATTCCGGTAATATCGTCGCGGTCATCCGTGTAGATAGGCACCCTTTCGTGCCTTTGTTTAACGGCCGCCGATATAATCTCCTCCACAGACATGTTCAGGGGCAGACAAAACATCTCCACGCGAGGGATCATAATGTAGGTTACCGGTTTGTCGCCTAATTCGAAAATTCTTGTGATCAGTTCTTTTTGAGATTCGTCCACTACGCCTTCACGGCTTCCGGCATCAATCAACGTCTTGAACTCATCCTCCATCAAAGCATCATCACTTTGCGTTTTCTTATGACCAAATCGTTCTAAGATTAAATTTGGTATTTTCTCCAAAGCGCTAACTACAGGATATTCCAGACGGGAAATAGCGATCATCAAAGGAGAAACCATGGCCGAAACTTGCATCGGATAAGTTACGCCAAAAGTCTTGGGGATAGCCTCGCCGGCAATCAATAACACAATAGTTGTAAAAAATATGGAGACCAATTGTCCGTGCGCGCCCAATAAACCGATAAAAAAAGATGCCGCCAAAATGGAGATGCTGATATTAACTGCTTCATTACTGGTAACAATAGTAATTAAAAGGCGGCGGGGATTTTCCAGCAACTTGCCGACATAAGTCAAAAAGGGGTAACGGTCTAATTTCATCTTATGCAGATGCAAATCAGTAAGCGAAAGCAATGCGGCTTCCGCCGATGAAAAAAACCCGGAAAACAAAAAAAGAACAAAGATCATTAAAATATCTGTGGTTATATTCAATATTTAGCAACCTCGCCAAATTTCCTTATATAATGCAACTTACCAGATCGGAGAAAAAAAAGATATATTTCCGTCCGTAAATTATTGTTTTTATATACCACATTTCGTGGTTATTATTCCATTGACATACAAAGCCTTACTTCCTATACTTTACCCCAACATAAGGATAATTCTTATCAATATAAACTCTTTTCGCACGCAGAATGTTGTGAAATCGAACACAAAGGGGAATCATAATTTTTCAAAGTTGTCTTAAGTTAAATACGTGCAACGTTTAATTTCGTCCTAACCCAAAGGTGAGAGTTACAGCGCTTCTAAAAGATTTTTTTAAATAGTATAAAACATAGAATAAAAATATAAGCATATTAATAATTTCAGGAGATTGAGGAATGCCCAATATATTACTCCTCGGCAACGGCGCCCGCGAGCACGCAATCGCCGAAGCAATTTCACGCTCAGCGCCCAAACCGCGTTTATTTTCTTTTATGAAAGCAAACAATCCGGGGATTGCTTCTCTTTCAGAGACGGTTAAACTCGGCAGTTATTCCGACCTCAAAGCAATCACAGGCTTTGCCGCGCAAAACAAAGTTGAATTTGCGGTGATTGGGCCGGAAGATCCTCTAAGCAATGGCGTGGTCGATGCAGTGGCGCAAATCGGCATTCCGGCTGTAGGCCCCACCAAAAGTCTGGCGCGTCTGGAAACTTCCAAATCATTCACCCGTAATCTGGTGAGTAAATACAATATTCCCGGCAATCCGCAGTTTAAAGTTTTTACTTCCATTGAAGGTGTAGAAACTTTTGTAAATAAACTGGAAGGCATTGTGATTAAACCCGATGGTCTAACCGGCGGCAAAGGCGTTATGGTTCAAGGCGATCACTTTGCGACAAGAGAAGAAGCTCTGAAAATATGCCGAAAGATACTTACGGAAAATCAATCATTAATTGTTGAAGAAAAATTCGACGGCGAAGAATTTTCCTTGCAGTGTTTATGTGACGGCAAAACAGTTGTCGCCACACCACTGGTGCAGGATCACAAAAGAAGATTTGAAGGCGACAAAGGCCCGAACACCGGGGGCATGGGTTCGTATTCCCTCCCTAATCATTCTTTACCTTTCTTAAACCCGGAGGATACTTTGGCGGGTTTGGAAATATCACGTAAGGTGGCCGCGGCATTGATTCAAGAAACGGGCAGTCCTTACAAGGGCATAATGTACGGCGGATTCATCGCCACGAAAACCGGCGTAAAGCTTTTGGAATATAATGCGCGTTTTGGTGACCCGGAGGCTATGAATATCTTGCCGCTTTTAAAAACGGATTTTTTGGAAATCTGCCGCCACATTATTGCCGGAACACTGGATAAACTGAAGATTGAATTTGAACCCAAGGCAACGGTCTGCAAGTATGTTGTGCCGAAAGGTTACGGTCTGCCTGCTAATCATCCTGATGCGGTATCTTCACGCGCGAAAATTGAAGTAGGCAATGTGAGAAAGGCCAGGCTTTACTATTCCTCTGTGGATAAAAAAGAAGACAGTTTGTATTTGAGTTCGTCGCGCGCCATCGGCATTGTGGGCATTGCCGATACATTAGAAAAAGCAGAAAAAATTGCTCAGGATGGAGTTAAGGCTATTAAAGGTCCTGTCGCCTATCGCGCCGATATCGGAACAAGCGAGCTAATCCAAAAGCGCATAGATCATATGAAAAAAATACGTGGAACTTGATTGTTCTTTTTTCAAAAGAATCACCAGAAAAGGTGTGTAGCTTTATAAAATCTTTCCATAGACTCCAAAAAGCTGCCGCATTAATGAACTAGTGCAAAAGTCATTAATGTCTTTTACGAACAGAAACTTTTTGGAAAATTGAGGGCATATCTGTATCCAATGTGTCGAAGATAGCTTCAAAAGCTTTTACGACTTCGGGATCAAAATGCCTACCCGCATTGGCAATAATTTCTTTTCTTACATTTAATGGTGAAAGAGCCTGGCGATATGAACGGTCAGACAATAACGCATCATAATAATCCGCTACCGCAATAATTCTTGCTCCCAGAGGGATTTTTTCACCCATTTTATTATGGTATCCGCTCCCATCAAATTTCTCATGATGAAACAAAATGTATGGCAGAATCTGGAGGACTTTACCTCCTATAGGGGTAAGCATATCCGCACCGATTTTAGGGTGATCCTTTATTTTTTCTCGTTCTTCTAAAGATAAACCCCCAATTTTGTTTAGAACTTCGGCACTAGTGCCAAGTTTCCCCAAGTCATGCAGCAAAGCCGCAATCCTAATATTTTCAATTTCTTCTTCAGAGGAATTCATTGCTCTCGCTATACTTTCAGCGACAATAGAAACTCTGTAGGAGTGGCTCTGGGTTTGTTTATCTACGGAATCGATAAGAAGAGATAACATTTCGATAATCCCTTGATATGTTCTCCTTATTTCCCTGTTTGCCTCTTCTTTTTTTTCATAAAGACTTCCCATGCAATACGCCATAATAAGCAGAAATCCTCCCCAGATCATAATATCTAAAAATCGGAATACTTCGTAATCTGAAGAAGAAGGAGAAGAAGAAATAAAAGTTTCAGGATAGATATAAGCAAGCAATGAAATCAATAAAATGGACAGCACCGCCGCCTGTGTAGCGTAACGTTTACCGAAATAATAAGCACCGATAAGAACCGGAAAGTAAAAAAAATCTAAGAATGCTCGCTGGTTTGAAACAAAATAGAAAATAAAACCTGTAACAGCCACAAGAAGAAAAACAATAATAAGTTCTTTATCAATCATGAAAAAATTTACTATCTGCTTCTTAATTTTCATCGTATATCCCCTCATATTCATTGATAATTTATTGTGCATTATGTTGCTCAGCTTCTTCCATAGCGTCTGCGCATTTTCTTGTTATTTTCCTCCACTGCATTGTATATATTTATCATATCATATTCGAAGAAAGCTATAGGTATTTCCGTGCTCCTAGAAAAAGAAATTTATACGATCGCCTTCGGCAAGTGTGGAAACTGCTGGTCGATTATTTTATTCCATACTTCGACCTTTTGCTGATTGAGGGCAATCAGCCCGGAAATATCCCCCTCAATAGTAATAGAGTTTATTTTATCACCCTGCACAATCTTATTGACAACATTCTGGTCGGCATCACTCATCACCTCGCCAAATACAGTATGCTTACCGTCGAGCCAGGGAGTGGGAACATGGGTAATGAAAAACTGGCTGCCGTTGGTTTGTGGTCCGGCATTGGCCATCGAAAGAATACCCGGTTTGCTGTGACGCAGTTCTTTCACAAACTCATCCTGAAATTTATAGCCCGGCCCGCCGCGGCCGTCTCCTGCGGGGCAACCGCCCTGAATCATAAAATCGGGAATAACCCGATGAAATTTTAAATTATTATAATAGCCGCGCCGCGCCAGATTGATAAAATTACCCACGGTAACTGGCGTCTTTTCGGCAAATAGTCGCAAACGGATTGTCCCCTTTTCGGTCTCGATAACTGCAATCAATTTATTTTCCATAATAATCTCCTCTTCTCCAGCGCGGAAAAGACTCTAGATATTACGTGTTGATATGTCAAGGCAAAAACTGTCTTGCAATTACATTTCCAATGAGTTAATTGGACAAGCTAAATTATTATATTAACGCTATGATGCAGAGGAGAAATAATTTTATGAGCCAAATCAAAAGGGCGCTGATCAGCGTCACCGATAAGAATGGAATTGTGGAATTTGCCAGGAAACTCTCTTCATTTGGCGTAGAAATCCTTTCCACCGGCGGAACAGCCGCGCAGCTCAGAAAAAGCGGCATTACGGTAAAGGATGTTTCTGAATACACGGGTTTCCCGGAAATGATGGACGGGCGGCTGAAAACTCTGCATCCGAAAATTCACGGCGGTTTACTCGCACTGCGCGATAACCCGGAGCACGTTAAATCTATGAAGCAACAAGGAATAGAACCGATCGATATGGTTGTCATCAATCTTTACCAATTTGAAGACACTGTGGCGAAAGAAGGCTGTACAGTGGAACACGCGATTGAAAATATTGATATCGGCGGCCCGACGATGCTGCGCGCTGCGGCTAAGAATTATCGCTTTGTCAGTGTCATTACCGATCCGGCCGATTACAGTGTGATTCTTACAGAAATGGGAAAAACCGGTGGCAAGGTTTCGGAGGCCACAAACTTCCGGCTGGCTGTAAAAACATTCCAAACAACAGCCCGTTACGACGGCGCCATCTCTAATTATTTAGGAACAATATCCCCGGAGGGAACTAAAAAAGAATTTCCTGATACATTTACGGCTCAATATACAATGGTCCAGGCTCTCCGCTACGGGGAAAATCCGCATCAAAAAGCGGCATTTTACCGGGAAAACGATGCGTCGCTGGCGGCAATTTCGAACGCTAAGCAACTGCAAGGCAAAGAACTCTCCTACAATAATATCATGGACAGCGATGCTGCGTGGCTGGCTGTGTCCGATTTCGCTCTGCCTGCCGCCGTCATCATCAAACATGCCAATCCTTGCGGGGCGGCAACAAGCAATAGCGGCCTTGTCGATGCTTACGAAAAAGCCCTGGCCACAGATCCGGTTTCCGCCTTCGGCGGCATCGTAGCCTTCAATCGTCCCGTCGATAAGAAAACGGCGGAAGAATTGGCAAAAATATTCCTGGAAGTTATCCTTGCGCCTTCCTTTGATGCTGCTGCGAGGAGCATTCTCGAATCCAAGAAAAACGTGCGTTTGCTGGAAATACCGACCACGTCCGGAAAATACGTTTCCGGTTATGATTTTCGCCGCGTCGTTGGCGGGCTTCTTGTTCAGGAACGCGACACTGTTCCGTTTGATATCCGGCAGGCCAAAGTTGTCACAAAAAGAAAACCTACTGATGAAGAATATCAAGCTCTCGATTTTGCGTGGCGTGTGGTCAAGCACGTTAAATCCAACGCCATTGTTTACGCGACCAAAGACCAATTAGTCGGAGTCGGCGCCGGTCAAACCAGCCGGGTGGACTCGGTGAAAATCGCCAAAATGAAAGCGGTGCTGCCTACCAAAGGCTGCGTGCTGGCATCGGACGCTTTCTTCCCTTTCCGAGACGGCATCGATATGGCCGCGGAAGCCGGGATTACCGCGATTATCCAGCCTGGCGGTTCCGTCCGTGATGAAGAAGCAATTCAGGCGGCGGACGAACACGGTATCGCTATGATCTTTACCGGCGTAAGACATTTCAAACACTAAATAAGGAGCTGATCGTGAAAAGAAAAAGCGCCAAAAAGGAAAAAGTTTTAGTGAGTGTTGTCATGGGCAGTGATTCCGATTTGCCAATCATGACCGAAGCGGCTAAAATTCTCAAAGAGTTTGCCATCGATCATGAGCTTATCTTGACATCGGCGCACCGCACACCGGAGAGGACGACGAAATTTGCCAAAGCAGCTGCCCAGCGAGGCATCAAAGTTATCATCGTCGGAGCAGGTGCTGCAGCTCATCTGGCCGGTGTAATTGCCGCGCAAACCTCTTTGCCGGTCATTGGCATTCCTATTGACGCTACCTCTTTGCACGGTCTCGACGCTCTTCTTTCCACCATTCAAATGCCCGGCGGCGTGCCTGTGGCTGGTATGGCCATCGGCAAAGCCGGAGCCAAGAACGCCGCTTTGTTTGCTATACGCATCCTGGCTCTCGCCGACAAATCGATTGAAGCTAAGCTCTCTGCCCATATTCAGAAGATGGCCGCAGAAGTGGAAAAAAAGCAGGAAAATCTTTCATGCCGGAAATCCTGAAGGTGAGTGCAGACAATTCAGAAGAAAGTGTTTTGGAAAGCGCCGCCGCTATTGTTGCCCGCGGCGGTGTTATTGCGTATCCGACCGAAACTTTTTACGGATTAGGCGCGGATGCCACAAATGAACAAGCCGTAAAAAGAATCTACGAAATTAAAGGCAGAAATTTTATAAATCCCATCTCCATAATTATCGGACGACCTGAAAATCTTTATCCTCTGGTTCACAGAGTCTCCTCAGCAGCTCAAAAGCTGATCCAAGCATTTTGGCCGGGCGCGCTGACTATTATTTTTAAGGCTTCCGACGGAGTATTGCCGGTTTTAACAGCAGGCACGGGCAAAATTGGAGTGCGTGTTTCCGCAAGCAACGTCGCTCAGCTAATCGCGCAAAAGTTGGGACATCCTCTTACCGCCACCAGCGCCAATTTATCCGGCAAGCCCGAATGCTCGCAAGCTTCCGAAGTTGCCAAACAGATCGGAAACAAGATTGATGCTATTGTCGATTTTGGTCCCACAATTGGCGATAAAGTTTCCACCATTATCGATGTTACCTGTGATCCCCCGGTTATCCTGCGCGAGGGAGCAATAAGCAGAAAGACAATCGAGAAATACATTGGTACCTAATTGAAGATTACCATTTAAATTATGGTATCCGACATCGCTAATGAGCAAATAAGAGATTTAGCCCTCTAACACTTCAAAAAATTAAATTTTATTTTTGTACAAGTATTTTACAGACTTTTAGATAAGGCCAGAAAACTTTTGAAAAGTGCGGGTTTTCCGGGAGAAATAAAAGTTATAGAAGAATAATGAAGGAAGAGGATGTTTAATGATGTGCGCGAATCCAGATTGCAAAAGAACATTTCCTCGCAGAGGAAACAAAAAATTCTGTAGCCCTGAGTGCCGTGAACGATACCATGGGGGACGTCAAGTAAAGTCTAAACATCTTCCCTACCCACGCCGGCGAATTCGATAGCTCCCGACACTTTCAATTGCCCCCGCTGGTCCGAAATATCGCCTTTTTACACAGAAAACGACGGTATGGAATACCAACTTAATTCTGCGGCTTTTGAGAAAACCTGTCAAATCTTGCTTTAAAGGAGCACTTTGTATTCTACACAAAGGCAAAATATACTGTTACGAAATCGCGTGTTTCATCCAGAATTCAATAAAATGCACCAGAGATCCGCTCTGCGCCTTTGTATTTGAAGTCCATCTTTATACCTGTTGTCAAAATAACTTTGTCCTACAACATCAGTGTTTAAATAATTCATCCCAAAGAAATTGGAGTACCTCCGCTGCTGAGTTCTTTACAGCCCCCGCATATGATCCGGGCGGATCAAACGCTCATCCCTGCTTTTCAGAACAGCGTCGACCGCTTCGATCATCTTTTCTTTATCCTGCTGGAGGGTACCTGTAATGGGCAGATAATTGGAGGCGTGAGTGCCGACAAATTTCAGGTTATCGGCAGTAATATTCTCAAATATTTGCTTCATTTCTTCAAGGGTTTCAAAGGGATCTAATAATTCAAAATCACCAGTCTGCACCTGACGGTGCAAAACAGTTCCGGGCACAGGCGTAACTGTAAGAGCCGCCAGGTATTGCGGTTTTATTTCATTACAGATTTTTGCTGTAGCCAGGGCGTGTCGCCGGGAAGCATCGCCTTTTCCAGCCAACCCCAACAATACCATGACAGAAAGATTGATGTTCGCCGCAACCAGATTCCGGCCGGCTTCCAGCATTTGGTCATAACCAACGCCTTTTTTCACCTTTTTCAGGAGGTCATCATCTCCCGTTTCCACACCTATATAAGCCTTGGTCAGACCCGCTGCCCGCAGTGTTTTGAGCTCTTCCATGGATTTGGACAAGGCGCTCTGTGGCCCAACGTAGCTGCCGACATGACGTAGTGATGGAAATGTTTGATAAAGCTTTTTAACAATTGCCAGAAGCGTATCCGTTTCCAGGGCAATGGCATCACCATCGCAGAGAAATACTTTTTCCAGATCGCCATAGTGATCTTTGGCCATTGCGATATCTTCCATAATTTCCGAAATTGGCCGCACCCGGTACTTTTTGTCTTTATACATGCCGCAGAAAGTACACTGATTATGAGAACAGCCGATAGTACATTGAAGAAGGTAGCTATTGGCTTCGCTAAACGGCCGGAATATGTTGCCTTCGTATCTCAATATTTTGCCTCTTCTACTAAAAAAATGGATGATTAATACCATTCGCTTTCAAAGGATAACGAGGCGGCAAGGAGGAGGCTTCCTCAGCGTATTACTAATACGCTGAGGAAGCCGACGACGATGCCAACAAAGTTAGCCAAAGAAAGCGAATTGGTATTAGATTAAAGAAGGCGTTCCGCGCCGATTGTAGTTACCGTGGTTTTAATGACACCCGCAGGTTCATGGGTAAAAACGATCATGAAAGGTATTTGTCCGTTAGGCGAAATTTTATCGTTCGAATTGTTGCGCCCTTCCGGTTGGGAAAGCTTTCTTAAAATCTCTTCTTCAGGCAAATTCGTGAGTTCATCATCAGTTAGTACATTTCCGGCATAACTTGTGCGTTCCCCTAAAACCACGGCAAACGCATCAACGATCGCCCCTTTAATGACTATCCTGGAAATAGAATAATCGGCCTGATTTACAGCCGTGCCTTCCATAACTCGAATTTGTCCCAAAACATAATTATTCAACATTCGCTGCCGAATGTCTTGTAACTTGACTTGTCCGATAACAACTTCCGGCCGCACTGGTTCCTGTTCGCCAATATACTTATTGGCAATTTTGATGAAACGATCGCCAAGTTGCGGGAAAATAAAGAAATAAATTACAACGGGGATGACTACAATTACTAAAACAGCCCACACAATAACCTTCCATGTTTTCCGCAAACTTTTTCTGGATAACGGCTTTTTTTGCTCAAAATCTTCAACTTTTCCCCTTAAATCACGAAACGCTGCGCTTCTTTCTGCGCTCACGAAATTTTCTTTACCAAGGCTTTCCCTACCTGTTTTTTCTATCTCCAGGTTTACTTCATCGTTTACCGTCTTTTTTGCTTCCATTACATTATCGAGAAAACGAACAATGTCTTCATCCCGGTCGGAGACCGGAGGGATTTCCTTAGTTAAATCAGTGCTTCTTTTTGCCGACATGGGTTCCTCTGAAAAAACAGGCTCGGGGACTAACGGTGTTTCTATTTCCTCTTTTATAATTAGCGGATTATCCTGAAAGAAAACATGCTGGCAGCGACTGCAGCGCATCCACATACCATCGCCTTGCATCAAAACATCGTCAAAATAAAATTTTGTCCGGCATTGCCTGCACTGAATGATCATTCTTTATCCTTTTTGCTACTGCTTAATAGCATAAATCTCGGGCAAAAAGCGGTAACGTTCAGAGAAATCTAATCCATAACCAACTAAAAATCCATCATCAATGGTAAAACCTATATAATCTGCTTCAAAGGATACTTTTCTTTTTTTGCGTTTATCTAACAATGCACATACCTTAAGCGAATGGGGATTTCTTTCCTTAAGCCATTCGACCAGATATTTTAAGGTCAAACCTGTGTCAATTATATCTTCTACAATCAGTATATCTCTCCCATTAATGGAAGTTTCTATATCCTTTGTCATTACTACTTTACCCGAGCTTTCTGAACCTGCGCCATAACTGGCCACACGAACAAAATCGATCCTGCAGGGGATGCTCATGGCCCGGACTAAATCAGCCATAAAAATGAACGCCCCTTTAAGAATACCGATGACTATCAATTCACGGCCGGTGTAATCACCGGATATCCGATCGGCTAACTCTTTTACGCGCTTTTGAATCACCTTATAAGAAAAGATGATTTCCTTGGACATCTCGTTCATTATGCCGTTTCTCTTTTAATTATTTTATGTCGTACACTAACCAATATGAGTATTATCTGTCAATAAAAATCAAAAAGCACTCTGATAAGTGTCGGTAAAATTTTGAATATTTGACCAAATAAGTTTTTCCGCTAATTCAATTTCCTGAGCATTTTTAAATGCTGAAGACAAGCTCAAGAATATTGTATCAAATTTTGATATCTCCCTACCTAACCTTGCATAATCAATATAACTAATCATGTATTGCGATCCATCAAAGTAATATTTGCCCAGCCTGTTGGTTTCCGGTGAACGAAACGGCCATGCGATTTTCCAATCAAAATATTGACGGGCAATATTTTTTAGCGCCGCGTTATCAAATACTTCCGGTTTAAGTTCCCCGCCAATCTTATCAGCAAGCAACCGAAAATATGTCTTTACCAGGTCAATGTCTGTCAGACAAAGGCCGTAAAGATACCAATCATCAATTATTTTTATCAGCACTTGAGCTTGAGACGTGGAGATAAAGTGATGGCTGGGACAAAGATGACCGGCACAAAGTTCCTGGCCATAAAACGAAACCCTGCGCAAATCAATGCCTGAGTTTTGCGCCGGATGCAACAGACAACCTACCTTTCTTTCCTCGCCATCCAGAAAACCAAGATATTCGCAGCAATAAATTACCTCATATCTCATTTTAAAATCTTCGTTATTTAACGTTTCGCCGGCATAATATTCAATATCGCCTGGTTTTTTCACAAGTCTACGGAAACGCTGTGTACGGGCGCGTAACCTTTCTTTAAGAGAAGAACGGGAGCTATCCACATAATTATACAAACCGCAACAGGCACCGCAGGATTTCCTATCATCAGGCTGACAAAAGATGCCTAAATTATTATCCGCTTTCAATTAAACACCTTATGTTTTTCAGATAAATAATAGCCTAAAAAATAGTTAAATACCTTATACTACTGCTTTATTTAATGGCTCACTCAAATACAATAGTTTTTGATCCATAAACAAGTATTTTGTTTTCCAGATGCAGGCGCAAAGCCCGCGCCAGCACAATTCTCTCCAAATCCTTGCCCTTCATTTGAATATCGGCTATGGCATCACGGTGGCTTATTTTGATCACATCCTGAGCAATAATCGGCCCTTCGTCCAGATTTTCCGTCGCGTAATGCCCTGTCGCGCCGATAATTTTCACGCCGCGATCATAAGCTTGCTGATAAGGATTACCTCCGGCAAAAGCCGGCAAAAAAGAATGATGGATATTAATTATCTTATGGGGATAATACCCAAGAAATTTCCCGGAGAGAATTTGCATGTAACGCGCCAGAACTACCAAATCAATTTTCAACCCCTTTAATAATTCTAATTCCCGGTCTTCTTGTTGCTTCTTATTTTTTACCGTAATCGGGAAATGATAAAATTTAAGCCCAAATTGTTCGACCGACTCACGAGCATCCAGATGGTTACTGATAACAACCTGTATTTTAGCGGCCATTTCCCCCATTCGTTGACGCAGAATTAAATCGTTAAGGCAATGGAGATGCTGGGAAACAAATACGGCAATACGCGGCACATAATCGGTGAAATGCAAATCCCATTTCATGTGCAACTGTTCCGCTAATTGCGTAAAAGCCGCTGGAATTTCTTCCCGGCTAAGCTTGAAACCGGCCAGTTCCCATTCGATCCGCATAAAGAAAAGTTTTCCTCTTTTAGAGGTATGTTGATCGGCGTGGACAATATTTCCGTTGTGATTAAATATAAAATTGGAAATCTTGGCAACAAGTCCTTTGCTATCGGGACAGGATAAAAGTAAAATGGCATTCACATCATTCATACGGCGGCTTCATTTTCATTATTTTTTGAAACTTGCACTTGTCAATCAAATATAGAAGGATTGGCGTTGCAGGTCAAGAGTAAAAATGGTAAGGACAGCACCCCTGTATGGAATAATGTTCGGAATACAAAACAAATGAAATTAATTGAAGAAATATATCTGGCCAACGGATTGCAGTTGAATATTTTTGATTTATCGCGTCCCATAGCTGCCAACACGGTTAAAGTGGAAATTTCCGTTCAGTCCAAAATAGATTTAAAAGAATCTTATTTTTCCGACTCCCGAGATTATCATCAGATAAAAAGAATCTTTGGCGATAATTTTTCCTACGAATATAAACTGGAAAGATCTTTTGTGGCTAAAGAAAATCAGGAGACTATCCGCGAGGAATTGCTCAGTACATTTAAAAACAATTCTTTGCATTACCTTTCTTCCGCGAATTTTCCACAAAAGCTTGCACTGGCTACTCTCAAGGATATCAAAAACAACCCGTACAAATATAAAAGTAAACCGGGAACTGAAGCATGATTAATCATAAATTCGATGGGCTTTTACTTAATGCCGAAAAGCCCAGCCGTTACTTAGGCAATGAAGTAAACGCAATTCACAAAGACAAAAAAGAAGTGAACTTCCTTCTAGCCTTTCCGGATACTTATGAAGTCGGCATGTCGCATCTTGGTTTGCAGATTTTATATTCCGTTTTGAACGAAATTACATATGCAAAGGCGGAGAGATGTTTCGCGCCCTGGCCGGATAGGGAAAGTCAACTGCGCTTACGAAAATTACCGCTAACGTCTTTAGAATCACAAACACCCTTAATAGATTTTGACATTGTCGGCTTCTCCCTTCAGTATGAATTGTCCTATACCAATGTGCTGAACATGCTGGAATTGGGGGGTATACCGCTTGCTCGTGTCGAACGCAAAGATAACCATCCCCTGATAATTGCCGGAGGCCCTTGTTGTTTTAATCCTGCGCCTCTTGCCGGCTTTATCGATGCCTTTGTCATCGGTGAAGGAGAAGAAATCGTTTCAGAAATTGCAGCGGCAGTCCGCACAGGCAAAAAGAAAAAAATCCCCAGGCATGATTTGCTCGAGCAACTGGCACAAATTTCCGGCATTTATGTTCCCGCCGTTCATGGGAAGAATCAACTCATCAAAAAAAGAATCGTTGCCGACCTCAATTTATGGCCGCATCCCATAAATCCTGTTGTTCCGCTTATGCAAGCGGTTCATGACCGCATTATTTTGGAAATAGCGCGCGGCTGCACACGGGGATGCAGATTCTGCCAGGCGGGGATGATTTGGCGGCCTTACCGAGAAAGAAACACTTCTTTGCTCATGCAAATGGCCGAAAAATTATTAGCGGTAACCGGTCATGACGAAATATCTCTTTTATCCTTAAGTTCAGGGGATTACAGTTGCCTTGAATTTTTAATAAAAAGCCTGATGAAACAGCATTATTCCAAAAGAGTGGCTTTGGCCTTGCCCTCGTTGCGCGTAGAGTCGCTGACCGGAATATTAATTGAAGAAATCAAGAAAACCCGTAAAACCAGTTTTACGCTGGCACCGGAAGCCGGAACAGATAAAATGCGCCGGATAATAAATAAAGGCAACACCGCCGAAGATTTGATCTCTGTAGTTGATAAAGTATTCACCGCCGGTTGGAAATCGATCAAGCTCTATTTCATGCTGGGTCTTCCTCAGGAAACGCAGGAAGATTTGGAAGGAATTATAGAGTTGGGCCATCAGGTTCTCCAGGCGGCAAGAAAACGTGGGCAGGTTACCATTAGCCTTTCCACCTTTGTACCTAAACCGCATACGCCTTTTCAATGGGAAAAACAGATTTCTTTGGAAGAAACTTATATCAAACAGGACTTCTTACGCCGGCGGGTAAAAGACCGCCATCTTAGTTTGAAATGGCATGACGCAAAAATGAGCTTACTGGAAGGAATGTTTTCACGCGGCAATGAAAGATTGGGAGAGCTTTTGGAAAAAGCCTTTCGTAAAGGCTGCCGCTTTGACGGGTGGACCGAGCTTTTACGTTTTGAGCTCTGGCAGGAAGCAATGGATGAACTGGGTATTAATTCTGAAGAATATCTGCGCGAACGCGAGACAAACGAAAATCTTCCGTGGGATAACATTGACTGCGGTGTAAGCCGTCAATTTCTACTGGAGGAAAGAAAAAAATCGGCGCAAATGTCGGCAACAGAAGATTGCCGGTTTGCCAATTGCCAAAACTGCGGGGTTTGTGATTTCTCGACAACCAAAAATATCTTTGCCGAGGCAGAGGAAACTCAAGAAATTACCCCATCACCGCTAATAGCCGATTTTGCCGCGCAGGAAAAAGTTTACCGTTTTACCTTTAGCAAACTTGAAAGAGCACGATTTTTATCTCATCTGGAACTCTCCACAGCCTTGATCCGCGCCTTGCGCCGTAGTAGTCTTGCTCTTGTTTATTCTTCCGGCTATCATCCGCATCCTAAAATATCTTTTGCCACAGCCACCGCAGTAGGTATGGAAAGTAAACAAGAATACATGGATGTAACCGCATTGGAGTATCCATCTGCTTTAAATTTATTGAAAAAAGAAATCAATTCCGCCTTACCTACGGGCATTGAAGTCATCGAAATCAAGCCGCTTTCTCCCGGCGCAAAGGCGCTAGCTCAAGCGCTATACGGATTTATCTACGAACTATATTTACCGGCAGATATCGATGAGACCCGGCTTAATATAATTAAAGGAAACATGGAAAAATTTCTGGCATCAGCATCATTTAAAATTCAAAGGATATCCAAGGGAAAAACCGTAATTAAAGACATCCGCCCTTTTGTAGAAAGCATGAGTCTTAATGCCGATGAAAAAAGAATTGAATCCACAGTGCTATACACGCAGGAAGGATCGGCAAGGCCTGCTGATATTATTCTCCATGTTTTGGGTTATAACAAAGAAGAAGCCGAACAAATCTATTTTACTAAAATAAAAACTTTGTTTTTTTGACATTAACTTGGAAACTCAGCGATTCATTACCTTCCCCTTGAGCTATTTTTATTCAAATGGTAATCAAACAAACTGGCAGAGATAAATTCCGTGAATTGGCCTTATTCCTCAGCCAAAGAGCGCCTTGATATTAATATGGCGCGGTCATAATATGCTTGATCAATGTTAATAAAGTCGAACTTCTATGTCCGGTAAATAATACTGACTTTCTTCCTCGTGCTTGCCCAGTTCTTCGTAAAGCATCATGACGGTATTCACATACACCTGGCTGCGGTTATAATGCCATACTGCATTGCGCTTTTTCTCGGTGGAAGCATCCTCAGACCAGCCCAAACTTTTCAGGTAATTGCCCATGGTTGCTGTTGCATCTTCCATATTAAATGGATTGACTATGCCGTCTCCGTCTCCATCAACTCCGTAGTTCCGAAAGGTAGAAGGGATAAATTGGGCCGGCCCCAAAGCTCCGGCAAATGATCCCGTTATGTTCAAGGGATCCATGCCCAAGTCATTAGCTATAAGAGTAAGGTGATAGAGTTCAGACAATGCCCAATACGCCTTTTTATGCGCCATGGTAATAGTGGCCTGATCATTGAGCAGCGGATACTTATCGGCATATGCCTGCTGTATTTGACTGAAATACTCCGGGTCGAGCAGTAGCGCCAGGTTGGCGTAAGCTGTAACAACATTATAGCGCATGGGATAGGTTCCCAGTCTTGACTCTACAATGAGAATTGCTGTGACGATACGGGGAGATGTCCCAAAATTCTTCTCCACAGAAGATAATGATTCGGCATGTTCCTTAATGAAAGCCCTGCCGTTTTCGATATGTTTGGGATCGATACTCATGACGGAAGGCTCTTCTTCAGTTCCCCTTGGATTCGCGTAGAAAAGGTTCTGGATAACTATATCCGGCCTAAGAGATATTCGGGGATCATATATCATGCTCTGAACTTGCGCTTTATCCAATCCCTTTTCCACGAGGCGCTCTTCGATAAACTGCCTCGATAACTCGCTTGCTGCCCATGACGAAACAGAGAATAACAAAAAAATCATTATGCTTATAAAATACGCTATTACCTTTTTCACGCCTCAACCATTTTTACCGCAACTTTATTTTCACTAAATCATTTTTAATATTACCGCGTTATTTTACATCGTCCCAGCTTTATACGCAAGATGCTTTAATATTAATTCCTTATATTAGCCAAAAAACGTCCTCTAATTAAAAATTGTCCGGTTAATTAAATTATATTGACAAATAGACGCAAATTATTTATAAGCTTCGCTCTTAATTACATAATCAAGGATAGTCTAATGTATGCAGTAATAAAAACAGGAGCAAAACAGCACAAAGTCAGCGAAGGTGATGTTTTATCCGTAGAAAAGCTGGAAGGCGAGAAAGGCTCGGAAGTAGTTTTTAACGAAGTTCTAATGGTCTCCGGCGATAAGGGCGTAAAAATCGGCAAACCTTTCGTCGCCGGAGCCAAGGTCATAGGAGAGATCGTCGCGCAAAAGCAAGGTCCGAAAATTCACGTTTACCACATGAAACGCCGCAAGGGGTTCCATAAGAAAACCGGGCATCGCCAGGAATTAACCAGCATGAAAATAAAGAAGATTTCGATTTAGCGGAGGAAGTAATGGCACATAAAAAAGGTCAAGGAAGTTCCCGCAACGGCAGGGACAGTAATTCGCAGCGGCGCGGCGTCAAAGTGTTTGCTGGCGAGAATATCCATGCGGGATCGATAATCGTGCGGCAAGTCGGCACAAAAATCCACCCAGGAAACAACGTAGGAATGGGTAAAGATTTTACCTTGTTCTCTCTGATTAACGGAGTAGTAAAATTCGAAAGACTCGACAAAACGAGAAAAAAAGTAAGCGTTTACGCATCATAAAAGATGATGTAAATATTTTTTATTTTAAAGGCGCTTATAAAACAAGCGCCTTTTTTTTGTGAAGATTTATGAAATTTGTTGATGAAGCAAAAATTTATATTAAAGCCGGACATGGCGGCCGCGGTTGTGTGAGTTTCCGGCGGGAAAAATTTGTGCCACGCGGCGGCCCGGACGGGGGCGATGGCGGCAAAGGCGGTGATGTTATCTTTCGCACAGCGAAAAGTCATCACACGCTGCTGGATTTAAAATATCAGCAACATCAAATTGCCAAAAACGGCGGCCACGGCTCGGGCAACCATCGCACCGGCAGAAGCGCAGAAGATCTGGAAGTTGTCGTACCGGTGGGAACAATTATCAAAAATTTCGAAACCGGGGAGGTGCTGGCAGATTTGTCGAAGTTAGGCCAAACTTTTATTGTTGCGCGCGGCGGTATCGGCGGTAAGGGCAATGCTCACTTCACCACCTCCACCCATCAAACACCTCGTTTTGCCCAGGAGGGCATGGAAGGTGAAGAATTCACGCTTAAACTTGAACTGAAATTGCTGGCTGATGTAGGTATCCTTGGCTTTCCTAACGCCGGTAAATCAACCTTTATCTCCCGCGTATCCGCGGCTAAACCAAAAATTGCCGATTATCCTTTCACCACCCTGACACCACACTTGGGCGTTGTTAAATATTCAAACAGCAAAAGTTTTGTTCTTGCCGATATACCCGGCCTTATCTCCGGCGCGCATGATGGTTCCGGTATGGGCATTCAATTTTTAAAACATGTGGAAAGAACATCGCTACTGCTGCATATTATTGATATCTCCGTTGAACCAAACACTGATGCCTGGTCTAACTTTACTACAATCAATGAGGAACTGGGGTATTACAATGCTGAACTGCTGGAAAAACCGCAAATCGTGGCTCTCAACAAGATTGACCTTCCCTTTGTTAGAGAGAAAGCTAAAAAAGAAGTTGCGCTATTCAAAAAAAAGCGGATAATACTTCATCTTTTTTCCGCTGTCACCGGAGAAGGAATACAGGAAATATTAAAAAATATAATCACATTATTAAATCAAGCAAAACACTAATAGAGCAATGAAGAATATTCGCCAAGAAACTCTTTCGAGCGCAAAAAAAATACTGATCAAAATAGGCTCGGCAGTACTGTCCGGCACTGACGGTCTCGACCTCAAGATTATTCATGCACTTGTTAAAGAAATGTCCGATCTGGTGCATCAGGGTTATTCCGTTGTGCTGGTAACTTCCGGCGCGATAGTTTCAGGAAAACATCGCCTGAACATAACCGGAGAACTCAAGAGTATACCCGAAAAACAGGCCGCGGCCGCTATCGGTCAGGGAAGATTAATGCGCGTTTATTCCAAATCTTTTGAAAAGAACGGTCTTTACGTTGCCCAGCTTCTGCTGACACTTTCCGATCTCACCGATCGCCAGAGGTATTTAAATATTCGCAATACTCTTTCCACTTTGATGGAGTGGGGCGTTACCCCTATTATCAATGAAAACGACTCTGTCGCCGTGGACGAAATAAAATTCGGCGACAATGACAATCTTGCCGCGATGATAGCCAATATCGTCGAAGCCGATCTCTTTATCAATTTAACGAGTACTGCCGGACTTTATGATTGCAATCCGGCGGGATTTAAAAAAGCCAAGCTTATTCCTCTAGTCTGTGAATTCACCGACGAAATTGAAGCCGCTGCCACCGTCGAGACAACTTCCGTGGGAATGGGCGGCATGAAAAGCAAAGTTTTGGCCGCAAAAAAAGTTACCGCCATCGGCATTCCCTGCGTTATAGCTCCCGGTAAAAGAAAAAAGGTTTTGGCCGACATTCTGGCGGGAAAAGAAATCGGAACGCTTTTCCTTCCTATGGCTGATCGCCTGAACAGTAAGAAATATTGGATCGCCTTCACCTTACATCCCCGTGGCCGATTAGTTATTGACGACGGTGCTAAGAATGCATTACTGGAAAAAGGCAAGAGTCTTCTCCCTTCAGGAATCGTTGATGTAGAAGGAGATTTTGATTTAGGCGATCCGGTGAGCTGCGTTGACCGCGAGGGAACACCTCTGGCCAAAGGTCTCGTTAATTACACCTCAACTGAAATCCGCAAAATTAAGGGTTTAAAAACTTCCCAAATAAGCCAGGTTCTCGGGCACAAAGATTACGATGAAGTCATCCACCGCGATAATATGGCTATAACTAAACAAAATTCCAGAAACAAACTTTAAGCTTAAAAAATGATAATAAAGTAATCATCTGTGCATAGTCTTTTAGAGAGGGTAATTCATCATGGAGACTATTGATTCACAACATAAGAATAGCTTAACGCACAGATTCTGGCACAAACTTGTCGGCGAACCGCGTAATGTAAATGAGCCATCCATCTTTTACAAGATATCCCTTATTCCAATCCTTGCCTGGATAGGCTTGGGCGCCGATGGTTTATCCTCTTCATCTTATGGCCCGGAAGAAGCATTCAAGGCTCTTGGCGCTCATTCCTATATTGCCATCCTTATCGGTCTCGCCACGGCGTTTACTGTTTTTATTATTGCTTATGCTTACACGCGCATAATTGAGCATTTCCCGCAAGGCGGCGGCGGGTATATTGTATCGACAAAAACCATCAGCGATAGCGCCGGCGTAATATCGGGAAGCGCATTGATCGTTGACTATATGCTGACAATCACGGTTTCCCTGGTTTCCTGCGGCGATGCCATTTTCAGTTTTTTGCCTGTGACTTACCAAAAATACAAACTGATATTCGTCGCTTTTCTTATTTTTGTACTCATCATCATGAATTTGCGGGGCGTCAAGGAATCCGTCATGATTCTCGCGCCTATATTCATTGTTTTTGTTCTAACCCATATTTTGCTGATTGGTTATGGTTTATTTACTCATGTCGATCAATTTGAAACTGTCTTGAGCCAGTTTAACAGCAGTTTCCGTCAGGATATCGGATCAATCGGCTTTATCGGCATACTGGCAATTTTTTTGCGAGCCTTCTCTCTGGGAGGTGGGACATATACAGGAATAGAAGCAGTATCCAACGGAATGCAGATCATGCGAGAGCCAAAAGTTCAGACGGGAAAGCGAACGATGGCTTACATGGCAATATCGCTCGCCTTCACAGCCGCCGGTTTATTGATTTGTTATGCACTTTTTCAGATAAAACCGGTTGAAGGTAGAACACTAAATGCGATTCTCTCCAACGAAGTATTTAGCAATTGGTCTTCGGGAGCGTGGATTGCGCTGATAACGATCCTTTCTGAAGGCGCTTTGCTGTTGGTAGGTGCTCAAGCAGGTTTTGTTGACGGACCGCGTGTTATGGCCAACATGGCGACTGATTATTGGCTTCCGCATCGTTTCGCCATGCTCTCCGAAAGGCTCACCATGCAAAACGGCATCTTACTAATGGGGGGCGCGTCAATTATACTATTGTTCTATACGCATGGCTCCATTTCCGCTCTTGTTGTTATGTACGCTATCAACGTTTTTCTAACATTTTCACTCTCTCAGTTCGGCATGATCCGCTTTTTTCTTCACGATAAAGAAAAAGATAAAAATTGGAAAAGACACATAATCATACATGTAATTGGTTTTATTCTCTGCGTTACGATACTTTGCGTAACTGTTTATGAAAAATTTGGGGAAGGCGGCTGGGCTACATTAGTAATAACGTCCGTTCTCATAGGTTCGTGTTATTTAATTAAACGCCATTATCATAAAGTCCGGCAGGCGGCACTCCAGCTGGAAGATATTCTCCAAAAGATACGTCCGGGCAAAAATTTTAATAACGAACCATTGAATCCAAGGGAGCCCACAGCAATCATGCTTGTTAGCGGTTTCAACGGATTTGGCCTGCATACGTGGCTTTCGATTAACCGAAAATTCCCGCATTTTTATAAAAACTTCATTTTTATATCGATTGCCGAAGTTGATCAGGGAGCTTTCAAAGGAACCGCAGAAATGCAACAATTAACTACTTCGGTAGAAGACGGCCTTAAAAAATATGTGCATCTTGTCCGCTCTTACGGAATGGCCGCAGATTATAGAATTGATACCGGAACAGATGTTGTGGAAAAAGCGACTGAGTTGTGTGAAGCGCTGGCAAAAGAATACCATAAGTCAATGGTTTTCACGGGGAAATTGATCTTCCGCCAGGAACATTTATTTCAAAGACTGCTACATAACGAGACGGCTTACGCGATTCAACGCCGTTTACAATGGGATGGAATAGAAACCGTCATTTTGCCGATTCGCGTCTGATATAAAGAGCTTTAATTTGAAGAGGAACTACAACCCAATGTTAACGGAAGCAAATCAATACACCTTGTTAAACGCATTGTCTTTTAGCCTTAACTTAGAGCAATCTATTATCGAAAAAAAATCCTATCCGGAAGTAAAATTAAAGATATTAAGGAGGAAATCATGTTGCAGTTTGAATTAAGCCCCCAGCAAAAAGAATTACAGGCAAAAGTTCGTGAATTTTCAGTCAAGGAAATCCTGCCTGCAGTGTGGCATTACGATGAGAAGGATGAAATTCCACTTTTTTTACTGCAAAAAGCCTTCAATGCCGGTTTTATGAACACTAATATCCCCATAAAATATGGCGGCAAGGGATTCGGCCTTATAGAAAACGTTATCCTCACCGAGGAGATTTCCGCGGCCTGTCCGGGCATAGCCACATCAATCTTCGATAATTCTCTGGGCATGGCGCCGATCATTCTTTCTGACAACGAAAAACTTAAAGAAAAATATCTTTCGCTAATAACCCGCGAATTCAAGCGCATTTGTTTCGCTACATCAGAACCGGTCATGGGCTCCGATGTAGCCGGAATGCGCTGCATGGCCGAAAAAAAAGGGGACGATTATTTTTTAAACGGAACAAAGTACTGGATTACCAACGCCGGCGTATCTGATTACATGACGGTTTTCGCAACAATCGATCCGGCCAAACAACATGAGGGTATAGGTGCGTTTCTGGTGGAAAAAAATTGGGAAGGAGTCTCCGTGGGCAAGCCTATTCCTAAATTAGGGCAGCGCTGTTCTAATACAGCGGGGCTCAACTTTAAAAACGTCAGAGTACCGAAGGAAAACGTCGTTGCGGAACCGGGCAAAGGGTTTATCCTGGCCATGAAAACCTTCTCCCTGACCAGGCCGAGTATCGGGGCCTTTGCCGTAGGAGCTGCCCGTTCAGCTATGGAATATGCTATTGATTACGCCAAGAAAAGGAAGGTTTTCGGGACAAAGATATCAAACTTTGAAGCCATCCAGTTCAAGATTGCGGAAATGTATCAAAAAGTGGAAACGTCCCGTCTTTTAGTATGGAAAGCGGCATGGGAAGCGGATAATGGGATAGATCCCGCGATAAGCGCCTCTATCGCCAAATTTTATGCAACGGAAAAAGCCATGGAAGTGGTTAACGATGCCCTGCAAATTTTCGGCGGCTACGGATACACTAAAATGTTCCCTATCGAAAAATTACTCCGGGATATCCGGTTATTCAGCATTTACGAAGGCACCAGTGAGGTGCAACGGCTGATTGTTTCCGGTTACGTATTGAATAATTACAAACCGGCAATGCCGCCCCTGGAAGACCTTCCCCTGATCCGGGGACTTGATTTGAATGAACCTTCGGCGAAAAACGCAATCGCCTGGCGATGCCGTATGTGCGGACACATCCACTACGGCGATCAGCCACCTGATGAATGTCCATATTGTTTTTTCCCGAAAACAGCATTTAAAAAGGTTTGGCCGGTTGGTTGATTAAATCGTCACTGAACAATTGTATATAAACTAAAATATTTAGCCGGGAGTTACTTGGACATGAGTAATGCAGTTAGCTCCCGGCTTTTTTCTCCATTATTTTCTTCTCTCGCGGCCACCACCACTATAATGTTACTTCCAGAAATATTTCGCGGGAACTCGTCTTTTTCTATCTAAAGAAATACCTTCCTTTGTGAGCAATTCTCTTTTCATCGCCAGACCTCCGCCAAAGCCGCCCAATGAACCATCCGCCCGGACAACGCGATGACAAGGCATGATTAACGGGAAGGGATTGTTGGCCAATGCCGTTCCGACTGCTCTGGCCGCGCCCGTAACACCTATTTTCCCCGCCAATCCTGAATAAGTGGCTACTTTGCCACGCTGAATTTTACATGCTTGTTTTAATACTTTGGCCGAGAAATCTGTGAGCCGCGATAAATTCAAAAGAGAAAGATCGATATTTTCTTTTTTACCAAAATATAATTTTGCAATTCGATCATCAATACCGCCCGGAATCCTGCGCGGGATTTTATTGATTTCAGGAAAATCTTTTATAATTAGCTCTTTCAATTTCCTTTTCTGATTGGGCAAATAAATATATTCCACTCGTGTCTTTTTTCCGGAATCGTCCCAAACCAGTCCTACTTCTTCTTTCCCGACTTTAATAATTTGATAGTACATCTCTTTCCTCCTATTTTCATCCTTCAGTCTAATCGCCTTCAGCCTTTTTCTTTCCTTTACTCCTCACTATTTACTATTTGCTTTTTCTTCAACCTGCAACCCCTGATTGAAAGCGACTTCGTAAAAAAGCGTCAGGGGCAAGGCGCCCAAATAGCGAGGAATGAGGCGTACATTTAGCGTACGTCGCAATGACGAGGTATGCAGCGCAACGCAGCATATGACCTTTCCCCGGAGGCGCCCGCTCACATATGATCAATTAGAATCTTTACACCAATTGCAATCAAAACCACACCACCGAATATTCCCACTTTTTTGCCGAAGATTCCGGCAAGCCCCTTGCCAAATAACATACCGGTAGCTGTCATAAAAAAACAAACGATGCCGATAATAACTGCGGGAAATAATATCTGCTCTTTTAATACGGAAAAGCTGAATCCCACTGCCAGCGCATCAATACTCGTGGCAATGGAGAGCAATAACAGCGGCAGTCCTTTGGTCTGATCATCTGTTTCCTTTTCTTCTTCCTTCTTCAATGCATCCCAAATCATTTTACTGCCGACACAAGTCAACAGCGCAAAAGCCACCCAATGATCATAATCGGCTATAATATTAGCTATTGTTAAACCGGCCAGCCAGCCGATAATGGGCATAGCAAACTGAAAAAATCCAAAAGATGAGGCCAGACGTAAAACAGGTTGCCATGATTTTGTGTTTGTGAAACTCCAATTCCAAAAGCGTAGCGTATTGGAATTGGCTAGTTGAACAATCCCGCAAAACGGAGGGTATGATACCTCCCTGTTTGTCGCGGAATCGGTTTCCAAGTCTTGTTTTGTGGGTTCATACCCGTGGATATTTGACGCGCCAATGCCAATCGCCACCGAAAAAGCATCCAAACCCAACCCAACAGCTAGAAGAAAAATTGTAATTAAATCCATACCAGATAATCATTCTCGCTTTTAGCTTCTCAAATAAGAATATATTTTTTCAGCTAACTCCTTACCAATTCCCGGCACTTTTTTCAATTCCTCCAGCGTTGTGTCTTTAACTTGCTTAGCCGAGCCAAAATGTTTCAGCAGTATTTTTCTGCGCGCCACGCCAACATCAGGAATCTCATCAAGAATCGAACGCAGATCACTTTTTTGTTTTAATTGATGATGATAGCTCAAAGCAAAACGGTGTGCTTCATCCCTTACTCTTTGCAGTACCGCCAAAGCATGGGGCCATGCTTTAAGGTAAATAGGATCTTTACGCCGCGGCAGATAAACACGATCTTCGGATTTTCCGGCTTTCATCTTAATGATGCCTTTACTGGAAAATATGGTGCGCTCTTCCTTGGCCAAACCAATGACATCCACTTTAATTTTTAAAGCTTTCAACACGGAAAGAGCTATATTTAGCTGGCCTTTGCCGCCGTCAACAACAACTAAATCCGGCAGATTCTCTCCATGCGCAAACCGGCGCGCCAGCACCTCGCACATCATCGCATAATCGTCCGCTTCGGATACAGTCTTGATCCGAAAGCGTCGATAACTCGCTTTATCCGGCTCGCCTTCCTGTAAGACAACCATTGAACCTACAGCATGCTTGCCGCTGATATTGGAAATATCGTAGCATTCAATTCTTTGCGGTAATTTTTCCAGTGATAATTTTTCCTGAAGAATATGCAGGGCAGCTATTTTTTGTTCTTCCTTCTTTTGCCCGGTTTCCCAGAGGCTTCGGGCATTGGCAACGGCAATATCCAGCAGGGCATTTTTTGTTCCGCGGTAAGGAATGGTCAGCAAAACCTTCTTCTCTTTCTTGTCCGTCAACCATTCGGTGATGACCGTTTCATCCGGCAAATGACAAGGAATAATAATTTCATCCGGAATATTCTCATCGCCATCGTAATACTGTGTCAGACAGGATGAAATAATTTCGGCCAAATCCATTTTCATTTTAACCGGCACGAATGATTTGCTTCCCAGAAGTTTCCCCCCGCGCACAAACAAAATACAAAGTTGATAAACATTCTCATCGCCATAAACGCCCAGAACATCCTGATCCTTTGTGCCTCCCCAATCGACGTTTTGCTTTTCCAGCGTGTGTTCCAAAGCGGCGATGCGGTCACGCAGGCGCGCGGCCTCTTCGTAGTTTAAATTCTGCGCCGCCTCTTCCATTTGCGCTTTGATATCGGTAATCAGGGCACGCCTGCGTCCCTGCAAAAAGGAGACAGCGTTTTCCACTAACTTCCGGTAAGAGTCCTCAGCAATCAATCCCTTGCAGGGAGCATAACAGCGGCCAATCTGATGTTCCAGGCAGGGACGACTGCGCAACTGGAAATCACGGTTGCGGCAGCTACGCAGCGGAAACACCTGCTGCACGAAACGCAGCGTTTCTTTGGCCGCCAGTCCCGATGGATAGGGGCCGAAATAAAGTGCCGCATTATTTTGTCGGCGGCGGACAAGCTGCAAACGAGGAAACTTTTCCGCGGGATCAAGGGATAAGTGATAGTAAGTTTTATCGTCGCGTAAGATGACATTATAGCGGGGGCGGTGACGCTTGATTAAATTGTTCTCTAAAATCAATGCTTCTTTTTCAGTGGCGGTAGTAATAAATTCAATATCGTGAACCCGCGACATCAAAAATGGCGCCATGGGGCGGGTATCTTTACCGGTAAAATACGAACCAATACGGCTTTTCAAATTGTTGGCTTTGCCGACATAGATAATCTTCTGCGCTGAGTCCTTCATTAAATAAACGCCGGGACTGCGTGGAGCGGAAGCAACTTTTTCTTTTAAACTGTTATTTTCTGACATAGGCTCGCTTCAATTATTACTATCGTTAGATATAGTAGATTTCAGGTGATTGTTCAATCAGGTAATTATAGGATTGTTGCCAAAGAGAGTAACAGCTCAAGGGTCAATCGTGGACGATCAAACTATATCTTCATTCCGGAAACGCCAGAACAGCAACGTGCCGAGGATAAGGCAATAGGCAAGGATGTTGATGAGCGGATATATAGACCCGAATCCGGGGAATCCTTCACCGCCGATAAACGAAGATGCAAACCGCTCGGCGCCGGATAGTTTCGGCCATAAATAGTAGACGGCTTTCCACCATGTCCAGTCCGACGGCGCGCCGGACTGTCCGATCATCGCCTGCGCCATTGGACTGTGGCTTAGAGCATATATCCCATCGGCCACCAGACCAACTATACCGATTCCCAGAACACAAAGAAAAGCAAATATGTCGGACATGAGAAGCGATAAAAGGAACACGGAAACAACCACAAAGAGCAGGTTGAAAAAGCATAGCAGTGAGGCAATGAGGAATTCCGGCAGGACAGCCTCCAAATTTATGGAGGCAATTATGAACACGACGCTGTGCAGGCTGAACATGAACATGACCGATAAAACCCACAAGCCAAGGATCTTGCCCGCGACATACTGCCACCGGGCTATCGGCTTGGCGAGAACGCACGATTGCATCCCCTCATCCCGGTCGCGCCTGAATACACGCATCGAAAGCAAAGCAGTGAGAAGCATCGCGCCTGCAGCAATAACGTGAAAAGTCAATTTCGACACTACCCGGATAACAGTTTCGGTATCGAGCGTCTGCCCGTTCACCATGAAATTGCCATGATAACAACCGCGAACAAGAAATATAAATAGGGCGCAGATAACAAACATAATGATGAAGCTCTTCTGTCGTATTTCATCCGTAAGCGTATATTTGGCAATTCTGATGATGGGGGGAAGTGTTTTCGGCATTTTCATCTCAACCTTTCACCAGCCTGACGAACACATCTTCCAGCGTATCATTATCTTTGACGAGGTCGGAAATTGCATCCTTCACCAAAAGCCTGCCCTGATTGATGATGGCGGCGTTATCACATATTTTTTCGACTTCCGACAGCAGGTGGGAATTCAGGAAGATAGTCATACCTTGATCTTTAAGCGATTCTAGAAGCTCACGTATTTCTCTGATGCCGATGGGATCAAGGCTGGCGGTGGGTTCATCGAGAATTAACAGCTTCGGATTTCCAATGAGTGCAGCGCCGAGTCCGAACCGTTGAATCATGCCCTTGGAATAGGTGCTCACTTTTGTGTGTTCCCTGCCCTGCATGCCGATAAGCCCGACAATGCGCCCGCATTGACGCATTGCATCTAACCGGCTCATATCCAATAGTTCCGCACAGCGTTGCAGATACTGCCATCCGGAAAGATACGGAGAAATATGACAGTTCTCCGCCAGATAACCAACTGCGTTACGGCTCGCTGCCTGCGTGCTGGGAAGACCGTTTACCGACAGGCTTCCCGACGTCGGCCGTGCAAAGTCAAGCAACATCTTAACGATTGTCGTCTTTCCTGCACCATTAGGTCCTAGAAGAGCAAAATACTCACCGGCCTGGACGGAAAATGAGACATTGTCGACGGCGGTAAGAGTGCCGTATCGTTTGGTTACGTTATTCAACTCAATCATGCAAAAACTATATGTACCCCAACCTGTTATGTCAAGAAAATATGGGTAACAAAATATGAGGTTTGTCATCAACGTCAATTATCTTAAAAAAATAAGTATTAACTTTAAGATATTCAGAAATTCTGAAAAATGAGGTATCATACCCCTCAATGTGTCCTATAACTTTGCGGAGGGCAATATGCCCGTGATTCAAACAGAATGCCGTAATTTTCTGGACGGTATAATAATATTTATTTGTGAGACTCAAATTCTAAAAGTGAAACACATTAAAATTTGTAAGTCGAACAATCCCGCTAAAGGCGGAGGGTTAAATACCCCGCAGCTTGCTGCGGAAATAAGTTTCCAACGCTTGCTTTGGGGTTTCATATCCGTGATTATAGCTGTTCTTATAGGTTTTTGCCCTAACGCATATGGTCTGGATCAACTTCCTGAAAATGTATATTTGAAAAACAGTCAACAAGGGATTTCATATGAGTATTACTATGCCCTGAAAGACGGCAAGATTTGGATTAAGCCCAATGAAAGTACCACCGGTATCAAGGGAGAATGGAAACTTTTTGACAGTACCGGCACACCATTTGGGAAAGATGTTCCATCATTCAAGCCTGATGACAAAATTGTCGGCTTTTCCACTGATGGGACTATGATAGTAGCAGTTTCGAACAACGGCAGATTTTATTTTTGGCAGCCTACCCTCGAAGAAAAAACAACTTGGGCCGAGGAAATCGGTTCCCCGTTCTCCGATTCGCTTTATCTACCGAAAAATAAATTGTGGAGCTTTAGTTTTAGTATCTTGCGTGCGCCATGGAAAAGACTTACTCCGATGCATGATATAGTGACATACTGGGAGGACATCGACGGAAACAAAACTCAGTTTGGCTTGACAGCAACCATTTATGCCGTTGATCCCGCCGGGCAAAAAATCTACTTTACCGATACCGGCTTGCCGGCAACATTTAACAGGGCATTTACTTCCCCTGGAAGAGGCGCTTTTATTATTGAAAATATGAGCAGTGCCGCTTCCACCATTTTTGTAATTAACGAAACAGGGAAGATGTACACAAGGATGATTGACGCGGAAATAGAAGGGGGCGGTCCGGCACTGATGTTCACCTATAAAAGGGGAAAAAGAACCAAGGATGATGAGATCGTTCCGATCATGGATGCCCTGAGGTCCCTGCCGCTTCCTGATTGGCGGGAACAGGAACCGATAAAGGAAGTACTCGATGATCGAATGAAACAGGCAGTCATTACAAAGAACATAACGATACTCCAGACCGGAGAAGGTAATGCGGCCCGCGAGCTCCGGGTTCAGGGACGCAACAGATCCGGCAAATACGGATATTATTTCAAAAAAATATTTGATCCGTCCTGGAATTTTAAAATTACAAACGAATATTTCAATAATAAGATAATCGTAAAAAACTATTTACAAGAGACCCGGAAAGGCAGGAAGCTGGACAAAACATATTCCGGCAGCCTTGAGCAAATATTTGCGCCATCATTACAGGTCGAGCTGGTCGATTTTTACTACTTCAGCTCGCCGGCAACATTACGAGTACAGGTCAAAGGCAAACAATTCGATATGAAATTCCACACGGTGGATCAGTGGTACCTGACCGCTCAGGAAAAAGGTCATCCGGAACTGGTGGGAAATCCGGCGGGTGAACCTAAACTCTTGCAGGGCACCCTGGAGATCCCGGAACCGGTGCTGAACTCGCAAGACCCCGATATTAAAGAAACAATTGATCGTTACTTCAAGCGATTTAATCTGGCAGCGTTTGCTTTTTCAGTCATGGCTGATGATGAGAAGGTTTTCATTCAAAGTAAAATTGTCCAGCGAGCCTCATTATCCTACATGGATTATGACTTTCGCCGACACATCACCATGGATCTCGTCAATACTGATAACACCAATATAGTGATACCCGATCTGGCTTTTACCACCATGGCCAAGTCGTCCAGGCTGAAAGTTCCGAAGAATTGGCAAGCAATGACAAAAAAGGACATTCCTGAAATTGAGAAGCTTATGGAGCTTAACAAAAATGTTTTATGGGAAATGAGAATATTAAACCTGAAAGGTAAATTTGAACATATCAAAAACGGATTGCTGGCCCTGGTCGGCACGGGTATCTATTATGCCTTTGACGGTATAATTAATCTCATCGGCCTGCCATCATATCCGGTGCTGACCTCCGACCCATACATTAATGAGGAACTCAGCGAGTTTGGAGGCCTTTCCTATACCGGCGGCGATTCCTTGCTGGATAATGCCCAACTGAATTTTATGTTGGCTTTTAAAGATCCCCTCGATTATAAAAAGGCTGAAGAGATAATAAAACAGAGAATAACATTATTGAAAAGCCTTTATCACCGCTTGTAAAATGCCTTACTTCAGCTGACCGGTAACGGCCTCGCTATTAAAGCGTTGCGTAGGCAATGGCGGAACGTTTGGGGATGTGCAGGTCCTTTTGACGCTGACGGAAGTATCGTTCTTCGGCTTCTTCGTCGGAGAGAAAAGCGATGGTCTTGAAACCTGTCTGGCGCAGCTTTGTTTCGATCGCCGCGGGGGTAAAGAAGCTGACAAATGGTTCTCCAACAGCGGAGACAATTTTAGACAACGAAGAATGAAAGCTGCTCGCCGGGCCGGATAATGAATCCGGCGGCTGGCTGAAAGTGAATACGATTTCGCTCTCCAACGGAAATTGAGCAATGGTCCTCAGCACCGCATCAATGGCCTCTTCTTTAAGATACATGGTGACGCCCAACCAGGAAAAAAAAGACGTCTCCGTTAGCGATACGCCATTGCGCAGGAGTCCATCGTGTAACGATTCATGCTCAAAGTCTATACCCGCAAAGCGGAGATTCGGCGGAAGCTCCATGCCAGCTTGCTCCAACCGCAGCCTTTTTTGAGCCTGGGTTGCCGGCTGATCCACTTCAAATATCTTCAGCGCATTTGCCCAGGCGGGTTGTCTGTAGGCAAAGGTGTCGAAACCCGCTCCTAAGATCACATATTGCGTGATTCCCCGACCGGCAGCTGCCACCAAGCGGTCTTCGGCAAAACGCGAACGAAGAACAACGTGAGTGCGCAAAGCGCGCGATTCCAACGTTTGGTGATGGTTCCTGCTGTTCTTAATTTGACAGATGGCATCCTCTCCCAGCATTATCAGTGCGGCGGGATCATCCAGAATCAAAGGTTTAGCGTCCAGCAATTGATGCACTCCCCGCATGAATAATGTTCCCAAGGCTGTGTTGCTTGCATTGCGATCCGACATCGTGTAAAGGTCCTTTCCAGTTACAACTTGAAGGTGTGTTATTCGTTTGATAGATATGGGAACAGTCGTTTTTTACCCCATCAGAGAAACCCCCCAACTCCTGTTGGGGGGTTAATGTCCTATAAGACAGATGGCGGTTTAATGCCGCCATCTGTAATCATAAGCCCGTTGCTCTAACGGGGTTTACTCTTTCTCATTGTGACAATAGATGCCTTTTCCTTCGCCTCCGGCAATGATGCAACGATTGTCGGAGATGCATTGCGCTTTTCTACGATCTCCCGTCTTCCAGCGATTGATGAGCCCGGGCTCCCGGATGAACGGGCGGGCCATGGAGATATAATCCGCTGTTCCTTCCTCCACCAGCCTTTCGGCTAATTCCAAGGATCGAATCCCCCCGAGAAGGATCAATGAAATATGAATCTGCTTGCGGAAGGCGCGGGCCTCTTCCTGGAAATAGGCCTCTTTTTCCACGCAATCGATTCCCGCCCGGACCGGCGAAAGCTTCCTTTCCGTCAGCATGCCGCCGCTCACTTCAACAGCATCCAGCCCCGCATCGGCCAGCAGGCTAGTCGCCTTGATGGAATCCGTAAGCGTTAATCCGTTCTCGATGAAATCCTGACAATTTATCTTGACCAAAATCGGGTAATCCTTGCCTATGGCATTTCTGATAGCCTTGTAAACTTCCAGAATAAATCGCGCCCGATTTTCGATGGGGCCGCCATATGCATCATGACGCCGGTTATAATAAGGAGAAAGGAACTCGCTCAAGAGAAAACCATGAGCGCCGTGTATCTGGACACCGTCAAAGCCTGCCGCTTTTGCCCGCAATGCGGCCTTCGCGAAAGCGGCAACTGTTTTTTGAATATCTTGCACCGTCATTTCATGGCGCGGTGTTGGGGCAAGGCCTTCAAAATTGGACGCCACAAAGGGAGGACGTCCTGTTAACTTCTCCGCGGCAAAGTTTCCGGCGTGAGATAGCTGTGCCACAATCTTTCCGCCAGCACCGTGAACTGCCTTTGTCATATTCCGCAGACTTTCGATCAGCTCATCTTTATACATGCCGATCTGTCCGCTTGAGGCCTGCCCTGCAGGGCTTACATAGCAATGACTGGTGATTATCAAGCCAACGCCACCTTCTGCCAAGGCCTTCATCAGCTTGATCAACTTCTGAGTGGGAGCACCTGCGCCATCGGCCATTCCCTCCCACGTCGCCGCCCGGACAAAGCGATTGGACAATTTCATTCCGTTGATGATGCTGGTTTCAAATAATTTGCTCATTTTATCTCCCTATTTTAATTGACTTGCAACAGCCTCGCTTAATGCTTTTTGCGCGGCAATGAGTTTTTTGTATTTGGATTTTATTTTTTCTAAATCTCCCGAAAGAATCGCCTTCAACAGATCGCCCTCTATTTCGGCGACATCGATTCTCCGGTAGTAATCCATCGTTTCCTTAAGATGGGCTATAACGATCTTTCCGGTAAGAATCGGATGATTGTTCGTGACATTGGCATCACTGAATCTCGTCCCATGTTCCAGTTCCACCTCCAGGCCCATGCGAAAATCTTCCAGCTCTCCATGTTTTTATTACCACCATGGATCGGGTCGGCCAGATAACCTTCCTTTGTGTTCTGCAGCAGAAAACCGAAGAAGGTCTTGCCGGAAACGTTATCGAAATCGAGCGTACCTTTTTCCAGGCCGGCGAGCACTGAGTCCTGCTCGGTTGCGGGAAGTTCGGAAAAAGATTTGTTGCTAAACATTTTCCTACAGTGCGCGTCCACTGCGGCAATACCGGCACGATAGACAGCGCGGGGCGTGAGCGGCGACTGATAACCAAGTTCGGGTACTGCGGGTGCGAATGGTCCCTGCATATACCAATGCGCGGCATGGCCGAAAGGGCCATCCATTTCCCGGTCGATGAATTCCGGCACACCCAGCTCCACAGCGCCGGGGCCGTTTTCGTCAGTGGGAATCAGGCGTGCGCAGGCAGCATTAAGAAAAGCCCATTCTTCCTGGGTAAAGTACTTGGGCGAATAGGCTTGCGCGGAGGATGTCCTCAATATCGAAAGGGGTAAGCAAGCCGCGATCGAAAAGGTCGGGACCAGGACAATCGTTTTGCACAAGAAATCGCGACGGCTGAACAATCTCTCTAATCTGCTCATAAGAATCTCCAATTTGAGCGCCGTACTGATGGGATTATGCTTGCAATGAGGTAATCGACAACCGTGACTTCTGTTACCATTATGATACCCCTCGTAGCGTTTGATAAGACATTGCTTGTTCTTGGGTGAACTATAAAATTGTTGATCTTACATGTCAATTGAATATTGACCACAGGATATGTGGTGTGGCGTCGATGAAGGAGAAAGGGCATATACTCGGAATTGAAATTCGCCATGACCGCCTGACGCGTTTTGTCGTCGATATGCTCGTCAACGGTATCGTTGATATAGCCGCTGGTATCGTATTCCCTGCGGTCGTCATAATGCAGGACGACTCGGTTTTTTTATTTCCACGACGATTAGCGGAAAACCGGCGGCAGTAGCTGTAGATAGTCCTTGCCGGTTACTGCACCGGCGCAAATAAATGCAGAGTGAGTAGCGCCCTCGATGCCTCCTTCGTTGATGCGCTTCCCGTAAGTATCACCGGCAAAATACAATCCCTCGACAGTAGGGCATTTGACGTCCACCCACTCGTCTTCCGGGTGCCTCCAAAGGATGCAGGTATCTCCAACAATAAACAGCATCCATTCCAGCGATTTTCGCCAGCCATGAAAGGCGGTATCTACAAATTTCAACATCCGGTCAATCACTATATTCACCTTCTTCTTGTCATGGGCTTCGCTATCCAGGATACTGCTCGCCATACCCATCAGGTGCTTACCTTCAGGCGCGCTTGTCGGCGCGATAGCCGACATAGCCACGATGTCCAAGGGCACATTACCCCTGAATAGCCCTTCGCTCTCGGGAATCAACATGGAGGTATGGTAGAAAGACCTGGGATCAACCTTAAGCTCGCAAAATTCATGCAGAGGTTTGGTCATGCCGATCTGGGCGGCAACCATTGATGTATGAATTATTTTTTTCGTTAAGCTGACGAAATCCGGCGGCAGTAAATTCTCCGGGATAAGTTTCAACAAGACCTTTGGCGGAACAGTGCAGATTATCGTCGGGGATTTTATTTCCACGGTTTTGCCTTCGATTTCAGTTACCACACCAATCGCCTTTCCATTTTGAATGATAACTTCTTTAACCGCGGCATTGGTAACGATGTCCCCTTCAGCGTCTTTGACCACGGTGGCAAAACCTTCGGTAATAAAACGATGCCCGGGTGCCCCGGCGAAAGCCCAGGAGCCATTGGTTATATGCACCCTCGTCTCCTGGACTTGCAGAAATACCTTCAGGTTTTCTCCCGCAGCGTTAAGAGCCGGATCATTAATGATTGTTTGGAAAGTCCCCATGGCATAGTGGAATTCTTGAGCCAGTTCATTTTTAGTTATATCTTCCACCCAATCTTTCAAGGTCACATGGTCGAATTTTTCAGCCTCAGCTATCGTGCGCACCTGGAGCTTGCGTTTATGGACCTTCACCATCTCGGCATAATCTTCATCGTTCATCCAATCGTATTTCGATCTTCTGCCCAGAATGTAAGGCTTCCAATCATGGTCATACCAGACAAAACCTTCGTTGGGATAGAAAATCGAAGCCTTGTTAAACAGCGCCAGAGCTTGGCTCACACGCCCCCGGTTGGTAAACCAGGCACCACGGCCACCGGCTTCAAGGACATATCCATCCAGCATTTTCTTTTTTATCATGGTGGCGAGATCCGGCTCCGACCGATCGCTAACCCAGGAATGGGCGGATAGCGCCAGCGTCTTACGAAACTGGTCGGCATCTGTAATACCTTCCCCGCGGAATGATGTCGCCCTTCCCCCGATCTGCGATGAAGCCTCGAGGATGAGAACCTTCTTATGATCCATTTTTGATAACAGGGCTCCGACAGCTGAACCGGCTATCCCGCAACCGATAATAATAACATCGTAGTTACTCGAAATTTTTGAAGTCATCTTTCCTCCAATTTTTTTGTCCGGCCTTTTGGCGACATTCGTTCCTATGAGAGAATATTGGGAGATATTAGGCTAGCATCTCTCGTTTTCCTAGTAAAAAATTGCCCGTGATTTGAATTCTTCCAGATTGTTGAGAGTGTTTTCGCAATCCTGTTTTCTTTGTCCAATTCGGGCCTGCTTGGCGATGGTTTCTTCGGAACGGCGTTGTTTACCGACGACGTTTTCATTCCAGTCATTGATCAATTGACTGGCATCTCGACATACCTCATTCGTTTTTTTCCAGAGAGAATCAAATCGTTTAATCTCGCCCGGATTATCAAATTCAATGCCTTTGAAATAGGCGGAAGCATTGTTCATCCCTGGTTTGATGACGACGCCCGCTGTTGTCTCGATGGCTACCTTCTCTGTTGGACTCAGTTTGGCAACCACCCAGGCGTGATTGCTTTCCCTCGCAAGTTGCCGGTAGTTCCAGGCGGTGATGTTTTCCTTGATATTCCCTCCCATGATCTTCGCCTCGATGCCGTACGTTCTAAGTTGGTTCCAGACGTCGATGGCCATGTCCAGACAGACGAAGTCCCCCGCCAGAGTATAGGAGTGGCTTTTATGAAACTCGGCGGCAATTCGTGCCACGATCTGCATTTTGTCCGGGACCTGTAGTCCCGGCGGGGCGGCTTGGGATGTCAGGGATGCGGGCGCAGCGATTACTTGGGCAGGGGGAGGACTGGAGCTGGGCGGCATCATAGCCGGAGCGACGGCCGTCGCCGCCGGCGGTGTCTTGTCGGCCGGAGCAAGGAAATAGATGGCGGTAAAAGCAGCCACAATTCCCAGAAGAATGAAAACAGGTGCGAGGTATTTACCGATGGGGGCGGGTGGGGTGCTTTCCTGGTGCTCGGCCAAGGGGGATGGGATTTTTTTCCCGCAGACAGGGCATTTGAAATGGCCTTTTTTCAACGTATGCACAATATCATCTAGGTCATACCCCATATGGCAATGTGGACACTCGATATTCATGCCGTCTTCCCTGTCTCTAATGCCCTTTACCCCGTGCAAACCACCGTTGCAGAAGCATACTGCTGCATATTCTGATAAGACATTACTTGTTCATGGGTACATTGTGAAACTGTCAGTCTTGTTTGTCAATTAAATAGTGACCACAAAATGTGAGGTGTGGTGTCGATGAAGGAGAAAGGGATGTGTCGCGACATCCGTTCTTATGAGGAATCTTCAGAGAACAGGGGGGAAACAGATAGGCGGGTTTGTTACACCCGCCTATTTTGAAAACAATTATATATGTTTAGTCTATTCGATATTGGCGCTGATAACAGATGCCATTTGCATCATATCGATAGTCTGACCTTCTTTTAACTTTGTGAAATCAGTCACTTTGCCGGTCTTGCTCTTGATTTTGGTGTTGTTGAATATTTTAATTAATTTGGCATCAGCCACAATGTTCCTGCCGGCGTTTTCCGGTTTACCGTTGACTTTTGTAGTTTGTAGCTCGTTTTTCTTGATGTAATCCCATATTTTTTTGGTTATCTCTGTGCGCGGAAGTGAGCCGGCGCCCAGTAATGCCGCCAGGTCCGTTTTCAATTTTACCGGTTTATCCAATCCTTTTGCTTCTGCCATGGCTTATGCCTCCATTCTTTAAATTGTCTTAGTATTTTTTTATCAGATATTGCGGGGGGAGTATAAGAACGTTCGGGTTTGTATGTCAAGGAAATATTAACCGCAAAATATGTGGTCTGGTGTCGATGTTTTTCGTCGGGTTTGGATTGTGTTTATTCGTGAAACTCCAATCCCGAAAACGAAGTCTTTATTGCCCGGATCACTCTTCCGGCGATAAAATCCTCAACCTGCTGTGTTTCCGGCTGTAGAAGAAGTAAATGACGATACCTACCGCCATCCAAACAAAGAGGCGTATCCAGGTGTCCACCGGTAAAAACGCCATCTGGAGCATGGTCACGAGGGCACCGGCTATGGGGACAAACGGAACCCAGGGCGTGCGGAACACGCGCGGGATTTCCGGGTGGCGGTAGCGCAGCACGAGCACGCCGATGCACACGATGACAAATGCCAACAGCGTGCCTATGGAAACCAGTTCACCGAGGATATTGATGGGAAAGAGGCCTGAAACAATTACTGCGGTACACCCGGTGAGAATCGTCGGTATGTACGGCGTCTTGAAACGCGGATGCACGCGGGCAAACCCTGCGGGCAGTAAACCATCGCGAGCCATGGAAAAGAAAACGCGCGGCTGAGCCATGAGCAGCACGAGCACCACGGAGCTCAGGCCGGCAATGGCGCCGATCTTGATGAACGGCCGGAGCCACGCAATGCCCGGGCCTGCGGCATTGACAGCAACGGCAACGGGATCCGGAACTGCCAGGCTCGTATACTTCATGATGCCGGTAAGCACCCCGGTCATGAGGATAAAAACAATAGTGCAGATGGCGAGCGAACCCAGAATGCCGATCGGCATGTCGCGCTGAGGGTTGCGCGCTTCCTGCGCCGCGGTGGAAACCGCGTCAAAACCGATGTAGGCGAAAAAGATCACGCCTGCGCCGCGCACCACGCCGCTCCAGCCGAATGATCCGAACTGACCGGTATTATCGGGTAGAAAGGGCGACCAGTTGGCAAACTTGATGAAAAACACGCCTACGCCGATAAAGAGAACAATGACAATCAGCTTAATAATCACGATGCCATTGTTAAACCGTGCCGATTCACGGATACCGATGACCAGGAGTGTGGTCATGAGTCCGACGATAAAAATGGCCGGACAATTCAGGATTGCGCCGGTTGCGTGCCA
>Ga0182027_10001170_pt1 | contig 44003 bp, 30 predicted proteins | sample 712E1DmetaG_FD_121300 | JGI IMG/M metagenome (GOLD analysis project Ga0182027, IMG submission 121300) | Permafrost microbial communities from Stordalen Mire, Sweden - 712E1D metaG (Illumina Assembly) | ecosystem: Environmental > Terrestrial > Soil > Wetlands > Permafrost | place: Sweden...
CCCCCGGCGGCCACGCCCCCGGCGGCCACGCCCCCGGCGGCCACGCGCCGGTCGGCATCCCCGGGTCGTAGCCCGGGCGGTAACCGGGGGCTGCCCAGCCCAGCCAGCGCACCTTCGCCACGACCAGCGAGCCGGCCAGCACGTCGTGCGGACCCTGGTGCGTCGGGCTCATGTAGGTCCAGATCAGGACCAGCAGCGGCCAGCTCGCGGCGAGCATGATCGCGAGAAACAACACGTCGGACCAGGTCGATAGCCACGCCTCGGCCGGGCCGCCGGCCTGAGGGTTCATCACGTCCGACCACGGCACCGACGTCTCGTAGGCCAGGACCCCGAAGATGAGCCCGACCAGCGCGGCGACCGGAATGCCGACGACGACCACGGCCCGGACCAGCGCTCGACCCAGGCCAAGGTTCCGCCCTGTGGCGGCGGATGCCACCTCGAGCGACATGACCCGCTGCCCGGGCGTGCCTCGGAAGCGCGCCCACGCCACCGCCACGTAGACCACGTTCAGGACTACGAACACGCCCAGCAGGCCGGCCAGTACTGGCAGGTCGGCCCGGTACGGGGCCACGCTGGGCATCACCAGCGGCGAGTCCTGGATCTGCTGCGCGGCCGCCGGGTCGATGCTCAGGACACCGGCACCTTCTGCCACGATCGAGAGCACCAACAACGAGCCGACGAAGATCAGCCCATCGATGAACCAGGCAACCGTACGCTGGCGCATGCCGGCGAGAGCGAGGCCGGGCGGCAACGGGTACCTCGGCGGGCGCGCAGGCGCCGAGCGGTTATTCACTGCGCGACCCAAGTCATCCGCCAACCTCCTGTAGAGTCGCGACAACGGCACAGTTCCATGCCCGCACCGAGGATAGCCGACGCGGACCTACCCAGCGTCGCGGCCCGATGTCGCATCCGCGCTGAAAGACAGAAAGCGGCGCCGCGCCCGCGATGGGCAAACGGCGCCGCTTCATCCATCCGATTGTTCGCCGCCCCATCGGCCGGGACGGGCTACCAGTTCAGGCGACCCAGAACCCGAAGGTGAAGAGCATGACCATCATGCCCATCACGAGAGTGCTCGCCAGGACCCACGTTCGATCGAACACGGGGTGCCGACCGAACCAGGCCACCATCAGGAAGATGGCCGGGACGCCCAGGACGTAGCGATCCATGCCGTTGGGTGAGCCGGCCGATGCGCCGAAGCTGAAAACCAGCACGGCGAGCCCGAAGATTGCCACGCCCGGCATCTTCCGGATGAGCCAGATCGTGCCCAGGAGAGCGACTGCCATGGCAAAGAACTCGAAGAACAGGTAGACGGAACTCTCCGGTGGCAGCGGACCTCCGCCGTAGGCACCCGTGCCGGTCTTGTCTACGCCCTGGATCATGCTTTCAAAGGCGGCGACCCAGGTGTTCCACGACCCTTGGATGTCGAAGGTGCGGTTGAAGAACTCCTTGTCAACGGTCATGAACGTGGTTCCGAGGATCGACGTGAACCAGAGCAAGAAGGCCACGACAGGCGCCAGCGCGGCTACGCCCGAGGCCACGATGCGCCAGTCCTTTGGCCGGAAGCCGGTCTCACGCAGCGACTGGAACACCGACCAGGCCAGCGGCAGTACCAGGAACACACCGGCCGGCCGAACCAGGGCTGCACCGACCGCGAAGACGGAAGCCAGGACGACCTTCTTCTCGACCGCGAGGGCGCAGGCCATGAACGCAAGGCCGATGAAGAGACCCTCGGCGTAGACCTGGGCCAGATAGAAGCCCGTCGGGAATACAAGGAGGTACAGGGCCGCGCGCAGGCCGGCCGGTCCGCCCCATGAACCGGTGGTGTCGGCATCGTCGCCAGAAGTCGACCTTCGCCGCCGACCGAGATAGGCCATCAAGCGTGACAGGGCCAGCATCGCCAGCAGCCCGCCGAGGGCCGAGATGATGATCCCGGCCAGGGTTGCTCGGCCGTATTCCGTCAGATCGGACGCGAACGGCACGACGGTCAGGACCGCGATGACCGGCTTCATCGCAAACGGGTAGCCGGGTAGGAAGGCGTAGTTGAGCGACGTCCACTCGGTCTGCTGGGGCGTGAGGATCGGAATGCCACTCCAGTGCTGACCACTGAAGTTGTAGGCCTGGGCGTTGGGGTCGTTGTAGCCGCCCGTGGCGATCGAGAGGTAGTACTCCGAGTCGTATTTGACGTGCTCGTTCATGTTCGGATCGTCGAGCAGAGGCCGACCGGGCAGCATCTGCTGACCGGTTGTGTACTGGGTCCAGCTCAGGGTGTTGTCGGGCCGCTGCGGCGAGAGGCGAGCCTGGACGATGATCTGGAACGAGCAGATGACCGCCAGCCAGATGGCCCACACGGCGACGATCCGAATGAGGTCCAGCGACGGCTTCGCGGCCGCCGGCCACCAGGACGGCCACTTCGGCCGGAGCCGGCCGGAGCCGGATGCGGTGCCGGATGCGGCGGCAGAATCTCCACCGGGAACTTCACCAAGCGACTGCGGCGAGCTCACACCTAACTCCCATCTCCTGAGCGTGACGGACCCTCGACGCAATTCTAGACGAAGCCGCCGGCCAGTTTGGTCAGTGTCTGGACAAAGTCGCCGGGTCGCCTGAAGCCGCCCCTACCGTTCGGCGCGCTCGCGAACGAGGGCCTTCCGGAGCAGATCGATCTGGGCCAGGAACGGCTCCGTCAGGTCTCCCGGGAGTGACTCCCGTATCGAATCCTTGTGGCCGTAGGCGGCCCGGGCCCGCTGCGTCACGACCCACAGCTCCCCTATCCCGGCGTCGCGAAGCTGATCCGGGACCAGTGCCAGGAAGTCCGCCCAGCGCTGCGAGCCGCGCTCCGTGGCGCATTCGAGGAGCTTGTCCGCGGAACGTGCGGCTGTCAGGGCGGCCTCGTCTATCGCCGGGAGCTCGTGCCGGGCCGGTTCGGGTGCTCGGGCCACGTCAGGCCAGGTAACGCGGTGGCTCGGGTTGGGTCGTCTCGCGGGCGATCGTCACCGTCAGCGGCAGCCGCTTGCGCTCCGAACCGTCGACGGTGATCCGGACGGCATGTTCGCCGGCCACCTTGAGGGTCATGTTCCACAGGTCGATGGCGATCGTCAGAACAATGTCGGTGGCATCCGCCGGTCCGTGGGAGATGACCCGGCCAGTGGCGCTGGTCACCTGAGTCCCGTCCGGCATGGTCACCACGAAACCGAGCTCATGCTCGCGTGTCCGCTCAGCCGAGGAGAGCCGCAAACCAACCACCAGGGCCAGGTGCGGATGCACGAACGGGAACGACGGCCCGCTCAGTCGCGACACCCCGCCGCCCAGGACGTGGAACTTCTGGCCGGGCTGGACCTCGGCGGCATCAGCGAGGAATGCGAACTCGATGTCGGGCATTGGCCCATCCTATCCGACGGCGGCGAGCTACTGGTTGACGATTGGCTGAACGGCGTCGTAGTCCTTCTGAAGGGCCGCCTGAAGCTTCGTCACTTCGGCCTTCACATCCAGACCCGTTGTGGTCTGGAGCTTCACGTAAAACGCGTCGATGTCGCTGCCGGCCTGGCTCACGGCCGGCAGGCCTGAGTCGGGGCTCGGGCTGGCTGGCACCGTCGCCATCTCGTCGAGGACGCTCCAGGTGACCTGGTTGCCCGGGAAGAGCGGGGCCAGCTTGGCGTCGAGGCCGGTGAAGTAGGCCGGCCGATCAGCCTTCTTGGCCGGCTCGCGTCCGTATGCTTTCAGCAGGCTCGCGTCGGCCATGATGGCCAGCACCGCCTTGAAGGCCGCGTCGGGGTTCTTGCTGGCGCGGGTGATCGTGAAGGTGTCGGCGGTCATGGGCGAGGTCGTGGCGGTGTTCCAGGATGGAACGATCCCGATATCCCAGCGCTTGACCTTGGACGTCTTGGAGTCGGTGGCGATGGAGCCGATGCTGTCGATCCAGGCCGCGTTCATGGCCACGGCGCCCGACGCCTGCGAGTTGCCCTCGGCTAGCTGCGTGCTGGCCTCGGCCGTGGCGTTCGGGGCGGTGTGGCTGCTCCACATGGCGCTGTAGTACCAGCTCATGGCGTCCGTCCAGAACGGCGAGAACTGCGAGGTCTTGCCGTCTGAGGCGAGGAGCGAGGTTGCGCCGAAGAGCGCCCCCAGCTGGCGCGCGTCGCAGCCCTGGCAGTCAAATCCGTACTGGACGATGTTCTTGGCGTCGAAGCCGCTGTCCGCCGACTTCTTGCCGGTCTTGTCCAGCGTCAGCTGGGCCGCGACCTTGGCCATCTCCTTCCAGTCCCAGGTCTGACCCTGATACTGAGCGCCGATCGTGGTCGGGAGGTCCGGCAGACCGGCCTTGGCAAAGGCGTCCTTGTTGTACCAGATGTATCCGGGCGTGATGTCGTACGGGATCCCGATCTGACCGCTGTCGGCCGACTTGAAAACCTTGACGACAGACGGGTCATAGGCGGCCATGTCGACGTTGTTCTTCTCGATCTCGGACGTCAGGTCCAGCAGCAAGCCATCGAAGCCGCCGGCCGTCCCGACGCCTACGGGACCGATGATGTCGGGCGAGTTGCCGAGGGCCATCTCGCTCCGGAGAACATCCGCGGCGGTGGCGGCCGGCTCGACCTCGAGCTTGATGGTGATGCCGTCGCGGTTCATCTTGTTGTAGCTGGCCACGAAGCCCTTTTCGACCTCGGCCTGGGCCGTGGTCGTACCCAGCGGATCGAGGCCAACGAACCAGCGGATAGTCGTGCCGGATGCCGGGCCAGTTGGGGTGGGAGCGGGGGTCTGAGTGGCCAGGGGCGTTATGAGCGGGGGCAGCGTGGGCGTTGGGCTCGGCGAGTTGCAGGCGCTCAGCGCGACCGCCGCAACCGTGGCCAAGGCCGCGGCACGCGAAGTCAGGCTAATCCCACTCCTAACCATTGGGCTCCCTTCTGCTCACTGGTACCTGACGCCGGGCAGGCATTGTCTCACGCCAGCCCGGCCGGAGATGGCTGCGGCCTGCCCGGGCTAGTTCCCGGGGCCGACCTTCGCGGCGGCAGCGGCCCGCTTGTCCGGCGCCACGATCTCGATTGGGACCGGCGCCGGGGCGTGGCTGACGTGGCCGGTTGACTCCGCGAACGTGACCGCAGAGAGCGGCACGAGCGGCTCGCCGCGAAGGACGCGGGCCAGATACTCGCCGGTGGATGAGCCCGGCACCCGGGCCACTTGCTCGGGCGTGCCCTCGGCGATGACGTAGCCGCCGCGGTCGCCGCCCTCCGGCCCCAGATCCACGATCCAGTCCGCGGTCTTGACCACGTCGAGGTTGTGCTCGATCACGATCACCGTGTTGCCTGTGTCGACGAGCCGGTGCAGGACCTGGAGCAGCTTCTCCACATCCGCCATGTGGAGCCCCGTGGTGGGCTCGTCGAGCACGTAGACCGTCCGCCCCGTGGCCCGCTTGGACAGCTCCGTGGCCAGCTTGACGCGCTGGGCCTCCCCGCCGGAGAGCGTCGTGGCCGGCTGGCCAAGATGGACGTAGCCGAGACCGACGTCGAAGAGCGTCTGCAGCTTGGCCCGCACGCTCGGCACCGGCGAGAAGAACTCAAGCGCCTCTTCGATTGTCATCTCCAGCACGTCCGAGATCGAGCGACCCTTGTAGTGGATCTCGAGGGCCTCGCGGTTGTAGCGCTTGCCCTTGCAGATCTCGCACGGCACGTACACGTCCGGCAGGAACTGCATCTCGATCTTGAGGATGCCGTCGCCCTTGCAGTGCTCGCAGCGGCCACCCTTGACGTTGAAGCTGAAGCGGCCGGGCTTGTAGCCACGCACGCGGGCCTCCTGCGTGCCGGCGAACAGCTCGCGTATCGGGGCGAAGAGCCCGGTGTACGTGGCCGGGTTGGACCGCGGCGTCCGCCCGATCGGGCTCTGGTCGATATCGATCACCTTGTCGATGGCGTCGAGCCCGTCGAGCGCGTCGTGGGCGCCGGCCTTGTCGCGGGCGCCGTTCAGCTCGTGCGCCAGAGCCCGGTACAGGATGTCCGACACGAGCGTGCTCTTGCCCGACCCCGATACGCCGGTCACCGCCACGAACCGGCCGAGCGGAAAGGCCACGTCCACGTTCTTGAGGTTGTGCTCGCGGGCACCGCGGACTACGAGCGAGCGGCCGCTGCCGACGCGGCGCGTGGCCGGGATCGGCACCGCAAGCTCGCCGCGCAGGTAGGCACCGGTGATCGAGCGCGGCTCCGCCAGCACGTCCTCGAGCGGCCCCGAGGCGATGATCTCGCCGCCGTGCTCGCCCGCCCCGGGCCCGATGTCGATGACCCAGTCGGCCGTGCGGATCGTCTCCTCGTCGTGCTCCACGACCAGGACCGTGTTGCCCAGGTCGCGGAGCCGCGTCAGCGTGGCGATCAGCTTGGCGTTGTCGCGCTGGTGCAGTCCGATCGAAGGTTCGTCGAGGATGTACAGCACGCCCATCAGGCTCGACCCGATCTGCGTCGCCAGCCGGATGCGCTGAGCCTCGCCGCCCGACAGCGTCTGGCTGGTTCGATCGAGGGTCAGGTAGTCCAGCCCGACGTCGAGCAGGAAGCCGAGCCTCGACGAGATCTCCTTGAGAAGCTGTCGGGCGATCGTGTTCTCGCGCTCGGTCAGCCGCTCCGGCAGCCCGCCGACGTAGTCGCAGGCGGCGATGATCGACAGCGTCGAGACGTCCCAGATGTTGCGGCCGTCGACCGTGACAGCGAGGATCTCCGGCTTGAGCCGCTTGCCCTCGCACTCCGGGCACGGCCGGGCGACCATGTAGCGCTCCAGCTCGGACTTGACGAATTCCGACTCGGTCTCGCGGAAGCGGCGCTCCAGGTTGGGCACGATGCCCTCGAACGTGGCGCCGTACGTGTTCTCGCCGCGTTCGTGGCGATAGCCGATGACGACCCGCTCGGCCCGTCCCGAGAACAGGATGTAGTCCAGCGCCTCGGGCGGCAGGTTCTTGATGGGGGCGTTGTAGTCCCAGCCGTGCTCGCGGCAGACGGCCTCGATGATCTTGCCGTGCCAGGAGCTCTCCATCGGCATCCGCGACCACGGCACCAGCGCGCCGCCCGCGAGAGAGAGGTTCTTGTTCTGGATGACTCGGTCCGGGTCGATCTCGAGGCGGCTGCCGATGCCGGTGCAGCTCGGGCACGCGCCGTGCGGGGAGTTGAAGCTGAAGCTGCGCGGCTCCAGCTCGTCGACGGTGGTGCCGTCGTACGGGCAGCTGTAGCGCTCGCTGTAGCGGCGCTCGTCGAACTGCGGCGGCTCGCCGTCGCGCGGGGCCGGGGCGATCAGGACCACTCCGTCGCCGAGCCGCAGCGCGGTCTCGACCGAGTCCGCCAGCCGCGCAGACTCGGGCCGGGAGCCGGCCCCAGCCGCGTCGCCGGTCGTGGTTTCGGTGGCGCCGGTGGTGTCGGCCGCGCCCGCTTCGCCCGTCCCGTCGCCGTGCCGGACGACGAAGCGATCGACGATGACCTCGATCGTGTGGCGCTTGTACTTGTCCAGGCTGCGGGTCTCCGAGAGGTCCATCTGCTCGCCATCCACCCGGACGCGGGCGAAGCCCTGGCGGCGGATGCTCTCGTACTCGCGGTTGCCCTCGGTCTTGCGGTCCTTGATGACCGGCCCCAGGACCATGAGCCGCGTGCCCTCGGGCAGGTCGTAGATCTGGTCGACGATCTGCTGGACGCTCTGCCGCTCGATCTCGCGGCCGCACGTGGGGCAGTGCGGGTGGCCGATGCGCGCGAACAGCAGCCGCAGGTGGTCGTAGATCTCGGTGACCGTGCCCACGGTCGACCGCGGGTTGCGGCTGGCGCCCTTCTGGTCGATCGAGATCGCCGGGGAGAGCCCGTCGATCTGGTCGACGTCCGGCTTCTGCATCTCGCCGAGGAACTGCCGCGCGTACGCCGACAGGCTCTCGACGTAGCGCCGCTGCCCTTCGGCGTAGATCGTGTCGAAGGCCAGGCTGCTCTTGCCCGAGCCGGACAGGCCGGTGATGACGACCAGCCGATCGCGCGGCATGGCCACCGTGACGTTCTTGAGGTTGTGTTCGCGCGCCCCGCGCACGACGAGCTGTTCCTGTGGCATAGGCCGCTATTGTAGGCCAATATGCCGAAAGAGAACAGACGTTCGCGCCACTCCCTCACGCTCTGGCGGCGCCAGGCGCGACGCAAGCCAGTCAGGTACTTCGCGGATCAGTCCTCGCGCCCTGGGGAGCGTCCAGGAACTCCACCTCGCCGGTCTCAACGTGGTAGATCGCGCCGACGACGGCCAGTTCGCCCGCGTCGATGCGGTGTCGGATCGGTATCGACCAGGACGCCAGTTGCTCGATCGTGCGCCGGACGTTCATCCGGACCGCGTCGGTCCACGGATCGGCCGACAATCCGCTGGCCCAGCCGAGGTGGGAGCGGATGGAAGCCAGCAGCGACGTGAGGTGCACCGAACCGGCCGAATCGGGCGGCGGATCGGCACCGGGCGGTAGCTGACTCATTGCGGCTGAAATCCCGCCGCACTGCGTGTGGCCCAGGACGACAACGATCGGGCAACCCCAGCGGGCCAGCGCGTACTCGATCGTCCCGATCTCTTCGTTGCCGGCGACGTTGGACGCCACGCGGATGACGAACAACCGGCCGACGTACTCGTCGAACACGATCTCGGGCGGCACTCGGCTATCGGAGCAGCCGAGGATGATCGCGTACGGGTCGGCCGTGGCCAGGGACGCCGCGGCTGCTGCCGGGTCGGGAGCGCTCTCGATCGCATCGAGAAACCGCTCGTTGCCGGCCCGCAACAACTCCAGCGACGCTTCGCCGACCAGTTCTAGATCCCCCTGCCCTGCCATGGCACGAGCATACGACTCACGTGCCCTCGAATTCGACCCTGGCGTCGCGGTGAATTCCGCGACAGTCGCCACGTGACTGACTGGCGCCTGGACGCGCACGCCGGCGGTGCCGGAGCGGGTTCGTCAAGCCTCCGCGGCACGTATTCGACCGTGTCGCAGGATCTCGTGCACTCGGTTCGGAGCGGGCGCCGGCCCCTCCACAGCGCCAATCCCTCGCCTGAGTCGCCCGGCGACTATCGCGGAATAGCGCAGCGGCCGAGCTGTCGACGCGGCCGAGGAAGGCCACGCCACCGACCCACCCGCCGCCGACTTACGCCCGGAGCGCCTCGCGCGGGATGCGGACGATGAGGCGGACGATCGAGCCGTCGCGGGCGAAGACCGATTCGCTGGCCGTGAGGGGCAGCTCGGCGTCGGTGATCAGCTCGCTGGGGCGCGACGGGCGATCGACCAGGACGGAGGCCCGTTCGGACAACTCGTAGGAGACCGGCGTGCCGCAGTAGGTGAAGGCCAGGCTGCCGGCGGGCAGATCCCAAGTCTGATCCTGGCCATCCACATCGACATAGTTGAACTTGTACGGCGCGGCTTCGAACTCGGAGCGATGCAGGAGCCTGGGCGCGAACCGAAGCTTGCCGGCTCGAACCTGGACGCCCAGCTCACCCCAGCGAGCCAGGACTTCCTCCTTGACGGCACCCGTCATGCCGGGCTGCTGCGCGCCGCGATGCCGCGGCGTGTGCGAATAGGGATCGCACGGGAAGGCGCCCTGGACCTCGGCCGACTTGCGGAAGCCGAGGCCGTCCCGGACGTCGTCATACGCCTCGGCCAGAGCCGCAGCGGCGGTGGTGTCGACGTCGCCGGCCTCCGGGTCGATGGCCGCCTCGTAGCACTCCTGCACCGCCAGCAGCAGCTTGGAGACCATGTGCCAGTAGATGCTGCCGAGACCCTCGAACATGAAGAAGGTTCGGCTTCGACCGGTGAACTCGCGGTGGCGGAACAGCTTCTCCCAGAGGTCCAGCGTGGGCTCGCGCGCCGGCCCTTCGACCTTCATCGAATCGAGCCGGCCGGCCAGATCGATGGCGTTCTGGAGGTCGGCCTGGAAGTGCCACTCGCCGTGGCTGTCGCGGCTGAAGATGCGCGGGTCGTCGATCGGCGGCTGAGTCGTGATCGTGTTGCGCTTCAGGAACGACGGGATGTCCACGTCCGGGTAGAGCAGGTAGCTGTGCTGATCGGCCCGATAGAGGGCGCCGACGCGCAGCGCGCGCAGCACGGCCAGTTCCTCGTCCGGCGTTAGCATGCCCGATCCCAGGACCGCGGCCTGGCCTTCGAGCATTTCGTACAGGTGGTTGACGTGAGCCTGCTTGCCCTCGACGTGGAGCAAGTTGTAGCCGTGGTACAGCCCGTCGCTGCGCCGATTGGCCTTGATCGTGCGCTCGAGGACTACCAGAGCGTTGCCGACGAACTCGCGCAACTCGGCCATCGGCACCGACCGCCGGGTCCGCAGGCCGTCGGCGTAGACCGCGTTGCGGTGTTCCTCACCCGCTCGACCGGCCGCCACGAGGAATTCGTAGCGGCTGGCGTCATCGAAGGTGGCGGGAGCGGCGCCGTAGATCGCCGTGAGCTTCTGCAGCAGCGCGGCCACCGGCTCGGACAGCTCGACCATCTCGGACCCGGTGAAGACATCCTGTACGAAACGCAGGTAGCGCCGCGCATGGGCGACCGTGACCATCGACAGGCCCCAGCCGACGATGGCGTTGTTGGCGTCGTTCCATTCGGGGCGCTGGGTGTTCAGCCACGTGCCGCCATCGGGCACGAAGTTGGTCAGCTTGACCAGCAGCGGCACCAGCAGCTTCTCGGCCAGCGAGACGAGCAGGACGTCGCCCTTAGCGTCCGCGATGAGCTTGCCGTCGGCCCCGATTTCGGCTTCGGCGGCCTTGAGCCGGCCGTGCAACGCCCGGTCGAAAGTGATCGTGCTGTGCGGCTCGGCCAGGATGGCGTCGAACCCGGCAATTCGGTACGGCACGTTGGCGTAGGAGTACTCGCGACGGTTGAGCCAGGACGACAGCTCGCCCGGGTGCTGCCGTTCCTCGATCTCGAGAAGGCGCAGCAAGTAGATGATCTGGTGGTCGCCCCAGTAGCCTGTGTGGCCCCACGGATCGTTCGGATCGGGCACTTCCCAGTCGACGCCGCCCTGGCGGCTGATGCGATACGCGTTGTAGCCGTCCGCGGTCGATGAGTTCAGGAAAACCGCCACCATCTGGTCGAGGAAGTCGGGGAAGGTCTGGGCGAGCGTCTCCCAGTTCTGGAAGATGTCGCGCCAGTTGCCCTGGTAGCCGTAGATCGGCTCGCCGTTCTCGCCGCGGAGATGGATCGAGAAGCGGTTCCAGGGGCGGCTCGGGTCGCCGTGGCGCCGGCTGTACATCAGCGGCAGATATGCGCCGCAGACTCGAGTGAGCTGAGGATCGCCGCTGGCGTCGACGGCGGCGCGGAGCGTCTCGAGCGACATCGTCTCCGGTAGCGAGGCCAGCCAGCCCGCGACTCGGGCGTGCAGGGCCGCGTTCTGGGCCTTGATGAAGGTCTCCAGATCACGCCGCGGGAAGCTGTACGAGTCTCGGAACGTGCCGCCGCGCATGCAGTTGAAGAGCACGCTGCCGAAATGGTGGACGGTGGCCGCCTCGTCGGCCGTCTCCTGGAGTCCGTCGGCGGCGGCGATCAGCTTGCGCAGGCCGTCTCGATCGGCGGCGATCGCCGCCCGAAGCTCGCCCTCGAGCACATCCGGCTGGGCCAGTCGATCGCGCAACTTGACCAGTGCGGCGTGGTCGAGCGAGGTGTCGGCGACGGTGAACCACTCACGGCTGACGCCCTCGGCAAGCTCGACGGTATCGGCCGCGAGGTACGACCCGTACTCGCCGCGAATCTCGGCCTCGAACGGCATCTCGTCGCCCGCCGCGAAGGCCTCTACATGGCGATCCGACAGGTAGACGCGAGGATGGCTGTGCCCGACCGACCAGGCGCAGGTCGCTCGCAGCGACTCGTATGGCAGAGGCTTGTCTGCCAGCGCCGCGTTCATGGTGTAGATCGCGAGCGGGACGTCGGGCAGGACTTCGTGGCGCATGTAGCCGACGGCCAGGTAGCTGGTGCTCGTGTACGTCGCCTCGTCGACTCCGGCCGGCAGGAGCATCCGGAAGCCGTCGAGGTACTCCACCCGGACCGACCCGGACCCGATGTTCTCGAGCACGGCGTGCCGCACGAGGCCGAACTCGGCGCACGTGCTCAGGCTCCAGGTGAACCGCAACTCCAGGTCTTCGTTCACTTCCTCGAAGAGCACGTTCGTGCCGAGCACGTGCTTGTAGAGGTTGCGCGTGATCGACGGCGCGTGAGTGGCTGTCTTCCAGGGTTCCCACAGCGTCGGGGCCGAGCCGCCGCGGCTGACGCGGAACGTGGTGAACGAGCCGGCACCATCGGGGTGAGCGAGCAGCTTGTCGACGGTCTCGTACGGGAACATAGCCCCGTCCGGATCCACGCGACCGGCGGTGAAGGGCGAGTTGCTGCCGATGAAGAGCCAGGCGTCGCTGTCGCTGACGATGCTCATGAAGAACGGTTCGAGCCGGTCCACGTCTCGGATGCACGCGTAGCGCTGCCCCGCCAGGGTGACGAACTCGTGCCGGGCCGGCGCCTGGGCGTGCAGCTGAGTCAAGACCTCTACCTCACCGTTCTCGGGTTGCCTGCTGACGAAGGGTGTGCTCGATCGCCCAGATCGCCAATGGCCGCAGGTACATCGCGGCTCGATATCTGCCGTCCTCGAGATATGCCTCGGGCGTTCGGAACCACAGGCCTCGGCCATAGGTTACGGCGAATGCCCCGTGGGCGGTACGCCAGCCTTCTTCGACCAGGCCGCGACCGATCATGAAGGCCGCCAGCGCGTAGGTGGTGCCGATCCAGCTCTCGGCCGACTGGTCGCTCGACTCGTCTATCGAACCGTCTGGGTTCGTGCCGTTGACGGCGCCCATGTCGCCGCCGCCGAACCCGAGGACGTTCGCGTCGAACACCGTCCGCAGCGACGTCAGGACGCGCTCCGGTGCAACGAGGTCGCCGAGTCCGGTCGCGTCGGCGTACCACTGGCCGGCCAGCTGGTCGGCCATGACCGACTCCGAGGACTCCTGGCCGCTGGCGTCGTAGCGGTAGCAGCGACCCGTCCAGAGCTTCTCCTCGAACGCGGCGCTGCCGAGTTCGTGGATCTTGCTGAACCGGGCCACGGCCTCCGTGTCGCCGACGATCTCGCCCAGCCGGATCGTGGCTCGGAGGGCGGCGAGCCAGAGGGCGCCGCTGTATGCGCTGGGCCCGAGCATGTTCCAGGCGTCATAGGTTTGGTCGGGCTGCCCGTCGTGCTCGGGCAACCCGTCGCCATCCCGGTCGAATCGACCGAGGTAGTCCATCGCCTGCACGACGGCCGGCCACGTCTCTCGCGCGAAGAGCGGTGCCGGCACCAGGAGTACGTCCCGCCAGACCTGGAGGACGAACTTGCTGTTCAGATCCTTCCAGATGTTGATGTCACGCCAGTGGTAGATGTTGGGCCGCAGGAAGGGATCGCCTTTGGGGCCGCCGAGGTCGTGCGGCATCGCGCCGCGCACCTTCCACGGGGCCATCGTGTCGTGCCATCCGGTCTGGACGATCTCGGGGTCGTCGATGTCGACTGTTGCCGCGAAATCGCGCTCGACGCTCAGTTCGAGCTCGGGCCATAGCATCAGCAACGCCCAGGAGGCATAGAAGTTGACGTCGAGGGTGTTGTAGCAGTCGTAGTCGTAGCACTCGAGGACGGCGAAGTGGCCAAGCGAACTGGAGTCGCCGGCGACCGCGGTTCGCTCGTCCTCCGCGGCGTCGCCGGGCGCCGGCAGTAGCGCGCCCCGCCGCGCGGGATCCTCCATGTTGAACGGCTCGCCGTCGGTCCAGACCGTGCCGCCGTCGACGAGGTAGTACAACTCGTTGATGAGCGCGCTCTTGTACCAGTCCGGTCGCGTGGCGTCGCCGAGGATCGGTGTCTGCCAGGCATCGATCGCCGCGGACCACTCGTCACGCTTCGCCAATGCCTCGGCACCGATGGCCCAGGCATTGTCGCCGCCGCGACCGAAGAACCGCGTGTAGCGCTTGTACCAGCACGTTCCGGAGCCAAACTCCACGACGGGCAGGTCCCAGACGAGGGTGAACGCAACACGCTTCGTCTCGCCCGGAGCGAGTTCGACAGTTGCGGCTATGGCGGCGCCGATCGCTTCGCCGGGCCGGCTGGGACGGCCGTCGACGACGTTGTCGAGCTTGCCGTCAGCCGCGAAGTCGGCCCAGACAGACGCCTCGTCCGCAGACGCGCCGTTCTCGGCCAGGAAGCGATCGCAGGTCGTCAGCTCGACGCCGGGCTGCTCGCCGGCCATGATCGCGAAACTGCCATTCCACGGCGCGTCGGGCACGTCCGATGGACCCTGGAGCAGAATGCCGGTCAGCCCGTCCTTCCGCACCGACACGTTGCTATGCCCGCCACGCCTGTCCTGCTGGCGGTCACGACCGATGTCGTTGAGCCAGCTGAACATCAGCCCGACGGTTACGGGATCCGGGCTCGGGTTCTCGATTTCCCACTCGAAGACCCCCACGGGGTAGCTGCTCTCGCGGTAGTTGCCCGGAATGACCGGGCTGAACTGCCGCTGCGAAAGCCGCACCGGGAGCTCGGACCAGTCGTACTCGAACCACGCATACGGGAACAGCCCGTGGTACGTGCCGCAGTCGGGCGGCAGGTCCCAGTTCCAGCTCCTAAGCGTTTGAGGGCGAATGGTCGAAAGGACGTGCGCCGAGCTGGCTCCGCCCCTGGCCACGTACACCGAGAACTGATCGGCCGCGACGGTCTCGAAGCGGTGTCGTCCAACGTCGAGGTGCCATCGGGCGAAATCCCCGCGATGGGTTCGCCCGATGCTCCCGGATCCCATGCCGCCGAGGGGCACACCGCCCCACGGACCGTCATCGACTAGCGGCGTAAAGTCGCCCGACACGACCCGCTCCGGGCCGTCGTAGGGGACCCCGATCGCCCGCCGCCAAGCCTGTGAAGCCGGGCGTGGAAGTGCCTCGGGGCGCCCAGTCGCAGCCATCGATGGTTACTTCTCGACGCCGGAGATGACCACGCCTCGCATGAACACTCGCTGGGCGACGAAGAACACGACCACAGGCAGGATCATCGCCATGAGCGATCCGGCCTGGGTGAGGGTGCCGTTGTTGGCGTTGCCATATGTGGCGCTGAAGGCCTGCAGGCCAACCGTCATCGTGGCGAGTTCGGGATGCGCGCTCAGATACACCAGCGGCCCGAAGAAGTCGTTCCATGTGAAGAAGAAGTGGAACAACGACACCGCTATGATCGCCGGCCACGCCTGGGGCACGATGACGGACCACAGGATGCGAAGTGGGTTCGCGCCGTCAAGCTGAGCGGCCTCGTCGAGCTCTCGCGGCAGCGTCAAGAAGTACTGCCTCAAGAGGAAGACGTTGTAGGCGTTGGCAAAGTACGCCGGCACTATCAGTGGTAACCAGGTGCCGGTCCAGCCCATGGCCCTGAAGGCGATGTACTGCGGGATCAGGAGGACCTGGAACGGCAGCATGATGGTCATGATCAGGATCATGAACATGCCGTTCTTATACGGGATCCTGAACCTGGCGAAGCCGAAGGCCACGATCACTGCCGAGCCAACGGCCCCGATCGTTCCGAAGACGGCAACGATCAGCGTATTTCGCAGCAGCATGGGGAAGTTGAGGACCTTCAGGACGTCACTGAAGTTGTCCCACTTGGGCGCGAACGCCCAGACCGAGCTGAGTGCACGCCAGTTCCCCTTCCAGATGACCTCGCTGCCATCCTTGGGGTCGATGAAGGTGCTCTGGACCCGTCCGGGCTTCTCGAGCGCGAGGCTGGCGGTCGTGCCGTCTGCCATCGGCACCTGATACAGCACGTATGCCGTTCCGTCGGCAGCCGTGTACTTCTCCGGCATAGCCGGCCAGAGTGGCGCGTTGAGGGCCGTGATCTGGGTGCTGTCCTTGAACGACGTGAGCACCATGTAGAGCAGAGGCAGCAAGAAGATCAGCGCCATCGAGGCGGTGAACATGGTCAGGCCGAGCTTGGAAGCGCTGTACCTGACCGTACGTGCCCGAGTCGACCGCTTGCGGTAGGCCCTCTTGGGGGCGACGGTCGTGCCGTCACCCGTGATCTCGAAGAGTTGCTTGGCCTCGCCCTCGATGGCGGGGGCCGGCGTCACGTTGTCGGTCATCGGATACCTCCGGCGGCATGAACGTGGGCGGCCAACCTGCGTGCGGATACGGGAACTGGCATCACGACGGCGGACATCATGAGCCGGGCGAGCGCCGAGGCATTACCCATCTTGGTGTAGGCCCAGCCTTCCTTGTGTACAGATTCATGACGTCGCCGCCCTGATGAGCGGCGGGTTGACAGGCTACCTGGCCCTTCGGGACCGTCGCACGGAAGACCGATGAGCCGCTCCCCCCAAGCTTAAGGACAAGGACCCGAGAAAACCTCGGGTCCTTGTCACTAGAACATCCGTTTGCTACTTCTCGACGCCGGAGATGACCACGCCTCGCATGAACACCCGTTGTGCGACGAAGAAGATCATGACAGGGACGATCATGGCGAGCAGTGACGCCGACTGCGTCAGGTAGCCACTACCAGAACTGGCATACGTGGCGCTAAAGGCCTGGAGGCCAACCGTCATCGTGGCCAGTTCGGGATGCGAGTTGAGGTAAATGAGCGGAGCGAAGAAGTCGTTCCACGAGAAGAAGAAGTGGAACAACGACACCGCTATGATGGCCGGCCAGGCCTGCGGCACGATGACCGACCACAGGATCCTCAGCGGGCTCGCCCCATCGAGCTGAGCGGCCTCGTCAAGCTCTCGCGGCAGTGTCAAGAAGTACTGCCTCAAGAGGAAGACGTTGTAGGCGTTGGCAAAGAAGACGGGCACTATCAGTGGTAACCACGTGCCTGTCCAACCTATCGCCCTGAACGCGATGTACTGCGGGATCAGCAGGACCTGGAACGGCAGCATGATCGTCATGATCAGGACGAGGAACAAACCGTCCTTGCCCGGGATCCTGAATCTTGCGAAGCCGAAGGCCACGATTACTGCCGAGCTGACCGCGCCGAACGTTCCGATGAGGGAGACGATCAGGGTGTTCCTCAACAGCAATGGGAAGTTGAGGACGTCCAACACCGTGGAGAAGTTGTCGAACTTCGGCGCGAACGACCAGACGGAGCTGAGGCTGCGCCAGTTGCCCTGCCACAGGACCTCAGAACCGTCCTTGGGGTCTATGAACGTGCTCTGGACACGGCCGGGCTTCTCCAGCGCGAGATCTCGTTCGCTCCCGTTGATCGTGACCTGATAGACCGTGTAGACCGTGCCGTCGGCGGCGGTGTACTGCTCCGGCGAGGCCGGCCACAACGGCGCGTTGAGGGCCGTGATCTGGCTGTTGTCCTTGACGGACGTCAGGATCATGTAGCCGAGCGGGAGCAGGAAGATCATCGCCATCGAGGCGGTGAACAGGGTCACGCCGAGCTTGGAGATTCCAAACTTGATTGTGCGCGCCCGAGTGGACCGCTTCTTGGCCACGCTCGGGAGCGGCATTGCGTTGCCGGTCATCGCTCGCCTCCGGCGTAGAACACCCAGCGAGCCGACGTTCGGAACAGAACCAGCGCCGCGACCACGACGATGATCATCATCAGCCAGGCCAAAGCGGAGGCGTAGCCCATGTTGTTGTACGACCAGCCTTCTTTGTACAGGTTCATGTTGTAGAAGAACGTAGAGCCACCGGGGTTCCCTCGTCCAAGCGGGTCGATGACGTACGCCTGGGTGAAGTACTGCGAGACGCCGATGATGCTGATCAGGATGTTGTAGAAGAGGACCGGCGAGATCATCGGGAGCGTCACATGGCGGAAGCGCGCCCAGGCGCCGCCGCCGTCGACTTTGACCGCCTCATACAGCTCGGTCGGAACGCCCTGCAAGCCGGCCAGGAAGATGAGCATCATGTTCCCGACGCCCCAGATGCCCATCAGAACGAGGGCCTGGAGGGCCCATGCCGGGTCCGCGAACCAGTCCGGCGACGGCAGTCCGAGGCCGTGCAGGATCTGGGCCAGCCAGCCGGTGCTGCCGTTGAGGAAGCCCTGCCACACGATCGTGCTGGCAACGAGGGGGATCTGCACCGGCATGAAGAACAGTGTCCTGAAGACCGGCTTGCCCGCGAGTAGCTTCTGGTTGAGCAGCAGCGCCAGGCCCAGAGCCAGGGCGATCATCAACGGAACCGACATCAGGGCGAACCTCGCCGTGACGCCCAGCGAACTGCCGACAGCCCCGTTGTTCAGCAACTCAGACCACATTCGGGCGTAGTTGTCGATCCCGACAAACCTGAGATCTTCCGGATGAAGGATGTTGAAGTTTGTGAATGAGAGCGCCAGCGAGGCAACGATCGGCAGCGCGGTGAACACCACCAGGCCGAAGAGCCACGGCGACAGGAACGCGAGGCCCCACAGCGTCTCGCGACGGACGAGGCTCATCCTTCTCTGAGGGGGCGCGTGAACCGATTCCTTGTCTTCGACGATCACCATCGATCCGCTCCGAAATCGCCTTGAATGGCTCGGGCGGCCGGCACGTTGTCGGCCGCCCGAGGTTTACCCACGAATTGGGCTGAGACTTACTAGCTGGCGGCCGAGAAGTCGGCCTGCAGAGCGGTGGTCACATCGGTGAACACCTTGTTCATGTCAAGACCCTGGGTCGTGGCGAGGGTCGAGAAGACCTTGCCGTAGTCGTCCATGGCCTTGATGTAGTTCGGCATCTCGGCTTCGTGGTTCGGGCTCTCAGCCTTCCCCTCCATGTCGAGAGCGACCTGCCAGTCCACCACGTTGCCGGGGAACTGCTTGGTGAAGGTCGCGTCAACAACGTCGTGGAAGTACTTGAGCTGGTCGCCGATCGCCGGGGTGCCGCCGTAAAGCGCCATCAGGTCGAGGCGGGTGACCAGGTAAGCCTGAAGCTCGAACGCGCGCTGGGCGACGGCCGAGTTCTTGTCGATGGTGAAGGTGTCGATGTTGATCGGGGCAGTGACGACGCCAGCCGCGTTGGCGGGCATGACGGCGATGTCCCACTTCTTGAAGGCGCCCGGCTTGGTGGCGTCAGCCGACATGCAGCAGATGTACCACTGGAACATGTGGCCCATCGCAGCGTGGCCGGAGGACAGCACGTTGCCCTTGGCGAGCAGGTCCGAGTTGCGCTCGGTGTCGTTGGCGATGAAGTGATCCTTCCAGATGCCGTTGTAGTACCAGGTCCAAGCGGTCTTCCAGGCATCCGGGAACTGAGCGGTCTTGCCATCAGCGGCGACGAACGAGCCACTGCCGAACGCGGAGGCCATGCGGCGGCCTTCGGTCCACATGAACTCGAAGCCGAACTGAACCTGATTGGCGGCATCGAAGCCGGCCTGGGTCGCGTCCTTGCCGTTCTTGTCAACGGACAGGAGCATGGCGATATTGCGGACGGTGTCCCAGGTCCAAGCGACCTTCGAGCCGTCAGGCATGGTGTACTGATCGCCCACCTTCTGCGGAGGGTACTTCAGGCCAGCCTCGTCGAAGAGGTCCTTGTTGAAGAAGATGTAGGACGGGTACACCGCGTACGGGATGCCGAGCAGTGCGCCAGTCTGGCCATCCTTCATGGTGTTGACCAGGCTCGCCGGGTACTGCGTCATGTCGTAGCCGGCCTTGGCAATCAGCGGGGTCATGTCAATGAACTCGCCGGCGAAGCCAGCGCGTCCCTTGATGCCGACCGGGCCGATGAGGTCAGGCGCGTTGTTCGACGCGATTTCGGTCTTGAGGATGTCGGTCGCGGTGTTGTTCTGGACGATCTCGAGCGAAGCAAGGATCGGCTCGACGCCGTCAGTTCGCTTGTCCTGCAGCGCGTTGAAGTCGGTGACGACGGTCTGCTGAAGGGCGATCTGGGCCGGGTTGGTGCCCGAGCCGAGGCCGACGAACCAGCGGACGAGAATGTGCTTCACGCCGTTGACGCTGATCTCCGTACCGCTCTTGGCGGCCGGAGTGCCGACGATGAGCGGGGTCGCGCTAGCGACGGTGGTCGGCGCAGCGCCTGTCGGCGTGGCGGCCGGTGCGGTCGTGGCGGTCGAGCCGGAGCAAGCGCTGACTGCCAGCACGGCTACCGACGCGAGGGCTGCGATCTGAGTGAAACCTCTCCTGACCATTAGGCTCCCTTTCCTATCCCCTTGGTAACGCAATCCGTGACTCCTGAAACGTTCGAAAGGCGCGTGCCGCACGAATGGCCGCGCTCCGTCGCTCAGTTCTTCCCTGTAAGCGGCCCTCCACTCGATTGCCTGACTATGAGCTCGGTTTCCAGGACGACACGGCGGAGCACGTGGTCCCGCGCATCGACCGTCTGGAGCAGGACGCTGACGAGTTCGCGACCCATCACTTCCATCGACTGGTGCACGCTCGAGAGAGCGGGCTGAGTCGACAGGGCGATGATCGAGTCATCGAACCCGACTACCGCAACGTCCTCGGGCACTCTCCTGCCGGCTGCGTAGAGCGCACTGAGTGCTCCGGCAGCCATCAGGTCCGATGCGGCGAATACCGCATCGATGTCCGGGCAGCGCTGGAGGAGGACTTCCATAGAGCGTTGACCACCCTCACGGGTGAACTCGCCGCTCTCTTCGAGGTCCGCATCCGGCGTCCGCCCGGCGGCCCGTAGTGCGTCGTGATAGCCCAACCGGCGCGTAACGCCGGCCGGCATATCCATCGGACCAGTAATCGTGGCGATCCTGGTCCGTCCCTGCTCGATAAGGTGTTTCACGGCAGCAAAGGCGCCACCGTGATTGTCGTTGTCGACGTAGCTGACCCGAGTGCCGCGAGGCGGCTCACCGCCGACGACAACCGGGATGCCATTCGACTGGAGGTGTTCTGGGAGGGCGTCATCACCGTGCAGCGAAAACAGGATCACGCCTTCGACGTGGCCACCAGTAAGGTAGCGAGCCGCTCGGCGTTCCTCCTCTGGGGTCTGCGAGATGACCAGAACTAGCTGCAACTGGCGCGCGGCCAGGCCGGCGCTGATGCCACGTAGAACCTCCGCAAAGAACGGGTCGCCGAAGATGCGCCCGGTCGGCTCGGCAATCACGACACCGATCGAGTCAATTCGGCGAGTTACGAGGCTGCGAGATGCCCGGTTGGGCACGTAGCCGAGCTGGGCAACCGCCCGCTCGACGGACTTCCGGGCTTCGACCCTGACTGATGGGCTCCCGTTCACGACCCGCGATGCGGTCGCGCGTGAGACACCGGCAGCTCGTGCAACTTCCTCGAGCGTCGGAATACTCACTGAGAACGCACCTCCTGCTGGTCGCGTCAGGGTGCAGACAGGCCATGCCCGACGGCCAGGGGCCGCCGCATGCCTAGGGTCTCCAGCGGCCACGTTGGGCACGTGATACGCCGGCAATTCTCCCTCGGTCCGACTCCTCAATCGGCCCGAATTGGTCTTCTGACTCCCCGAAACTGGTTGACGGTCGGTCTCAGCGTGATCCCGCGAGGTCTAGAGTCGTGGACCGTTCAGAGAGCGTTCACGCTGGACACGGCGACAATACCACTCTCGTCAAGCCAGCGCTCCCACTTTTTGTTGTGGAATGGCCCCCTCTTTGGGTCATGCGCACCCATGCTATCTGGTGGGTTGACGGTCAGACTTGGCAACCCGAAAGGGCAGCGCCACCACTACCCGACAGCGAGTTCGAACGCGGCCCACGGCTCTTGCCGGGGCGCATCGGACGAACGGTGCGATGCGCGGTCTGCCGCCCGGTCGGATACCATCCATCAACTTGAGCGAGCCGCCCGGGGGAAGCACGAACGATGAGCGATGCGAAGCCCGAGACGGCCGTCGGGACTGCGGCACACGATCTGCTTCCGGAGTCGCGCAAGCGGCTGATGCGAGATGCCCTGGCGATCGCGGCATATGCCCTTCCCGTCGGTCTCGTGTACGGCCTGCTGACGCTGCAAGCCCACTTCTCACTGGTTGAGGTCGTAGTCTCGTGCGTGGTGGTGCTCGCCGGCGGAGCCCAGTTCGCGGCCGCCGGTCTCGTCAAGGACAGGGCGCCGTGGGCGGCGATAGCCGGCGTGACGCTCCTGGTCAACGCCCGACACCTGCTCTACTCGGCCGCGATAGCGCCTTACACGGCCGAGCGGTCGTGGCGCGAGCGGGCGGTGATGGCTCATTTCCTGACCGATGAGACGTTCGCGCTTTCGCTCGCCCACTTCCGGCGGATCGGTCGGTTCGATGCCCGTGGCTACTGGTTGGGCGCGCTGGTCATCCTCATTCCATGGACGCTCGGCTCGGCCATCGGCTACCTGGCCGCAGGAGCCGTCGATACCACCCGACTCGGCCTGGATGTGGCCTTCCCGGCGGCGATGGCCGGCCTCTCGCTCGGGATGGTCTCCGGCCGGCGGGATGTTGCGGCGGCCGCAGGAGCCGTCCTGGTCTCGGTCCCGGTGGGTCTCACGGCCGGTGCCTCGATCGGCCTCGTGGCCGGCGCGGTGATCGGGCCGCTGATCGGCCTGGCCATGCCCGAACGACGTAGTCCGCCGGCCGACGCCCCAGAGTCGAAGGACGCCACGGAGCGAGCGGCCGAGGAGGGCCTGCCGTGATTGCCGCCGACCCCAGCCTGAACCTCGGTCTCAGCCTCGGGTTGATCCCGCTGGCGTTCCTGATGTGGCTGTGCACCTACCCATCGCGAGCCCTGCCGATGCTGGCGCCCGGTATCGAGCGCCTCCCGCAGTGGGCGGTCGCGTATCTGCGATTGGCGGGCCCGGCGTCACTCGCCGCGCTTGCGGCGGTGAACTGTCTCCTGACCTCGGATTCCACGCCCCGCTTGCTGATCGGCATCGAGCCGGTCGCTGTCGGGCTGTGCGTCCTGGTGGTCGCACGCACGCGGCTGCTCTTTCCGGCGGTGCTGGCCGCGGTCGTGCTCGTGGCGGTGGCGCGGGCGTTCGGCGCCGGCTGAGGCGGGCGTTCGGCGCCGGTCTGGCGCCGGCCCATCTACTTGGGGAACACCAGCACGGTCACCGATTCGCCTGGCACCGTTACGCTGCCGCCCGTCGAGATCGGTGTGGCGGCGATCTTCTCGGCGGAATGCGACTTGTCGAACAGCCAGGTCTCGGCCGAGGCGGCTGATCCCCCGCCCAGAACCGTCAGCGGCTTGGTGGCGGGAGAGGCGCCCAGGTTGACGATCAGGATCGTCAGTCCGCCATCGGCCGTCTTCGCTGCGATCACTGTCACGAGCGGATCGTCAGAGGCCGATCGAACCAGCTCCGTCCCAAAGTGCTGGTACATGAGGTAGTCGTAGTAGATCGGGTTAACAGCCTGGCTGCCGACGATGCCGTACTGGGTCGCCAGGGCGAACTGGTCGACCATGTCGACCTTCTGCGCGATCAGCCGGCCGAGAACGTCGGCGAACCAGATCGCGTTCATGTGCGAGTCCATCGACCAATCGGTGCCGGCGTTGGCGACCCAGCTCGAGTTGATCTCGGTGACAGCGACCGGCAGGTCCTTGCCCGTCTGCGCCTTGATCAACGTTCGGAGGGCCGGAATGATCTGATCCCACTCCTTGCCGCCGGCGCGCAGGTCGTCGACAGTGATGGGCGTCTGCGTGTCCTTGGGCAAGGGGTAGCGATGGATCGACACGATGTCGACCAGGTCGCCGTTCGCCTTCAGGAACGACGACAGCCAGGCGACCCGGGCCTTCATGTACGTGTCGGTGGGATTGGCGGTGAACTGACTCACGTCGGGACCGATCAGCTTGATCGCGGGGTCGACGGCGCGCATTGCCTGGGCGAACTCGCGCCAGTCGGCGTTGTACTTGTCCACGGTGTAGTCCGGGACGTCGCCGTTGGCGTAGAGATCCGCCTCGTTGCCGATGCCCCAGTACTTGACGGCGTAGCCCATGGTCACATTCACGTACTTGACCAAATCTGCGGCCTTCGCCGAGGTGCTGCCCTTCAGTCGGACGACGATGCGCGGCTCTGCGCCGAGCGTGCGGCAGTAGGCGATGAACTGATCGACCTGGTAGTTCTGGAGGTCGTACTGGTCGCCGTAGTTGCCGCCCGGGAACGTGAGCGTCGTCAACTTGGCGGCCGTGACCTGGGGCTGGAGGGCGAGCGGCACGGCCAGCCAGGGGCCGTCGTTGGTGCCGTAGACCAGCGGGCTGATCGGACCCTGGTCCGAGCCCGCGTCCACGAAGAGCCCCGCCGCTGGCGTAGGAGCGGCGGTTAGCGCGGGCGATGGCGTGGAAGCGGGCGTCGCCGTCGAGCCGCCGCATGCGGACACGAGCGCCGCGATCGCGAGTCCTCCGGCCGCACCGCGCCAGGTTCGGGTCTCAGTCAGCATTCCACGCTCCATGGTCCGGGAGGTTCAGCCCCGTGTTGGCTACGACGAACCGATCGTGCGAGATCGGCCGATCTCACGGATCATCTCACGATGATCTCCACTCCCACAGCCGTCACCGAGCCCCGCCTGCGTCTGCGCGCCGCTGCCGTCGCCGGCGCCTTCCTCCTCAACGGCATCGCGTTTGGTGCCTGGGCGGCGCGGATCCCAGCGGTCCAGGCCCAGACTCATCTCGATGAGGCGGCCCTGGGCTTTGCGTTGCTGGGGACAGGCGTTGGGGCTGTGCTGACGATGACCGCCGGCGGTTGGCTGGGCGGGCGCCTCGGGACTCACATCGTCACGCCGGTGACCACGCTCGCCTGCGGCGCCATGCTGCCGATCATCGCCTCGTCGTGGGACTTCGCCAGCCTGCTCGTAGCCCTGTTCGTCTTCGGCATCTGGCAGGGCACGATGGACGTGTGTATGAACGCCAACGGCCTGGCGGTCGAGCGGGCAGGCGCGGGGCCGATCATGTCGCGACTCCACGCCACCTGGAGCATCGGCTCGTTCTCAGGCGCGCTGATCAGCGCCGAGGTGGCCGCGCTCGGGATCCCGGTGTTGCCCGAGTTCGCGGTACTCGGCGCCGTTCTGGCTGTAGGCGGGGTCGTGCTCTTCTGGGCGATGCTGCCCGATCGACACGCCGAGGGGGGCGGCGGCGGACTGAGGCTGCCGACCGGCCGGCTGGCCTTGCTAGGCACGCTCGCCATGGTGGGGCTGCTGGCCGAGGGTTCGGCCTCGGATTGGGCGGGCGTCTACCTGCACCGCAGCCTGCTGGCAAGCGAGGGAACGGCCGCCCTGGCAGTGGCCACGTTTGCGGGGTGCATGGCCGTGGCCAGGCTGGCGGGTGATAAGCTCACCATCCTGCTGGGGCAGGGGCTCCTGGTGAGCGGCGGAGCCACGCTCTCCGCCGTGGGTCTGAGCCTCGCGCTGGCAGTGCCGGTGCCGGAGGTAGCGATCGTTGGTTTTGGGCTGATGGGGTTGGGGCTGGCGGCCGTGGTGCCGACGCTATTCCGCGCCGCTGGATCGCAGCCGGGCATTCCTTCGGCGGTGGGCATCGCCGCGGTGAGCACGATGGGCTACGCCGGCGGCCTGCTCGGTCCACCGATCATCGGCACACTCGCCCACGCGGCGAGCCTGCGCGGCGCGCTGCTGCTGGTACTGGTCATGCTGGTCATCCTGGCGATCAGCGGACGCGGCGCGCTCGCGCCGGCTCGATCAGTCGAGGCGACGGGCACCTAGCCCTCGCCGGCCTGACCGACTCGCCGATCCATCCAGTAGCTCCAGACGTCCAGGTCGGGCGCTTCGAAGCCGGCCGCCGAGAGCACAGTGCAGATCTGAGTCCGATGGTCGTTGCCGTGGTGCAGGGCCTGGCCGATGAGCAGGTTCGTGGCATGCGGCAATTCCGGGCGGTCATGTCGCGCCGGCAGCGTGACGTCCACTTCGCCGACACGCGCCAGCACGATCCGCCACCGAACCGCCTGGTCGCGTAGCTGGTCCGCCAGCTCGTCGAGCGTTCTGGTGGGGTCTGGTCCGGTCTGGGGAGGTGGCGACGAACCTTCGAGGTAGGTCAGGTATCGGCCGTCGGCACCGAGCAGGTGCGAGAGTGTGGCCAGGACCTCGCCGTAGACGCCCGGAGCGCTGGCGGTCAACGCCGCTTCCGGCAGCAGCCTGAGATGGCGGATGAGCCGTTCCGTGGCCCAGGTGTGGTGCTGGAACGCCTCGCCCAACGGATCCATCTCGCCCTCCTGTGCGTCTGTCCTGGCTTCCGCGACCCGAATTGGCCGCGGCTCGCTACTTGCGGCGGCGCCTGCCGGGCGGCCGGCTGCCAGTCCGCTTGATCACGTTCGGGGTGACGGTGTGGTCCCACGTCGGCCGATCCAGCCACTTGGCCGACCAGCCGTCGTCCTCATGCTCGTCTCGAATGCCCGGCAGCCAGTCCGACGCGGTATCGGCGGCAGAGGCCGACCCATCCCCGCTAACGGGCTCCTCGCCGGCGGGCAGCACCCGAATCTCGGTGACTTCCAGATCCGGGCCTTCCGGCTCCGGGCCCGCGCCAGCGGCCACTCCCCTGCCCCGGCGAGACGCGGCCTGCGCGGCCTGACGAACGGGCTTGATGGTTCGGCCCGACCGCGCCGGGCCCTGGAAGGCGCCCCCGGTTGCCGCGGCGCCAGCTCGTCCGCCGTCCTTCGCCGCTCGCTCAGCTGCCCGAGCCACCTCCGCGGACGCGTCCTCGTCGAGCACCCGCAGTCGGATCTGCTGGATCTCGTCGCGCAGAGCCGCGGCGCGCTCGAACTCGAGATCGCGAGCGGCCCGGCGCATCTCCGCCTCCATCTGGCCGACGAGCTTCTCGACCTGACCCTTGGCCATCTCAGTGAAGGCACGCTCCTGGCCCGGCGCCGTGGCATATGTCCCGTGTGCCTCCGCCACCGCGCGCAGCCGATCGTTGATGTCGCGGATGCCCTTGACGATCGTGACCGGCTCGATGCCGTGCTCCTTGTTGTAGGCCTCTTGAATCGCCCGCCGCCGATCGGTCTCGCCGATGGCGACCTTCATCGAGGCGGTCATGTTGTCGGCGTACATCACGACTTCACCACCGATGTTGCGAGCCGCTCGGCCGATCATCTGGATCAGCGACCAGGCACTCCGCAGGAACCCCTCCTTGTCGGCATCGAGGATCGCCACGAGCGTGACCTCGGGCAGGTCGATACCCTCGCGTAACAGATTGATGCCCACGATCACGTCATATATGCCGAGACGTAGGTCGCGCAGTATCTGGACGCGTTCCAGCGTATCAACTTCGGAGTGCAGGTACTGGACCTTGACCCCGAGTTCATGCAGGTAGTCGGCCAGATCCTCGGCCATCTTCTTTGTGAGTGTGGTGACGATCGACCGCTCGCCGCGTTCGACTCGGCCGCGTATGAGTTCCAGCAGATCGTCGATCTGACCTTCGGTTGGCTTGACCGTTATGTGTGGATCGACGACGCCGGTGGGGCGTATGAGTTGTTCGACGACTTGCTGGCTGCGTTCGAATTCATACGGGCCCGGAGTCGCACTCATATATACGACCTGATTGACGCTGGCTTCGAACTCCTCGAATGTCAGCGGTCGGTTGTCGAGCGCTGAAGGTAGTCGGAAGCCGAAATCGACCAGAATCTCTTTTCGAGTTCGGTCGTTCTTGTACATGCCGACTACCTGCGGAATCGACATGTGGCTTTCATCGACTACCAGCAGCCAGTCCGGCGGGAAGTAGTCGAGCAGGGTCCACGGCCGGCTGCCGGCTTCGCGTCCGGAGAGGTGACGCGAGTAGTTCTCGATGCCGGTGCAGTAGCCGAGCTCGCGCATCATCTCGAGGTCGAAGGTCGTGCGTTGCCGAAGCCTGGCGCCCTCGAGGTCGCGGCCCTGGGCTTCCAGCTCGCCGACCCGGACCTCCATCTCTTCCTCGATGGCCTTGACGGCGGCCATGAGCTTGTCTTTGGGGGTGACGTAGTGGGTGGCCGGGTAGACGTTGACGTCCTTGCGCTCCGCCAGCAGCTCGCCCGTGAGCGGGTCCAGCTCGGTGATGCGCTCCACCTCGTCGCCGAAGAACTCCACGCGGACGAGGCGGTCCTCGGCGGCCGGGATCAGCTCCAGGGTGTCGCCTCGAACCCGGAACCGGGCCCGCGACAGGGCTTGATCGTTGCGCTGGTACTGGAGATCAACGAGGTGGCGCAGCACGGCGTCGCGGCGATACTGCCCGCCGACGCGAAGCCGCAGGATCGTGGCCCCGTAGTCCACCGGGGCGCCGAGGCCGTAGATGCAGCTCACGCTGGCGACGATGATCACGTCGCGCCGCTCGAAGAGAGCCTTTGTGGCCGCGTGGCGGAGCTTGTCGATCTCGTCGTTGCGGCTCGAGTCCTTCTCTATGTACGTATCGCTGCGCGGCAGGTACGCCTCGGGCTGGTAGTAGTCGAAGTAGCTGACGAAGTACTCGACGGCGTTGTCCGGGAAGAACTCTCGGAACTCCGCGTACAGCTGGGCGGCCAGGGTCTTGTTATGGGCCAGGACCAGCGTCGGCTTCTGGTAACGCTCGATGGTCTGGGCAATGGTGAAGGTCTTGCCCGTGCCGGTGGCGCCGAGCAGGGTCTGATGGCGCAGGCCCCTGGCAAGGCCTTCGCTCAGTTGCTCGATCGCGCGAGGCTGATCGCCGGTGGGCTTGAAGTCGGCAACGAGCCGGAAGTCGGGCACCTCAACCTCTCGTCAGCGTGAGAGGCCAGTATATCGCCGCCGGCGCGTTTAGCACAGGCGTTCTGGTTCTCTGGACCGCGGGTCGTCGCGTAAATCCGGCCGGCGGCCTTGCGACTTGGCCAGATTCCAATGCGCATAGCATCGAGCCGGATCGAAGCGTTCGCGCTGCCGTCGTAGGTGCGAACGTGGTCGGTCTGGTGGGGTCGGGAGCTGTTAAGACGGCTCGCCGTGACCGCCATCGGCCGAAGGAGACCGATGAACCGGCCGCGTGCTGCCCGGGTTTGAATTCGGCCAGATTCGACGTTCCGCCACGAGGACGACGCCGGCGGCGCACCGGGCCCGCTGCCAGCCGGTTCCGTGCAGCGGATGACGCTTGGTTCTGGCGCGCTCCACTCCGAACAGAACGCCTCGGAGACAGAGCCGATGCGGTTCATCCAGATCTGGATCCTGCCCGACACGGCCGGTCTACCGCCCGAAGTCGAGCAGCGCGTGTTCACGAAGGCGGACCGGACGGATCGCCTGCTCAAGGTGGTCGGCCCTGTGGGCGAGGCGAGTGAATTCGTCAAGGTCCACCAGGACGCCTCGGTCTACGTGGCGTCCCTGGACGGCGGCGGCGAGGTGGTGCACCCGATCGGGTCCGGCCGCGGCACCTACCTGTATCTCATCGACGGCGCCGCGAGTTTCGACGACAAGCCGGTGGTCACGGGCGCGGCAGCCAGGGTGACGGCGCAGCCCGAGATTCGAATTCGGCCTCCCGAACCGAGCGAGCTGATCCTCGTCGACGTCCCGATGCAGTTCGAGGCCGTGGGCATCTGGCGCGGCCGCCTCGGCTGACCCGCAGGGCCAGAGTTCACGGCGAGTCGCTCACCCGTGAACTCCATCAGTTGACCGGTTCGATCTCCACCCTCGGAGCCTCCACCGTCGGTCCGGCTGCGGCGACGATCCGATGGTCGCGACGAAACAGACTGCCGAAGACTCGAGGGGCGACCGTGATCGCGACGCTCGCAAGCAGACTTGGTCACAGCCAGTGCACCACAAGACCCGATGCTCAGGCACCACCAACGATCGCTATCGTCAGGCCGAATTCGAGGGGTCTCATCTGGTAGTCGGCGAAGCGACTTGCCATCAAGTGCGCATCCTCGCGCCATTCCTTTGCTCGATCGGCCAACGATTGGTTCCTTCCAGGAGGCGCGATCAACATCCAGATGTACCAGATATTCGATAGCAAATACGTGACGCACATACTCGTCACGAATAGATCTATCGGAGCGGGACGCGTTGCGGTGCCAATTCCCAGGACGGCCAGTTCATCGAGCGGTAGCAGCAGGATAGATATCGAGGCCGTCACCAACAAAACGAGGCATAACAGATCAGCTTTACCGTGAAACCCCACATGCGAATCCGTGACGCCGCGATCACGATGACGGCCGTGGGGAAGGCTGCGATCGCCATCAGCAAGATCGGAGGGTGGCCGTCCAAAGAGACAGTCGCAGCCAGGCACCAGAAGGCAATGCACTGAATCAGGAGATTCGCCTCGCCGAGTCTTGGAAGGATCTCGTCTTGGAATACGATGAAGAACCCCACGGCGACCAACAGGACGGCCAATGCAAGATGAATATGCAGGCTGTAGTGAATGATGTCGCGGCCCGGAAGAAGGCCACCCGAGCCAACTAGAACCGCAAGAGCTACACGCCGCCGGAAGTCGCGAGGGTGCTTTCGGTCTAATCCGGAGAGCGCGAGATATAGACACTCGACCACGACTCCCGCCGCGAAGACCAGACTGAACGCGACTTGGTCATCCACGACCGAAGACCCTCTCGGACAGAACCGACGGACCGGACGCATTCTGAACGACGTCGGACCACTCGTGTTCTCGTTCGCACCGGCCAGGCAGGAGGCTGGCCCCCTCCCTCGCTCTACCAGACGAAGCCCGAACCGACCTGGTTCGGCACTGCCAGCACCATGGCCGCCTGCGAGATCACGTGGAGCTGGCCGTTCTGGTTGCCGCCGCGTGAGTTGGGCAACTCAACGGGACCGGGAACCAGGCCCGGGGCGGGGTCCAGACCTACCAGACGAAGCCCGAGCCGGCCGTGTTCTTGATCGCCAGCACCAGGTCCGACTGCGGGATCACGTGGATATCGCCGTCCTGGTTGCCGCCACGCCTGTTGCAGGCTCGGCCGCAGGTCTCGGTGTAGGTGAATGTGGGCGGGTTGGCCGTGTTGTCGTAACCGACGATGGCGATCGAGTGTGGAATGTGCGGCGTCGAGTCGCCGTCCTGCCAGTTGGGCAGGTTGAAGGAATCGGCCAGAGCCACAACCGGCACACCGTCACGGCCCACGTCGAGCATCACCGCCGCCGTCAGGTCGCTGGCCAGCGTCGGGTCGGATGGCACCACCGGCGCGTAGTAGGTCTCGCCCCAGTTGTTGGGATTGTGGCCGGAGGCTTCCCAGTTGAGCCCGGCGACCGTGTTGGCCGGCTGCGTGCCGAACGACGGATAGAGCGGCTTGCCGTCGAGGGCGAAGAGTGCGTAGCCGGTCGATTGCCAGGTCGGCGGCTTGGCGGCCATGGCCAGGTACATCTCGAAGCCACGGCCGTGGGCGGTGAAGCCACTCACCGTGTCGGATCCGGACCAGTAGGTGCCGATGGGATCGCCGTTCGACCATTTGATCGACGGTCCGCTGTCCGGCCAGGCCACTCCCTCGGCCGCATACGGGTCGACGAAGTAGCCGGCGGTGCCCGTCACGTCCGGATGGCCCGTGAGCTGCTGCCAGTACGAGAGCGCCACGGTCATGGCCCCGTCGCCGCAGAACTCCCAATAGCTCAGGTCCGAGAACCAGTTCCCCTTCTCGTCCCGGCCGCTGCCGGGCACTTCGATGATCCAGCGCGTCCAGGTCGTGTCGAGAACCGCCTTGTCGGGGACTGCCTGATGAGTGGTCGGGTTGACAAGCACATCCGAGCTTGCGGGCAGAATCATGGTCTGCCCGTCGACGAGGGCGACTCTGCCGATCGCCTTGTCCTTGAGCCAGCTACGCGATTGCGCGGGCGACGGACGGCGCTGGTCCACCCAATGGTCCGGCCGGAGAAGAACGTCGATCGGGGTCATAGTTGGAGCGGGCGACGCGGTGGCGGTCGGGCTCGCGGCCAGGGTTCCGGCGACGATGATCCGGCTCGCGGCCGGGCTGTACGTGGGATCGAATGCCACTGTCCGGCGGCCCGTGGCGGTCGAGACGGAACTTCCCCCGCCGGCGGCGCCTACCGCCAGCGTGACCCCGGCCACGGCAAGGATTGCGACCCCCGCGATCACAACCGTCAGCCTTCGACCCGGAAATGCCCCGATGCGCGAGCGAATTGGCTTCAACATCGCACTACGGTACCGCGGAGCGTGGCCCACGCGCATCACCCGGATCGGCCAGAACCGCCAGATGACCAGAGCCGATCGATTTCAGCCGCGACGGGCCAGGACGTCCTCGAGAGCGGCCGCGACGGCGCCCTTCACTGCCTGCGGATCGCCGTCGGTGTTCAGGGTGCGGGTGGCGGCGGCGCGCCAGGCCGGGAGCGAGGCGGCTTGAGCGGCGATCCGCTGGCGGGCATCCGATTCGTCCATGCCACGGCCGATGAGACGGGCGAGCTGGGCTGCCTGGCCGCAGACGACGAGCCAGACCTCGTCGCACCACGGCGCATGGCCTGCCTCCACGAGCTTGATCGCTTCGAGGACGATGGCCACGGGGCGGAGCCGATCCGCGGCGCGAATGGCCTCTCGCTCCAGGTGGGCGACGGCGGGATGGACGATCGACTCGAGCTCGGCCAGGCGCTCGGGATCGGCGAAGACGAGGCGGCCCAGGGCGGAGCGATCGAGCGAGCCGTCGGGACGGCGGTACTCCCCGCCGAATCGGGCCAGGATGGATTCGGTGACCGGGGCGCCGGGCGCCATCACGTCGCGCGTCAGCCGATCCGCGTCGATGATGGCGGCGCCGCGTTCGGCCAGCCAGCCGGCCACGGTCGACTTGCCACAGCCGATCGGGCCGATCAGGCCGATGACCGGCGCTCGAGTCCCGAGCGATCCTCGGCGCGACTCGTCGGCTCGGCCCCGGGCCGGCTGACGCTCCGTCACGGCGCCGCCTCCTCGATCTCGAGCCACGCTTCTTCGGCAACCGTCAGTGCCTCGTTCACGACCGCCAGATCGCCGCTCACACGACGCAGCTCCAGGAAGTTGCCGTGAACGCCGGGATCGAGCAGGGCCGATTCCAGGGCTCGCTTCCGATCGTAGAGACGGGCCATCTCCTCGTCGATCTGGACCTTCCGCCTTCGGTAGGCGTCCTTCGATAGCTTCTTGACCTTGGCCCGGACGGGTGCCTGGACCGATGCGGCCGGCGTGCCCGAGGTCGGCGGAGAAGCGGCGGAGTCCCTCCCCGGTGAAGAAGCCCCGCGGCGATGTGATGGCGCCGCGGGCTTGGGACTCGAAGTCCCGACCGCGCCCCCCGGCCGGCGCGCGCCGGTCTCCCGCTGACGCCCGCCATGAAGCCGCACCGCCTCCTTTTCGGCGGCAGCCTTCACCGTCCAGCCGCCCGCGACCGCCGCTCGCCAGGCGCGGTAGCCGCCGTCGAAGGGCACGGCCAGGCCGGCGTCGACGACCCACAGCGAGTTGCAGACCTTCTCGAGAAGCCGCCGGTCGTGGCTGACGACCAGGAGCGTGGCGTCGGTCGTGGCCATGAACGCCTCGAGTGCTTCGCGGGCGGGAATGTCGAGGTGGTTCGTCGGCTCGTCGAGCAGCAGCAGGTTGGCCGGCAGCAGGAAGAGCAGCGCCAGTTCCAAGCGCGATCGCTCCCCGCCGGAGAGAGCGCTGACTTCCTTGAAAACGTCGTCGCCGCGGAACAGGAAGCGGGCCAGATGGCTGCGCGCCGCCGCGGCGGTGAGTGGCATCTCGTCGAGCAGCGCGTCGAGGACCGTAGCGCCGGGGATCGGCGCGTCGCGCAGCTGCGCCAGGTAGCTGAGCTGGACGTTGCGGCCGATGTCGAGGGCTCCGTCGAGCGGTGGCAGGTCGCCGCCGATCGTTCGGAGAAGCGTCGTCTTGCCTGCGCCGTTGGGACCCACGATGCCGATGCGATCGCCGCGCCGGAGCTCCAGCCACGGCACGCGCGCAACCGCGGTCTGGGTTGGGGCCGGGGCGGGAGACGGGGCCGGGGAGGGAGACGGGGCGGCCACGTACCCGACGACCAGCCCCTCCGCCCGGACCACCGACTCGTACGACCGAGCGGGCCCTCCGCCGGCCAGGGCCTCGGTCGGCAGCTTGAGCCGGGCGTCGGCATGCCGCTTTTCGAGTGGCTGAAGGGCCTCCAGCCGAGCCTCGTGCTCGTGCATCTTGGCGTGCTTGCGCTGGTGGCGGTAGAGCTGGACCAGCTCGCGTTCTCGGGCAATGGCGCCGGCGCGATCCTCGGCGTCCTCGGTGGCGCGGATGTCGCGCTCCTCCCGCTGGCGGGCATAGGCGGAGTAGCTGCCGCGGAACGGCGTCAACTGCCGATCGCGCAGCTCCCAGATCCGCGTGACGGTTGCGTCGAGGAAGGCTCGGTCATGCGAAGCCACGATGAGGCAGCCGTGGCGCCGGCCGAGGTGCTCCTCGAGCCACTCCAACGCCCCCAGGTCGAGGTGGTTCGTGGGCTCGTCGAGGAGCAGCAGCTCGGGGTCGGATAGCAGCAGGCGGGCCAGCGCGGCACGCGTCTGCTCGCCGCCGGAGAGGTTCGTGGGCGGGCGATCCCAGTCGGCGCGCTCAAAGCCCAGGCCGGAGAGTGCGGCCTCGACGCGCTGGTCGAGCGAGTAGCCGTCCTTGACCGCGAACTCGTGCTGGAGGCTCTCGTACTCGGGCTCGGTGACGCGGCCTTCGTGCTCGATGCGGCGCAGCGTTCGCTCCAGCTCCTCGAGCCGCTTGGCGCCGGATCGGACCGCCAGCCTGAGACTCGGCGATTCGATGAAGGCGGCATCGACGTGCGCCTCCTGCGAGAGCATGGCGATGGTCAGCGCCCGCTTGCGATGGACCGTTCCCTGATCCGGCTCGTCGACGCCGGCAACGAGCCGCAGCAATGTCGTCTTGCCGGCGCCGTTGGGGCCGACGAGGCCGATTCGATCGCCGGCGGCGATGGCGGCATCGACATGGTCGAGGATCACGAAGTCGCCTACCTCGCGGTGGACCGCTTCGAGTCGAACGATCGACATCAGGCCGGCCCTCCCGAACGGGCGATGGCCCGCCTGGTGGTCGCGGCCTTGCGGGCGGCCGCGCGTGACTCCTCGGCGGCGGTCCGGCCGACCACGCCCTCGCCGGAGAGTTCGGTCCAGCGGGGCCCGCGCCGCGTTGCATCGACCGTCCCGATCGGAACGGCGGCGCTGGGTAGCCGCTGGCACCACGAGCAGAAGTGGGTCGACCGCCCGCCGACGACGATCCGCCTGATCGGCCGGCCGCAGCGATCGCACGGCTCGCCCGCCCGCTGGTAGACCTGGAGGTGCTCCTGCATCGAGCCGTCGCCCTCGGGCGCGGTGTAGTCGTCCACGGAGCTGCCCCGCCGCTCGACAGCTTCGACCAGCACCGCGCGGAGAGCCGCGTGGAGCCGGCGCGCGTCGGCCGGCTTGACGGTGTGGGCCTCGCGCAGCGGGTGGAGCCGCGCCCGCCAGAGAGATTCATCGGCGTAGATGTTGCCGACGCCGGCGAGGAAGTCCTGGTTCATGAGCAGCGTCTTGAGGCGACCGCGGCGCCGCGCCAGCAAGTCCGCGAAGCGCGTCGGCGTCAGGTCGTCAGCGAGCGGCTCGAGACCCGTCGGGAGGACGCCCACGGCCTCGCCTTCGACCGGCAGGCCGGTGGCGTCGTCGCGTCGGTACAACCCGATCCGGCCGAACTTGCGGATGTCGCGGAACCGCAGCTCGCGGCCATCCGCGAGGACCAGCACGGCATGGACGTGGCGGTCATGTGGAGTGCCCGCAGGCCCGACGAAGAGCTGGCCCGTCATCTTGAGATGGATCGTGAGAACGGCCGCGGCCGCGTCGGCACCCCCATCGATCGGCCCCAGCCAGACCAGGAGCTGCTTGCCGCGGCGGCCCACGCCTTCGATCTCGCGTCCCGCGACCGCCCGCGCAAAGCCATCCGCGTCGTGGCTGCGCAGCGTCGGCGGCCAGTCGGAACTGGCACTCACGATCCGTGCGCCCGTCACCAGGCGGCGCAGATCGCCGGCAATCGTCTCGACCTCGGGCAGTTCGGGCATACCTAGAGGGTAACGGGGCGGCGGCTGCGATGCGTCGGGCGGCTGAGCCGCCACTCCCGAGCCCGCCGCTATTCCTGAGCCAGCGCCGGCGCGACCCGCTGCTGCAACTCCAGGCAGACCTGCCGGGCCAGCTCGACAAACCCGACCTGTCCCGGCGAGCGGTATCGATCGCGGTGCCAGACGAGCGTCAGCACCCGCGGTGGAACCTCCGTTGGGATGACAGCGCACCTCGGGTCGGTCTCGTCCACGGCCAGGCGCGGAACCAGGGCCACGCCGATTCCCGCTACAACGAGGGCCTGCACGGTGGTGTTGTCGTCGGACCGGAAGACCCACTGCGGATTGCCGCCATTGGCACGCAGGTAGTCCTCGGCCGCGCTGGTGCTTCGACAGTGGCGAAAGCCGATGATCGGCAGCTTCGCTATCTCGCCGGCGGTGAGGGCGTGGTCCAACCGTGCCAGTGGCGATGCCGCGGGCACGACCAGGACGTACGGATCGCGGAACAGCTCGACTGCCTCGAAGGGTCCGTCCGACAGCGGGTAGACGGCGAACGAGAGATCCAGCTCGCCCGACTCGACGAGGTCCAGCAAGCCGTCGTCGCTGTTGGTCTCCACGAGATGGACTTCGACGTTGGGCCACAGGCGGGTGAAGATGCCGAGCGTCTCAGGCAGCACCCGAGCCCCAACGCTCTGGTACGTGCCGACCCGCAGGCGGCCGGTCGCCCCTTCGGCGAAGGCCCGGATGTCGGCCCGGGCGGCCTGCATGCGGGCCACGATTGCATCCGCGTGACGAAGCAGGAGAGTGCCGGCCTCGGTGATCGCGACCGTCCTCCGGCCGCGCGACCGATCGAACAATCGGACGCCGAGCAGCGACTCCAGGGCGGCCACGTGCTGGCTGACTGCGGACTGCGTGTAGTCGAGCGATGCCGCCGCCTCGTGGAAGGAGCCCGTTTCGGCAACGGCCCGAAAGCTCAGCAGATGCCTGAACTCGAGATCGGCCAAGTGATCAGCATTCATGATCACTAACTAAACAATGTCGACTTGCTCTAATCAAGTGACAAACCTACCGTTTGGGCATGGACATCATCACAGTCGCACTGCTGGTTCTGATCTTCGTCGGCCTCTCGGCCACCCTCGGGTTCGACTCCCGTCCGACCGAGCACGACCGCCAGCACAACTGGTAGTCGCCCGACCGATATCGAGCCGGGCCTCGGGCGAACCCCGCGGCGAGTCACCCCGCGACGACCTCGGCCGGGGCCTCGCCCAGCTCCGCCAGGACCGCATCCTCGCGGGTGAGCGGCCGCATCGACTCCCAATCGTCGCCCACCTTGATGTCGACGGTGAGCGGGACGTCGAGCTTGAGCGCTCCCTCCATTGTTTCGCGCAGTATCGCGGTCGTGGCGTCCACCTCGTTGCGCGGCACCTCGAGCACGAGCTCGTCGTGGACCTGGAGCAGCAACCGCGCCTTGAGACCGGCCGCTACCAGCCGCCCGGGCAGCTGGATCATCGCGATCTTGATGATGTCCGCGGCCGTGCCCTGGATGGGCATGTTGATGGCCATCCGCTCGCCCGCGCCGCGCAGCGCCGGGTTGGACATACGCAGCTCCGGGATGAACCGGCGGCGGCCGAGCAGGGTCGAGACCCAGCCCTGCTGGCGGGCCAGCTCCTTGATGTGAAGCATGTAGTAGCTGATGCCGCTGTAGGTGGCGAAATAGTTGTCGATGAAGGCCTTGGCCTCGGCGCGTGAGATGCCCGCCCGCGACGACAGACCGAAGTCGCTCATGCCGTAGGCCAGGCCGAAGTTGACCATCTTGGCCATCGAGCGCTCGTCGTGAGTGACGTCCGCGCCGTCCTTGTGGAGGACGCGGCCGGCGGTCTCGCGGTGGATGTCGGCACCGCGGGCGAAGGCATCGCGCAGGTGCTCGTCGCCGGAGACGTGGGCGAGGATTCGCAGCTCGATCTGCGAGTAATCGGCCGCCAGCAGCGTCACGTCCGGCCCGCCGGCCACGAAGGCTCGACGGATGCGGCGGCCCAGGTCCGACCGAATCGGGATGTTCTGCAGGTTCGGGTCCGACGACGAAAGCCGGCCCGTCGCGGCGACGGCCTGGTGGAATGTCGTGTGCAGCCGGCCGTCTCGATCCGACACCAGCAGCGGCAGGGCTTCGATGTAGGTCGACCGAAGCTTCGAATAGAGCCGCCAGTCGAGCAGCTTGGCGATCATCGGGTGCGCCGGCTTGAGCTCTTCGAGGACCGACGCGTCGGTCGAGTAGCCGGTCTTCGTCCGCTTGCCCTTGGGCAGGTTCAACTCGTAGAAGAGGATCTGTTCGAGCTGCTTGGGCGAGCCGAGGTTGAACTCGTGGCCGACGTCGAGGTAGATCTCCGACTCGAGTCGAGCCATCTCGCCGCCAAACTCCGTGTCGAGAAGTGCCAGCGCGTCGCGGTCGATGGCGACACCGGCGACTTCCATCTCCGCCAGAACGGGGATGAGCGGCAGCTCGATTTCGCGGAAGAGCTTGTCCAGACCCGAGTCGGCGAGCGCCTTCGACAGCGGCTCGCGGACGGCCAGCGTGGCCAGGGCGTCAAGGCCGATCCTGACCGCGGCGGACACGTCGCCGGCCGGCGGCAGGGTCACGTCCAGCCGCTCGTGGGCGACGTCGGCGATCGTCTGGGACCGCAGCGAGGCGTTGAGCAGATACGCCGCGATCTGAGTGTCGAAGGCCACCGGCAGCGGCTTCTCGGCGCCGCCGGCGATGTTGGCCACGAGGAGTGGCTTGACTTCGTGACCCACGACCTGCGCCCCGGACTTGAGCAGGATGTCGCCCAGCCAGCCGACCGCCGCGTGACCCTCGGCCACGAGCACTCGGCCGTCTCCGCAGGCCAGGGCGAGGGCTTGAGGCATGCCCCGCATCGGGCGCGGGTCGTCCATCAGCAGCGCGGCGCCAACCTCGGTCTGGGCAGCCAACCAGGTCGCGGCCTCGGCCGCGTCCTCGGGCGTGGCCTCGAACCGGTCCAGAAGCGTCGGGTCTGCCACGGCCGCCCGGAGAGCCGCTGCCAGGTCCACGGGTCCGGCCGTGCCGCCCCCGACTCGAGTTCGTGAGGCCGCAGGCGACGGACCGGCCGTTGGGCCAGCGGCGCCCAACCCGGTCGAGCCGAAGTCCATGCTGAGTTGCAGCCCCTCGCCCTGGCCGATGAGCGAGCGGCCGGCGCCGACCCGGTGGCTTCCGCCGTTCTCGCCGCCGCGCGGAGCCTCGCCGCCGCGCGGAGCCTCGCCGCCGCGCGGAGCCTCGCCGCCGCGCGGAGCCTCGCCTGCGACCCGGGCCGCCGGCACACTCCCCGCCACGGACCGCAGCGCGTCCGCCGCGTCCACCGCCGACTCGCCGGTGAGTGCTGGCAGCCTGTCGATCAGCGAGCGGAACTCGAACTCACGGAAGAGCCTCACCACCTCGGCCCGGTCGTAATCGGAGAGCCGGGCGGCTTCGAGGTCCAGGGCGATCGGCAGGTCGCGGATGATCCGGCTCAGCTCGCGGCTGGCGAAGACCTGCTCGCGGGCGTCGACGAGCTTGTCGCGGAGCTTGTCGGGCTTGACCTCCGCGAGGCGCCCGTAGATGCCCTCGATCGACCCGAACTCGCCGACCAGCTTCGCCGCGGTCTTCTCCCCAACTCCGGGGATGCCGGGGATGTTGTCGGTCGGGTCGCCCTTGAGGGCCTTGTAGTCGATCATCTGGTCGGGTCGCAGCTCGAACCGCTCCCAGATCCGCGCCGGGTCGTAGTAGACGGTCGAGTCCACTCCCTGGCGCGTCGTCATCAGCCGCGTGTGCTCGGTCACGATCTGGAGCATGTCCATGTCGCCCGTCACGACCGTCGTGTCGATGCCACGGGCGTCCATGTCGCGAGTGATCGTGCCGATGACGTCGTCCGCCTCGTATCCGGCCATCTCGTAGACGGGGATGCGCAGCGCGGCCACCACCTCGCGGACCTTGGGGAACTGCGAGCGCAGGTCGTCCGGCATCGGCGGGCGGGTGGCCTTGTAGGCGGCGAATTGCTCGTGGCGGAAGGTTGGGCCCGGCAGGTCGAAGCAGGCCGCGACGTATTCGGGCCGCAGGTCGGCGATGCCGCGCAGCAGGATGCTGCAGAAGCCGAAGACGGCGTTGACCAGCTCCCCTTTGCTCGTGGTCAGCGGCGGCAGGGCGTGATAGCCACGGTAGATGAGGCCGTTGCTGTCGAGCAGCATCAGACGGGTCATGCGGGCCTCGGTCGGTACGACGCCGGCAATCGACAGCGGCCGGCGGAGCAAGTTTACCCGGGGCAGGCGCAGGCGGGCCCGGCCAGGCTCCGGCAGCTAGTGGACGAATCCGGCCGAAAGGCAGGCCAGCCCATAGACGTTGATGGCCGCGCCGGCGGCCACGGCCGCCACCATGCCCCGGCTCAGACCCCTCCGGGCGACGACGAGACCGAGCAACAGCCACGCGAACGGCAGCCCATCGAGGATGAACCGATAGCCGAACTGGGCGTAGCCGGGGTTGCCGTGCATCAGGTCCAGCGTGACCGGCAGAACGAGGCCCAGCCAGCCTGCCAGAACGAGCGGATCGCGCCACCTGGCTCGGGCCAGGAAGACGAGGATCGGCGTCGTGAAGAAGATCGAGCAGCCCGCCCAATTCGGCTGGGCCCACGGGAAGTTCTCGTTGAAGTCCCAGCCGCGCAGGACCATCGTGAACAGCCCCCGAGCCAGGTAGAAGGGCGAGACGATGCCTTGCGAGTACCACGCCTCCGACAGCACGGAGCTGCCGTCCGGGCCTCTGATCAGGTCGTAGCCGAACTCCAGGGGCGACCCGAAGCGGACGACGTTGAACAGCGCCAGCCAGATACCTACGAGCAGCGCTCCCAGCGTCAGTGACGCGATACCGGCCCAATCTGCCCGCCGCAGGAGCGTCTCGATTCTGGGCCACGCGGCCTCGAGCCGGGCCGCCAAGCCGGCGCGATTCGTTGCGGGTGAGTCGGGCGAGGTCGTGTCGGTGGCGGTCTCGCCGCGCGACAGCCAGCCCTCGGCGCGCCAGAACAGGACGACGAAGGCCGGGCCCGTCAGTAGAACAGTGGGGCGACACCCCACAGCCAGGCCGAGCATGAACCCCGCCACCCAGGGCCAGCGGCCGCGCAGCGCCAGGTTGAGCGCCGCCAGGATAAACGTCACGGCCAGCGTCTCGGTCCACAGATGGACGCCTCCTGTGGCGGCCACGTAGAACGCCTCGCTGCCGAAGCCGAACGCGAGCGTCAGGACCAGCGCATCCCGGAGCCGAAGCCGGAGCCCGCGGAGCAGGGCCAGCACGAGCAGGACGTTGATCGCGCCGGCCAGGGCGCTGACCCCGCTGGTGTCGCTGAAACCCTCGCCCAGGACGGCCACGATGGGCATGAGCACCACGGCCGGAATGGGCGGGAAGGGCAGATAGAAGACGCCGTTTGCGCCCGGCACGAGCTCGATCCAGGGCCTGCTGCCGTCGATCCAGAAGTGGCCATGCAGCAGCGAGCTCGCCAGCGGAAACCAGCCGTCGGTCTCGTTCTGGTTCGGGCCAATCCACGCGTACAGGCCGAAGCAGATGAGGAACAGCCCGACCAGGCCCACCGGACCAGCCCATCGCCACAGCGCAATCTGGCGGGGAAGCCGCCGAATGCCTGCCAGGGTCGCCTCAGCCATCGCGGCGATTCTAGCGGACCGGCGAGGTCAGCGGCCTCGAACACGCCTCCGAAGGCGTTGCGGCAGGAGAGCGACGGCCACGCCTATCGCAAACAACAGAGCGAACCCAAGCAGCCAGAGGAGCCGCGGGTCGACTCCGGCCGCCGCCGTCTCCGTCTGGATCGGGGGCGACCCGCCCGCGTCGCCGGCCACGTCGCCCGGCACGCGGTTGGCGGCGTCGGTGGTGGGGGTTGTCGCGGCAGCGGGGTTCGCCGCAAGGGCGGCGGTCACGCCGGCAGCAAAGGCCGGGGCGGGTTCGCTGGCCGCGGCCGGGCTTGCGGCGGCGAGGCCCACGGCTCCCTGCGAGTCGAAGTTTGGGCCGCTGCTCTGCGCGAATCGTTCCGGCGCGTTGGCAGACGTCAGGCTGGCGCTCGTGGTCTGGCCCAGAAGCGAGGCGGCGCTCGTCAGCATCAGACCCGCCAGGCCGAGCGCGGCGAGCGAACCGCCAAACGATCGACGCAGTCCCAGCCCGAAGGTGACCTGCCAGCCACGCCGCTTGCGTCGCAGCCTGGCCGCATCTTCCTCGGTCAGCATGAAGTCGCGAGGTCGGGCGGGGACGGGCATCGAGGCTGTGGCCTCGGCGATTGCACCGAGGTCGGCGAAGAGCTCGGCGCAGTCCGGGCAATCGGCCATGATCTCGACGGCCCTGGCGCGCTCGCGGTCATCCACATCGCCGCCGTAGAGGCGGGCGATGAGCAGCTCATCGTGGCTGGCGTGACTGGCGCGAGTGCTTCTGTCCATCACGATCCTCAGACGATCTCAACCACGGAAGAGTTCCCGATTCGAGGCCAATGCCCGTCGCAAGGTGAGACGGCCGCGGTGGATACGCGACTTCACGGTCCCGACCGCCACGTGCATGATCTCGGCGATCTCGTCGTAGCCGTAGCCCTGGACATCGAATAGCACGATGCAGCTGCGCTGGTCGGCGGGCAGCTCCTCGAGCGCGCGGGCGAGGACCTTAGAACGCTCCGCGGCCAGAGCCTTGGACTCGGGTTCCACGTCCGGCTCGGTAGGCGGCTGCCAGCTGTCGTCGTCGTACTCGGGGTATGGCTGGCTCGGCCGCCGGCGCCGCGCCCTCTGGATGTCCATCGCGGCGTTGATCGCGATCCGCCCCAGCCAGCTACGCACGCTGCCTCCGCGAAACGAGGCGAGGTTCCGATAGGCGTTGAAGAAGGCCTCTTGAACCGCGTCGGCGGCCTGGTCGCGGTCCGGGACGAGGCGGTAGACCAGGGCGAAGAGATGGTCCTGATGCCGCTCGACAAGCTGGTTGAACGCCTCCAAGCGGCCCCCCAGGGCCTCCTCAACCAGGGCAGCGTCGATCGCCTGGCCGGCCGCGTCGCCGGGCCGGTGTCCGCCCGATGCCGCGTCGGCAGGAAGCTGGTCCGCGCCGCTCGCTTCGGTCACGACTTGCCCGTCAACCACTCTCTCGTCCACGAACGCTTCGCCAGTGGCGGCGCGCGGGTCGGCCGCGGCGGCGCGAGGATAGCACGGGCTCGAGGCCGCGCACCGCCCCGCCCGCGGGCGCGCGGCCGGCGGCGCCGGCCGGCCGCCCACAGCGGCACGCCACCATCGGGCCCCGCAGGCTGTACCATGCGCGCCGGAACGCTGCCGACGTGGCGGAACTGGCATACGCGCTCGACTCAAAATCGAGTGGCCGTGAGGTCATGCGGGTTCAACTCCCGCCGTCGGCACCAATCCCCTACCCCAGGGTCGACAACGCCCGATTCGTGCTCAGATCGGGTGTGGAAGCAGTCCCATTTGACCCGTTCTCGCCACAATCTGGCGGAGATGGGAACACCCATGGGAACACCCGGAATGCGACACCCGGGTGTTCGTTGGACTCAGTCAGGCTTGCTGCACAGGCAGTAAGACAGTGGCCACGCCAGTAGAGGTGTGCGCCGGCCCGGATTCCGCTGGATATGGTCGGCGCGAAAGGAGTCGGGCCGAGGCTAACCCGCTCGTCGGGGATCTGGATCCCCCGTCTCCACCGGGGCCGTGTCCTCGTGACCATGGGCGGCGCCAGGCCGCCGCTGCGCTCGGTGCGCTCCGTGCGCTCTGCATGACGCGCTAGCGCCCGCCCCACGCGACAAGACAAGTTGCTCATCGCCAGTCTCGCTTGGAGCTGGGTGGCCACCGATCGGCGCCCCGGGTTGTCAGTCCGAGGCGGTCAACCAATCCCAGATCGTGCCCGAGAAGACACTCTGCAGATCAGCCGGCTCTCCCAGACGGTATCGGTGGCCGTCACTACCCACCCCCGTCACGAAGACGAGCCAGTGCCCTGAACGCACGTTGCCAAGGTCAGCCCGGAACTCCAAACCGTCGCCGACAGGCTCAGCCGCAGCGGTCAGGTAGGGCGCTCGTTCGGTCGGCTCGACGGGAGTTGCGGACTGAGAGCTGTAAGGCTGTTCGAACCCAGCAGCGGCCCGCCAAATCTCGAACCGGACGTTCGTGTAGCCAGCAAGTGCTGACTGGTCGCCAACTCCCCATTCCTCGTCGATCAGTCGAGACACTTGCTTCCCGGGCTGGTCGAAACCCTCGCCG
>Ga0182027_10001171_pt1 | contig 44002 bp, 40 predicted proteins | sample 712E1DmetaG_FD_121300 | JGI IMG/M metagenome (GOLD analysis project Ga0182027, IMG submission 121300) | Permafrost microbial communities from Stordalen Mire, Sweden - 712E1D metaG (Illumina Assembly) | ecosystem: Environmental > Terrestrial > Soil > Wetlands > Permafrost | place: Sweden...
GACCGACGCGGCCATCAATCCCGGCAACTCCGGCGGCCCGCTGGTGGACGCGCACGGCGAGCTGATCGGCATTGACACGTTCATCATCTCCGACAGCGGATCGTTTGCCGGCGCGGGCTTCGCCATCCCGGCCGAACTCGCGAAGTCCTCGGTCGACTCCATCATCAAGAGCGGCACGGTGCACCACGGCTACCTGGGCATCAGCATGAACGATGTCACGCCCGACAACGCCGGCTTCTTCAACCTGCCTGACGCCACCGGCGCCATAGTCAGCCAGGTCACGCCCGACTCGCCCGCCGGCAGCGCCGGCCTCAAGAGCGGCGACGTGCTCCGCGAACTCAACGGCAAAAAGATCGTCGATGGCCGCGCGCTGCAGGTTGCAGTGAGCGAAACAGCTCCCGGGACTCCCATTGAGCTGGCAATTCTCCGGGATGGCAGGCCGGAGACGATCCGCGTCAAGGTCGGAGAGTTCCACAAAGACTCGACGGAAGAGGCCAGTAACTCCGGCCCGGATGAGCGGCGCGGCAGGCTCGGCCTGACCGTGGCCAATCTCACGCCCGACGTGCGCCAGCAATTCAACGTTCCCGATCGCGTCGAGGGCGCGGCCATCCAGAATGTGCGTCCCGGCAGCCCGGCCGACGATGCGGGCCTGGCTCCAGGCGACGTGATTCTCGAAGTCAACCGGCATCCCGTCGGGGATGCCGATAATTTCGTCAACCAGATTCACTCTGTGCCCTTGGACAAAGACATTCTGCTCCTGATTTGGTCGAATGGCGGTGCGAGCTACCGAGTTGTCCATCCGGACCAGAACATGCAGAACGGCATGTAAGGTTCGGGCCTCGGCAATTGGATGGCTCGAAGGATCGGGGTCCGCTCGGGGGGAGGGGATCCCGATTCTGCGATTTGTACGGAACGCGCGCCCTACTCGGGAGTCGGGGGACATACCGGGTGGGGCATCGCGTTTTTGGGAGAGACAGCGGAGATAGCGGAGCTGGCGGTTCGCAAGAGAAGATCTGAACGGGTGTTTTCCCGGGATTGGCTTGAAGTGGCAGGGTCTTACGCCCGCTGAAGCGGGCTTGGCGCATTGTGCTGGATTTGACCAAGAGCGCATCAGATCGCGACGACGCACTCATCTGGCCCGGACAGGTCTTGCGATACCCCGCCCCAGGGGAATCAGGACGGGGTAGCCGCATTCGCGCGTTGCTGAATGCTCTGCGGCGACTGACTGCCCGGAGCCGTGCTTTGTCGTGCAATTGCTGGAAGCGCGCCAGTTAGTGAACCAGCGCAAAACGCGCGAGAGTCAACTGCGCGCGATCTGTTTCGATGGCCACGCCCTGCATGTCATCCACCAGGTAGAGCGTGAGGGTGTTCGTGGATGAGGCGGAGAGCGAGTCGAACCCGCTGAGCGAGCCCGTAAACACGCCGTTGGCCGACGGGGCGAAGCTGCCCGAGATGGCAAAGTCAGGCGATTCTCCGCCGAGGTCAGCGAAGCCTGCCACTCTGTCGGTCCCGGCGCCGGGCGTGACCGTGACCGGGCCCGCCGCGTTCTCGAATAGGGAATAACCGTACGCGATGACCGGGTAGACGCTGGCGCTCAATCCGTAGTTGCCGCTGAACGAAGCTGCGGTGAAGGGGCCGGAGTGCTGCTCGAACACCTGCCCCGTAAAGACGTCGTTTTGATCGGCAGAGAGCAGAAGCCCGCTGCCTTGTCCGTCGAGATAGAAATGCAATGAGTATTTGAAGGTGGAGCCATCGGAGAGGTTCGTAAGGGTGATTCTGCCTGTCGGGTCGACGGTAAAAGTTCCCGTGACGGCAGCCGGATTCTGCGGCGCACTCGCGGAGAGGTCGTTCCAGTTGAGCGTTCCCGTCACGGCGCCGCCGGCATTCAGCGTCAAGACTCCGGCAAGCTGGAGCGCGCCTTGCATGTCTTCGCCCTCGGCGCCGAACACGTAGCTCGTTCCGGACACAGAAGCCGCGGTGAATTTGCCGGTGTTCGCGCCCTGGCCAAGCGCCGCACCTCCGAACGCGCCGATCACGGTATTGCTGTTCACGGGGTTGCCCACGTCAATGAGCCGAATGTGCGCCGCGTCCACCATGTAGCCTGCCACGAAGAGAGAGGGAAGCTCGAAGCTGCCGGGAAGGTTCAACTGGAACACGACGCGGCCGAAGGCGTCAGGAGCGGACACCGTGCTGGGGCTGAGATTCTGTGGTTCAGCCGAGACCCCCCCCTCGAAATCGATATCGAGAACGCTGCCATTGCCGGAGATGCCGCCGGCGCTGTCGACATTGACAATGCCGTCGATCCACGGGGACCCGTCGTAGAAGCTCGACGGATCGAGTGCGAAAGCGTAGCCGCCGGTCGGCGCGGTCGTTGAGCTCTGCAGATCCAGCGTGCCACTGGTGACCGCGCCATCGATGCCCGAGATGAAACCCTTCTGGCCCGACGCCAACGTACCGCTCAGAATCTCGATATCAGACGGGTCATTCGGTACGAGCTGGATAGTGATTTCCAGGTTTCCGTCGGGCGTGGTGCCGTAGCTGCCCGTGCTGAATTGCTGGAAGATCGATTCGCCGATGTCGTCGTTGACCGAATCCTGCTCGCCGCCGGTGATGGCGCCGTTTTGCGCAACAAGAACGCCGGTAACAAAGTTGCCTCCCGGCCCGGCGACCTGGAAGACATAGGTACCGTTGGCCAGCGTGGGGCCGGTTGGCGTAATCGCGATGGTGTGCGAGGCCGATTTGGTCGAGTCAGTGACGGAGGTTGCGGCGATCGTCACGGTGTTGCCGGAAGGAATCGCGGCTGGTGCGGTGTAGGTGGTGGGCTCATCATTTGTTGTAGTTGCGGGATTGAACGATCCGCAGGCTGTTGCGCCGCAGCTCACCGTCCACGTGACCTGGGGATTCGCGCTGACGTCGTTTTCGATGAGCGCGCGCAATGGATAACTTGCGTTCACCTGGAGCGATGCCGGAGCAGCGAAGGCAACCGAGATCGGGATCGGCGGAACGATGGTGATGCCGGCCGAACGCGAAAGCGATGGATTGGCGGCCGAAGTCGCCGTCACCATAACTGTACCGCCCGAAGGAATGGCAGGCGGCGCCTTGTAGACGATGGCGCCAAGCTCGTCGCTGAGGCTGAGTGTGCCGCAGGCGTTTGCGCTTGCACAACTCAACGAGTAGTTGACCGCGGTGTTGTTCGAAGGGCTTGCAAATGAGAATGTAGTCGCCGCGTAGATTGTGGCTGAAGCGTTCACGGCCAGCGACGTGGGCGGCGCGCTAACAAAGATCACCGAGGTTGGAGTGGACTGCTGCTGCGTAAGGGGCGGCAAACTTGGCATTCCGCATCCGATGAATCCAGCTATCGTACCCAGGGCAACAAAGGAAAGAACAGCATTGCGTCGCATCATGGTCGTACCCTCGCACGGCTACCGTTGTGGCGCCGAAGCACGGCGCTGCCCCTAAAGGTTCCGGTTCGTGTTGTTGGAATCGTGATCGCTTCACGGCCGCACCCTCACGGCTGGTTTGTTGATCGGCACTGGCGAGCGCACACAGCAAATCAATTCAAGATCTATTTATCCGTAGTTTGAGCTTGAACCGCCGTTTGAGTCGTCGGCCAGGGCTCGCATCTGATCGTTTCGATGCAATTCGGGCTCCGCCTGATGCCCGAGCCGGATTCGCAATTTTCCGCAATGCAAGGCGTGACGCAGCACACATCGGTCCAGCCACGATGGCTCGCGATGGACGGCCTGGGCGTTGCCTGCGTTCTCCCCGGAATTCGCACCCTGGGACTAACGGCTTTCTCCGGCATCGCGAACTTGGCGGCGGTTGCGAGACCATTTGGCGAGGCCGAGCGCGAGGAGCATGAGGCCGAAGGGAATGCACATGAGCGCCACAATGAGCGCGAACCAGCCCGCATTGGTGCTGGCGCCGGTGCGCGAGTAGCCGCAGAGCAGAGTGACCAGCAGCACGACGGCCGGCACACCTGTGCCCACCATCGAGCCGCCCCATTGCAGAAGCTGCCGCGTGCCGTCGCCGGACTGGGCAGGGGTGGTTGCGTTTGCCGGTGGGTTTGCTGGCATGGGGTCAGTTCAATGCTTATGGAACGGAGCGGTTCTTACGCCCGCTGAAGCGGGCTGGGAAGTAAGATGCCGCGTTCGATTCCCAGTTTTGCGCCGCGGGGCTACCTTATCGGATGGGTGAACTGGGGGTGGGGTCGATATCGGTGTTTACTTATCCGTTTATGCATAAATGCGGACGTCAGTGAGTGCATTGGGGTGTTGGCGCGAATGGGAAAACTTCGCTAAAGAATTTGCGCGAATCGGACGTCTTTCCCGAGTATTGCTTTCCGTCACCCGTAGTATCTGAAGTGCTTCCAGAACTGCGGTCACGTCTCGCGCAAGTGCCGGCAGACATAGAGTTCCTCATATCCTTTGATCGCCGTATTCTCGATTGCCCATGAATTCGTCAGGCGACCAGCCATCTCGCAGGTCGAGAAATTCCGCTCGAGAAAATCGCGCTTCAATCCCAACGTGATCACAGTCTGCGGGGGCGGATTGCTGTAACCGCGCATCCGGTTCGATTTCATCCCGCTCATGGCCCTTGGCAGGCCATAACCCGGTCCGTAAAGATTGATGGAGCCGGTTTCTCCTTCGTCTCCGGCAAGAATGCCGACCGTGGCCCGGCCCGGTTTTCTCACCGCAAATGCCAGGTTGGTCTTTCAATCTCCCTTGGGAGGCGTACAATCCGAGAAAAACAGAGCCTAAAAGGGAGATGCCGCTTACTATGCTTCACAAAATGCCCAAATCACTGGGCTACTCGCTCCTTTTTGGCATCCTCCTTGTCGCTGCATTCCTCCGCTTCTTCCATTTGACCACCACCCCTCCCGGACTCTACTGCGACGAGGCGATGGACGGCAACAACGCTGTCGAGGCCGCGGAGACGAACCACTTCCAGGTGTTCTACATCGAAGACGGCGGTCGCGAGGGGCTTTACGTGGACATCGTCGCGGCGATCATCAAAGTATGGCCAGTCTACGAGCCGTGGATCATCCGCCTTCCCGCCGCGATCGCGGGCGTTCTCACCGTAGGGGGGATCTATCTGCTCGTCGCTGAGCTCTTCGGCGACGGACAAGGGCTCCTCGCCGCCTTTCTGCTCGCGACCAGTTTTTGGCACATCGTCTTCTCGCGAATAGGATTTCGAGCGGTCCTGGCGCCCCTGCTCCTTACTTGGGCGCTCTATCTTCTGATCAAAGCGTTTAGGTCGCAGAAAACGAGTATATCGCTTATCGATGCCGCGTTCGCCGGCATCATTTACGCGCTTGGCTTCTATACCTATATTGCCTATCGTGTGACACCGCTTCTCTTTTTGCTCTTTATACCGTTTTTCCGATTAAAGCCGGGATTCTGGAAAAAAACGGCGCTTTTTATTATCGTCACCTGCATCGTTGCCGCGCCGCTCGGCCGGTATTTTGTACAGCATCCAAGCGATTTTTGGGGCCGCATAGCGATGGTCTCCGTCATAAACACGCAAAATCCTCTGCACGATTTCGCTGTCAACGTCGCAACGGAAACACTGATGTTCAATTATCGCGGTGACAACAACTGGCGACACAACGTCAGTCGTGCTCCGGAACTTTTTTGGCCGGTCGGGATACTCTTTGTGCTCGGCATCATCGTAGCGATCTGGTCGCTGCGAAAAAGCTGGCGCGATCGGAAAGCTGCAGCAGCAATAGCCGACGTAACAAACGCACCCGATATGTTCCCGCCCTTTGCACTGCTTCTCACCTTCGCGTGGATTATCCTCGGCCTCCTTCCCGGCGCGGCGTCAGATGACAGCGTCCCGCACGCGCTCCGCTCGATCCTCGCGCTCCCGCCGGCGATGATTCTTGCCTCGCTCGGCGGCGTGTGGCTGTATGGCATCGCGAAAGAACACTGGCGTTGGCCCGGCGCGCTCACAAAATCCATCGCAATCGTATTCCTCGCCATCGTCGGCGTGTTCGGCTATGTGGAGTACTTTGTCGCGTGGGCGAAGAATCCGAACGTGTCCGCCTCGTTCACTGCGGATTACCTGGTGCTCGGCGACCGAATCAACGCGCTCCCCGCAAACACGCCGAAGTATATTGTTGTGGACCCGGGCGACGCATCGGTGCATGGCATTAACGTAGCCGCACAGACCGTGATGTTCATCACGCACTCGTTTACCGCCACCGACGCGGCGGTGGTGAACATCCATTATCTTCAGACGAATGAGACGAACAGCATCCCAGCGGAAACTCCGAGTGTAGATATCTTTTATATTGAAAATATTGAACCATATTGAACAGTCTGCTGATTGACCTAAAGATGTCTCTTAAGAGAAGAACGCTATCCTCTGAGCTTGAATGAGCAAACGTTCTGTACATATTCCATATGAAACGCTGTATAAGCATTCGTTGCGAGGGGGATAAAGCCTCAATGGCGGGATCGGTCCCCGGAAAGCCGGCATCGCGTCCTGGATCCCAACGTGTCCTAGAGATCGGGAATGTCTGGTGCACCGCGAAGCCTATTGCTCTCCCGCGAGTTTGCGCAGGCGAGCGCTCACATTCCAAAACGCCCGGCCGTCGTGGTATCCGCCCTTCCAAATGGAGCCCTTGTCCTGTGTGATTGGCGTGCCGTCCGCCTGAGTCAGGTTATACAGGCCGCGGTATTGGCTATCGATTGTGTGGTTCTTGATGAAGTTCCACTGTTCGACGAACCTCTCAAAGTAAATGGACTCCTGCGCTCCGTATCGCTCGTGCATCATAAGCAGCGCATTCAGCCCTTCCACCTGGACCCACCATTCCTTGAGCTGACTCTCCGGCTTGCCCGCGGCTGTGCCGTCCTGGAAAAAGCCACCGTTGCTTGCGTCCCAACCGTAGGCCAGTGCGTGATCGACCAGCATTTTTGCCATCCGTTCCGTTTTCTCGCTCGCTTGGTGATGGAGGACTTCGTCCGTTTCCAGCATTAAATAGGGAGTCTCGACATCATGGCCGAAAGAATCAAGGTCCGGAATGGGCTGCCAGGCGTTGGTGAAATAGAGATTCATCGCACCAGGCTCGACGCAGATTTTGTCGCGCACGATGACCAGCATTTCTTCAAGGCGAGCGCGCAGTGCCGGGTCAGGCCAGACGCGGTAAAGCTCTGTGAAGGCCTCGAGCAAATGAATGTGGGTGTTCATTGACTTGTAGCCGACAGGACCGATGAGCCCCATGGCGACGCGACCGTTCGAAACATTCGGCTGAATCGGCGCGCCGTCGCGGGCAAGCCACTCATAATATCCGCCATGCTCGGAGTCATGCGCATGCTGGTCGGTCCAGAGAAAGGCTTTCTTTGCGAGTTTGAGCGTCTTGGGATCGCCAATAGCTTGGTAGGCCGCGGCCAATCCATAGATGCAGAATGCAATGCCGTAGAGATGTTTGCCGTCAGTGAATTGCGGAGTAATGTGGCCGTCGTCGTCGAGTCCCCAGAAGAAACCGCCGTCCTGCTTATCCCACATGACGTTTTCCAGATAGGAAACCCCGTGTTGCACGATGGGCAGAAACTCTGCTTTCAGCTTCGGGTCGCGCAGGACGACCTGGGATGCTACCCAGGTCATGCGTCCTTGCATGACGGAGAACTTGCCGTCGCTCGGCGCCCACTTCCAGTCGCGGGTGAAGTGGGTATGGAACCCGCCATGTTCCTGATCCACGGATCGGGGGAACCAAACGTGGATCACATCGGTGTACAGCGCACTGTGGACTTCGTCGGCCAGCTTGAGATAGTCCGCGCGTGTTGGCGGCGGGATGCTGGTCGGCGCGGACTCTGCGGGTTGTTTCGCCATACAAGAGCCAGAGGTAAGAAGGAGCACGAGAGGGAGGCATCTGATTTGCATGGCAAGCCCATTTCGAAAACGTTGGCCTACGATCCCAGCCATGCGCGGCCCCTCCGTTAACCTAATCAACACGGACAGGCTTATATTACACCGTCGGTTTCTGGGGTCGGCGCCGCAGCTCCGCGCATGCCGAGCCCGAGGAATGCAGACTGCGAAACTTATCGGTGGAGAACAGGGGTCAGAGATCAGTTATTCGTGCCGATGCGGCGGTTGCGGAGCCATTTTGCGAGGCCCAGCGCGAGGAGCATGAGGCCGAAGGGAATGGACATGAGCGCGACGATGAGCGCGAACCAGCCGGTGTTGGTGCTGGCGCCGGTGCGCGAGTAGCCGCCGAGCACGGTGAGGAGCAGAAGGGCAGCGAGAAGGCCTGCGCCGACCATCGAGCCGCCCCATTGCAGAAGCTGCCGCGTGCCGTCGCCGGGCTGGGCGGGGTGATTGGGGCCGGAGATTGGCGGGCGTGAGGGCATGGCTTTCGCGTTTGCGGAACCTAACTTCCCAGCGCGAGGCGGAGCATGACATAGGTGATGACGCCGGTGACCGAGACGTAGAGCCAGAGCGGAAAGGTCCAGCGCGCGATGCGGCGGTGCTGCGGGATGCGTCCCGAGAGAGAGAAGAAGAACGTGACCAGGATCAGGGGCAGCGCGACGACGGCGAGGATGATGTGGCTAGCGAGCAGACCCAGATAGAAAGTGCGCAACGCGGCGTGAAGCGGATAGCGCACATCCCCGTGCAGCGCGTGGTGCGCGATGTAGCCCAGCAGAAACAGCGTGGAGAAGACGAACGCCGTGATCATCGACGCGCGGTGCTGCTTGATCCTGTGCGCGCGGATGAAGGTATAGCCGATCAGCAACGCGGTGGCCGCCAATCCGTTGAAGACCGCGTTCATGGCCGGCAAGAACGCATACTGCGCGCTGGTGGCCGCCGCCGGATGGATGTAGATGAGCCAGAAGAGAAACATCGAGGCAGCGGCGCTGATGACAAGAATGGCGGCGATGGCGGGGGCGGCGCCGGAGCGGGGAGTTGAGGTTGGGGCGGCGATGGTCATGCGCGCTAACCTTTCGCGCGGGCGCAGAGCATGAGCGTGGTGAACAGCAGCGGAAGGTAGAGAACGCTGACCTTGAGCAGATCGCGCGCCAGCATGCGGCTCTCGTCCTCGGACCGGGCGCGGAGAATGCGGGCAAAGCGAATGGTGTAGGCGAGGTACACGAGTCCCAGCGCGACGGCGGGGACAGCGTAGGCGACGCTGGTGAGGCCGAGGCGCCACGGCGCAAGGCTGACGGGAATCATGAGCACAGCGTAGAAGAGGGCTTCGACGACGGTGGACCATCCGTCAGGCTGGACGACAGGCAACATCCGAATGCCGGCGCGCGCATAGTCGTCGCGGTAGAGCCACGCGATCGACATGAAATGCGGGAACTGCCAGACGAAGAGGATGGCGAAGAGCGCAACGGCCGGCCACTCGATGCGCCCGCGCGCCGCGGTCCAGCCCAGCATCGGTCCCATGGCGCCGGGAAATGCGCCGATGAAGGTGGCCATGGTGGTGACACGCTTGAGCGGCGTGTAAATGGCCACGTAGGTGAACGCCGTGAGCAGCGCCAGCGAGACGGTGAGCAGATTGGTGCGCAGCGCCAGCCATACTGCGCCGAGGGCGATGGCGCCGAGGCCGGCGAAAATGCCGATGGAGAGCGGCCAGCGGCCCGATGCGAGAGGACGATCGGCGGTGCGCTTCATGCGCGCGTCGGTGGAGCGCTCCAGAGCTTGGTTGAGAGCGCCGGCGCCCGCCGAGATGAGCCCGATGCCGAACAGCGTGTCGAGCAGGCCGCGCTGCAAGGTGGAGATGCCCGACTGCATCGATCCCAGATAAAACCCGCCCCAACCCGTGACGAGCACCAGGCCAACGACCTTGACCTTGAAGAGCTCGCGAAGGTCGTGAATGAGCGTGGCCGTGGCGCCGGGCGCAGGTGCGTGAAGGGCGTGCGGCGTGGAATTGACGGCGAGGTCCGATGGTGCTGCGGCTTGGGAAACAGGAGTCATGGGGACGACGGAATCTCGTGGCAAAGGGCGAGCGAGGGCGCGACCACCTGGCTTCGATCATACCAAGCGCGGCTCGGCTCGGCAGTTGACCATCGCAGCCTGAAAAGCCCCTCCGCCCATCGCTCCGTAGACTTCTGCGTGCCATATACCGAAATTTGTTTTGACTCGCCTTGCTTGCGTCATTTAGCGTCCAGACTGGCGCCCGCCGCCCCCCCAGGCAATTCCGAGGCGCCCTGAGGTCCAATATGCGGATGATGATGCAGGTTGAGTTTCCCCTTGAACCATTCAACAGCGCAGTTCGCAATGGAACTGCGGGTCCCAAAATGAAGCAGATTCTCGACGACGCGAAGCCCGAGGCTGCTTACTTTGGCGAGCGGGATGGCCGCCGGGGTGGCATTCTGATCGTCGATGTCGCAACTCCCTCTGACGTTCCCAGGCTGGCGGAGCCGTGGTTCCTCAACTTCAACGCAGAGGTGAAGTTCCGGGTCGTGATGACGCCCGAAGATCTGGCAAAGGCCAATCTAGACGCGCTGGGCAAGAAGTGGGGTTGAGGCGCAGGGAGACGGGCTGGACAAGTTGAGTAACAACGAGGCGGGAGCCGGAACGGTGGGCTCCCGCTTCGTGCGTTGGGCGACTGCCTGCGCCGGAGCGGGTAGCGAGAGGGCGCGCCCGGAGCGGAGCGGTAGCTCTCCGGCGCGGCACTCCGGGTCCCACATCTGTGGGATAGCGCGACTCCGGCCGGTGGTCCTGTAAAATGAAGGGGAACGGGATGATGCAAACCCCTCCAGCGGCTGCTCCCCAGGCGTCCCGCACCGCGCGGGAGCCGGAATCGCGGGCGCCCGGCTCTAACCCAAACCACTCTCCGGTGATCCAGGTCCAGAGCCTTCGCAAGTCGTATCAGACGGCGCGCGGCACGCTTGATCTGTTTGAGGATCTCAACCTGGAGGTTGAGGCCGGCGAAATGGTGGCCATCGTAGGCCAGTCCGGCGCGGGAAAGAGCACGCTTTTGCACATTCTGGGCGCGCTGGATGCGCCTTCTGCGGGAACGGTATACTGCGCCTCGACTCATGTGACCTCGCTCAGCGCCCGTGAGGCGGCAGCCTTTCGTAATCGTGAGATTGGTTACGTTTGGCAGTTCCACTATTTGCTGCCGGAGTTCACGGCGGAGGAGAACGTCGCCATGCCGCTTTTGGCGCGAGGCGTGCGGAAATCCGAGGCCTTGCATGCGGCGGCAAACTGGCTCAAAGAGGTGGGATTGGAGGATCGCAGCGACCATCGGCCCGGCGAGCTTTCCGGCGGCGAGCAGCAGCGCGTAGCGCTGGCAAGGGCGCTGGTTTGCCATCCGCGGCTGCTGCTGGCCGACGAGCCGACTGGAGACCTGGACGGCACAACGGCCGCCCGGGTCTTTGAATTGATTGAACGATTGCACCAAAGTCACGGGCTGACTTCGATTTTGGTCACACACAACATGGATTTGGCGGTGCGATGCGGGCGAACCCTGCGGCTCGAAAATGGGAGACTGATGTAGATCACAGACGTTTGAGCAAGATCATTGCAAGCTGGAAACTTCTGCTAGAAAAAGCAGCACTTTCGCTGATTTTTGAGTCTTATTAAATAACGGCCTGTCAAGGGACTTTCCCTGAAGCAGGCCCAAGAGGTCGGGATGGGAGTCGATTGGCGGCAATTGAGCTGATTGACGTCCGGGTGGAAGCACGGGGCCCCCGGCGACAGGTGGCTCGAAGAGCCGGTGTCGCTGGGGTGCAAACGGACCCAAGACCATCCAAAAGAGCTGTTCGGAGCGAGGGCTATCGCTAATCGGGTCTCCGGCGGCGAAGGAACAAAAGGGCGAGCGCGGGTTGGGCCGAAGCCGGGAAGACCGACGGACGGCCGCTTCAAGCCGATGGCCTGGATAAAAGGGGAACATCATGTTCGAACGGTATACGGAGAAGGCACGGCGCGTGATTTTCTTCGCGCGGTATGAGGCCAGCCAGTTTGGCTCGCCTTATATCGAGACCGAGCACTTGCTGCTGGGCCTGCTGCGCGAAGATAAGGCGTTAACCAATCGCTTTCTGCGCTCGCACGCCTCGGTGGAGTCGATCCGGAAGCAAATTGAAGCGCACACCACCATCCGCGAGAAGGTGTCGACCAGCGTCGACCTGCCGCTTTCGAACGAGTGCAAGCGGGTACTCGCCTACGCCGCGGAAGAAGCCGAGCGCCTGGGCCATAAGCACATCGGCACGGAACATCTGCTGCTGGGCCTGCTGCGCGAAGAGAAGTGCTTCGCCTCGGAGATTCTGCAGGAGCGCGGCCTGAAGCTGGCGCAGATTCGCGACGAGCTGGCCCGCGTGACTCAGGAAAAGGCGCCGCCGCAGCAGCGGCAGCGCGAGTCGAGCCTGCTGGCCGAATTCAGCCGCGACCTGACGCAATCGGCGATGGACGGGCAGCTCGATCCACTGGTCGGGCGCGAAGGCGAACTGGAGCGCGCGATACAGATTCTCTGCCGGCGCACCAAGAACAACCCGGTGCTGATCGGCGAGCCCGGCGTGGGCAAGACCGCCATCGTCGAGGGCCTGGCGCAGAAGATCGCTGACGGCGAGGTGCCGAGCTTTCTCGCGGACAAGCGCGTGCTGGCGCTGGACCTGTCGCTGATCGTGGCGGGCACGAAGTATCGCGGGCAGTTCGAGGAGCGGCTAAAGACCATCATGAAGGAGTTGATGGAGAGCCAGAACTCGATCGTCTTCATCGACGAGCTACACACGCTGGTGGGCGCGGGATCGGCGGAAGGATCGCTCGACGCGGCCAACATCCTGAAGCCGGCGCTTTCGCGCGGCGAAATTCAGTGCATCGGCGCCACGACTCCGGGGGAATACCGCAAGTCGATCGAGAAGGATCGCTCGCTGGAGCGGCGCTTCCAGGCGGTGAAAGTTCCGCCGCCAAACGAGGCGGAAGCTGTCAAGATCATCATGGGCATCAAAGACCGCTACGAGAAGTTCCATGCGGTCAGCTACACCGACGCCGCGGTCGAATTCGCCGTGGCCCACTCGAATCGCTACATTCCCGATCGCTTCCTGCCCGACAAGGCCATCGATCTGATCGACGAGGCGGGAGCGCGTGTCAAGCTGCGCCAGACCTCGCTGCCCGAGGAGATCACCGAGGTGCAGAAGCGGATCAAGTTCATTGTGCATCGCATGGACTCGGCCATCGCCAACCACGAGTTCGAGAAGGCTCGCTTCTACTCCGACGAGGAGCGCAAGGAGCGCGAGAACCTGCGCGCCCTTCGCGACAAGTATCATCTCGACGACTCCGCCGCCGGCATCGTTGGCCGCGAGGACATCGAGGACGTGGTCAGCCGCTGGACCGGCGTGCCCGTGACCAGCATCAAGGAAGAAGAGACGCAGAAGCTGCTGCGCGTGGAAGAAGAGCTGCACAAGCGCGTGATCTCGCAGGAGAAGGCGATTTCGGCGTTGGCTCGCGCAATTCGGCGGTCGAGAGCTGGACTGAAGTCGCCGCACCGGCCCATCGGGAGCTTCCTGTTCCTCGGCCCCACGGGCGTGGGCAAAACCGAAATGGCGCGCACTCTGGCCAACTTCCTCTTCGGCTCCGACAAGGCGCTCATCCGCTTCGATATGTCGGAGTTCATGGAGAAGCACTCGGTCTCGAAGCTGATTGGCTCGCCTCCGGGATACGTGGGCTACGAGGAGGGCGGACAGTTGACCGAGCGCGTCAAGCGCTCGCCGTATTCGGTGGTTCTGCTCGACGAGATCGAGAAGGCGCACCCCGATGTGTTCAACATTCTGTTGCAGGTCTTTGAGGATGGGCAATTGACCGATGGCCTGGGCAACACCGTCGACTTCAAGAACACCATCGTCATCATGACTTCGAACATCGGCGCGCGCCACCTGATGAAGAAGCAGGGACTCGGCTTCCAGAGCGAACGGGAGGAAACGGTCAGCGAGAAGGTCGAGGAGCTGGTGAAGAACGAGGTGAAGAAGACCTTCAACCCCGAGTTCCTCAACCGGCTTGACGAAGTGATCCTCTTCCAGTCGCTCAACGATGCCGACCTGCTGCAGATCGTCGAGTTGCTGGTGCAGCAGTTGAACATCAATCTGGCGCAGAAGTCCATCACCATCTCGGTGAACGACGACGCCAAGAAATGGATTCTCGACAAGACGCTGGTCGATCGCAGCTATGGCGCGCGCCCATTGCGCCGCGCGTTGCAGCGGTACGTTGAGGATCCGCTTTCTGAGGCGCTGATCGCCGGGCATATTCAGGATCGGCCGGCATTCCTCGAGGTGTATCTCGACGCCAACCAACTGTTCTACCGGCCGGTGAGCGCGGACGAGAGCGCGAACGAGGAAAAGGCGGCGGGCGTGCTGCTGTTCAGCGCCTGAACGACGCTTGGCAAAAAACTGAAGCCTCCGGCGAAACTGCCGGGGGCTTTTTGCATTGGAGTTCGATCGAGTTGAAGCGGAGCATCCGCGGCTCATTACAACAGTTGCAGAGGCTCAGTCGAGTAGATCGCCTACTGAACCCGTCTGCTTTGCCTCGCCATTTACACTGATAATTGGAGAACGCCGTGTTTTTCGATAAAATCCTAACCAAAATCTTTGGCACTGCGAATGAGCGGCTGATCAAGCGGCTCACGCCCAGCGTGAAGACAATCAGCGCGATGGAGCCGGAGATTACGAAGCTCTCGGATGAAGAGCTGAAGGCCAAAACGGCTGCATTCCGGGCGCGCGTCGCCGCCCGGCTTGAAGGAATTACCGGCAAGGACGAGATAAAGACTGCCGAACGGGAAGTGCTGGACGAGATTCTGCCCGAGGCATTCGCGGTGGTGCGCGAGGCTGGCTGGCGGGCGGTGCAAATGCGCCACTTCGACGTGCAGTTGATCGGCGGAATGGTGCTGCACCAGGGCAAGATCGCCGAAATGAAGACCGGCGAGGGAAAAACGCTGGTCGCCACACTGAGCTGCTACTTGAACGCGCTGGTTGGCCACGGTGTGCACGTGGTGACAGTGAATGATTACCTGGCCAAGCGCGACGCGGAGTGGATGGGCAAGATCTACGAGTTTCTGGGCCTCACGGTTGGCGTCATCGTCCACGATTTGGACGACAACGAGCGCCGCGCCGCGTATGGCGCCGATATCACTTACGGCACCAACAACGAATTCGGCTTCGACTACCTGCGCGACAACATGAAATTTGAGATAAAAGACTGCGTGCAGCGCGGGCACTACTACGCCATCGTCGACGAAGTCGACTCGATCCTGATCGATGAGGCGCGGACGCCGCTCATCATCTCCGGCCCGACGGACCAGACCACCGACAAGTACGCGCGCGTGCGCCGCTTCATTCCCCAACTCGAGATGGGTGAAGAAGTCGAGTGGAGCGATACGCGCCGCCAGGAACAGTTGGGCATCCGGCTGGGTGAGGGCGAAAAGTACTTCAGCGGCGACTACATCGTCGACGAGAAGCAGCGGACGATCGGAGTCACGGACTCCGGATGGGAGACGATCGAGAAGGCGCTGGGCATCGGCAACATCGCCGACGCCGAAAATTGGGAACTCAAGCACTACGTGGAGACGGCCATCAAGGCGCACGCGCTCTACAAGCGCGACGTGGACTACGTAGTGAAGGACGGCGAAGTCATCATCGTGGACACGTTCACCGGCCGCCTGATGCCCGGCCGCCGCTGGAGCGACGGCTTGCACCAGTCCATCGAGGCCAAGGAGGGCGTCAGCATCCGCAAGGAAGACCAGACGCTGGCCACCATCACCTTCCAGAATTACTTCCGCCTCTATCAAAAGCTGAGCGGCATGACCGGCACAGCCGAGACCGAGGCAGCCGAGTTCGAGAAGATTTACAAACTCGAGATCGTCGTCATCCCCACCAACAAACCGCTGCTGCGACTTGAGAATCCCGACGTGGTTTTTCGTACCGAGAAGGAAAAGTACATGGCGGTGGCCGACAACATCGGGGAGCTGCACGAAAAGGGCCAGCCCGTGCTTGTCGGCACCGTGTCCATCGAAAAGTCGGAGCGGCTGTCGGCGATCCTGCAGCGCAAGGGCGTGCGCCACGTGGTGCTGAACGCAAAGTTCCACGAGCGCGAGGCGGAGATCGTGGCGCAGGCCGGGCGGCTGGGCACAGTGACCATTGCCACCAACATGGCCGGCCGCGGCACCGACATATTGCTTGGCGGCAACGCGGACTTCATGACGCGCAGGGAGCTCGTGGACAAGAAAAAGGCACGGGCCATCAGCGTGGCCGAGGGCGCCATCAACCCCATGGCGCCGCCGGGCTTTCTGCGCTTTTACTATCAGGGCCAGGAGTTCGAAATCTCCGACGCGGATTGGGCCGAGACCAATGTGGTGTATGCCGCTGCGGCCCAGAAAGAGCATGACGAGGTGACTGAGGTCGGAGGGTTGTTCATCCTGGGCACCGAGCGGCACGAATCGCGGCGCATCGACAATCAGTTGCGCGGACGCGCCGGCCGCCAGGGAGATCCCGGCGAATCGCGCTTCTTTCTTTCGCTCGAAGACGACCTGATGCGTATCTTCGCCAAGCAGTGGGTGAGCACGCTGCTGGAGCGGTTGGGCATGGAAGAGGGCGTGCCCATCGAGTCCCGCATGATCTCCAAGCGCATCGAGGGCGCGCAGAAAGCGGTCGAAGCGCAGAACTTCGAGGCGCGCAAACATCTGCTCGAGTACGACGACGTGATGAACAAGCAGCGCGAGGCCGTCTACGGCCTGCGCCGCCAACTGCTCGAAGGCGTCGAACAGCGGGAGATGATTCTGGAGGATTACGTTGGCGGAATCTTAAGCACCCTCCTCGATGAGCATGCCGGCGAACGCGTCCGCCCCGACCAGTGGGATTTGAAGGGCCTGGGAGAGAAACTCATCGACCACTTCGGATTGAATTTTGCGGCGTCTGGAATCAAACCCGAGGCACTCAGCCGGCACGAGCTGGGCGAGGAAATCTTCGCCAAACTGACCGAAGTCTACGAGGCCAAGGAGAAGATCCTCGGCGCGGCCACCATGCGCTACCACGAGCGAATGGTGATGCTGAGCGTGATTGACGGGCTCTGGAAAGACCATCTGCTCTCGATGGATCACCTGAAGGAAGGAATCAATCTGCGCGGCTATGCGCAGAGAGATCCGCTGGTCGAATACAAGCGGGAGTCCTTCGAACTGTTCGAGGCGATGATGCTGAAGTTCCAGGAAGACACCGTGCGGTTCCTCTTCCGGATGCAGATTATTGGACCGGACGGACAGCCCATGGATGCCGCGCCGCGCCCGCAACGCCCCGTGCCCAAAGCGCCACCGGTGGCCAGCGCCGCGCAACCGATTGCCGGAGACGGCGCGCCGCGGGAGATCGAGATCCATACGCGCAAACCCTCCACGACTATCGACGAGCTGGAGAAGGAGTTCCACCGCAAGAAGGAGCGGGAACTTGCCGTGGCCAGCCGGCAAGGCGGCGGAGACTCAAGCCAGCCTTCGCAGCGCCGGACGGGCGAAAAGGTAGGGCGCAACGATCCTTGTCCCTGTGGCAGCGGCAAGAAATACAAGAAATGTCACGGAGCCGCGAGCTGAGAGATCAGAGAACGCAGATAAGCGAACTAAAGGGCTGCGGGAGCGCGCGATGTCGCCGAGTCTCTGCTTCCCCGCTTCCTGCCGGGGTGGCTCGTTCGCTGCCTCTTCAGCGCAGGAAGCGGAAGAAACCCTTCTTCCCGTTCTTCTCGGGGAGCAAACCAGCGGCTGTCTTGGCCATCTGGCGGATAGTCTGCGCAACGGACGAGTCGCCCATCACCATCGGGGTTGCGGTTTCGCGCGTTCTGCGCGCGGCGGCATAATCATCGGGAACCTTCCATTGCGCGGGGCGGGTCAAGGCCTTGGTGATCTGCGTCTCGTCAAAAAGTAGATCGCTGGGTTTGTAGCGGTTCAGCACAATCTGCAGATCCTTGTCTCGCGTGGTGAAATACTTCGAGATGATGCGATTCGCGTTACGCATCTCGGAAATGCCCACCTGGGCAACGAGGTACACCGTCGACGACACGTCGAATAGAGCCGAGAGCATCATATCGACCCGCGATCCCGCATCGATCACCACATAATCGAAGCTCTGACGCGAAACCGCCAACAGTTCGTCGATGGCTTCTTTTGCAGGCTGTTTTTCCTCGAGCTCTCCCGGAGCCGCAAGCACGGACAATCCCGATCTGTGCTTGACCACGATCGAGGAGAGCATATTCGCATCCAGCCGGTTGGGATATTGCAGAGCAGTGGCGACGGAGTACTCGTTCACCATGCCGAGATTGATCGCCACGTCACCGAGGGGAAGGCCGAGATCGATGAGGAGGGTGTTGCGGTTAGACTCCTGAGCCAGTGCCAAGGCAAAATTGGACGCCAGGGTCGTTACGCCGCATCCGCCTTTTGTGCCCAGAAAAACAAATACCCTGCCGGCAGGCCCTGCCTCCTGGGAAGGCGCTTCGCGGTGGGCGGAGGCTCGTCTTAGAGCTGCGGCAAGTTCAATGGGATCGAGCGGCAGAGTAAGAAACTCGCGTGCTCCGGCGCGCATGAGGCGGACAGCGAGTCTCATGTCGACTCGCACCGAATAAGCCATGAGGTAGGTATGGCCGCTGGTGCCGAGGCCCTCAGCAAGTGCGAGCGCGCGATCCGGCTCGGCGTCAGCGTCGATGATCACGATGTCATGTTGCTGAGCCAGTCTTTGATGCAGACGTTCCACGTTGGGAGGGAAGGTGGAAAACTCGTGAAGTTGCAGATTGGGATATGCCGAAAGAGCAAGAGCAACTGCCTTGCGGTGTTCTTCGTTGGGCCCGAGAAGTGCGACAGTTAATGGGGTCTCATCCTGGGCGGCTGGATCCCTTGGGGCTTGCGGCATATTGAACAGGCTTCTCCCAATTGCCTATGATAGCCGATCTCATTGCTAGTAAGGGACTTGTATGACACTTTTGGGGAGTACGAAGGGGGCTGCCGGGGAAATCCTAAGCGATTGATAGGGATGGAGCCATGGGAAGCATTCGGCTTTAGGGGCTGACACAGAGCAAATTCATCGCCGGATGCGCTCATTTGCTTGCGATTGGATTGCCATCCACGACGAACAAGCGGGACGCGAGCCGGTCCGTGAGCCGGGAGAGGAAGTGAAATTGGTTAGCCGAAGAGCCCTAGCAAACCCTTCTTCTTCGTGGTCTCCGGCAGCCCGCACGCATCCCTGGCCATCTGGCGAATCACACGCGCAATCGGCGAGTTTTCGAGAGCCAGCGGCTCGGCCCGGTTCTGCATCTCGCGCACGGCAAAATAGTCATTGGGAATACGCCACTGCGGAGCCTTCGTCAGCGCGCGTTCAATCGCCTCGTCGTCAATACCCATCATCTTGGGCGCATACCGGTTCAGTACGATCTCGAGTTTCGAGCCATAAGCTGGAATCGAGCCCGTAATCATGCGATTTGCGTTGCGCAGCTCGGGAACGCCGACCTGTGTCACTAGGTAAATTCGCGATGCGATATTGAAGAGCTGCGTGCGCGTCCAATCCAGCCGAGATCCCGCATCGACCACCACGCAATCGAAGTTGTTTGAGGACACGGTCAACAGCCTGTCCGCGGCTGCATTATCAATCGGGACGTGAGGAAACCGGCCCGGAGCCGCGAGCAGAGACAGACCGGAGCCGTGCCGCACCAGCAATCTCGAAAAGAAGTCGGAATCCAGCCGCTCGGCTTCCCGCAAGGCGTCGACCGTCAAGTATTCGCACGTCAATCCAAGGTCCAGCGCCGCGTCGCCCAGGGGCAAATCGAAATCGATGAGCAGGGTGTTCTTCTGGGCGGCCTTCGCCAGCGCGACCGCGAAGTTGCATGCCACAGTGGTTACACCCGCCCCGCCTTTTGCGCCCACAAAGACGAGGATCTTCCCGGCCGTCCTTTTTGGAATCGGAGCCGCCTGCAGACGGGCTGCCACGCGCGCGATCGCCTCATCCACAGCTCCCGGCGGAAATGGCAGGGTGAGGAACTCCCGCGCGCCGGAGCGCATCGCGTGGATCAGCATCTGTTGGTCGGCTCGCTGCGAGTACACCACCACATTGGTCTGGCTGAGCGCGCACAGGCTCTCGACCGTGAGCAGCGCATCGCGCGGATCGCTGTCCATCCCGACAAGAATCATGTCGAAGCCCTGCTCGGAAAGCCAGTGCGCATCGCGATTCGTGGGAAGATAGCCGGGCACGGCGCGGACCGCACCCGTCTTCGGCCCCGACAGCAATCCGGCAACGACCCTGCATCGCTCGCGGTTCGGATCGACGACGGCAATCGAGATCTTGGGCATCCCAACCGAGTCGGGGATATCGAAGCGAAGCGGACTCGCCGTCTCCGGAGTCTCAAAAGCAGTTGCCATACGCACCTTTCAGGCCAAATCCACTGTGGCTATGGCCTGTTCCGCTCTGGGATGATTAAGGGCCGCTCATGGACCCTATCGGCGCAGATGGCTCGCGCATGAGTGCGATCCGAGCTCTGAAAGTAATCAGGGCCTTCCATAGAAAGCCCTAAGGTGTTTCACCCCCTGCGAATTTCACCGATGCGAGGTTTTACGGCGCGCTGTCTGCGACGGCGGCAAAGGTCAGATCCTGGGCGGCGCTGTGGTGCTGCTCGCGCCATAGGTCGAAGAGGCGGCCGTAGCTGAGCGTAAGGTACTGGGCAGGATTGACCCCCAAGCGGATGGCTGTGCGATCGATCCAGTCGGCGGAGCCTTCGAGTTCCGCGTAGTTGCCGATCGGGGTTTCGTCGACCACGCAGTGGCCCTCGCCGTCCTGCCACTCGGTGCGCCACTTCTCGTAATGAAAGGCGGCCACGAGGCCGAGGGAAAGAAAGACCTCGGCCAGCGCGTTGCCGTCAGCAATCCCGGTCTCGGTTTCGATGCGATGTTTGTGCCGATCCTGGCCGCCACCGCAGGAAGCAAGGACCGGTTCCTGGCGACCTCGATCGCGAGGAGCTCCGGCGCCGGGGAGCCGCTTATGCGTGAGCGTCCAACGGCCTGCGTAGCTGCGGATGCGGAGGATTTCGGTATGGGCGCGCAGCCGGCGATCCGGTGTGTCATAGAGCACGTTGCTCTCGAAGCTGCGTGGGGTTTCGAGGCGAAAGCCCGCGGATTCGAGCCGTTGTGCGAGGGCGGCCGGGTCGGCGATGCGGAATTTGATCTCAGTTTCGATGGCCATCGGGTACTGCGAGTATAAAGGTCGGTGGCGGGGGCGGGCTGCCAGCAGCGAGAATAGAAACAAGAATTGAGGCGAGAAGAACGGATTGAAGACGCTGCGGCTCACCATCGATCCCAAACATCTCGAGACGCCTGAGGCCGGTGCGGCGCTTGACCGCGCCGCCGACATCCTGCGCGGAGGGGGATTGGTGGCGCTGCCCACCGAGACGGTCTACGGGTTGGGTGCGAACGCGCTGGATCGGGCTGCGGTGGAGCGCATCTTCGCCGCGAAATCCAGGCCGGCATGGGATCCGGTGATTGTGCACGTGGCATCGCAGGCCATGCTTGAGGGGCTTGTGGAACCTGCTGCGGCGAGCGAGACTGTGCAGCGGCTGATGGAAGCGTTCTGGCCGGGTCCGCTTACGCTGCTTTTACCGAGGTCGCGCGCTGTGCCGGACGCGGTGACGGCGGGCCGGCCGTTGGTTGGAGTGCGCATGCCGTCGCACACGGTGGCTCTCGAACTCATCCGGCGCGCCGGGATTCCGGTGGCCGCGCCCAGCGCCAATCGCTTCGGCCATGTGAGTCCAACCACAGCGGAGCACGTGCTCCACGATCTCGACGGGCGCATCGATGCGGTGCTCGATGCCGGGCAGTCGCCGCGCGGCGTCGAGTCCACGGTGCTCGACCCTGCGCCAAGCCCGATGTCGATCTACCGGCCGGGCGCGGTGACGGCGGAGCAGATTCGGGACGTGGCCGGGCCAGTGGAACTGCTCCAGGACGGCGAACGGTTGCAGGAGGCGCCGACGGAGGCGCTACCCTCGCCGGGCGTGGGGCTGCGGCATTATGCGCCACGGGCGCGGCTGGTGCTGATCGAGGCGCCGTTCGGCGAGTTGGGCGCGAGTCTGGCCGAGGCGGCGCGAGTTGAGCGCGCCAAGCGGCTGGGCGTGATGCTGCCTGCGGGTGTTCGCGCGCCAGCGGAGATTGCAGCAGACCGAGTTTACGCGTGGGGCAAGTGGGACGCATTGGAAGAGCTTGCACAGAGGCTTTATGCCGGGCTGCGCGCGCTCGATGGGTCCGGATGCACAGTGATTCTCTGTCCGGTGCCGCCCGCCGAAGGGCTTGGAGCGGCGATCCGGGATCGATTGGAAAAGGCAGGAAATAAGGGTCCGAAGGAATAGGGAACGAGGGATCAAGGCAGCGAGGGAGCGAGGCGATGAGCTGCTGCCTAGCCGTTGTCGCCGAGCTTATACATGTACTTGATTGCGGATTTGAAGACCAGGGTCCGTGTGCGGCCGCGGACCTTGAGCGAGTTGCGATCGTACCACTCGATGCAGCCGTCCACGCGCTCGCCATCTTCGAGCACAATCACCATCGGGGTCTGCGACTGAATCTGCTTTTGCAGGTAGAAGAGCTCAGCATGGCGGTTCGACGCGTCCCTTTCGACGGTCTGTGCCGGAAAACGGAAGGGAAGCGGAGCAACGACGTTCTTTCTCGTGCGGACCGGAATTCGGCCGGAATCGAACACGCGCGATGCGGGCAGAATCGATGGGATGCTCATGGGGAACAATCCTCCGTAAAAAGTGAAAGCCGAAGTTCGAAAAACCGCAGGCGGCGCAAGACAGCGGGGAAAACTCGATCGACCAGCCCGCAGAGGCGTCTATGCCGCACTCTGGAGAAATCCAAAAAGACCTTGCACCGCGCCGTGGGGAAAAGAAGACAGTCCCGTGTTGGCGGGAGAAGCGTGTCCCTGCGTCCCTGGGCTCGGTGGGAGTACTCGTAATAAAAAAGATGCCTGCGTCCGATGGGGGGTTGCTCTTTTATTGTGCGGGGCGCGGGGCGAATGGTCAAGTCCGGGAAAAGCGGAAAGCAAGGAAACGAGGGAACAAGGGACAAAGAAACGCAGGGAACAAGAGAACAAGGGGACGAGGGAACGAGACAATCCCTGTTTCCTGCTCTCTACTCCCGGTTCGCGCCCAATCCCACGGCCATGGCGTCGAGCGAGAGCGAGCGGAGCAGGTTGCGTCGCATGCCTTGCTCGACCTGGACCAGGGCGCGCGCCGCGCCGTCAATCCAGTCGACAGTCAGTCCTTCCGCGAGCGCGCCAAGTTCAGCGGCAAGGTCGAGGTTGCGGATGAGGGCCGGGGCGCCGGCCACAATCAGCAGCAGATCCTCGATGAGGCTGCCGAGGGCGCGAAGCAGGTTGACGGTCTTCTCGTGGCCGTCGGCGCCGGCGCGGTAGCTCTCGGTGGCATGGAAGAGCGCGGAGTAATCCGGCTCCCGCAGAGCCGTGCGCAGGATGACCAGCGCGTCTTGGCGGCTCAAGAGGTAGGCGCCGAGATCGAGAGAGAGGGCGCGGCCGACTGCGCCCATGGCCAGACGTGCGGCGAGAGCGCGGTCGCGGGGCTTGAGCTCGGGGCGGCGGACGGCAAGGAGCGATTCGAGCTCCGACGCGGGCAGCGCGCCGAGGCGGTGCACGACGACGCGGGAGCGAATGGTGGGCAGAAGCTCCTGCGGATTCTCAGTGAGCAGGATGAGGGTGGTGTGGTCGGGCGGTTCTTCGAGGAGCTTGAGGAGGCTGTTGGCCGCCTCTTTCATGAAGGCGGACGAAGTGAAGATTGTAAAAGCGCGCCGGGCCTCGACGGGCGGCCGGTAGTAGGCCACGTGGATGGCCTGGCGGACCTGGCCGAGCTTGATCATGAGCTGCGGCGGGTCGGGAGGTATGACGAGCAAGTCAGGGTGGGTCTGAATGAGGATGCGCGTCTCGCGCTTGTCGGTTTCGCGCAGGTCGTCGCGCGCGGCGACAGCCTCTTCAACCAGCGATTCGAGGTTCGCGGAAGCAGCGATCCGGACGCAGTTCGAACAGACGCCGCAAAAATCGGGCAGGCCATCGGTTTCCGAAGGCTTGAGGCAGTTGACCGCCTGGGCGAGCATCAGGGCGAGCGTGTATTTTCCGGCTCCGCGGGGGCCGGCCAGGATCATCGAGTGCGGAAATCGGCCCGAGCGCACGCTCTCGCGCAAGTGCGTGACCGTTGCCGCGTTGCCCAAGAAGTCCTGGAAGGCCATGGATTGAGAGTAGCAGTGAACAGCCGACAGCTTGCAGTGGACGGTGGCCAGTGGGCAGTTGGCGGTGGACAGTTCACAGTTCGCAGGCCGCAGCCATTCGGCGATGTTTACTTTCGAGTATCTATCCCCCCTCCCCCCCGTATGCCATACCTCCATATTTGATAACAAAGGGTTTACGGGATGGGGTATAGAGGCCATATTTGATTCTAAATGACTTACCCGTAAAGGTAAAAATTCACAGGAGTTACGGGCGTTTTTTGGCCCTTCGAGCTCGTTTTTGTCTTTTCGCGCATCGTTTCTTCCTCAGCCCGTTAAAGGGGGTACACCTTGCGAAAAATCGGCGGCGCGACGGACGCAGGTCACCGAAACCAGAATCAGCATCGCTACGCCGCCCGATCGCCGGCACTTCTGCTACTGAATACAAGTATGAAGGAATCGCAGAATTAACCGGCAAACTTGAGAGGAAAAAGTGAAGGAGTGAAGGCGTGAATAAGTGAAAGGAAATCAGCGAGTTTGAAGGCGGGCTTGAACGAGGCGGAGCGTCGTGGGGCTTGACAAGAGGCGAGAACTCCTCAGAAACCTGTCAATGACACTTGACAGGCTTGGCGATTTGTTGTAATGTTTACTTGTCATTTTGTAAAGGAGACCAACCATGGAATGCTCGCCAGGGAATCAGGCCATACGACGTTTCAAGTTTCGCTGCTATGCCAGCGCTGCTCTTGTAGTTCTGACCGTTTTCGTAGCTACCGCATCATTTCGACTGCTGCACCTGCACGGAGTCGTGGCCTATTTCATGGCTGTTTTGCCGGCCCTGCCCATTCTGTGGGCGCTGGTTGCGGTGGGGCAGTACCTCGCGGAAGAGAAGGACGAGTTCCAGCGGGCGCTGCACGTGCAGTACCTGCTTTGGGGCATCGGCGGCACACTGGCGGTGACGACGACATGGGGATACCTGGAGGACTTTGTCCAAGTACCGCGCCTCGATCTCATTTATGTTTACCCGATCTTCTGGCTCTTCGTTGCGATCGCCATGCCGGTGGTGAGACGGAGGTACAAATGAACGCCGTCTGCACGCGGGCAAAAAGTTGTTCGGTGTCACTGTGCAAAGGAAGCCAATCATGAGTGGCCGAGTCGGCAGTCCTGCAAAATATCGATTTGAAGACCGGTTCCTCTTCATCATCGTGCCCTTATTTGTCCTGGATGGGATTCTCGGGATTTGGGGATTCCACTACCACCACCTTCACCCGGCCGGCGCACTGGCCGTTTTCTGCGCCACTGCGCAGTCGTCGCCGATCATCGCATTCATTTTCATCATCGGGTTGTACCTGGCCGAGGAGAAGGATGAGTTTCAGAAATCTGTTCTAGTTCAATCCATGCTCTGGGCCATCGGAGCGACCCTGGCCGTGTCCACATTCTGGGGAAGCATGGAGAAGTATAGTCAAGCTCCACACATGGATATCGCGTGGGTCCAGTTTCTGTTCTGTGCGGTCATGATCGTCGCCATCGGAGCGAACCGCTGGAGGTACAGATGAGAAACCGACTGAAGGTGCTGCGCGCGAATTGTGCACCCGGCCAAATGCGAAAGGGGGCCGCTTATGACTGATCGAATCAAGAATCCTGCAAGGGATCACATGGAAGATCGCATGCTCTTCATCGGTATGCCGTTGCTGGTGGCGAATATCGCTTTGGCGATTTGGGGAATTGGCTATCGCCATCTGCACGCGGCAGGCGCGTACCTTCCCGCCATTTTGTTCGCGCTCCTGGGTGTCGCATTTATTGTCATCTTCGGCCTTTACCTAAAAGAAGAACAGGACGAGTTTCAGCGGGACCTCTGGGTCCAGGCGTTGCTGTGGGGCATTGGGGCGACCCTGACCGTCATCACACTCTGGGGATCTCTGGTGGAGTTCGAGCTGGCCAAGGGTCTGAAGCTCATATTTGTCTTTCCGCTGTTCATGCTCATCACGTGCATTGCCAGGCTCGTGCTCAAGCTGAGGTACCGATGAAAAACCGCCTGAAGGTGCTGCGCGCGGAGAGTCAGCGCCCGCAGTCCGGCGGGGCCGCGAGGTTCGAAGGTCCGCGCTCGACAGTCAAGGCCACATAGAGAGGAGACCCATCATGTTTTGCTCGATCAAGAGTCCCGCAGTGCGCCGCTTGACGAACCGCGTGTTGGGCACCATGGTGCTGAACATCCTGTTTGCGGTCATCGCCGCGTTGGCAATCCGTTTCGCCCATCTGAGGGGCATTGCTGGCTATCTCGTAGCTGTTCTACCCGCGCTGCCTATCGTCGGGGTGATTGTCGCTTTTGGCGTTTTCCTCGAAGAAGAGAAGGACGAGTTCCAGCGCAACCTCATGGTCCAGGCCTTGCTCGGCGGCATCGGAGGGACTCTGGTGGCGACCACCGTTTGGGGCAATCTGGAGGCGTTCGTGCACGTGCCGCACCTGCAATCGATCTGGATCTACCCGATCTTCTGGCTGTTCGTGGGACTTTCCACCCCGGTCGTCCTCTGGAGGTACCGGTGAAGAATCGGCTGAAGGTGCTGCGCGCGGAGAGGGATTGGTCGCAGGGGGATCTGGCCCAGCGGCTGGAGGTGTCGCGGCAGAGCGTGAACGCGGTTGAGACGGGGAAGTTCGATCCCAGTTTGCCGCTCGCGTTCAAGCTGGCGCGGCTGTTTGAAAGGCCGATCGAGGAGATCTTTACGGACGAGGAGGAGCGGGGTTAGCGGTGTTGGCGGAGCTAGCGGAGTTAAAAGACAGGCCCCATATCGGGGCCTGTTTTGTCTGCGGGTGAGCGAGGGCGCGCAGAGACATGGCGACGGAAGAATTCGTGAAGGCGCAAAATTTCCAGTGGAAAAGCCTGGGGGCTGCGATAGACTTTCCTTGGTCAGGCTTTCCCCAGAGCATTACTGACTAAATCACAACAGGAGAAAGAAGATGAACGCAAGAGTGTGCAGTGTCTTCACGGGCCTGTGCGGGGTCGCTGTGTTCGCGCTGTGTGCCGTTCCATCGGGCGCGCAGGCGACAGAGGTCAAAGAAAAACCACCGATGTTCTCGTATGTGGCCAACTGGCAGCTTCCTCATGAGCATTGGGCGGATATGGCGAAGATTACTTCCGCCGAAGGCCCAATTTTGCAAAGTGCATTGGCCGACGGAACGCTTGTGGGGTATGGCAACGATACGAATCTGGTGCACTCGGTCGACGGCGAGACGAACGATGTGTGGTGGTCGGCCACGTCGATGGCGGGGTTGATGAAGGTGCTGGACCAAATGCGGGCGGTTGACCCTTCCAGTTCGCCGTTCGCGCTCAATCCCACGAAGCACTGGGACAACATCTTCGTGAGCCGGTTTTACAACTGGAAGCCCGGCCCCTTCACAGGCGGATACGTTAGTGTGGCGATGTATAAGTTGAAGCCGGACGCTCCCGATGAGGCATTGGAGACGCTGAGCAAGAACATGTTTGTACCGCTTCTGGAGAAGCTGCTCGGCGACGGGACCATTGTGGAATACGAGATCGACGTCGAGGCAGTCCACACCGATGCGCCGGGCATGTTCGCGATCGTTACCGTCGCGCCTCAACCGGAGGGCCTGGATACGCTGCGCGCGGCGGTCAGGCAATCGATGAGAAGCAATCCGCTGGGCGGTTCGACATTTGATTCCTTCGTGGACTATAGCGCCCATCGCGATGAGCTGCTGAAAGGGAACGGGACGTATAAGTAGGTCCCGGCTGTGCTTTCCCCGGTTCGCGAGCGGAGCGCGTTTCGGCGCGCTGCTCGCAGGCTGGGGATGGGCAGTGCACCTCGCTTCGGCGAATTCATTCCCCAGGTGCGTGTTGCGGCCGCGAGAATTGCCGCTGCTCGATACAAACCGAGGCCTCCCCCCGAAAACCAGGAGGACACGTGAAATTCATTGTGAGTTGGAGTTTGCCCCAGGCCACCTATCAAGCCGCCACGGAGAGGTTCCTGAAGACGGGTGGATTGCCGGCGGCGGCCGTGAAGGTAATTGGACGCTGGCATGGGATGAGCGGCAAGGGATTTGCGGTTGTGGAGACCACCGATCCTAAGGCGCTGTACGCGTGGTGCGCGGAATGGTCGGAGTTTCTGCCGATCGAGACCACTCCGTGCCTTGAGGATGCGGATGCCGGCGCGGTGCTGGCGACGCTCAAGAAATAGCAAAGGAAATGCGGGCGGCCCGGAGCTCGGGCAAGCTTGCAGAGACTCACTTGGCCGCCGTGGCGAGGTCGCGGCGGCGCGGGTGGAGGTGTGTGCGGGGCCCGTTCGTTTGCAGGAGCACCGGTCAGCGGAGTAGGCGAGGCTCGCGCAGTTAGGGAAGTGTGTGTGCCGGCAAGTCAGCAGGTTGGCGAGACAGCCTGCGGCGGATCAGCGGGCGGTAGTGGGGCGATTTCTGGGGTGGGCTCTAGCTGCCTCTTCTCGGGTTCGATTTTGGCGGCGATGCCCGGCCAGAATCGTGACGTTAGGTTGTAGGCCCACGCGGCAGTGAATCCGCTGATGGCGCCCGTGATCCCGTAGAAGACGACAGAAATGAGGACAAAAACAGGAGTCGCAAAACTCGGTGGGTTCGGGAAGCTTAAGTCCACGTTGACGCGGAAATAGAGATAGGGGTAGTCGAAACCAAAGGGGCAAGACACGCTGGCAGCGCCCGTGAACGCAGCCTTCGAAGCGATATAAAGGCCGATTGCCGCGTAGAAGATCACGAATAAACGAACGACCGAAAGAACGTCCAGCCGTAGAATCTTGCGCATAGATTTTTCCTCTTGACCGAAAAGGATACCGCAAAAATGAGCGGGCCGCACAAAGCGCGGCCCATTGTGCTTCTATGGAAAGGCCGAGAGTGAGCGGGGTCACTTGCTGGTGTAGAGGACGTGCCAGATGGAGCGCGAGCCGTCGTCAGAGACAAAGAGCGAGCCATCTTTGGCCACGGCGACGCCTACGGGACGGCCCCAGACATCGCCATCGCCGCTGCCGACGGTGAAGCCGGTGAGGAAGTCCTCATACTCGCCGGTCGAGTGGCCGTTGTGCATGGGCAGGCGGATGACTTCATAGCCGGCGCGCTGGGCGCGGTTCCAGGAGCCATGCTCGGCAGCGAAGGCGTCGCCCTTGAACTCGGCCGGGAACTGCGAGCCCTCGTAGAAGGTCATTTCGAGCGAGGCGAAGTGGGGCTCGAGAAGGATGTCGGGCGTGATGACTTTTGACTTGAGCTCAGGATGCTTGCCCTGGTGGCGCGGGTCCTGGTGGCCGCCGGACGGCCCGCCCATGTACCACCACGGCCAACCGTAAAAGCCATGCTCCTCGACGTGGGTGATGTAGTCGGGGACGAGGTTGTTGCCCAGAGCGTCGCGCTCGTTGGTGGAGCACCAGAGCTGGCCGGTGGTGGGGTTGATGGCCTCGCCGACGCAGTTGCGCAGGCCCCAGGCGTAGATCTCGATGAATTTTCCCGCGGGCGTGAACTCGAGCACATCGGCGCGATGGAATTCCTCAGGGTGAGTGTCGGCGTCGTCGACGTTCGAGTGCGAGCCGACGGAGGCGAGGAGCTTGGAGCCGTCGAGCGTGAAGGCGAGATCGCGGGTCCAGTGGCCGCCGCCGCGCAGGCGTCCGCCGCCGGGCAGCTCGGCGATCTGTTCCATGGGGCCGGTGGCGGTGAGGTCGCCGTTGCGGTAGGGGAAGCGCACGATGGCGTCGGTATCGCCGATGTAAACCCATTGCGGGTTGGGACCAAGGGGATAGAAGGCGATGCCGAACGGCTGGTGGAGATCGCTGGCGAAGACGGAGGTTTTGAGAGGCTTGCCGTCAGGGCCGACGCCGCGGAAGATCTTGATTTTGCCGGTGGCGCTTTCAGCGAGGAAGAGGTCGCCGTTGGGCGCGAAGCGGATGAGGCGCGGGTTGTCGAGGCCGGTGGCGTAGAGCTCAACCTTGAAGCCTCTGGGTGCGATGGGCCAGGCGTCGGCGGGGCGGGGAACAATGTTGGGGCCGTTATCGACGGATTGATCGGGGGCGGGCTCAGGCAGATCGGCGACTGTGAGATGGCGGCGAATACCGGGGGATTCGTGAGCCGCGTCGGTGAAGGCGGCCTGGCCGGTGAGGACGGGATGGACGGGGACCGGGTGTTTGGGGACGGTCTTGGCGGCATCGGGCGAGAGGGCGGCTGCGAGGGTGACGGTGGCGACGAAGGCCGAGGCGGTGAGGAAACGGTGCGGATGATTCATGAGACCTCTCGATGCGATGAATTCCAACGGGGGGTGAAGTGCGGCCGGGGCGGAGCAACCGGGGAGCCCGTGACCATTCTTTTAGATGCGCCGGCGGGGTGGTGGGATCCGGGGAAGAGACAGCGGGGTTAGCGGAGTTAGAAGAACGACAGGGACTTCAGCGAACCTGGAGGCTGCCTGTGAGGGGCGTGTTGTCTGACGATGGTCCGACGAGGATTTCGTAGCTTCCCGGCGCGAGGTTCCAGCGGGCAGCCGCCTCGTCGAAGGTCTGCAGGACTCGCGGATCGATTGAGACAGTGACGGATTGCGATTCCCCGGGAGCGAGCGAGACGCGCACGAACCCAACGAGGCGTTCAAAGGATTCGTCGGCGGATTCGTCTGCGCCTTTGGGGAGCGTTGCGTACACCTCCGCGATTTCAGTGCCTGCCCGTGTGCCGGTATTCCGCACGGTGAAGCGCACGGTCTTCGCCGCCGAATCGACGCTGAGAGCGGAATAGGCGAAGGAGGTGTAGGACAACCCGAAGCCGAACGGAAACAGCGGCGTCTTATGCTGAGCCTGATACCACTTGTAGCCAACTTGGGCGCCTTCGTCGTAATGGACGGAATAGGACGCGACCGGCGAACCCGGATTGACAGGGTCCGCGCCTTGCCCACGAGTATGTGGCGGCAATTGTGGAATGACCGGATGGGGAAGGTCCTGCTCGCTTCTTGGAAAACTGATGGCCAGCTTGCCGGATGGATTGACGTCGCCGACGAGAACATTGACAAGAGCCTTGTGCCCTGAGCTGCCGGCGTACCACGCTTCGACAACGCCGGCGACCTTGTCGATCCACGGCATGGTGACGACGGATCCAGTTTCGAGGACGACGACGGTGTGAGGATTGGCCGCAGCCACTTGCTTGATCAACGCATCCTGATTGTCGGGGAGCGACAGATTGGGGAGGTCCATGCCTTCCGATTCCCACTGATATGCAAAGACGATGGCAAGATCGGAGCTCCGGGCGAGTTTCGCGGCGGAATCTAAATTCATGCCGGGATCGAAATCGATTTTTGTATCCGGCAGTTTCGCGCGTAGGGCCAGGAGCGGAGAAGTGGGGAACCAGATGTGTTCCTGCCAGTGCGGTGCACCTTTGCCGGGGGGTATGATGGCGTTGCCGCCGGGCGGGTCAACCTGCGCCGATCCTGCGCCGGAGATCATGCCGACGTCGGCGTGTCCCCCGATGATGGCGATGCTGTGGACACGGGAAGGAAGGATGGGGAGCACGGACTCGCGATTCTTGAGGAGAACGATGCTCTTCTCTTCCACGCGCTCGGCAACTTCGAAGCCCTTTTCAACATCCACCACGCTTTTCTGAGGCGGATCGTCGACGATGCCCGACAGAAACTCTGCATAAAGAACTCTGCGCGCGTGATCGTCTATTTCCGAGAGAGGCACGCGCCCGGTATCGACCGCTTCTCGCAACTTGGCGCCGAAGAAGTTCGACATGGGCTGCTCCTGATCGAGCCCAGCCGCAGAGGCTTTCTCTGTCGAGTGGGTTCCGCCCCAGTCGGAGATCACGAAGCCTTTGAAGCCCCAATCACTCTTGAGCACATCGCGCAGGGTGTAGGAATTCTCGCAACCGTAGTCTTCGTTGATCCGGTTATAGGAGCACATGACCGCGCCGGGATTGGCGATGGAGATGGCAATATGGAACGCCAGCAAATCCGACTCCTGCATGCCCCGTTTGGAGATGATGGCATTGACGAAGTTGCGACCGGTTTCCTGGTCGTTCATCGCGTAATGCTTGATGTCACCGACCACGTGCTGGGCCTGTTCACACTTCATCAAGTTGCCGACGATCGTTCCGGCGAGGAGCGGGTCTTCCCCGGCGTACTCGAAGGTGCGGCCGTCACGGGGCTCACGGGCGAGGTCCACTCCGCCGCCGAGAGTCATGTTGAAGCCCTGCGCGCGAAGCTCGCTGCCAATCAGCGCGCCGTACGCGCAGGCGGAGTCCGGGTCCCAACTCGACGCGGCTCCCAGGCTTGAAGGCATCGCGGTCGCGTATCTTCCGTTGGCGCCACTATCTCTGACTCCATAGGCCGCGTCGGAAATGACGATACCGGGAATCCCAAGGCGCTTGACGCCCTCGACGTAACCGGCGCCGCCGTTTGCGAGATCGGTGAGCGGCGCCTGCCAATTGGCAGTGTGAGCCATTCCATTGCCATGCAGGAGGGCGATCTTCTCGTCGAGCGTGAGCTGCTTTAGAACAAGCTCGGCGCGTTCTTCCGGCGAGAGTTTGGGGTTCATCCACGGCCGGTCGATTTTCTGGGCGACGGCGTCCTGGGCAACGGCAACACTCGCTCCGAAGAGGATGGCGATGGATGCAATGAATAGAAGAAATGCGTTCGTACTCAACGTGCGCTTCAGCATATGTCTCCAAGCATCTACCATCCTACAACGATGACGAGGCATGCCGCCCGCGTCGAGGGCTTGAACCAGCCCATCTGACGGGGCGATTACAGATGATACAGAATGCAACCCCGTGCAGGCATGGGTCGTCGCTGCGCCAGAGATCGCGGAGATGCCAGGGAGAGTGAACTCCGTACCGTGAGCCGCAAATGACGGGTGCCGTATTGGTTTCACGCGCAATCGGCAGGGAAGCTGAAGGCTGCCGGCTGGCAACGGTCGTTCGCCCTTACAGGTAGGCAATGGTTTTGTTCACACGGTGGTGCTATTGTGTGGTCTGGTATTCATCCCTGTGAAGGGCCATGTTCGAGGTCGCGCGGGGTCGGCGCCGGTTTATGGCTTGACCCCATCAAGCGATCACGCCGCCGGCATTGTGCCAGGAGATTCCTAACGATGTCTCGGCTGAGCAATTTGAAGCGTGCGCTGCAGAAGTTGGGTGAACCGGAGCAGCCACGGGCTGAACGATGGCCCGCAACGGGGCTTTCGGCTCTCTATGGCATCGACTCCGCCTCCAGACCCGCCGCCATCAAAGACGTCAGCGCCTCCGGCGTCTACCTGTTGACTGAAGAGCGTTTCCGCGCCGACGAGCTCGTCAACCTCATCCTCCGAAAGGAAGGCGAGCCGGCGAACAGCTCAGAGCTGCAGATTTCCGTTCAGGCTCGGGTCGCCTGGCAGGAAGAGGACGGCGTCGCGCTCGAGTTCGTTCTGCCCCCGGGCATGAATCCGGACCTGTGCGGGGCGCTCGTTTGCAACATCGTGAGTCTCACCGATCCGGATCAAGTCGCGGAGGTGTTCCGTAATCTCCGGACCGTTCTCTTCTTGTACCGCCTCTGCGAGTCCAAGGCCGAGGAAGCGATTCTCCTGTTGGGTGGGCAACTCGACTCGGAACGCACTGCAACGCTCTTCAAAATCGCGTTCGCTGCGGAGAACCTGCTTGCCGCAAAACCCGATTCCGGTCGCATGCGCGCCCATTCAAAGCTGGTGGCAAACATCCTGCGTGAAGGGTCCTGGGCCCCGGATGACCTGACCCTGAAGCTGTGGGCGGGCCTCCTCGCCTCTTCTTGCTCGGTTGATGCGCCGGACGACTCCAATCAAATCTTTGTCGACCTGCTCGTCCACATCACACCCACCGAGGCCAGGATCTTACTCCATGGATGTGAGCGGGCCTTAAGCCCGGCGGCGGGGCCTGAGAATACTGCTTCCGGGTCCATCGTTCTCAACCCGCAGGAGATTGTTCGGGTAACGGGCATACACGACCTTACCAGGAACGCTACCGATCTCGCCTATTTATTCAACCTGGGTTTGATTCAGAACGTTTTCGACTTCACCTCGTATCGTGAGATCGACAGCTTCGATATCACTCCCAGCAGCCTGGGCCTCGAACTCTACAAGCACTGCCACGGCCATAGCGAAAAGATCGATCCGCATCTCGTGGAAACGGCCAGAAAGCACCTGGCCGTCTTCTTCCCGCCGCCGATACCCAGCGCTTTCGAAAACTTCACCCCTCTGTCGCCGGAGACCCCTCCCGAAAAGTAGGACCTGACGCCGGCTACGGGATCAATTTGCGACGCGAGCGAGAGTGTGCCCCGCTCGTGCGCCTCACAGATGAGATAGCGCGGTGGCCGGCACCGTCGCGGTGACGATGACGCGCTCGCCGCGCTGATTGACTTCAGCGGTTTTGAGCAGTTGCTTGAAGCTGTTGTTGGCGTCGTTGTCGGCGAGCGGCTCAGAAAGGCTGCGGGCGAGCGTGACCAGCGTGGCCAGGGCGGCGGCTTCGCTGGCGGCTTTGTCTTCGCTGGGGGCGATGTCTTCCACGCGAAGGCGCAGCGAGCCCAGCGAACCGGGCACGGGCAGCGCGGGAGCTATGCTGGCGACGATGGTGGAGTCGGATTGGAGGGGCAGGGCAACGCCGAAGACGTGGATGGCGCCGCTTTCGGAGAAGGGAAGGCCGATTTGGCCCACGCCCCAGGCGAGCGAGAGCAGAGGCACGTCGTGATAGTGGCGCTCGAGGAGCGAGGAGCCGGCGAAGGGCAGCGCGGCGGCGCGATGGCGGTCGAGGATGGAGTGAATCTGCTCGGCGGTGGGGGTGTTGGAGACGGCCACCATGTCGTAACCGATTTGCGCGACGCGGACGGTGCGGCCCTCGGACGGAACGCTGTAGATGGTGTGGCCGACATAGATCTCGCGCGAGGTGGCGTGAGCGTCGAGCCAGGCGTTGAGGCGCTTGCCGGTGATCTTGCCGACGAGGACCATGGAGTAGGCGACGGGGCCGTTGGGTCCGTTGGGATCGGGCATGCGGTGCAGGGCGATGGCCACCTGGTCGAGGTCGCGCTCCGGATCGATGCCGACAGCATCAATGAACTGCTGGTACTCGGGGACGCGATTGGGCGGCTTGATCTGTTTGTGGAAGAAGGCGCGGATGGGCCGGAGGTCGATGTAGACGATACCGTCGGACTCTGGCAGCAGGCGCGCGGCCTCAGGCGGGGCCTTGGAGCGCAGGAAGACGGCCACGGCCAGCAAAAGCAGGACCGCGGCAACAATGAGGAGCGTTCTGCGCGTGCGCCGGTTCATTCTGTTGGGCGATGAGGGACCGTCAGGAATGAGCGTAACATCTGGGGGCGAGGAGCAAGGGAGCGATGGAGTCCACCGCAGCGGATAAGTCGGCGAGTCAGCAAGTGAGCGCGATCCCAGCCCTTCGTTCGCCGCGGCGAACGAAAGGATGGGGCAACCAGCAACCGGGGCGCAGGGTTGGGGGCGTAGGACGCATGCTTATTCGGGCATGCTGATGGAGTGGGTTTTGCCGGAACTGGCCATATTGGAGCTGGTATGAGAACCGCGATCGAGAAGATCGGACCGTGTAAATGGGCCCTGTGTACTGGTGCAGGGCGCGGTGAAGGCAACTACTTTCCCTTTTCGATGTAGTTCTTCAGATGCTTAGCGCGGCATAAATATACTTGACACACCACGAATAACCGGCTATGCTGATCTTGTTATGAAGAACACTCCAGAATTCCCGAAGAGTTTGCTTGAGGCAACCCGCTACTTCACCAACCCGGACAGGTGCGTTGAGTTTGTGGCTTCGATGCGCTGGCCGCAAGGTGTGACCTGTCCCCACTGCGAAGGGCAGCGCGTCTCCTACCTGTCTTCCCGTCGCATCTGGAAGTGCATGGCAAAAGAGTGCCACAAGCAATTCAGCGTCAAGACCTTCAGTGTCTTTGAGGATTCCCCCATCCCGCTCGACAAGTGGCTGACCGCTGTTTGGCTCGTAGTCAACTGCAAGAACGGGATCAGCAGCTACGAGATCGCCCGCGACGTGAAAGTGACTCAAAAATCGGCTTGGTTCATGCTTCACCGCATCCGGCTGGCGCTCAAAGACGGATTCTGGCACAAGATCGATGGTGACGGCGGACCAATCGAGGTCGATGAAACCTTCATCGGCGGAAAGTACAAAAACATGCACGCCTCCCGGCGCAAAGGGTTGGGCAATGGGCTCAAGGCAGATCGCGGCAAGGCGATTGTGATGGGGATGCTGGAGCGGGATGTTCGCAAGGTTCGCGCTAACGTGATTCCTGACGTTTCACGCGAAACCCTCCAAAACGAGATATTGAAGCATGTGGCTGGGGGCGCAAAAGTCTATACCGATGGATTTCAGGGCTATGACCGGCTTGCAGTAAGGCAGTACGTCCACGAGACCGTGAACCACGTTGATCAATACGTGCGCGGTCAGGTACACACTCAGGGAATCGACAATTTCTGGTCACTGCTGAAACGCGGACTCAAAGGAACCTACGTTGCGGTTGAGCCATTTCACTTGGACCGCTACGTGGATGAGCAGGTTTTCAGGTACAACAATCGCGCCACGCAAGACAACCCACTGAACGACACTGACCGGTTTATGCTGGCAGTCTCACAGATCGCCGGCAAACGGCTCACCTACAGGGAGCTAACCGGGAAGGAGGCAGAGGCGCCCTTCTAACCAACCTGCGTGGATGCTGAGACAACAGAGGGGGAAGCGGAAACCTTAGACCGCTTCCCCCTTTTCTCTGCCTCCATGCGCTTCTGCAATTCGACCTTGGACACCTTCATGATCTTGTGCATGGCAGCCGTGAATCGGGCAAACTCGGGATTGTCTGGCGGCTTCTTCATGCGAGTATCATAGCTCAATCCGAGGAAAACTCAGATGTGGACGTATTACTTCCGATGCCGTTGCGGAAAGCAAATTCTTCTCCCGCCTCAAATCCTGCGAGAAACAAGCGAAGGTCCACACGGTCTAAGCCTGGATGGAGGGCCTTTAATTTTTCTATGTGGTTTTTGCAACACTCGCTTCGAGGGTTTTCCGCCCAGCCCCGACCGGGACGATGTATCAGGGCTGGCCCGATTCCGAGCAGAATGTCTGTGGAGGGTTGAGTGCGAATGTGCACAAAACAACTGCGCAGAGCGCGCCACACTATATGTGTTTTATTCAGAACACGAAACGCCAGGCGAGATAGCGTGGCGCGCGCATAACGAAGTTCACACCTTAACCTGCGCACAAGGGCACGAAACCCCGATAAATCCGGACGCGGCGTCGGTCGAAAAACTTCAATGAGCGGAAAGTGCGGGGCATAGAGAGGGTCTTTTTCTTGCACGGGGCGTCTCCTCGTGAGTTAGAGTTGATCTAACGCACGGGTTCCGGTGCCCCTGGAATACCGACGAAAACTTAGATTATTGCAGAGCCGAAAGCCTTCAGCGTGTCCGCGCCGATGTCCTCAAGGCTCCCACGGGAGGAGTGTATCACACCCGTGGAGAATATATTTTTACCCCAACAGCCCCTCGAACTTCGGGATCACGATTCGATCCACAGCCTCAATGCACACACCCAGAACGTCGTCGATGGAGAGGTCCGCCAACTCCTGCGGCAACGCTCCTTCGTCGAACGATATAAACGTTCCCGTAATGCCACGCTGCACGTACACGGCATCTTGAAGTTCTGCGGGATCATGGAGTGTAGGCTTAATTTCTGCGCCGTCCTGCAAGCGGTGAATCATCTCACTGTCGATGATTCGCGATCGGACATGTTCAGTCTGGTAAGCCTGTGTGACGACGACGTGGAAATGGTGATGCTTGTCAATGTTGGCGAGCTTCTCGATGCATCCCAACTGCGCCGGACCGTTCCCTCCGTTGTACGGCTGCAACCGCTCGACGATTGCAAAAGCTTCCGGCGTGATCTCAGGCAGAGTCTTGCGGAAAAAGTTGAACGGCAACGGGAGGTTCATGGCGACGGGAGGGTTCCCTTGCGTTGGCACCTTCAGACACAAGGGGAAGTGACAATCCCGTTCCCACTCTTTCGGCAATGCGACGTTAGTGGGATTACTCTTGACGAGTTCGAAAGCCAAGTGCTCCAACGCGGAGCGGAGTTGGTAAACAATCTCACCGGCGACGATGGCGATGTCGCTGGGAGGATCATTCGGAAAGCGAAGTTTCTTTGCGCCCTCACTCTCATCGACAACAAGATTAGTTTCGTTACCCGTGTATCCGGCGGCGCAAAGTTCGAGCGCCTGCAAATGTTCCCGTGCACGCACGACCTTGCGCTTCGCTGATTCAATCCCGCTGATCCTAGACAAAATCACACCCCCTGAACCATGGCCTCATTAGATAAAATCCATGAGTGCCCGACATGTCAAAACCTCAAGCGCCAGAGACGGCGGCCCCTCCAATTGTGGAGGCGTTCATCTCCGAGTTCGCGGCCAAAGTGGACAAGGAATACGCGCTCCTGAAGGAGCACAGCGACGGACCACCAAAAACCAGCCTTTTCGACCTCCAGATGGAAACGCTGATCTTCGGCCTCCATTGCCTCGACAGAGCCGTGTTTGCCTTTTGGGGGCCGGAGTATCGCGCCGCGTTTATGAATTGCGCCTTCGGCTTTGCTTGCGATGCGTTCGCTGCCGTGCTGCCCGAGTCGGCCCGCGAGCGATTCCTCGAGGGATTCAAGAAGCATTGCGACACTCGACAGTCTGAATATGGGGCGATGAGGCCGATACCGGCCGAAGACGGATCAATGAAAAACGTATTGCCCTACGAGTTCACAAAGCGCCTCTGCATCGACGCAGGGGTATACAACCCACCAGTACAGATCGTGCTTATGGAGTGGGCTGTTGAAATTATGATGATGATGCTGGAGATCGCGGAAAAGCTATAGCCAGCCCAACCCCATCGATGGAATTTTACCACTCATGGTGCGTTAAGTATATTTATGCCCTTAGCGCAGGCCTCTGCAACGGACTGCTGGCCGCGTGCGCCAAGCGTGCCGAAGAGCAAGTTGCCATGACTGTTTTTGTGCACCTCGTAGGCCCACACAATGTCCTTCGTTTTTGCGCTGATCATCATAATGCTTGCTTCAAGCCCTCGTGTGGAGCTCCCCGCTGCACCGTGGCTTGCCGTTCCGCCGAATGTGTTCCAGCTTGCGCTCCCTCCGGAGCCGTAGACAAAACCTTGCCATTCCGTGTTTGTCGACACCACATAAAATTGGGCCGAGGTTTTGTCGAGAGTGAGTGTGACCGGAACTCTCTTCTCGCGGACGGCCGCAGCAAAGTAGGTCTCAAACCCGCCCATGGGCGCGATGACAATGCGCGAGTGCGCAGGTATGGGCGCCCACCCTGAGGCCGTCCCCGAGTCGTCAGGTCCTCCCGGCTCCTGTGTTGGAGAGGCAGCTGGGGTCGGTTGGCTTTGATCGTTGGCATCCGTTGGCTCCAGGCCCCTCGAGGTAAGGCCAGAAGACCGCGCCGAGGTGGCAACAGAGTTCTTCGCGATCACCGCCCCGATAACCTTGTCGGTCGCGCCCGCAGTCTTCAAGGCAATTAAGCTGTCCACGGATGTGTCATACGTCCCAGGTGTGGCGTTAATTGTTGAGATGATTAGATCTTCAGAAAGTCCGGCCTTCACCAGCTTGACGACGGAATCGTTGTTCATGGCCTGCTGGGCCGCGAGCAGAGGGCAACATACCAAGAACAGAACCGGAAAAAGGCACCTACGCATACAGCTTCTCCTTGTCTTTCCAAACGACAAAGTTGACCAAGGGGAAGCAACTGCATCATCTACCGAAGCGCCGAATTACGCAAGAGGACTTTCGGGGCATCGCATATGCGAGAAGCGCGAAAAGGCGAGCAGGGAGTGCCCGCTGCGTTGTGACAGGCGGCGGCTTGTCACAAGCCGGGCAAGCCTGAAATCAGGCGGGAACGCTCCCCGGCGAATCGGATCGGTCTAGTTGACGATGGCGAAGGTGAAGATCTTGCCGGAGCTGGGAGGAGTCTTGGAGGACGTGGCGACGGGCTCGAGGAAACCGAACTCGCCCTGGCCGATCTCCGAACCGAGAACGATCTGGTAGGCGTTGGGACCGAACTGCGTGGTTGTGAAGTCGACGACGTCGCGGAGCGCGCCAGCGGTTTCCTTGTTCAGGCCCCCGGCGACGGACAGGAACTGCCGGTTGTTGCTCACGATACGCAGACGAAGAAGCTGATAGTCACTCGCCGAGCGGCCCTGCGGCACATGGAGGATGATCGTGACAGGAGTGGAGATGACAAGCTTGCTGCGCGTGCCGCCGACGACTCCATTGAGGTCCTGCTTGACGAGGCCCGCGGTGGCGACGTGCTTGAACACGCCACCGGACTTGAAGATGACGGCCTCGGAGGGAAGCGGCTGCCAGGCGCTGCCGCTGTCTTTGTAGTAGGCGCCGACGTTTTCCACGCCGGGAGGAAGAGCGGCGGGAGGGGGCATTGGCGGAGGCGGAACAACGGTGATGAGCGGCGATCCCTTGGCCACGATCGCGGCGATTACCTTGTCGCTGACGCCGGCCTGCTTGAGCGCGATGAGGCCGTTCGGCGAAGTGTCGTAGGCTCCTGACGAGGCGTTGATGGTGGCGACGATCACGTCATCGGAGAGCCCCGCCTTCAGCATCTTGACGATGGCATCGTTGTTCATCGCCTGCTGGGCGATGAGGAATGGGCAAAACACCAGGAACAGAAACGCGCAGACGGCCTTACGCATGTAAGCCTCTCCTTGCCAATCGGATCGGGAAACGTGTTGGGGGGTACCGGCAAAATCATCCACGAGGCGGGACCTTTTCGCAAGAGTGCATTCGGAATATGGTTTGCGGCTGAGCAATAGGGAGGCGCGCAAGAGAATGCCCGCCGCGTTGAGAAGAGCGGCGGGCGTGGCAGGATTGCGAGGGCTGCTACTGGGTCAGGGTTGAGACTCGATCGCCTTCCTGGAAGCCGGAGCCGGAGACAGGAACGCAGACCGAGGAGGCATCGTCCACATCGGTGGCACGGATAACGCCGACGGTGGTGCTGAGGCGGCGAAGGACTGCGCCGGTAGCAGGGTCTTTGATCTCCTTGGTGACGCGGAGAACTTGAAGCTGATCGCCCACCTTGACTCCGGCTTTGGCGCCCACGTTGAGGACGATCTGGCCGCCATCGACCGCGGCGACGAGGCCATCGACCTTGATTGTGCGCACGGTGACCTTGGAGGAGCTCGATTCGAGATCGGCGGTGAGCTTATCCACGGCGGCCTTGGTGGCCTCGCCGATGATGGTGTTCTGGAAGTTGCTCGAACCGAAGTCCACATTGCCGCTGCCGAAGCCGTGCCAGTTACCGCCGCCGCCCAAGAGCGAGGTGGAGGAACGGCTTGACTGACCCGTGCCCTCGCCAACGGCAACGATCTCGCCGGTATCGACGTTGACGACGCGGGCATTGATGACGACGTTGGCCTTGGAGTTGGAGTGGCCGATTCCGCCCACGCCGAAGCCATGCCAGTTGCCGCCGCTGCCGCCTACGTTCTGATTCTTGGTCTCATTACCGAACTCGGTGATGGCGCCAATGATGATGACGTCAACGCCGGCTAGCTTGCCCAAACGCGCGGCGGTTGCGGGGTCGGCGCGGTTGGAGTTGGAGAAGTTCTGTTCGGCCATGAGCTTGTCGAGAGCCTGGCGCTCGAAGACAGAGAAGGTGCCGTCTTTGACCAGGTTGGTGATGAGCAGGTCAGAGATGCCCTTGCCCACGTCGACGTCGGTGCCGAACATGGCGTTGGAGGCGCTTTGGACGGTGGCGTAGTCGAAGTCCAGCACGGCTACGCGGGGTTTGCGCGTTGGTGCGGTCTGGGCATTGGCGGGCAACAGGGCCAGCGCGGCGAAGGCAAGCAAAACAGCCCCAATAGGAATGGATCTCTTCAGGTTCATCGGACGCCTCAAGAATGAGATGTAGGGACGCAAGAAGGGTCGATCTTCCTATTGCGGCTGTCAAGGCAAATCGTCGGTGAGGGCGAAATAGTTGCCAGACCTGTGGTTGCCAATGACCCGAGAGCGCAGGAAGCTGGGCCAGACACGCAACGGGGCGCAACCCACCCGTCTGGCTGACTCTTGACCCTTGCTGCGTGATCTTCCTCGTTTGCTCGGCATGCGCGGCTATGCTAACCTTGATTTCTGTGCCGTGTACGCGGAAAGTGGGAGTGTGTCCGCGCACATTTCGGCCTCCGGGAAGGTTTCCGGGCGGGATGGCGGTCCGCCGTGGCGGACGCCAGAGAGCTGGCGTAGCTCAGCTGGTAGAGCATCTGATTTGTAATCAGAGGGTCGGGGGTTCAAATCCCTTCGCCAGCTCCACAGACCGGAAGCTGAAAGGGGAGACGAAGACGGCAAGAGTTGACCGGCGGGTGCGTGTTTCAAGACCGCCGGGCCTGTTCTCCGCGGTGATTCCACGTCAGATGCAGGCTCAAGGAGGTCCGGAGGGTGTCCGGAGGTTGCGGCGTGCGTGGAAGGTGGTAAGTCGGGAGTTGGTTGGGCACAGGTGGCCGAGCGGTTAATGGCAGCAGACTGTAAATCTGCCGCTCCTTGCGAGCTACGGAGGTTCGAATCCTCCCCTGTGCACCACAAAAGCAGGGAACAGGGAACAGGGATCAGGGATCAGGGATCAGTGGTCAGTGAACAGTGAAGAGCGCCGATGCGGATTTAGACCGGAAATTCTGGGCAGCTCTGGCAATGTTCGTAGTTTTGGCAGTGCTGGTTTGGTTCACCATCGGTGAGGGCACGGTGCTCGTCTTTGGCCGACCGGTGGAGTTGAGACTGGTTCCGCTCATTGTGATTGGCGGGCTGGCATTGCGGACGGTTTTAGCCCGGCAGGCGGAGAAGATTCGCAGGGCGGGAGAGAAGAACTCCTAGCTGCTAGCTCCTAGCTTCGGCAGTGGAAGATTGAGGCGAGGAGGCTAGGGCAGGCAGGATGGGGCTGGAAGCTAGTGGCTAGAAGCTGGAAGCTAGCTTTTGAAAGTTTGCGGGCTGATGTAGCTCAGTTGGTAGAGCACTCCCTTGGTAAGGGAGAGGTCACCAGTTCAATCCTGGTCATCAGCTCCAGAAATGCCGTGGGTCGTGGACCGTGGTTCGTGGATTCTTCACGACGCGCGAAACACGGTTCACGAATCACGATTCACGGCTGTAAAGGGCGGGAGTAACTCAGTGGTAGAGTCACAGCCTTCCAAGCTGTTGGTCGCGGGTTCGAGTCCCGTCTCCCGCTCCAGAGACAAGCTACTAGCTATTAGCTCCTGGCTTCTAGCTTTTGTAGCGGCAGGTTGAACCTCTGAGGTTTGAGGCGGAAAGATCGAGCTAGAAGCCGGCGGCTAGAAGCTAAAGGCCGTTTTTTGAGGGTTGCGAAGAATGTTTGAGCAGGCAGCAATTGCGGTACGGGATGAGCAGGGGTATGCAACGCTTCACACGCTGATCGATGCTGCGTTTGACGCGCGCGACGTGGAAGTCTTCCTGAACCGCGTGAAGAAGGCCAGGCTGAGAGTCCGCGATTACGAAGGGATTCTCGAGCGTGGGCTGCTGGGCAAGGAAGCGATCGGGCTGTACAAGGCGCTGCCGGTCTCTGACCAGGCGCTGACACGCGAGCGGTATTTGCGGCTGGTGGAGAAGGTGCCGCTGGAGCTACGGCAGAGGTATTTGAAGGTATACGCGTATTACTGAGAAAGGCGAGCTACTAGCTTCTAGCCTCTAGCTTCCAGCTATTGCGATGGAAGAACGAACGGGTGAGGCTGGAGCGAGCAAGACGAAGCTAGAGGCTAGCAGCTAGAAGCTAGCGGCTGGGTTTTAAGGTTTTGGGGCTGGAGCCGGAACGCCGGCGCCCCGAGGAGCAACGGGCAGTAGAAGCGACGA